>ERZ779885.62-NODE-62-length-119085-cov-4.677510_pt1 | contig 119085 bp, 114 predicted proteins | sample MGYA00511554_ERZ779885 | MGnify/ENA primary metagenome ERZ779885 (study PRJEB29588, sample SAMEA2160998) | human gut metagenome | biome: human gut; feature: human-associated habitat; material: faeces | place: Denmark | collected 2008/2010 ... | reverse complement strand
CCGACCCTCTGCTTGTAAGGCAGATGCTCTGAACCAGCTGAGCTAAACGCCCGATGTGCTTTTATCGAAAAAGCGAGGCAAAGGTACAAGATTTTTTCAACATTCAAAATAAAATCGCTTTTTTTCTGCAAAAATCATCTTTTTCTTGGGAGAACCGATCCGATATACTAACTTTGTTTTTTTAAAAAACTAAGACTTAATACGATAAATATGGAATTATCTCCGCTTACCGCCGTATCGCCTATCGACGGCCGTTATCACAGCAAAACTTCGGTTCTCTCGGATTATTTTTCCGAGTTTGCCTTAATCCGATACCGAGTACGAGTAGAAATCGAATACTTCATCGCATTATGCGAATTGCCGCTTCCGCAACTCAAAAATTTCGAAGCCGGCCGGTTCGATGCGCTACGAGCCATATACAGAGAATTTTCTCCCGCCGACGCCGCCCGTATAAAAGAAATCGAGTCGATAACCAACCACGACGTAAAAGCCGTAGAATATTTCATAAAAGAGAAATTCGATGCTCTGGGCGGTCTTGACGCATATAAAGAATTTATCCATTTCGGACTTACCTCTCAGGACATTAACAATACTTCGGTTCCCCTTTCTATCAAAGAGGCACTCGATACAGTATATTACCCCATGCTCGAAGAGCTCATCGCCCAATGCCGCAACTATGCCGAAGCATGGAAAGAGATTCCCATGCTGGCAAAGACGCATGGGCAGCCGGCATCGCCTACCCGCTTGGGAAAAGAGATGATGGTATTCGTTTACCGGCTCGAACAGCAAGTCGCACTTTTGAAATCGACACCCATCAGTGGAAAATTCGGCGGTGCGACAGGAAACTTCAACGCCCACCGTTTCGCCTACCCGGGTTATGATTGGCCCGCTTTTGCCAAACGATTCCTCAACGAGAAACTGGGTATAGAGAGAGAAACATGGACGACCCAAATATCGAACTATGATAATCTGGCAGCGCTCTTTGACGGATTGCGCCGCATCAATACCATATTGATAGACCTCGACCGAGATTTCTGGCAATATATCTCGATGGAATATTTCAAACAAAAAATCAAAGCCGGAGAAGTCGGGTCGAGCGCCATGCCACACAAAGTCAACCCCATCGATTTTGAAAACAGCGAAGGCAATCTTGGTATCGCCAATGCAATTCTCGAACATTTGGCCGCAAAACTCCCCATATCCCGCTTGCAACGCGACTTGACCGACTCTACCGTACTACGTAACATCGGCGTGCCTATGGGGCATATCCTCATCGCCCTGCAAAGCACGATGAAAGGTCTCGGCAAATTGCTCCTCAATGAAAAAGCGATATACAAAGACCTCGATAAAATGTGGAATGTCTGCGCAGAAGGCATACAGACGATTTTACGACGCGAAGGTTATCCCAAACCATATGAGGCGCTGAAAGCATTGACCCGCACCAATAACGTTGTCGACGAGGCCGCCATACACGCGTTTATCGACACGCTCCATGTCAGCGAAGAGGTCAAAAAAGAATTACGCGCCATTACGCCGCACAACTATACCGGATTTTAATTGCATATTCTCCCATTAAACAAGAAAAGCCGCAATCGTGGCTTTTCTTGTTTATACTCTATCCTCAAAAAAATAACTCCGCTCCTTTTATCGAGAAGCGGAGTTATTTATCCAACCACATATGGAATATTACTTAGTTACCTCCATCACAATCTCATCGACCGCCACAGAAAGGCCATCGGCATTTTTACCGCCGGCCTGTGCAAAATGAGGTTGGCCGCCGCCTCCGCCTTGTATATGTTTGGCAGCATTGCGTACAAGCATCGATGCACTCAATCCAGTAGCGACCAAGTCATCGCTCAAAGCAACAGTCAATAAAGGTTTCCCCGCCATATCCGTCGTCCCTGCAACGAACAAGAAATGATCTTGTTTTTCTCCACGCAACTGGAAGGCCAGATTTTTCACGACGTCCGGAGCCAATGTAATTTTAAGAGACACAATACTTACACCGTTAACAAGACGTACATTTTCGAGCAGACGTTTTTTCAACTCTTGAAGTTGCGCCTTAGCAAACGACTCGGCTTGCTTCTTCAACTCGGCATTTTCCTCGATTGTACGTCGTATGGCAGCCACCACATCGGGTGTATTATTGAACGAGGTACGTATCATATCGAGCGTATCGAGCAACGTATTCATATACATCTCGGTATGGGCAGCCGTAATCGCTTCGATACGGCGTATACCGGCAGCCGTCGAACTTTCGGAAAGAATCCGTATCATACCTATCTGTCCCGTATTGGCAACATGGGTACCGCCGCAAAGTTCGACCGAAGAGCCGTAGCGTATCACACGCACTTCTTCTCCATACTTTTCACCGAAGAGAGCCATAGCACCCATTGCTTTCGCTTCGGCAATAGGCACAGAGCGACGTTCGTCAAGGGCAATGCAAGCACGCACCTTCTCGTTGGCACGACGTTCCACCTCCCGCAACTCCTCGTTGGTTACTTTCTGAAAATGCGAAAAATCGAAACGTAAGGACTGAGGAGAGACATAAGAACCTTTTTGTTCGACATGTGTTCCTAAAACCTCTCTCAACGCCTCATGCAACAAGTGTGTCGCCGTATGGTTACAAGCTGTTGCCAACCGGTCGGCGACATTCACTTCCGCCCGGAAAGTTCCGGATATATCGACAGGCAACTTCTCGGCAATATGTACAGCCAAGTTATTTTCACGCTTGGTTGTAATAATATTCACCACTTCTCCATTTTCGGAGGTAAGAGTTCCCGTATCACCTACCTGACCGCCCATCTCGGCATAAAAAGGAGTTACGGAAAGGACTAATTGATAATAATCTTTATTTTTCTGACGGATTCTACGATAGCGCAATACTTCGGTGTCGCAAGAGAGGGTGTCGTAACCTACAAACGTAGGCTCAGCATCATGCAAGACAACCCAATCGCCTGTTTCCACAGCCGCAGCATTACGGGCTCGCTCTTTTTGCTCCTGCATACGGACATTGAATCCTTCGATGTCGGCATGCAAATTATTTTCTTTCAAAATAAGTTCGGTCAAGTCGAGCGGGAAACCGTATGTGTCATACAATACAAAAGCTTCGTCGCCACTGATACAATCCTTCCCGGCGGCACGGGTATCAGCCATCACCTTATCGAGCAAACGAATACCGGTAGAGAGGGTACGAAGGAACGACTCTTCTTCTTCCTTGATCACTTTCTCGATAAGGACTTTTTGGGCAGCAAGTTCGGGATATGCATCGCCCATCGTTTCGATAAGTGTAGGCAACAGTTTGTAGATAAAAGGCTGCTGCAATCCGAGGAACGTATAACCGTAACGTACGGCACGACGCAAAATACGACGTATCACATAACCGGCCTTGGCATTCGAAGGCAACTGGCCGTCGGTGATCGAAAACGCAATCGTACGCACATGGTCGGCAATCACCCGCATGGCAATATCGCAGCGGACATCGTCGCCGTATCGTTTCTCTGCAAGACGTCCGATGGCCTGAATCAAAGGTTGGAAAACATCGGTATCATAATTCGACGTTTTACCCTGTAACGCCATACAAAGACGTTCGAAACCCATACCCGTATCGATGACCTTTGCAGGCAAAGATTCGAGTGTACCGTCGGCCTTACGGTTATATTGCATAAAGACGAGATTCCAAATCTCTATAACCTGCGGGTGGCTCTGGTTCACCAATGTAAGACCGTCGACAGCCGCACGTTCGGCATCGCTACGCAAGTCGATGTGTACTTCCGAACAAGGGCCGCAAGGTCCCGTATCACCCATTTCCCAGAAATTATCATGCCGGTTTCCATTGATAATATGGTCTGCCGGCAAATGCTTTTCCCAATAAGAAGCAGCTTCATTATCGCGTTCGAGACCTTCGGGCGCATACCCTTCGAAAACCGTTGCATAAAGACGTTTCGGATCGATTTTCAAAACATCGACCAGATATTCCCACGCCCAATCGATAGCCTCTTTCTTGAAATAATCACCGAACGACCAGTTTCCCAACATCTCGAACATCGTATGATGATACGTATCCAATCCCACCTCTTCGAGGTCATTGTGCTTGCCGCTTACCCGCAAACATTTCTGCGAATCGGCTACCCGTTTATATTTTGCAGGAACATTTCCCAATATAATGTCTTTGAACTGGTTCATTCCCGCATTGGTAAACATCAATGTAGGATCGTCCTTAATGACCATCGGAGCCGAAGGCACGATCTGATGGTGTTTCGATGCAAAAAAGTCCTTGAAAGACTCTCGAATTTCTTTAGCTGTAAGCATATGGTTTGATTTAAATATTCAAAAGAAAAAAGGTTTTTACCTTTTGCGTTTGCAAAAATAGCCCAAAAATATTATTTTTGCGGTCATTGCAGACAAAAAATCACGGTTTTATCCGTTTTTGCGACACCAGAGGTACACCGAGACCGAAGAAAGGCCTGCAATCTATTTATGGCGCGGAAAGTTTTCTATAAATATAACCCTAACACCCTTTCATACGAACGCATCTATCCATCGGTAGGCGCTCGCATATTTTCGGTATGTAAATACCTATTGTTGAGTATCCTCATCGGTATCGGCTTTTTCCTTGTCTTTTACCAATTTTTCGAATCTCCCCGAGAAAAGAAACTTCGGGAAGACAACGAACAAATGGCAACCCAATACCGAATCCTGTCCCACCGGCTCGATGAAGCATTGGAGGTAATGGGCGATGTACAACAACGCGACAATAATCTTTACCGCATCATCATGCAGGCCAATCCCATCGACAGCAAAACCCGCAATGCCGGTATCGACAATGACTCGCACTACAAGGAATTGCAAAATCTGGCAAATGCCGACCTCATCGTTTCTTCCACAAAAAAGCTCGACCTTTTGCGCCGGCAGCTTTATGTACAAAGCACCTCATTCAATGAAGTCATGGAAATGGTGAAGCAAAACGAAGACCGTATCAGTTGCATGCCGGCCATACAACCCATATCGAACAAGGACCTGAAACGTACCGCATCGGGGTACGGCTGGCGTATCGACCCCATCTATCACACCCGTAAATTCCACGCCGGAATGGATTTTGCCGCCAACACCGGTACTCCTGTCTACTCGACGGCCAACGGTACCGTGATTTTCACCGGCTGGAAACAAGGCTATGGCAACACTGTCGTCATCGATCACGGATACAATTACAGAACTTTGTACGGACATTTGAGCAAAATCGACACGAAAAGAGGTAAAAAAGTCGTCCGCGGAGAAGTCATCGCCGAGGTAGGAAGCACGGGAAAATCGACAGGGCCTCACCTTCATTACGAAGTTATCTACAAAGGGAAACACCAGAATCCCATCAATTACTATTTCTTCGACTTGTCTCCGGAAGACTACGACATGATGATACAACTGGCCGAAAACAACGGTCTGGTGATGGACTAATCGTCTCTGCACAATGGCAAAAAAAGAACTTCCCGAAAAAATGTTCTACTCCATCACCGAGGTGGCGCAATACTACAACGTCAATGAATCGACCCTCCGGTTTTGGGAAAAAGAATTCGATCTCATAGCGCCCAAACGTTCTGACAACAAACGTAAAATACGTTCATATACAGCCCAAGACGTCCAAAATATCGGATTGATTTACCATTTACTCAAAGAGCAAGGTCTTACACTCAGCGGGGCCAAAGAAAAACTGAAAAAAAAACCGGGGAAGACAGAAACTAATTACGAAATTCTTTCACGCTTGCGGTCCATTCGCTCCGAAATAGTGTCGATATGCAGGGAATTGGACTCCCAAATGCGAAAAAACTCCGGTACCGAAAATGCGACCGGTACCCCAATCCCGAAGACTTCCGATACGACAGAATCAGAAAGAGAAAAAACCGATACACAAAACCGAGGAAACGATTTATTCGAATAAATCCGATTTACAAGCTCCCGAAAGAAAAAACAACTGAAAGAGGGGGAGAATCTTATTTCCGTCCCGTTATCTGCGAAAAAACCTTTGCGGAAGACATTTGACAACAATCCGCATAACATACTTGCCAAGCCACAATCCCAAGATGACACCGAAAACATCGGCCACCCAGTCCCACCAGTCGCCCGACCGATAGGTCGTGCAATACATCTGCAACAACTCTACGATACCCCCGAATATTCCAAATGAAAACACTCCGTAAAGGAGGCTTCGACGAAACGAACTCTTCGGCAGATTCTGACGATACACATCAAAGTAAAAGGCCAACATAAGTCCCATATACATAACGACATGTACGATTTTATCGCCGAAGGGAACCTCCGGCATATCGGAGCGGGGAGAAACCCGCATCAATGACAGGTATAAAATAGCGACAACAATAAATATCGTAGGAAAGAAATTTTTCAACAATACCTTCAAGTTCATTGTTCCAATACTTAAATAGATACGAGCAAAGATAAATCTTTTTCGGGGGAAATAAGCCCACAAAGAAGATAAATAACAAATCCTATAATTTTCACGAAAAAATATTACATTTGTACGCTTCTATATAATCACATTACATAAAACAGAAATTTACATGGGGCAAAGGGCATCATTCAGCACTAAACTCGGCGTCATCGCCGCCACAGCAGGTTCGTCGATAGGCTTGGGAAATATATGGAGATTTCCTTACGAAACCGGACAAAACGGCGGTGCGGCATTCATTCTCATTTACATCATCTGCGTATTGGTGCTGGCTATGCCCGTCATGATGGCCGAATTTATCATAGGACGAGGTTCCCGCACGAATGCCTCTCACGCATTCAATAAATTGGCTCCCGACTCTTGGTGGAAAATCATCGGATACATCTGCATCTCCGCTCCAGTTATTATCGTCGGTTTCTATTTCGTCATCTCGGGCTGGACACTCGAATATGTCATACAATCCCTTACTCCGGGAAGCATGATTCAACAATCGGCCGAAGCCTATTCCATAGAATTCAATCGATTCATTGCCTCTCCGCTCAAACCGCTTATATGGGTTATCCTCTTCATCTTGATCAACCTCGTCATTCTCATGCGCGGGGTAAACAGCGGCATCGAAAAGGCAGCCAATATCCTGATGCCCGTGCTTTTCCTCATTCTCATTATTTTCTGCATACGCTCCATATTCCTCCCCGGATTCTCCGAAGGGATGAATTTCCTTTTCAAACCCGATTTCTCCAAAATTACCCCCAACGTCGTACTGAGGGCAATGGGACAGGCATTTTTCTCGATGAGTGTCGGCATGGGTATACTCATCACATACGCCTCATACTATTCAAAAGAAACGCATCTTGCGCGGGTTGCCGCAACCGTCGCGACTTTTGACACCCTCGTGGCCATACTCGCCGGCATCATCATTTTCCCTACGGTATTCACATTCGGCATCAGCCCTTCTCAGGGCCCCGAACTTATCTTTATCACCTTGCCCAATCTTTTCGCACAGATGCAATTGGGGTGGCTATGGTCATCGTTATTTTTCGTACTCGTATCGCTGGCGGCTCTTACCTCGACCATATCGCTAAGCGAAGTTTCCATCGCATTTCTACAAGACGCCCGACATTATTCCCGCCATAAGGCAACGGCCATCATGACCGGAATATACATCGTACTGGCAAGTCTCTGCTCCTTATCATTCGGCGCATTGAACGGCATACGCATTTTCGGACTCACGATTTTCGATTTCTGCGATTTTCTCTCATCGAACATACTTCTTCCGGCAGGCGGCCTTTTCATTTCGATATTCGTCGGCTGGAAAATCGACAAACAATTTGTCCGCAGAGAGTTATACAACGGGAAAGAGACAACGAAATGGTATTTCTCCCCGCTGCTGTTCTGTTTGAGATTCATCGCTCCGGTATCGATTTTTCTGATATTCCTCTCCGGCCTCCATCTCCTATAAACAGCCTATGAGTATAGACGAAAGACAACGATTGTGGTTCTTTTCCCGGGGCGAACGTATTGCCGTCATCGTACTGCTCATCGCTATCGCCGTAACACTTCTTGCCCGCCGTTACATACAGAAGAGCCCCGATATCGAAGTCTGCGACACGATATGGCTCGAAGAAGAAATACCGGCATTCGAGGAACAACTCTCCCGTCCGCAGAAGGCACGAGGAAAAAGTAAAACATACACGCCCAGACAACAAAAACTACAACCTATCGAACAAGAAGGCACAGCGGAATAACAAACGGCAGAACAATCCTGTAAAATTCTCCTTTTTCGAATACGGATTTTCGATGAAAAAGAAGTATCTTCGTCGGAAAATATCCGTAACCGTCAGAAAATGATGATTCAGTCCGCTATATCAACACCGCTTACACTAAACATCGGAGGCCGTCTCCTATCTCTCGACCGCCCCCGGGTTATGGGTATACTCAATGCGACCCCCGACTCTTTCTATGCCGGAAGCCGCTGCGGAAACGATGAAACCATCATCGCAAACCGGGCACGGGCCATCATCGAAGAGGGAGGCGACATGATCGATGTCGGGGCTTATTCCTCTCGACGCGACGCCGCCGATATACCGCTCGAAGAAGAATGGCAACGACTCGACAGAGCCCTGTCTGTCATTCGCGGACTCTATCCCGATGCTATACTATCGGTCGACACCTTCCGAGCCGAAATAGCACGGCGCAGTGTCGAACGACACGGTGTACAGATCATCAACGACATTTCCGGAGGAGAACTCGACAAAACCATGTTCGAGACCGTCGCTTCGTTGCACGTCCCCTACATTCTCATGCACATGCGAGGGACACCGCAGACCATGCAGCAACAAACCCATTACGACAATCTCATGGCCGAAATCACGGAATATTTCGCCCGACGTGTCGACCGGCTGCATCAACTCGGGGTAAGCGACATCATTCTCGATCCCGGTTTCGGATTCAGCAAAACGCTCGACGACAATTATCGGCTCATGCATCGGCTGCGCGAGTTGCAACCATTGGGATTACCGCTCCTCACCGGGATTTCCCGGAAATCGATGATTTACAAGCTGCTTGGTTCGTCTCCCGAAGAAAGTCTGACGGGGACAACCGTTCTCAATACCATCGCCCTGATGGGCGGTACTCACATTTTACGGGTACATGACGTGCGAGAAGCCGTCGAAACCGTAAAAATCGTAACCAAAACTTTATCGGCATAGGTCATGTTCGCACACTTCGGTATCAAAGACATACTCGACATTCTTATCGTCGCAACGCTGTTATACAGCTTGTATCGCCTCATGAAAGAGTCGGGATCGATAAACATCTTTACCGGTGTCCTCATCTTTATCGGGATATGGGTGGTCGTAACCCGTATTCTCGACATGAAACTCATGGGTGCCATAATGGACAAACTCATCAGCGTAGGTGTCATCATTCTGGTCATTCTTTTCCATGACGAAATAAGGCAATTCCTCGTAGAACTCGGCTCTCATAAACGATGGAGGTTCCTGTTCCACTTCTTCCGACCGAACAAAAACAAAAATGAAACGCGCGACTACATCGCACCCATCGTATATGCCTGCATCAGTCTTTCCAAAGGAAAGGTCGGCGCACTCATCGTCATCAAACGGGACATGCCTCTCGCCATTTACGAACAAACGGGCGATATCATCAACGCCGACGTCAATCCCCGGCTCATAGAGAATATATTTTTCAAAAACAGTCCGTTACACGACGGTGCCATGATTATCTCCGACAACCGCATACGCGCAGCAGGTTGTATCCTTCCTGTATCGCACAATCTCGACATTCCGAAATCATTAGGATTGCGGCATCGGGCGGCACTGGGTATCTCGCAAGAAACCGATGCAATTGCCGTTGTCGTTTCGGAAGAAACCGGAAACATATCGGTAGCGATGAACGGGAAATTCAAACTCCGTCTTTCTACCAAAGAACTGGAACAGATACTTACAACGGCCTAATCATAAAGATTATGAAAAACCGCTCCTATATACAAACGCTGGTCGATAAACGTGTAGCCACCGGCCTTTTTATCTGGTGGCTCATCAACCTGCTGCAAGCCGCTTTCACCGAATTGGCACACGACGAGGCCTATTACTTCATGTTCTCCCAACACCTCGACTGGGGCTATTTCGACCACCCTCCGATGACCGCGCTGCTCATTTGGTTGGGCTCTTTCATGGGAGGAGAACTTGGTGTACGGTTCTTTTTCACGGTTTTACAACCTCTCTATCTTTGGATTCTCTGGTGCATCATACGTCCTCGCGATCCACATCGCAGTGATGCAACAATATTCTTGATAGCTTCTGCCGCACTGCCCATTCTCCAACTCTACGGTTTCATTGCCGTTCCCGATGTTCCGCTGATGATGACAGCGGCTCTTTTCCTCCTCTGTTACAAACGCTTCACCGAGGAGGAGTCTGTCTTGAACATGTTGTTGCTCGGTTTTACGATGGCGCTTATGGCATACAGCAAATATCACGGCGCACTGGTCGTCCTCTTTACACTGCTCACCAATCCGCGCATCTTTACCCGTTCACGCATTTATTTGAGCGGGGTTTTCGCGCTCATGCTCATCGTCCCGCACTTATGGTGGCAACACTCACACGATTGGGTTTCGCTAAGCTATCACCTGCACGACCGTAACGGAGCATTCGCTTTCTCCAACATCGCCGAACATCTGCTCAATACCGTTGCCGTATTCAACCCGTTTTTCTTCCCGGTATATTTCATGGCTTGGAAACGGGTGAGGGTTCGTAACGCCACCGAACGCGCACTGTATTGTTTACCCATATTGTTTTTTATCTTCTTTACCTTTTCGACACTGAAAGGCCGTGTACAACCACAATGGCTTATCGTCGCATCGCTCGGACTGATATATATTCTCTTTTACTATACGCGCGAATATGCGTCCCGCAAGTTACGCCGTTATATCATTGCGGTAGGTTGGATCACCATTTCTCTGACTGTATTGGCTAGAATAGAGCTGATATGGAATCCGTTGGGAATCCGTTTTGAAGTATTCGACAATCGTCCTTCATTCGAGACGATAGCCGATGTAGCGGGAGAACGTCCGGTCATTTTCGGCGGAAGCTACGCCATTGCCTCGAAATACAATTTCTACACGGGAAAGACTGCCTATTGCCAACCTGACTTTTTCTATCGCACCAGTCAATGGCAATTCAGAGACGATGATACAAAAGCCACAGGAAAAGATGTTCTTTGGGGAATACTTATAAAAGAAAAGCTGCCTACCCCCGACGGCATGAATGCCGTATCGCTGGCAAACGGACAGAAATTCATCTATACGGAAATCTCCGATTTCAAACCGGTGCGTCTTGTCGATATATATTACAGCGATGAGCTGGTTCCCGAAAAAATGGCGGGAGGGGATACGCTTTCTTGTATCCTCGGCTTGACGAACCCCTATCCCTATACCATAACCATAGGGCAAGACCATACGCAATTATTCTTGCTTCTCTCCGCGAAAAAATTGAGACGAGTCGTTCCCGTCGATCTGCAACTCGCCTTGCCACCAAGTAACTCCAAAGAAACAGTTACCACCATGACACGGATAAAAGTCGTTATACCTGATGACCTGCCCGAAAAGACCTATGATATGGGCTTTGCAGTAAGTCGGGCACCACTGAGTTTCTGGTATAACTCTCCGAGACACAGTTTGGAGATAAGAACTGAAAAATAAGATGTTCGTTCAATTCATAAAATTCTGTTTAGTAGGAGGTTCGGGGGTATTTGTCGATTTCGGTATTACTTGGTTTTTCAAGGAAATATGTCGCATCAACAAATACGTCGCCAACTCTATGGGTTTCGTGTGTGCGGCAACCAGCAACTATTTGCTGAACCGTATTTGGACATTCGAGAGCCATGACCCCGAAATCGCCATGCAATACGCACGGTTTATCGGCATCTCGGTCATAGGACTGCTCATCAACAACGCCGCCATATACCTTTTCAACGATAAGCTGAAATTCAATTTCTATTTCTCGAAACTGCTGGCTATCGGAATCGTTACGTTTTGGAATTTCTTCATGAACTACTTTTTCAATTTCTGAAAAAGTTCTATCGCAAAGAGCTGACTATGATATTTATTCCCGATTATTTTATGCCCAGTTTTTTGAGCAGAATATCGTATTCCACAACCAATGCCTCATGCAATTCGTCGATTAAAGGATAGTCGACCGGAACACCTTCGGGCTGCATGAGTTGTATCTTTCTGCGATCTTTCTTCGACTGCTCCGTTTCAAAAAGAAAAGGGTGCATCACCAAAGTCGTCTGCGTCGATATATCATAAAGACAGAGCGTATAATCGACCGATAATTCCAATCCCGGACTGACATATCCGCCCCGTACCATTGCTCCTACGGGAATAGGCCATACAAGAGGAGCCAACGTTTTTGCGACATTCACGCCCTTCTCGGCAGAACCGTAACGATAAGACTGCGCATTGATTTTGATATAAGAGAGATAACGACACTCGGTATGGATCAGCGGTAACGAGTCGGGAGAAATACGCACATTTCGCGACAACGAAGTAAATACCGACTTAGAACGGGATAGAACCGCCGGGAAATCTTCCAACAAAAACATCTTGGCCGTATCGGGGCAGACGACACCTACATATTCGACAACCGGAGTCTTTGCGTCGCCTCTCTTTCCATGAGACGTGCCGGAGTCTTTTCCCCCGGCAAACCCCGACATAGTCGAAAAAATTATCAGAAAGAGAAAAACAAGGCGGCGCATCGGGGAAAGAGTTTATCGTTTTTCGAGCAGAACAACCGCATAGGCCGATATGCCTTCTTCCCGCCCGGTAAAGCCCAACTTCTCGGTCGTAGTCGCTTTGATAGAAACATCTTCTACCTCTACACCCATAATCCGGGAAAGACATTCCTGCATAGCGGGAATATGCGGATTCAATTTCGGACGTTCCGCACAGATCGTTATATCGGCATTGCCTATTTCATATCCCTTATCCCGAATGAGTGTTACCGTATCGCGGAGTAATATTTTACTATCGATATTTTTATATTCGGCTGCCGTATCGGGAAAGTGGAACCCTATATCGCGCAGGGCTGCCGCTCCGAGCAGGGCATCGCACAAAGCATGGATCACAACATCGGCATCGGAATGTCCCAGCAATCCGAGCGTATGGTCGATGCGTATGCCGCCCAGCCATAATTCCCGGCCTTCGACCAGCCGATGCACATCAAAACCCATTCCCACACGTATCTTCATAACAAAACAGGTTTTAACGACGACGTTTGCGCCCGATCAAATCCTTTATTCCGTCCATATCGAAAGAGAGCGTAAAACGCATCGTCTGGTCGAGCGGACTGCTTTGCGCGGTAGCCAATACATAAGCAGCGTCGAGCGAAAATACATTCAGAGAAAAACCAGCACCGAAAGTCGCATACTGACGATTTCCCTTGTATTTATTCTCATAATAATATCCTGCGCGTACGAAGAAACGACGATTGTAGGAATATTCGAGACCGGTAGAGAAATAGATTTCTCTCAACTCCTCCTTGAAACCACCGGGAGCATCGGAAAAAGATTTGAAAATACCCGAAATAGAACCGGTATTATTGAACTTGTCTTTCGCTCGATTATATGCTTCCGTGTCATATTGCGTATTTCCGTATTCGTCTTCATACGTGTAATCGCTTTGACGAGGAGCGGCCGGAACCAACAACTTATTGGCGTCGAAGTTGATCGACAGCGTATTGTAATCATAAATAGGGAACAGGAACGAAAATCCGAGACGCAAATTGGTCGGCAGGAAAGAACTGTTCGTTCCCCCGTCATAAGAGACTTTCGAACCGATATTCGAAATATTGAATCCCCAAGAGAATTGACATTCGCTACGTCCTATAATGGGATAGACGGTCTGGTAACCCGAAATATCGGCAGCAAAAGCTGCTGCACCCGACATATCTTCGGCCGACGACAAACCGCCGAAACCCATATCGGAATAAATAAACCGGAAAACGACTCCCATCGAAAACGAAGAAGACAACTTGCGGGAGTAACCCAAGTCGATCGCCATCTCATAAGGATTGACCGTATTTTGCAGAGTACCGTTGTTGTCATAAGTGGGAACAGAACCCAAAGAGAAATAACGCAACGAGGCACTCAATGCCTGCAAATCATTTCCTCCGAATTTCCAATATCCGGCCACATAAGCCAAATTGATGTCATTGACCAGTTTTCGTAACCACGGAGTATAGGAAACCGACACGCCCGCACTGCTGTATGCAAACGCATATTTCGACGGGTTCCAGTACTGCGAATTGACATCGGGATCGGTAGCGACACCCAAGTCTCCCATAGAACCGCCTCTCGCATCGGGAGCGATACCCAGCGTGGTTACACCGGTCGTTAACGGGTTGAACATATTCTTTCCGTCCTCATCGGCATGAGCCGGAAAAACAAAAAGAGCGAACAAACCCGAAAAAAGAAAGTATTTTATCGAATATTTCATGTTTCGTTGAGATTATTACACGTTTATATAAACTCTATTTTCTTCTCATTTATTGTGGAGTAACCATAATTTTTTGCGTTTTCGTTGCTTCGCTGCTACCATTGACCGAAATAATCGCCCGGTAAAGATAAATACCGTTTTGTACCCGGCGGCCCGCCTTATCGGTAAGATTCCACTCGATAGGCGACGAGAGCCACATATCGGACATGGCCGTCTGTTCTATACTCCATATCTCACGTCCCGACCAGTCGAAAATCGAGAACTTTATCGTCATCAGCATATCGGGACGGTCGTGTTGCAGATAGAACCGGGCAACATCGCTCACCGGGCTCTTCTCGGGATATAGACTGTAAATCTGCGGTTTAAGACCACTCTTTACCGTAAACCGCATCGACCGGGACGAAGAATTTCCCTCGGTATCCCACACGGTAAACAACAAAGAATGTTTCCCGTCGGAAAGTGTCGGGAGTTCATAATATACATCGCCCAAACCGAACTCTCCGGCAGCCGGGGTAAAATATGAATTGACGACATATTCCTGCTTCGGATCGTCATCGATACATACCGTCATATCGTGCCCCAACCCTATACCCGAGATATTGATTCCCGAAGGATCTTCGACACGGGCGACGAAAAGCGGCGTTTCATTTACCTTATCTCCGTCTTCGAAATCGGACGAATTGAGATACATATAATGTATTTGAGGCCCGTCGATGTCTTCCTCCACCTCATTGTCCATACCCCCTACGATAAAGTGGTCGTTCATTCCCTGTGCCTCCCGCCCCCGATCATCGCAAGCATACAAGTTGAAAAGACCCGTTTCATTGGAGTAATTCAATTCGCGGGGCATTTTGAACGTAAACTCGAATTCTCCGTTACGCACCGAATCCCGGCCTGTATATAACAAATTATCCCGCGTATAGAACGTATAAGGAATAATTGCTCCGTTATCATTCCCGTTTCCTCCCGTAACGACCTCCCTCTCGGAGTCGTACAGACGGGGATAAACCAATCCGTTGAAGTCGGAGAGTTTCGCATCGTCGTCCGACCGAATCTCTCCTTTGACGGTTACCCACGAACGAGCTTTCAACAAAAGGCTGTCGGCCTCCACTTCGGAAAGCAGCGTATCGTTTATTTCGGTAACGGCCATTTTATAAGAGGGACAATTGAGCCGCAAAGCGGGGTCGCCGAGCAAAATATAGTTGAGTTTGTTCATCAACACATCATTGGCATTACTGGCCACACTGTTCTTCCCCAAACGCAAAACATCGCCCAGCCTCACGACTTGTCCGTCGTCATCGCGATCGAACAGATGTGAGACAATCGCTTTATTGATATAGCCGTTTGCATGAATATATACCACACGGGTAGTCGAAATAAGAGCAATACCGCCGCCTTGCGTATTCAAAAACAACTCTTCCCCACCGGAATTGGGCCGATCGTCGAAACGGCTGAAATCGCAAGTCGCCGTAATCCACAACGGCAACCGCGATACATACATATTCGATATATCGCTCCATTCGAGAATCTTCTCGGCCGTCCAACCTTTCGTACTGCCGTGCCCCACATAATTTATCACCATCAGCCCGTCCCGCTTCAAAAGATTGAGCATCTGACTCTTGGCATCGGGATATGTCGCGCCGGTAGCCGCACTTACCCGGTTATATGCATCGATATAAAGTTTGTGAACGAAAAATTCGGGATTTTTCGTTTCCAGAATGTCCGCCAGCGTTTCGCTTTGCGCCATATGTTCGCCCGAGTTGCCGTCATCAGCCACCAAGCATATATCGTTTTTCCAATAACCGTAATCGGTGTTCGTCGCATAAGCGATCAATTTATCGACCATTGCCGCAGCTTCGGTCTTCGTCCGCACGGGAAAACGCCCTATACCTATATCCAACGTGGCCCGGTAAAGGTCGGCCCCCTCATCGTCGTGCAGGAATCCGAAATAGTCGTCGGTTACGAAATTATCTTTTTCATCGACACTCTCATCGCCTTGAAAAGTAATCAGGAACGGATAGTCATACGACGCCCACTCCTCGGTTACCCGACGGTTGTCGTAACTGCCGTCGCCGAAAAGTAACAAATAACGCGGTCGCAGCGATTCGTCGCCACCGGCCCTGTCATAGAACATTTTCATAAAACGACGTATGGCAGTAGCATCGGGTGTGCCGGAAGAAAACTCGTTGTATATCTGCGTCGGCTGTACGACCAAATAAGAAAGAGAGTCATGCTCGACATGAAACTCACCCAACCGTTTGGCTTCGTCCATGAAAAGTGGGGGAGATACAATTACAAGATCGGCACGGGACAGCGCATGTAAATTCTGATTGGATACCGCCCCGACAATTACCGGCGAAAGGAACGTGGCTGCCGCATCGAAAGCGACATATTCGCGCAATGCGGCCTGCGGGGAAACGAACGACAATTTTCCACCCGACAATTCCGCATCGATAGACTGCGGGGCATAAGAAACGGTTACGTCCCAAACTTGCGGAGAAACAGCTCCCGACGCATCGATATCATACCGCAAACGCCGCGTAGCTGCCGAACGATGCCGGAATGCCACTTGCCCGTCATAAAACCGCAACTCCCGCTCCATATTCAAAAGGATATAATCGAGATAGGCTGCCGTTGCCCCGTTTCCCGAAAATGAAATCTTCACCACATCGGCATCTTCGGGATTACGCACGAATGTCGTCTGTATCGAAGCCTCGACACCGCATTTATACGTCTGCCCGTCGGAGTCGAGGATAGGAGCAATCGTAGCAGACCGGGTTTCTCCTCCGTTAATTTGCATACTCACCGACGACGAAGCAGAAGTAGACTTAGCCAAAAAACGCATTTGCGCGGTAACAGGAGTCATCGTAATGCCGGGTATGTCGAAAGAAAAATTCTGTACCGTCGTATACAAAAAATTTTCCCCGTAAAAATTCCGTCCCATACGCCCGGGACTTACGGCCTCCATTTCGTGCAAAGCCCTGTCATGGAAAGTCGTAACGATAAGAGAGGGAGAGAGCGTACTCGAAGCGACCGATTCGGGCGAAAGCGGAGCCGTATCGAGCTGAGTCAGGAAATAATATCCGTACATCGAATATGGGTTACGGGAACGGACAAAAAGACCATTCTGCACCGACCACGACAATACTCCCTGCCCATAAAAAATCAACTTATTACCTGTATGCAACACCGGAATCTGTGGCAAATCATCGACATACTCGGTCGAGAAATCTTCGGAAAGCATCGCTCCTCCGTAACCGAACACAGCGACACGGGAAGGATCGGAAAACCCGCACTCCCTCAACTCATCGTAAGTAAGCTGGTACAATCCCGTCTCATCGACCTGTATCTTCACCCACTTGCCCGAAGAGAGAACCGAAGAGGCGGCATATCGGTCGGACGGCTGCGCCGCAACAGAGACATGCCCCACGCACGATAAAACAAGAGCGATAAAAAAAACGATATACTTTCTCATACTTTCATTCCTCGGTCGTTACCGGAGCGGGAACTATCACCGAACATGAAAATCGAGCAGTTGGCGTTCGCCCAAATATCCTTGCAAATGGTTTCCGATAGCAACGGGACCAACCCCTTCGGGCGTCCCGGTAAAAAGCAAATCGCCCATACGCAAGGTATAAAATCGGCTGATATACGCTATCATCTCATCGACAGGAAAAATCATATCGGCCGTATGTCCTTTTTGAACCTCCTTTCCGTCGATTCTCAAAGAGAAATGCAAATCCTGCAAATGACCGGCAGCCTCATCGACCGGAACAAAATCACCGACTACCGCCGACCCGTCAAAGCCTTTCGAGATTTCCCACGGAGAACCATCGGCCCGCAACCGGGCTTGCAAATCGCGGGCGGTAAAATCGATTCCCACAGTTACCGCATCGTAATAACGATGTGCAAAACGCGGAGCGATATTTTTTCCCAATCGTGAGATACGCACAACCAGCTCGGTTTCGTATTCGATCCGTTCCGAAAAAGGCGGCAAGAAAAACGGTTTTCCGTCTTTCAACAGCGCCGTATCGGGCTTCATGAAAAGAACCGGCTCCTTAGGTAATAACGCACGATTCATTTCTTTATTGTGATTGAGGTAATTCCACCCCACGGCAAAAATTTTCATATAGCGGATTTTTGGAATATCCCATACCGAAAAAAATCTCCGGCACAGACGACAATATTTATTTTCCCAGCGTATGATTCAGACGATTGAACATCACCGCCAGATGCGCATAAATCGACGTATTCTGCACAACGATATCATCGGGGGTTTTTATACGATAAGGCGTAAAATTCCAGATAGCCCGCACACCGCCGGCAATCATATCGTTACAGGCTTCTTGGGCACGGTCGACCGGGACGGTGAGAATCCCGATACAAGCGTCGAGCTCTTGCTGCACCCGGGGAAAGTCGGCCACATCATAGACAGGGATACCGTTGATACGCGTATTGACGATCGCCTTATCGACATCGAAACCAGCAATCACATTCATACCGTATTGCGCCAACCCCGAATCCTGCAACAAGGCTGCCCCCAAACTGCCGACACCGAAAATGACGGCCTTGTGTTTTTCGCCGAAACCTAAAAACTTTTCCAAAGCATCGACGAGTGAACCAACCTCGTAACCGACCCGGGTTTTCCCCGAAATATTTATAAACGACAAATCTTTTGCAATCTGAGAGGCGTCGACATTTATTTCTTTCGATATCTGTGTCGACGAAACATATTCCACACCCTTGTCGCGCAGTAACTTAACATAGGCCAAGTACCACGGCAAACGCCGCAACGAGGGTTCGGGCAGACTTATTGATGTCCTCGAATTTCCGGTTGCCATTTCTCTCATTTATTTTTCCGAACCACAAAAGTAATATTTTTTTTGGCAAAGTGCATATTCCGCACTAAATTTGAGGGAATTATTTACTTTTTTCCAATATATTTCGCGGCAAATAACAATCTGAACATGAGCAAAAACAATGACTGGAAAGAACGCCTGAATATCGTCTACTCCACCAACCCAGACTTTGCCTACCAAACCGATGATACGGAAGAGGCCGAAACTCTGCCCGCCGAAAAACAATCGTTACGCATCGAACTCGACAAGCGCCACCGCAACGGTAAAACAGCCACGCTCATCACGGGATTCATCGGCTCGGACAACGACTTGAAAGAGTTGGCCAAACTGTTGAAAACCAAATGCGGAGTAGGTGGTTCGGCTCGCGACGGGGAAATTCTGATACAAGGAGATCTACGACAAAAAGTAAAAGAGATTCTCACCAAAGAGGGGTACACGCGTACCCGTATCATATAGGGACTTATGTTGAATATCTATCGAGCCTCGGCCGGTTCCGGAAAAACCTACCAGCTCACCCTCGAATATATCAAGCTGCTCCTCGCCCCTCCCGAGCAGGAAGAAGGCTTGTTGCCCAGCGAACGTCAAAGACTTTTCCGGCGCATCTTGGCGGTAACGTTTACCAACAAGGCAACCGACGAGATGAAACAACGCATCATCAAGCAACTCGATATTCTGGCCCATACCCCGCAAGAATCGGGCTATCTCGACAAACTGCTCGGTCGGGACGGTATCACGCACGACATCGACACCTTGAAAAAACAGGCGGCCGAACAACTGTACACATTGTTGCACGACTTTTCGGGCTTCAACATCAGTACGATCGACCGATTTTTCCAACAAATCACCCGAGCATTCATGCACGAAATCGGATATTCGGGCGGATACAATATAGAGCTCGACAGTACACACGTCCTCACCGAAGCCGTAGATAATCTTTTCTTCGACCTCGAAAAAAAAGAAAACAAAGAACTTTTGAAATGGCTGGTCGACTACGCCCGGCAACAAGTAGAGGAAGACTCGTATAAAAATTTCAGAAAAAAGATAGACGAGCTGGCCGGCGAAATCTTCAAAGAAGAATTCAAAAGTCAAAGCGAGACTCTCGAAAAAAAATTGCAAGACAAGCAGTTCCTATCGAGGTTTATCGGTGCTCTCGACAAAAAGAAACGAGCATTTGAAAAGCAGGTACGCGAACGGGCTGAAGCAGCACTTACCCTTCTCTCGGCCAACGGCCTCTCACCCGAAGATTTCAAATACGGAAACAAATCGGGTGTCATGACATTACGCAAATGGATAAACGGGAACTACACCCAACAACCGAGCGACAGATTTTTGCAAATCGCCGATGACGAAGTAACCAAATGGTACACCAAAAGTAAAACACCCGCAGATATAAGCGATGCCATGACCCGCATAGAAACGACGTTACGAGGACTCTTCCGGGAAATCATCTCCCTATACGGCACACCTTACAAAGAGTATCTGTCGGCACGCCACACAAAAAAATACCTCTACACGCTGGGTATCATCAACGACATCGTAAACCACATACAAGAATATCAAAGCGAACACGGGACTCTCCTGCTTTCCGATACCAACGATTTGTTGCGAAAAATAATCCGGCACGACGACACGCCGTTCGTCTATGAAAAAATAGGAACATACGTCGACCATTTCTTCATCGACGAATTCCAAGATACCTCGGCCACCCAATGGAAAAATTTTTATCCCCTCATCAAAGAAAGCAATGACCGGGGACTGACCAACCTGCTCGTAGGGGATGTAAAACAGAGTATCTATCGATGGAGAAACTCCGATTGGGAATTGCTCAACGAAAAGCTTCCCGATTATTTTTCGGAAGAAGAATTACACGACGAGACACTCGATACCAACTGGCGAAGCGAAAAAGAGGTCGTCCGCTTCAACAACACATTTTTCGACCGGGCCTCGGCCCGCTTGCAGCAGATTCTCAATGAAAACCTGCCCGCCCCCCTGCAAGACGACGACAGCTTATGCCGCAAAATAGAACTGGCCTACCGAAACGCCGCACAAAAAATAGGCAAAGGGAAAACGAAAGAGGGCGGATATGTCGAAATCGACCTCTTCGAGAACACCCAAGAAAACGAAGATGAAAGCCGGGCCCGAGACAAAGCCATGAATCGTACGGCAGAGATACTGCGCGACTTGCAAGACCGAGGCGTCGCATTGCGCGACATCGCCATACTGGTACGCACCAAAGAGGAGGGAAACCGCATCGTACAATATCTACTCCAAGAACAAGCATCATCGGCAGCCGAATCGCACTATCGGTACGACGTCATCTCCAACGAAGCCCTGTACATCGGCAACTCATCGACGGTACAACTTATCATCGCCCTGCTCGATTATCTGAACACGCCGCAAGAGCCGCTGACCCGGTTCACGGCATTATACTTGATAGAGACCGCCTATCGAAAAAAATCTCCCGACGAGGCTATTCCCGAAATATGCCGCACACTGAACAGCGAAACAAAAGAGGAAATACTGCATCGTGTAGAAAACTTACGGGGAGAACCGCTATATGAAATATGCGAAAAAATAATCGATCTCTTTCCTGTCGATACCAACGGAGACGAAAATGTTTTCATACAAGCCTTTCTCGACCTCGTACTGCAATATACCGACAAACGGTCGTCCGACCTCAATTCGTTCCTTTCCTGGTGGCGCGACAAAGGGTGTACCCGCTCGCTCTCCACGCCGCAGGAACAAGATGCCGTACGCATCATGACCATACACAAATCGAAAGGTCTGGAATTCAAAATCGTCATCATTCCATTCTGCAACTGGCCTATCGACCATCGTCCGACGCAAGCGCCGATACTATGGGCCGGAACTGCCGAACCCTTCGACAATCTCCCGGTTATTCCCATCGCCTATCACGGTGACCTAGCCTCAACAATCTACGCCCGCACCTATTTCACGGAACAAATACATACATACATCGACAATCTCAATCTGGCTTACGTGGCCTTTACCCGAGCCCGGGAAGAGCTGTACATCTTCGTCCCGAAAGTCTCGGGACTGAATATCGGTACCTTATTACAAAACTGCCTCGAAGAAAACGGCGTTTCCTCATCGATAGACGGGAAACCGTATGCCGACCTGAGCGCCGGCTATGACCGCGAAACAGGGCGGTACACACTCGGCACACCTCTTTTCCACAACGGGATCGAACATCACGAACCTCTCCGGCCGACGCCCTATCGCTCGATACTCCCGGGGAAACGATTGCATCTACGTCTTATGGGGCAGAGCTTCTTCGACCCCGAAGACCGCCGCCATCATGGCTCGGTATGCCACCACGTACTCAGCACCATCGAGACGGTCGATGACATATCCGCCGCCATACAGGAACATGTACGCATAGGAGAAATCTCGATCGATGAAGGCCGAGAAATAGAAGCAACGCTACGCGCCCAATTATCCGAGCCGGAAAAACAACGTTGGTTCAAGGCCGGTAATCGCATTCTGAACGAACAGGAAATTCTACACCCGAAACAGGGTACTTACCGTCCCGACCGTATCGTCATCGATAATGCAGGAGCAACGGTCATCGACTACAAATTCGGGGCTGAACGGTCGGCCCATCGCAAACAAGTAGCCGGCTATATGAGTCTGTTGCAGGAAATGGGTTATAAGACCCGAGGATACATTTGGTATGTACCGACCGGAAAAGTGATTCCCGTAGAGACTTGACGATTTCCAATATTCATACACAAAGGTCTCACTTTCAAAAAAAGAGGAAATATTTTCTTATCGTCATCTCGAACGCACATGAGATGGCACAACCATTCGTCTTTACCGTTTTCGCCATACCCAACAGGTCATGAAGGAGAAATCTCTTTTCGTCCGTATGGTTTACGTTCAAGATACATTTGTCATTCTGACGACCGCACGGAAGAAGAAGAACCCTTCACTCAAACGTATGTCATTCTGAACGTTGTGTAAACGAAGCGAAGAATCTCTTACAATAATTCGGAGATTCTTTTTGGCAAGTACTACAACCCTTGCAATACAAGGTCATTCCAAAATGTGGAACACCGAAGAATCTCCTGCAAGATATTACAATCCTTACAGTAGATTTCATTCTGAAAAACTTTGCCTTGAAAAATCCCCTACGAAATAAGTATTTATGGGATTCCTCGCATTCGCTCGGAATGACAGAGTAATGTCATTCTGAATGGAATGAAGTGGAGTGAAGAATCCCAACCGATAGAGAAAAGTGGATTCCTCGTCGGCCTTCCGGCCTCACTCGGAATGACACGGCCAAAAGGTATGTTTTGTATACTTTGTATAAGATCTCTTATATGCGTTAACTGTATTTTCCGTCTTCGATTCTCGGTATTGTCCAGACTATTGGCAGCGGTTTGAAATGACAGCTATGTGGGATTCCTCGCATTCGCCTGGAATGATATGACTATAATATCTCACCATTGTCATTTGGTTATACCAAAAAGAGAGTCATCGTAAAAACGATGACTCTCTTTCTAAGTTGCGGGAGCCGGACTCGAACCAGCGACCTTTGGGTTATGAGCCCAACGAGCTACCAACTGCTCCACCCCGCGATATTTTCGTGGTGCAAAGATAGAATCTTTATATGGAACTTCCAAAAAATAAATTGTTAAATATTTATATGCGACTCTTCCTAGAACGCAATCAAGCGTATAACAACCTAATAATCAACTTATTCAAAATAGATACTCAACACAACAAGTCGTGAAAAAGCCTTACTTACAGCTTGGGTATATTTAATATCGAGCGGATCGACAAGGTCGTTTCGTTTATGTTTCACAATGTCGCTCAGCCCGAAACAAAACTTCAACTCGGGTATCAACTTGAAAAACGGCAGATAAATATCGCACCCTACTCCCACTTCGAGATACGTGTCATACGTATTGAGACGCAACAAATCGTTCCGTTTTTTCGAGATGTCGATCGTCGGAGCCACCCCCAACGACAAATAAGGACAATAATTATTCAACCTCTTGGCACTGTATTTGATACTCACGGGCATCATGATATAAGTCGATTTCAGATCGACCGTGCGCCGTGTATCACTATGTTCTTCTCGCAACTCCACCGTTTTATTACCGAACAGCAGGGTCGGGGTAAAACGAAGATTGAGATACGGGCAAATATAAAGGTCGCCGACCAAGCCGACATTGAAACCGGGAGAGAAAGAGGGCACTTCGGTAAACCATGTTTCTCCGCCTTCGGTTACCGCTCCGGTATGCCGGATAGCCAAATCCTGTACATGTGTACCGACAGAAAAGCCGAAATGAATACGACGCTGATCGACAAACGGCAAGCGTTGCAACTTTTGTTGCTGCGCCGATACCGAAACAGCAGCAACAAAACATACCCATATGAATAATATCTTTCTCAATCGTTTTTCAGAAGTATGAGTAAAACGCAAAAACCTCAGAAATATTGCCCGCAAGGAAATAAAAAGATTTGTTTAAAAATACTCTCCTCTCAAAAAAAATCCATTTTAATTTGCCAGAAAAAAGAAAAGCCGTACTTTTGCCGAACACACTTACAATTAGTATTAATTTTTAAACTCAAAACTATGGCTTACGTTATTAGCGATGATTGCATTGCTTGCGGTACTTGCATGAGCGAATGTCCCTCCGACGCTATCTCGGAAGGCGATATCTACAAAATCGATGCTGACAAATGCGTTGATTGTGGCACTTGCGCCGACGCTTGCCCCACCGGTGCTATCCACCCGGGCGAATAATCCGCAACAAAGGAATAAAAAAAGCTCTGCTATTGCAGAGCTTTTTTTATTCCTAACTCCTTTCCTACACACTTCCGTCTCTCTCTTTTTCCGACATAAGCTATCCGAAATATCACTCCCGTTGCCCTCCACAGACAGAAAATCCCGTCCGATGTATCGGACGGGGTTTTCTGCAATTACACAACCGATTGTTCTTTACGGAACAATGACCTTATAAGCCTCTTTTCCGGCAACAACAAGATAAACGCCTTGCGGCAAGTCAAATTCGACCTTACCGTCAACGCTCTCTTTCTCGCCGCATTTCACACTCGAAAGCGAATATACGGCTACCGAAGTATCCGGCAAAAGATTTTCTGCGACAACACGACCGGCAACGGCATAAATGCGAACTGATGTTTCCGCCGAAGTCTCATCGATAGACGAAGCTCCTTTCTCGACTTTTATTGCCGTCGTTACAAATGCATTCGCACCCGTAAATTTCGGGTAGAGCGTCGAAACGATTTCGCAATATACCATGTCGAGCGGAACCGCATTGAATACCGTTACACCATTTTCTACGGTATAAAGTGAAGCGTCTGCTACGGTAGTCTCGTCATATCTCCATACATAAGTTACCTCATCGTTGGAGGACACAAGCATCGACAAGTCTATATCTTCACCGGTCATAACAGGAGTATCGGTCAATGTATAAACCGCTTGCGGAGCATAGGTATAATTCTTCACATTGAGCTGCGGTAAAGTGGCCGGGGTCAATTTGTTTCCCATACAATTCAATGTCGTCTTCACACTGTCAACCTTCAACTCCGTCAACTGGTTGTTTTGGCAGAAAAGCGTTGCCAAGTTCAATCCCGAAGCATCGATTGATACCAATTTGCTTCCAGATACATTCACCGCGGATAATTTCGGATATACCGACAAATCCAATGATCCTTCAAACCGATTGTTCAAAGCCGTAAATGTTGTGAAACCGGGAGCTTCTGCCGGCAAGGACAGTTCTGTTATTTGGTTATCGGAAACAACCAATTTCCACAAAGAGGGAGATTGAGAGACATCGAGTTTCGTCAAGCTGTTCTTACTCAAATCCACGCTATACAAATGAGTGTGCTTGCTCAAATCGACTTCGGCCAACTGGTTATTATTCAAAGCCAAAGATGAAATAGACAGATTATGACTCAAATCTATGGAGGTGAGAGCATGGCTCGAAACCGTAAGAGTCGTAAGATTTTCGGCCCTTGAAACATCTATCGATGAAACTTTGGATCCTTCAAGGGCGCCCAAAGCCTCAAATTTCGACAACTGGGCAGGATCGCCATACAAAGTTACCGTTCCTTCTCCGGCTACCGTCCCCGAAATAGAGGTAGGCCAATCAATATCCGGATTGGAAGCAACATTTTCATACACCACTTTTTTACCACCCCCCCAGTCAACGCCGATATTTTGCAATGTATCGACCAAATAAACGTCAAAATCGAGACTTTTACCCGGTTCAGCTTTCAGCGTGAGCATCACACCATCATTTGCTTTCAAAACGAAAGCAAACAACATAAACATTAAAAAAAAGGTAATTTTTCTCATCGCAATCAAGTTTTTTTATATTATTGTATATCTTTGCGCAAAGATATAAATTATTGCACCAGCGAAAAACATTTTCCTGTTTTTTTGCTAAGTCCATCACAAAAAACGGAGCAAAGAGAAAGTGTTCCTCCCTAAGACAAGCGACAAAAGATCAAACACACAGAAACCATATCATATGAAACCTCTTAACGTAAGCCTTATCTGTTTCGCTTTGATTTTCGGTTTTTTGACCGGATTTTCAACAGAAGCGTCCGCAAAAAGAAAAAAATCTTCAAAAAAGAAAAATGATACGACACTCGTCATTCCCAAGCCGAAAGAAAACAAAGACAGCGTCGAGTACCGGAAACTCATAAAAGACGCCATCACCAAAGATGGTCTTCTGACAACACATTTTACCCCACAGAAAAAGCTCTACTGGGAAATTCCCGACTCGGCTTTCGAGCACACTTATATGTTGTCGAACCGCATCGCCGCTACCAGCAATACGAAAGACTTCGTCGCCGGACAAATGGCAACGCAACCTATCTTGCTGCAACTGAGCCGCGACAGCATCAACGTATATCTGCATAAGGTGCAGACGCAAAACAGCGTCGACGAAAAAGAGTCGATTGCGGCAGCCTTCGACAAGAATTTCTTGAATCCCGTATTGAAGGCCTTCAAAATCGAAGCCCGCAACAAAGGGAATGTCGTCATCGACGTAACTTCTTTCTTCGGAGGGAACGAGAAATGCATCAGCCCCATAAAACCGACGAATCCGCTCTCGAAACTGATGGGTGGAGGCAATGCCATAAAAGGCTCTTTCGTGTCGAACGCATCATCCATCACCGAAGTAAAAACATTTCCTCGTAACATTGAAATAAAAAGCAACCTGTCGTTCAACACCACACCTATGGACGAACCCTACACCGTACAAGTACACCGGTCGTTTATCGTTCTTCCCGACGAACCCATGCGCATGCGCCTGCAAGACAACCGTGTGGGATATTTTTACAGCGACCGGTCGCTCTATACGACAAAAAAAGATAAAGTCGACAACTACACTTTCATACACCGCTGGCGTCTCGAGCCGAAAGAAGAAGATATGGAACGTTACTTCGCCGGAGAACTTGTCGAACCCCGGCAACCGATTATTTTCTATGTCGACAGCGCATTCCCCGACAAGTGGAGAGATGTCGTGAAACAAGGTATCGAAGACTGGAATACAGCCTTTGAGGCGGCCGGTTTCAAAAATGCCATTCAGGCCCGCGATTATCCCAAGAACGACCCCGACTTCGACCCCGACGATATGCGTTACAGTTGTGTGAAATATGCCGCGACTACAATAGCAAATGCGATGGGTCCCAGCTTTGTCGACCCGCGTAGCGGAGAAATCCTTACCGCCGACGTCATCTGGTACCACAATATCGTATCGTTACTGCACAACTGGCGATTCTGCCAGACGGCAGCCACCGATCCGAGAGTACGCAAACCGGTATTCGACGATGACGTCATGAGAGAGTCGATGCGTTACGTCGCTTCACATGAAATAGGCCATACGCTGGGTCTGATGCACAACATGGGCGCCAGTTATGCCTATCCCGTCGATTCGCTGCGCAGTCCCTCGTTCACACAAAAATATGGCACGACTCCCAGCATCATGGACTATGCCCGTAACAACTACATCGCACAACCGGGCGACTTCGACCGGGGCGTCAAACTGACGCCACCCATCTTGGGCGTTTACGACATCTACGCAATAGCTTGGGGATACCGCCTTATTCCCGGAGCAAATACTCCGGCCGAAGAAGTGGCGACCCTCACCCAATGGATAGAGGAGAAAAAGGCCGACCCCATGTACGAATTCGGAGCACAACAATTTATGGCGATCATCGATCCCACCGACCAAACCGAAGATTTGAGCAACGATCATCTACGAGCCGGCGATTATGCGATCTCGAATCTCAAAATCATCATGTCCAACCTCGAGAAATGGGCAGCCGAGCCGGGCAAACCTTACGACGACCTCGATGAAATATATGACCAACTGGTAAAACAGTACACCCGCCACATAGGCCATGTCATGACCTACATCGGAGGCGTTGAATTCAAAGATGCCCGTCAAGGCGGGAAAAACGCCGCGCGTACGCATCTCGATCGGGCAACCCAGAAAAAAGCCATGCAATGGCTTATGCGCCAAGCGCGTACCTACAACGACTGGCTCACGCCCACCCAACTGATGATGAAACTCGATCGCACCCTCAACTGCAACGACAACCTGCGCAGGAGTATCGTCGGCTGTCTGCTCAACAGTACGGCGTTGTATCGTATCGAAGAGAGCGGTCTTGTAAACAACCGTAAAAATTATACCCTCGATACTTATCTCGACGATGCGTTAGCCGAACTGTTCAAAGCTTCTTATCAAGGGAAAAAACTCGATGCCGCCGAACGCGACATTCAATCGGCCGCACTTGCCGTCATTATCAAATACAGCGGACTTACGCCTTCTTCCGGCAAAAAGACAAGTTCGGCAAAAGCCTTCTCCGATTATCAGGAAGTTGTCGCTTTGGGGTATAGCCCCGACGTACCGTGCAGCCATACGGCATGCGAAGCAAACCGAGAAGAAGAGGTTTCTTTCCTGCGCATAAACATGGGACAGCCGGGTATCGCCAACACCCGTATTGCGCCACTGATGACCGCACACCTCAAAAAAATCGAATCGCTTTACAAGCAACAACGTGCCCGTACAAACGACAAAACGACACGCGATTTCTATGATTATCAACTCATGCAGATAAAAGAGCTGTTCAACTGACCCACTTTTGAGTAATATTATGATGAAACATATCACCTTACTGCTTTTATTCTCCCTTTTCTGGGGCCTACCTGCCATCGGACAGGAAACAGGTTCGCGAAAAGTAACGGGATATATCGTCGATTCATCGGGAAATCCCATTGCCGGAGCTACGGTGAAAATCAAAGACACGACGACGGCAACGATCAGCGACGGTAACGGACAATTTTCATTGACAGCACAGAACTCCGAATCGACTCTTGTAGCTTCATTTCTGGGCTATCGTACCCATGAGGTAAAAATCACGCCGACGACCGATAACATAAAAATCACACTCGAAGAAGATGCCCAGCAGCTCGACGATGTGGTTGTCGTGGGTTATGGTACGCAGAAAAAATCATCACTCACCAGCTCGGTCGAAGTGGTACGGGGAGAAGACCTGAAACGTATGCCCGTCATGAATGTAAATGAGGCTTTGGTCGGTCTCGTAGCCGGCGTTTCGGTACAAAACTCGACCGGCGATCCCAGCTCGGGAAAAGAGTCGGACATACGTATCCGAGGTATTAACGGCACGCCTCTCTTGGTTATCGACGGAGTTCCCCGTTTCGGAGAAAACACATCGGACGGCGAGATGCGTCTTTCCGACCTCAACCCCGATGACATCGAAAGCATCTCCATGCTCAAAGACGGTGCGGCCGCAGCCGTTTACGGAGCCCGTGCCGCCAACGGTGTAATCCTCGTCAAGACCAAACGCGGCGAAGACAATCAGAAGGTAAGGGTCAACTATCGGGGGCAGTTCAATATGCAACAAGCCACCTGCCTGCCCGACTTCCTCAACGCCGAAGAATTTGCCACACTTTATAATCGGGCTGTCGACGCCCGGGGAGACGATGTCTATGAAAAATACGACCTCAACGCCATAAAAAGCAATCCCAATCTTTACGGGAACGAAAACCTGCTCGATTATCTCGACAAATTCGGATTCTCGACGCTGCACAGTCTTTCGGTATCCGGCGGAAACAAATTCGTAAAATATTATGTTTCGGGAGGTTATACCCACATGAAAGGTCTCTATTCGGGTGTAGGTCGCGACCGTTTCAACTACTCGGCCAAGCTCGATGCCTATATCGTAAAAGGCCTGACCCTCTCTCTCGACATAACCGGAAACCGGTCGAACAATAAAAATACAAGTTACACGACCATCGACGCAGCATATAGTTACTCCCCGCTGCAAGTATTGCGCTTTACGACCGGCGAACTTGCCAGTCTCAGCGGAAGCAACCCGTTGCTCGCTGTCGAAGGTTTGGGCGGATATATCCGCAACAAGACGAACTTCAATACAATATCGGCTACGCTCAATTACGAACTACCTTTCCTGAAAGGCATGTCGGTCTACCTCAAAGCTACGGTCGACAATAACAACTCGATAAATACCACTTTCAGCAGCCCCGAAACCCTCTATCTTTACGACAATACGACAGGAGAAATTTCGGAAGATCCGTTGACGACTTATCCGACGGCCAAAATCAGTCTTTCGCAACGAGACCAGTTTGTCGACAACAAACTTTTCGAAGGCGGTATCAACTACACCAATACGTTCAACGAGAAGCACGATTTCAGCGCCATGCTCGTTGTCAATTACCAAGACTACCGCAACCGCTATATGACGGGAACCAACAACAATATGGCCGGAAAATATCCCGAAGTAATCGGGACGGCAACCGACAGCAAACTGGTCGGCAACGAATATTTTTACCAGAGGGCTTCCCTCATCGGACGGTTTACTTACGGGTACGATAACCGCTATTTCATCGAAACGAGCTTCCGTGTCGACGGCTCGACCAAGCTCCCGCCCGATAACCGCTGGGGATTCTTCCCGACCGTATCGGGAGCATGGGTACTCTCGAACGAGTCGTTTTTCCGAGGCTGGGACCAACCGGTCATTTCCAATCTCAAATTCCGGGCTTCTACCGGTATCTTGGGACGCGACGCCGTACTTACCGACTACGGCTACCTGATGAATTATATCTACACGACCAACTCGGGCTATCAGATAGGCGGAAACTTCAAACCGGGCATCATTCCCGACCCGAGCAGTTTCCCTAATCCCGACCTGCGCTGGGAAAAAAGCCACGACTATAATATCGCCGTAGATGCGGGATTATGGAAAAACCGTTTTGCCATAACTTACGAATATTACTGGCGTTTCAAATCCGACATGCTCACATACGCACCCACCTACCTCTACCCACCTTCGGCCGGGACCGACGGAAATGTTCCCTATATCAATTTCGGGAAAGTAAAAGCATGGGGGTGGGATCTGACCATCACGCACAAAAACAGTATCGGCCAATTCAAATACGACATAGGTCTCACTTTATCGAAAACATTCGACAAAGTACTCGATTACGGCGACGAATCGTCGGTCGTGGCACACCAAAGAAGGAAAGGGCGCAGCAGCCAGTTGTGGTTGCTGTACGAGTCGGACGGTCTGTTCCAGTCGTGGGAGGAGATTGCCAACTATCCTATCGATCAAGACGGGCAGGGTAACGCGACATTAGCTCCGGGCGACATCAAGTACAAAGATCAGGACGGAGATCACGTCATCACCGCCAACGACCGTATCTATGTAAAAAGTTCGGCCTACCCCGATTTCTCGATGAGCCTCAGCCTCGGTTTCAGTTACAAAGGGCTGTTCATGAATGCCATGTTGCAGGGAGTTGCCGGATACAAGCAACAAATCAACGAGCTCTATACGCTCGAAAGCAATAGCTTGCAACGATTCCAGCGTTACCACCTCACCGACACATGGACAGAGGAAAATCCCGATGCAGCCTACCCGAGAATCAAATTCGCATCGAAGAACGACAACAACCGCAAAGAATCGGATTTCTGGATACGGAATTGCAACTACCTACGGTTGCGCTCTCTCACTATCGGGTATGCACTCCCTGCCAAGTTGCTCCAAAAGAAAAAAATCAACTCGGTAAGCATCGCCCTGCAAGGAAGCAACCTGTTCACCATATCATCGCTCGAAAACGGCATCGACCCCGAATCGTTGCGCGGGTATCCCATACAGCGTTCCTACGGTCTGACTCTCAATTTCGGCTTCTAACCCTACACCCAATGACAATGAAAAGACTCTTATATATCGCTTTCTTCTCGGGACTTCTGTTGAGTGTATCGACAAGTTGCAACGACTTGTTCAAAGAAGTTCCTTACGACAAATTATCGGAAAACGCCATTTGGGGAGACCAACTCCTTCTCGACGAATATGTTCTGCCTTGGTACCGGAATATGGACAACGGATTCTCGACTTACGTAACAACCATCATGAAAGGTATAGGAAGGGAATACGAGCCTTGGTATGCCGACCAGATGACCGTAAGCCGTGCCGACTGGTACAACGCCGACTACGGGGATATACTCCGCAGCAGCCAGCAGGAGTTGACGACTCGCGGACGCACCAAATGGAGCACCTATTACACACAAATACGTTCGATCAACGTTTTACTCCAAAACGCCGACCAGATACCCGAAGGCGCGCATAAACAACGGGTGCTGGGCGAAGCGCATTTTTTCAGAGCTTATTACTACTACTTGCTGCTGCGCATGTACGGTGCGCCCATAATCCTTACCGAGCCGTACGATCCGCTTACCGATAACCGGAAACTTTCCCGTGCCACCTATGAGGAAACCGTCAATTTCATCGTTTCCGAAGCGAGTCAAGCAGCTGCTCTGCTCGATGCGAATATCTCCGAAAGCGATGCAGGACGTGCTTCGAAAGGAGCTGCCTATATGCTCAAAGCAAAAACCTACTTCTGGGCTTCGGGTGTCAAATTCCAAAACCGGACGGAATCCTATCTCGGATTTCCCGATGACCGCACCGACCGCATGTACACGCTCGCCGCAGAATCGTACGACTCGCTCATGTCTCTCAACCGGTACGAACTGGTACAAATATCGGAAACGACACAAGACGGCATAGCGAATGCTTATCACGACATATTCCTGGCCAAAAACAGCAAGGAATCGATATGGGAGGTACAACACAGCGACGACGGCAACTTCGATACCGAATTCGGGCATAAGCTCGACCGTGAAACTGCTCCACCCTCGTGCTACGGCACTTTCGCCGCCTATGTCCCTACTCAGAATCATGTCGACGAATACCGTACTGTAAGCGGCCAGCCCATCGAGACGGCCTCTGATTACGATGCTTCCGACCCATACAAAAACCGGGATTATCGTTTCTATGCCAATATCCTCTATGACGGTTGCTCATTCAAAGGGAAAACGCTCGAAATACATTATACTTACGAAAAGTACGGAGATCGCGAATACGTGCGGGGAGCCGACCTCACAGCCTATGGTTCCTCGGAGCAAGCGACCTACACCCGCACAGGATATTATCTGAAAAAGTTTGTTCGGGAATCCCAGCAAATCGATAACGACGATACCTATGCCAGCAGCCAAAACTGTATTATCTGGCGGTATGCCGAGGTTCTGCTCGACTATGCCGAAATCGACTTCAAGCAAGGTCGCACAGGCGATGCCATGGATAAGCTCAACGAAATACGTCGTCGGGTACACATGCCCGAATATGAATCGATAACATGGGACGATATCGTCAATGAACGACGTGTGGAGTTGGCATTCGAAAAATCGACCTATTGGGATCTCCTGCGTTGGGGCATAGCCGAAGAAAAAATGAGTGGCAGCACCAATCCTCTTTACGGAGTGAATGTGTATAAATACAACGACGGTACACCTACTGTCTACCGCAAAAAGACGGTCAACGGTACCGACAATACCGTACGTTATTTCCGCGAAATGCAGTACTACTGGCCTATTCCTTGGGATGAAATACGCCGTCATGGCATTCCTCAAAATCCGACATGGCTCGAAATGTAATCATAAAATACTAACACTCTAAAAAAGATTGTCTATGAAAAAATCAGTTACACTCGCATTGCTCTTTGCCGGGGCGTTCACGTCGGCCGCCTATGCGCAAGGCAACCTCTTCACGCCTGCCGATTGCGATTCCAACGGTTGGTTATGGTTCGACACGCAAGAAAAAATCGACAAATATGTCGGAGACGCCAATAGCGACAAATTGATAAAATCAATTCCGACAATGTATCAAGAAGAAGTAGAGCCCGATATATTCGAACCGCTCTATAATACCGTCTCTCCCACAGTTGCCGGAGCCGGTACCGATGGATATTTGCCGGGAATAGATCCCACTACGGGCGCAGCGGTTGGCACCGACGCAAAAAAAGGAGCCATTGTACTTGCTCCGGCATCGCCCTATACTGCATTCAATGGCGGAAGCATTCTTCTTCAACTGCCCTCTTGCTATCACCTCTCTGTATTTCTATCGGCCGAATCATCAATCCGTCCGGCCTTGAAAGGTGGACTTGGAGAATTGGAACCCGTTGACTGTGCCAATATCAAATCATTCATTTTCCTCTCATACCACGGAGCCGGACAATGTACTTGGGAGGTACAGGACATCGAAAATGCCAGCGGATTTAAACTCAACCAGCAGCAACCTGTAACCGCCCAAATTCTCAATGGCAACCAAAGTAGTGCTGAGATGTATCTGCAAGGCTTGAAAGTGCAGGTTTACGGCGAAGGTGCAGGTATCGCTGGTACACAAGCCGATAGCGACCGTATCAATATCGCTCAAACCGGACGGTTCATTTCGCTGTCCCGCGAAGCAGACATCACAGTCTACAATGCCGGAGGAAAAGAAGTTCTTTCGGCTCGTGCCGAAGCTCTCGATCTCGGGGCATTGGGTACGGGTCTTTACATCGTGCAAGCCCGCGACAACAACGCCGTATCGACACAAAAAGTATTGATTCCGTAAAGGTTTCACGACCTACAAACACAAAAGGCCGTGAACATGATACTTTCATTCACGGCCTTTTTTCGACTTTTGCAAAAACATAAACTGCAACAACTATGAAAAAACTGCTCATTCTCGTTCTTGCATGCTGCACGCTATCCACGACACTGCAAGCTGCCGAGAAAAACAAGGGAGAATTCAGCAACCTTGTGGTCTTTCTCCGATTTGCCGACGAAGACGAAGCGATTTTCGAGAAACCGGCTTCCCACTACGAGAAGATGTTCAACGACTCGACCGAGGAGGCCAACTCGGTATACAACTACTTCAAAGAGGCCTCTTACAACCAACTTTTTTGGTCGAGTATCTTCTATCCTGCTACCGACAGCGAGGGAAAAATCATTTCGTACCAAGCCCGAAATCCGCGCGGATATTACGAGAAGCAATCGAGCATCAATCCCGATGGATATATCGATGACGCCTTGGGTGCAAACAAACTATTGAGAGAACAGAATCTGATAAAAGAGCTGTCGGATTACCTCGACACCATTGTCCCGGCCGATGCCGTTATCGATGCCGACGGCAACGGGACGGTCGATAATATCTGCATCATCGTCAGCGGAAGTTCTGCTATCGGGAGTTCGCACCTGTTGTGGCCTCACCGCTCCACACTGTATACCCAAGAAGGCACCATACAAGGAAAGAAAGTGAACGAATACATCATGCTCTTCGACGATGCCAACGGTTACGGCTCGATGATAACACCTCTTGAAATCAATACGGGCGTATTGTGTCATGAGATGTCCCATACGCTGGGAACCTACGATTTATATCACGGTAGCGTCCGCACCGACCTGAATCCCGTCGGTGTATGGGATTTGATGTCCGATAATCTCACCGTTCCGCAAAGCATGAGTGCATATACCAAATATAAATACTGCAAATGGATCGATGAGATACCCGAAATCTCCCAACCCGGGACTTACACTCTCCAGCCGCTTACCGGGGACAGTAAAAACAATATCGCTTATAAGATATGTCCTACGGGTTCTGATCAATACTTCATCGTCGAATACCGCAAAAAAGAGAGCTTCGATGCAGGCATACCCAAGTCGGGACTTCTGATATACCGGGTAGATCCCCGATACACGGGAAACAATGCCTACGACGGCAGCAGCAAATTCGACGAATTGTATCTCTTCCGCCCCGGAGGATCGACGACTTCCGACGGGAAAATCGAACAAGCTGCTTTCAGTGCCGAAAGCGGACGCACGGCATTCGGAGGAGAGGCTGCACAGAAACCGTTCTACACCAACGGTGAAACGGCCCGCTTCGCCATAGGCAATATATCGGCTTGCGGCGAGACCATCTCATTCGACCTGCTACCGGTCGCCTCCCGCATCTATCTGCCGACCGATACGGTCGTCTTAGCCGGTAATGCCGGCAGCACAACCGCCGTCACCGTAGAAGCCGATACCTCGTGGCAGATCATGTCAGTACCCGAGTGGCTCGAAATATCGCCCATACAAGGCCATACGGGGAAAACGACGATTACCATCACCGCCCTGACGAAAAATGAAAATACATCGCCCCGCAACGCCGACATCATATTGAACGCCATCGACGAGGCTGACGTAGCAGATACGCTCACGGTTTCCCAAGCATCGGGAGAAATATTGGCACCATCGAACCTCTCGGTAACAGTTGTAAACGGGAAAGTGGAACTTACGTGGTCGGCACCGGTATCGGGTTCGACCGTACTGAACGAAGATTTCGAAAACGCCGCTTCCGTCGCCAATTGGACGATACGCCACGACTCGGAGAATCCCAAGACATGGATTCATGCAGAGGCCGATAAAAATACAGAAGTAGCTGATGGTTCACACGCCATGAAACTGGAAGCTGACTTCGATTACATGCATCAGGACGAGTGGCTCATCTCGCCCTCCTTCGCACAAGGACAGCGGTTGGACTTCCATTCCATATCGATCGCTCCGCAGAAAAAAAACGCCCATAATTTCTATTATGTATTGGTCAGCTCGGACAACGGGAAGACGTGGGAAATACTCTACGATCTGAAAACGCAAAGTACCGCAGTAAACGTGTACGAAGAAATATCCCTCGACCTCACGCCTTATCTCTCCGACGAGATGCGCATTGCATTCCGCGGCTACGACGATAACAATGAAGGTCTCGCTTATTGGTGGATCGTAGACGGTATATCGGTGTACCCCTCGGCAGAACCGACAGCAATAACAGGATACAACATCTACCGGAACGGCGTAAAAATAGCGACAACCGATAAATGCCATTTCACTGATGATATTATTCCCGAAGGAGAAATCCGCTATCAAGTATCGGCTACCACACAATATGGTGAAACAGCTCTCTCCTCACCTGTCGGTATCGACGCAAGCGGTATCGATGAAACCCGGACTACCGAAACCCTCTATTATAACCGGAATAGCGGATTATTGATAATTCCGGAAGCAGACAAAGTCATTCTCACCGGTATAGATGGACGCACCATGTCGTTTGTCGGTACCACACAAGGGTATATCGACTTGAAGAATATTCCCGAAGGTTTCTATATCGCCCGCATCGTATCGGGAAATAAAAGTTACGTCCTGAAATTTTTCAAATAAATAAACGGGTTATGCTGTCGAAACACTTCCTATTCGACAGCATAACCAAAACATACAAAAAGAGAAAACGGCTGCATAAAATGCAGCCGTTTTCTCTTTTTGTGCGGATGATAGGACTCGAACCTACACGACTTTCGTCACCAGATCCTAAGTCTGGCGTGGCTACCAATTACACCACATCCGCGAAAACAGACGATACAAAGGTACGTGAAGTTTATGAATTAGGCAATAAAAAGCTCTTTTTTTAGCTCATGCAGTGTTGCCGCATCGAACTATTCCCTATAATAGACCCTTTTCACACGGGAAGACACAGAGGTAAGAATCTCATAGGGAATCGTACCCAACCAACCGGCAATTTCCTCTACGGGCAACTGTTCGCCGAATATCTCGACCCGGTCTCCCTCCCTGCAATCGATGTCGGTTACATCTATCAAGGTTACGTCCATACAAATATTACCGACGATAGGAGCACGTTTGCCATTGACAACGACATACCCTTTGCCGTTGCCGAGATGCCTGTCGAACCCGTCGGCATATCCTATGGGAATAGCCGCTATGCGGGAAGGGCGCTCCAACACCCCGCGACGACTGTAACCGACCGTTTCCCCGGCAGCCAAATCGCGTATCTGCAAAATCGTCGTCTTCAATGTACTTACCGTGCGCAAACCCTTATTATCTCCATACGGAGAAACTCCGTAAAGACCTATGCCGAGACGAACGGCATCGAACTGAAAATCAGTAAATCGCGTAATGCCTGCCGTATTGAGGATATGACGCAAAACCTTATGCGGCGACGCGGCCTGTACGGCCTCGGCACATCGTGTAAAAAGAGCGATCTGATGCAGGGAATAATCATCGAAACAAGCCTCATCGCTACCGGCGAAATGCGAAAAAACCGACCGTGCCGACAAGTTATCTTGTGATGACAACCTTTCGGCCAACAGCGGCATATCTTTTTCTTCGAACCCGAGTCGATGCATACCCGAATCGATCTTGATATGCACCGGATAGTGCAACACGCCTTGTCGACGAGCTTCCACCAGCAAAGCATCGAACAGCTTGAAGCTATACACCTCGGGTTCGAGATCATAGCGGAAAAGGGTATGGAAACTCGACATTTCGGGATTCATTACCATGATAGGCATCGTAATGCCTTGCTTGCGCAACTCGGCTCCCTCATCGGCTACGGCTACGGCCAGATAATCGCAGCCGTGATCTTGTAAAGTCTTCGCCAACTCATACGAACCCGCTCCGTAACCGAAAGCCTTCACCATGCAAATCATACGGGTGGAAGAACTCAGTTTTTCTTTATAAAAGTTATAATTGTGAACGATCGCATCGAGATTCACTTCGAGTATCGTCTCATGCTGTTTCAGTTCCAATGCTTCGCACACCGATTCGAAGTGAAAACGACGTGCACCTTTTATCAGAATAAGTTCCCGGGAAAATCGATCGGCACGCCCCGATTGCAAAAACTCCTCGGTCGTGGCATAAAACTCTTTTTCTATATCGAAACAGGCGGCATGTGCCATGATTTCATAACCGATACCGACGAGACGCTGTACCCCCTTATGCCTGACAAGAGAGGCCACTCGCTCGTAAAGCTCGTCGGACGGAACTCCCGACTGTAAAATATCGGAAAGTATCAATGTTCGACGCATCGACCGAGCTGCCGAACGACGGGACTGAAAATCGAGTGCAATACCGAGGGAATTGATATCGGAATTGTAACTATCGTTTATCAACAGGCAGTTATTGATGCCCTCTTTCACCTCCATACGCATGGCAATCGGTTCGAGGCGGCTCATACGACGGGCTATCACGTCGACATCGGTACCGAGATAGAGCATGACCGCCAGACAATGTATGGCATCTTGTACAGCCCCATCTTCGACAAACGGTATCGTAAAATCGCTTTTGGTACGCAGATAAATATATTCGATACGCGTCGACATTTCTTCTTTCTCTATCTTGGAAATGTAGAGGGGCGAATCGATATCGACGTGCGACCAAGCAATCTCCCGCGTACCCATGCACATCTTATTGAATGATTCGGTTACGAGCGGATTATCCCCGTCATAAATAATCGCATCGGAACGACGGAAAAGAGACAATTTCTCCTCGCATTTCTCCTGTATGGTCGCGAACCCCTCCTGATGTGCTTCTCCCACATTGGTAAGAATCCCCACCGTAGGCTGCACGATAGGCTCCAGCTTATCCATCTCGCCAGATTTCGATATACCCGCTTCGATGACAGCCAGTTCGGTTTGTTCGTTGATTTCCCACACCGAAAGGGGCACCCCGATTTGAGAATTGTAGCTGCGCGGAGAACGCACCATCGTATAGTCTTCACACAGAAGTTGATAAAGCCATTCTTTCACGACCGTCTTACCGTTACTGCCGGCAATGCCGATAACCGGAATCTTAAACCGGCGTCGATGCGCCGCAGCAAGAACCTGCAAGGCTTGCAATGTATCGGGTACAACAAGAAAATTGGCATCAGCCATCTCATCGGAATGTTCGGGAATGCGGCTTACGACAAAATTGCAAACCCCTTTCCGATATAAATCAAGCACATAACGATGACCGTCATTCCGCTCGGTAACAAGAGCGAAAAAGAGGGTTTCTTCGGGAAAAGTCAGCGACCGACTGTCGGTCAACAAAACCGAAACGGTACACTCTCTATTCTTACGGAAATCGGCCCGTACGATTTTAGCTATTTCTGTGATATCATATTTCATCGGACTCTAACGTTGCGAGTAACTGCCGGGCAGCAGCAAGCTCATCGGTTACATCAAAGAAAGTATATTTTTCCCGGAATTTTTCGAGTTTAAGAATATTTTGCACGACAAATTGCCGGTATGTTTTCCGGTCGGGAGTCAACGGGCGATGTCGTAATGCTTGCAAAAGACGTCCCCACTCCCGATTGACGGAATGGGTCGCCTCGTCGAAATAGGTCTCGGAAAACTTTTCCCACACATAGTCTACCGCTTGTTGCGACGGGTGCACCATGTCCCTGTCGTAGAAACGGTAATCGCGCAACTCGTCCATGACAAGTTCATAAGCAGGGAAATAAAAGCAACGTTCGGGATAGGCCCGGCACAATTCATCGGTAAAAAGCAACAGTGCGGATTTACTTAATTGATTACCGTGTGCACCGTCCTTCATATGCCGCACGGGGCTCACCGTAAACAGCAGCATCACACGCGGATTCGTGTCAAATAACCGTTCGAGCAACGGAAACCATACGGCAACCATCTCGTCGACCGACAGTCGCCGACGGTCGAAACAAGAAGCCGGCAATTTATGACAATTGGCAACCACCGTATCGGTTCCTGCCAACGTATAGACCCATGCCGTACCCCATGTCAAAATCAAAAAATCCGCGTCTCCCAGCAACACCGATGCCGGCAAAAAACGGCGATTGATTTGTTGCAAGCAAAGAGCCTTGTCAATGTGTGAAAAACTCGAATGATGGGCAAAACTATGCCATAAATTCCCACTCAGAAAAAGATCTTCATCGGAAAACGGCTTTCCGTCGAGCAAACGAACCAACGATTTGGCGATAGACAACGGATTGTATTGTATACCGAAAGGATTGACATCGACCCGAAAATGAAACTCCCCGAGCCTCGTCCCGATATACTCGGCAAAACAAGAGCCGAACAGCATCATGCGATGATGATGCGTTACGGCTCCTTGTTGCAAGTCTATCGATACAGGAGTGATCCATTCCATACTCCCGAATATTTTTTATCGACGAACAATCTCCATCAACTTGATATCGAAAATCAAGGTCGAATAAGGTTTTATCGAACCCTTAGATTGGGTTCCGTATCCTAAATTCTGTGGAATAACGACCCGACAGGAATCGCCCACATGCATGCGTTCCATAGCAACGGCCCATCCCTCGACCAGCGACGAGATTTTCGCTGTCATGGGATTATCGGGACTCTCATGTGTCGCATCGAATACCGTACCGTCTATCAACTGTCCTTTGTAACATACCTTGACAAAACTTGTATAATAAGGCGATATCGTATCGGTTCCCCGTTCATAAAAATGCATTAATACACAACTCGACGGATCCCAGTTGGGTGTTACGATTTCATACAACCGATTCCCTTCTTCATCGGTCGCTACCTTAGCCGCTTCGAAATAAGCGACATTCTCGTCGTTCCATTTCAGATATTCGGTTACCGTATCTTCCACATCGTCTTTACAAGAGGAGATGGCGAAAACGCAACACGATAATGCCAAGAGAAAAAGGATTTTTATTTTTTCCATGTGTATGAATCCCGTAAAATCAGATTAAAAATTAACGACCGGTGCTGTTTCAGCACCCTCTGTGGCCTCAAACTGGGGTTTCTTTTCAAATCCGAACATCGATGCGATAATCGATGCCGGGAAACGGCGTATCATCACATTGAAACTTTTCACAGACTCGGTGTAACGAGTACGTGCTACGGCAATACGATTTTCCGTTCCTTCAAGTTGGGCTTGCAATTCGAGAAAATTTTGATTGGCTTTCAAATCGGGATAATTCTCTGCGACAGCCAACAAACGGGATAATGCACTCGACACCTCACTTTGTGCGGCTTGGAAAGCTTCGATATTTTCGGGTGTAAGATTATCGGCTGATAACGTTACCTGTGTAGCTTTGGCCCGGGCCGAAACAACGGCATCGAGTGTCGACTGTTCGTGTGCGGCATATCCTTTCACCGTCGACACAAGATTGGGTATAAGATCACTACGACGTTGGTATTGGGTCTCGACTTTGGCCCATTCGCCATTGATAGTCTCCTCTCCGGCCACCATCGTATTGTAAGTACCGACACCCGATACGACCAATATGATAATCACAAGCAGGACTACGCCTGCGACAATATAACCTTTTTTCATATTCTGAATTTAAAAATTAGCTGTTCACAATTTTCCGCAACAATGATTTCATCGAAACCTGTTCTCCGATAATCTGAGCCAAATCGCTTATGGCCACACGTTTTTGTTCCATCGTATCACGGAAACGTATCGTAACGCAATTATCGGTAAGCGTATCGTGATCGACCGTAACGCAGAAAGGCGTACCGATTGCATCTTGACGGCGATACCGTTTGCCGATAGAATCTTTCTCATCGTACTGGCATTTGAAATCGAACCGCAACATATCCATTATTTCGCGAGCTTTCTCGGGCAGACCGTCTTTCTTCACCAATGGCAATATCGCTAGTTTGACGGGCGCCAATGCAGCCGGAAGCCGCAATACCACACGGGTCTCCCCATCGGGCAGTTGTTCTTCACAATAGGAACCGGCCATCACACTTAGGAACATACGGTCAACACCGATCGAAGTCTCGATGACATAAGGCACGTACGATTCGTTGAGCTCGGGATCGAAATATTGCAATTTTTTGCCGGAATATTTTTCATGATTCGACAAGTCGAAATTGGTACGCGAATGAATTCCCTCGACCTCCTTGAAACCGAAAGGCATTTCAAACTCGATGTCGGTAGCGGCATTGGCATAGTGTGCCAACTTTTCATGATCGTGATAGCGGTATTTCGCATCGCCGAGACCGAGAGCTTTGTGCCATTTAAGACGGGTTTCCTTCCACCGGGCAAACCATTTCAGTTCTTCGCCGGGACGTACGAAAAATTGCATTTCCATCTGCTCGAATTCGCGCATACGGAAAATAAACTGACGGGCAACGATTTCATTGCGGAAAGCTTTTCCCACTTGCGCGATACCGAAAGGAATACGCATGCGACCTGTTTTCTGTACATTGAGATAGTTGACAAAAATACCTTGCGCCGTCTCGGGACGAAGATATATTTTCATCGTACCGTCGGCAGTAGACCCCATCTCGGTAGAGAACATGAGGTTGAACTGACGTACATCGGTCCAATTGCGGGTACCGCTCAACGGACAGGCGATTTCATAATCGAGAATAATCTGGCGCAATTCGTTCAAATCGTTTTCATTCATGGCTTTCGCAAAACGGGAATGCAGTTCTTCTCGTTTTGCAACATGCTCTTGCACGCGAGGATTGGTCTGACGGAAAAGCGTTTCATCGAAACTTTCACCGAATCGCTTAGCAGCTTTTTCCACCTCTTTCTCTATTTTTTCATCCATTTTGGCAATCAGATCCTCGATAAGCACATCGGCACGGTAACGCTTCTTCGAATCTTTATTATCGATCAACGGGTCATTAAACGCATCGACGTGTCCCGACGCTTTCCAAATAGTCGGGTGCATAAAAATGGCGGAATCGATACCGACGATATTTTCGTGCAACAGCACCATGCTGTCCCACCAATATTTTTTGATATTATTTTTCAGTTCGACCCCCATCTGTCCATAATCATACACGGCGCTCAGTCCATCGTATATTTCACTCGACGGAAATACGAACCCATATTCTTTACAATGTGAAATCAGTTTCTTAAAGACATCTTCTTGTTGTGCCATAATTCTTTTTGTGTTTTGTATCGAATGAGGCTTTCCGCCCCTCTAATAATCTGCAAAGTAAATGATTTTTTCCGATTTAATTTGTATTTTTGCAGGAGGTTCTTACTTTCAGCCCATAAAAATATTTAAAGTAAGAGGTCCCATTCAAAAAATTACATATCAACCATATCCCACCCCATATGAGCGACGAAGAGAAAGATAACTTCCTTGACAACCCGTCGGAGCAAGAAACCGACAATATCGAAAGCCATTCTTCCTACAAATTGCCCGAAGGCGGCAAAGCCGACCTCAAATTCCAACTCACGGGTATGTATCAGGACTGGTTTCTCGACTATGCCTCATACGTTATCCTGCAACGCGCCGTTCCGCATATCGAAGACGGACTGAAACCCGTGCAGCGACGCATACTCCATGTCATGAAACGCATGGAAGACGGTCGCAACAACAAAGTGGCCAGCATCGTAGGCGAAACGATGAAGTTCCACCCTCACGGCGACGCATCGATTTATGAAACACTGGTAAAACTGGGACAAAAAGAACTGCTCATCGATTGCCAGGGTAACTGGGGCAATATCCTTACAGGAGCCGGTGCAGCCGCAGGACGATACATCGAAGCCCGCCTCACCAAGTTTGCCCTCGAAACGCTTTACAGCCCCAAAATCACCGAATGGCGTCCCTCGTACGACGGGCGTAACAAAGAGCCGATAACCCTTCCCACAAAATTCCCGTTGTTATTGGCACAAGGGGTAGAAGGTATAGCAGTCGGTTTATCGGTAAAAATACTGCCTCATAACTTCAACGAGCTCATCGACGCATCGATTTCGCACCTGCAAGGCGAGCCGTTTACCCTTTATCCCGATTTCCAAACGGGTGGGTTCATCGATGTCGCCCGATACAACGACGGTGAACGCGGCGGTTCGGTCAAAGTACGTGCAAAAATCGAAAAAAGAGATCAGCGGACTCTCGCCATTACCGAAATACCGTATGGCAAGACAACACCTATCATCATCGACTCGATACTGAAAGCAAACGACAAAGGGAAAATAAAAATACGGAAAATCGACGATATAACCGCTGCACAAGCCGAGATACTCGTACATCTGCAAGCCGGTACTTCGTCGGACAAAGCGATCGACGCCCTCTACGCCTTTACCGATTGTGAAGTGAGCATATCGCCCAACTGCTGCGTGATATGCGACAATAAACCGTTGTTTCTCTCGGTAAGCGAGGTTTTGCGCCGCAATACCGACCGTACCCTGCATCTGTTGCAGGAAGAATTACGCATACAACGTGGTGAGCTGTGCGAATCGTTACATTTCCTCTCACTCGAAAAGATTTTCATTGAAGAACGGATATATAAAGATAAGGAATTTGAAGAAAGCCGAACGATGGACGATGCCATAGCCCACATCGACCGGAGGTTGGAACCGTTCAAAAAAGACTTTCTGCGCGAAATCAACCGAGACGACATTCTCAAACTGATGGAGATAAAAATGGCCCGTATCCTGAAATTCAATGCAGACAAAACCAACCAACAGATTGCGGCCATCAAAGGCGACATCGAAGAGATCGACAACAACCTCGCCCATATCGTAGATTACACGATACGCTGGTACCGCCATCTGAAAGAGAAATACGGCGCAGCTTATCCCCGCCGGACGGTAATCCGGGGATTTGATGCTATCGAAGCTACCAAAGTCGTGGAAGCCAACGAAAAGCTATACATCAACAGAGATGAAGGATTTATCGGCACCGGGCTGAAACGGGACGAATTTGTATGCAACTGCTCCGACATCGACGATATTATCATCTTCTACAAAGACGGCAAATACAAAGTCGTAAAAGTCTGTGAAAAAATGTTCGTCGGGAAAAATATTCTTTACCTGAACGTGTTCAAACGGAATGATACCCGCACCATTTACAACGTCATTTATAGAAACGGAAAAGAAGGTCTGCACTATATGAAACGTTTTGCCGTAACGGGCGTTACCCGCGACAAAGAATACGATCTCACGCAAGGCACCCCGGGCTCGAAAATCGTATGGTTCAGCGCCAACCCCAACGGCGAAGCCGAAATATTGAAAATAGTCTTCAAACCCAAGCCCCGCCTGAAAACTCCTTTCATCGAAAAAGATTTCAGCAGTATTGCCATCAAAGGTCGCCAGTCGATGGGAAACATCGTAACGCACAACGAGATACACCGCATTTCGTTAAAAGAGCGAGGAGGGTCGACCCTCGGAGGACGACAAGTATGGTTCGACCATGATGTGTTACGGCTCAATTACGATGGACGCGGTGAATATCTCGGCGAATTTCATAGTGGAGAACAGGTTCTTGTCATTCTCAAAAATGGAACTTTCTACACGACATCTTTCGACGCCAGCAATCACTACGACCCCGATATTCTGCGCATCGAAAAATTCATACCTCAACGGTGTTGGACGGCGGCACTCTTCGATGCCGATCAAGGATACCCGTATCTGAAACGATTTCAATTCGAGTCCTCTTCCAAAAAGCAAAGTTTTTTGGGAGAAAACCCCGATTCGCAATTGATACTGCTTTCGTCCGAGGCCTATGCCCGCATCGAAGTGAAATTCGGCGGACACGATGCTTTCCGCGACCCGCTTATCCTCGAAGCCGCAGATTTTATAGGAATGAAAAGTTTCCGGGCAAAAGGAAAGCGTATCACAACTTTCACGGTCGAAAGCATATCCGAACAGGAACCACTGCGTCATGAGGAGCCGGAAACGGAACAGCCGCAAGAAGAAGACAAACCCCAGATCTCGGAACCAGACGAAAACGGACAGAGACCGTTATTCTGATAAACAAAATCCGTTGCAATGATAGGCATACCTGAACGACGATCAAAGAGAAATATTTCTCTCATACTCCTGTTTCTCTTCGGGACAGCAGGCATCATGGCCGTATGCGCTCAGGAAATAGCAACGGCAGAAACCTGGGACGCAAACCGACCGGCATTTGTCTCGACATCACTCACGATAGGCCGAGGAACATTGCACGACGATTATCTCTCCATAAGTAATTACCGGGGGTATGAGTTAGGCATCATGCACGAACGGTTGCGTGTCCTGCCTTTCGGAAACGGGAAGTGGGTAATGCGCCATCGTATCGATGCATATGCGGCCAATTCGTTCAGCGCGTCAGGTAACGGGCATCTCATCTCGGCCATGTTGGATTACAGTTACGGGCAACTTTATACATATAGGTTCCCTTGCGGTCTCGTCTGGCGGACAGGCGGGGAAATCGAACTCTCGGGCGGAGCCCTTTATAACCCGAGAAATTCCAATAACCCGGCTGCGGCCAAAACATCAATCTCTCTCGGATTTGCAGAAATGCTCACCTACACACTACATATCGGGCACTTTCCTATCACAGTTCGTCATCAACTTTCACTACCCGTTTTAGGAGTGTTTTTCTCACCGGCCTTCGGAGAAAGTTACTACGAAATATTCTACCTGAGAAACCATTCCGGCATTGTCGAATTCGGCTCTTGGCACAACCGCTTCGATATGAGCAACCTCTTGACCGTCGAAATTCCCATAGGACGCAGCGCACTGCGGCTGGGTTACGACAACCGTATCCGTTCCAGTCGGGCCAATCATCTCGACTACTTCCACTATTCCAACGCTTTTGTCATCGGTATAGCCACACCTATTTCCTATAAGAGGAAGAATATTTCGGAAAGAACTTCTATCTCGGCTTTCTATTGATTATGATATGAATCGGCTACGCGACATAAAAACAAAAACCATACTGGTGATAAGTCTGATTATTGCCGGCTTGACATCTTGCTCTCCCGAAGAAGAGTTCTCTCAAACTCCATACGGGAACTTCGATGCCCTATGGACTATCCTCGACCAGCGATACTGTTTCTTTGCATATAAAAATATCGATTGGAACAATGTCTATACGACTTATCGGGCGCGTCTCGACAATGATATGAACGCACAGGAATTATTCAGTGTCCTGGCCGAAATGCTTGCCGAATTAAAGGACGGACATGTCAATCTATCTTCGTCATTCGATGTTGCCCGATATTGGGATTGGTTCGAAGATTATCCGGTCAACTTCGATAAGAATCTCATCATGCAGAACTATTTGCATCAACCCGATTACCAGATTGCTTCGAGCCTCTACTACCGTATGCTCGACGATTGCAACATCGGATATATCTACTACGAAAGTTTCTCCGACAAAATAGGCGACGGAAATCTCGATGAAGTTCTATTGGCGTTCTCCTCTTGCGACGGATTGATCATTGATGTGAGAGATAACGGCGGCGGCCAATTATCGACCGTACAACAACTGGCCTCCCGTTTCACCACAGAAGATTTTACAAGCGGATATATACGCCATAAAACAGGGCCAGGACATAACGACTTCTCGGACTTTTATGCCATCACGCAAAAAACAGCCGAGTCAAACCGCATACATTTCGCCAAGCCGGTTGCTATTCTTACCAATCGAAAATGTTATAGTGCCACAAACGATTTCGTATCGGTAATGGGTAACCTGCCGCAAGTCTGCATCATCGGTGATTGTACGGGAGGAGGCAGCGGGCTACCGTTTTCTTCGGAATTACCGAATGGGTGGGTTATCCGTTTTTCGGCATCACCGATTTACAATACTCAGAAAGAACATACCGAATTCGGTATCGAACCGGATATTCACGTTGAACTCTCCCAAGAAGATATTTCCAACGGACTCGATACAATTATCGAACGAGCGAAGAGATGGATCCTCTCGGGTGAATAACGAAAGTCCGCCCAAAGAACATTCCAACATTTTTTCTGTCATTACGGCAACCGTTGGTAAAAAAAATCTCCGATCGCCTTCCCGACATTTCGAGTGAAAACAAAACCCGACGAGGAAATTCCACACCCGACCCGCTGCTACACACATCGCACCATTCGACCGCATAGAGAGAAAATTTCCACCTCTACTGCCGTCGTCGGTTTATTGTGCACTTCATACCATGCGACAATTTCGATCCGTCATGGCACTGATCGCAATGGTAAACTTCCGGCTAAATATCAACAAAACAATTCTGCCTCCCATATTGAACACGGGACATTTGTTAGGATCCGTTTCACACACCATCAACTCAATATCATTTATTATTTCAAGCAGAGGAGAAAAAAGAGGAAATAAAAAACGAGTATCGGGCGATCCGATACTCGTTTTTTTATAGAAAAGCTCTGCAAAATTACTTCTCAGCAGGAGTTTCTGCAACGGGTGCTTCCGTTGCAGGAGCCTCGGTAGCAGAAACTGCCTCTGCGGCCACAGCGTTCTTTTTCGAACGACGGGTGCGGGTTTTCTTGACAACTTTTTCTTTGAGCATGTTTTCATTGTAGTCAACAAGCTCGATAAAGCAGGTCTTGGCATTATCACCCAAACGGTTACCGGTTTTGAGAATACGGGTATAACCTCCGGGGCGATCGGCTACTTTCTCGGCAATATTTTTGAAAAGCTCGGTTACGGCTTCTTTGCTTTGCAAGTAGCTGAATACGACACGACGCGAAGCGGTGGTGTCTTCTTTAGAACGGTTGATCAGAGGCTCAACATATACTCTCAAAGCTTTGGCTTTGGCCAAAGTGGTGAAGATTCTTTTGTGGAGAATCAACGAAGTCGCCATGTTGGAAAGCATAGCATCTCTGTGAGATTTCGTGCGTCCTAAGTGGTTGAATTTCTTATTGTGTCTCATCGTTATTACTCTTTATCTAATTTATACTTCGAGATATCCATTCCGAACGAAAGGTTGAGGCTTGCCAACAACTCATCGAGCTCGGTGAGCGATTTACGCCCGAAATTGCGGAACTTCAACAAGTCGGTCTTATTGAATACGACCAGCTCTCCGAGAGTTTCCACATCTGCCGATTTGAGGCAATTCAATGCACGAACCGAAAGGTCCATATCAACGAGCTTGGTTTTGAGCAATTGACGCATATGCAATACCTCTTCGTCGAACTCTTCATTTCCATCGACATCGGTCGTCTCGAGAGTAATTTTCTCATCGGAGAACAACATGAAGTGGTGAATCAAGATTTTGGCAGCTTCTTTCAAAGCATCTTTCGGATGGATAGATCCGTCGGTGGTAATTTCGAGAATCAGTTTTTCGTAGTCGGTTTTCTGCTCGACACGGAAGTTATCCTGAATGTATTTCACATTACGAATAGGCGTAAAAATCGAATCGATGGCAATCACATCGACAGGATCTCCGGGATTACGGTTCTCTTCTGCCGGAACGTAACCGCGACCTTTATTGATATTGATTTCGATTTGGAAATTTGCGCTTTCGTCCATGTGGCAGATCACCAGGTCGGGATTCAGCACTTCAAATCCGGTAAGGTGTTTACCTATATCTCCGGCTTTGAACACATCGGTTCCCGATACCGAAATCGTTACTTTCTCAGTCTCGATTTCTTCCACGATTTGTTTGAATCTCACCTTTTTGAGGTTGAGAATAATGTTGGTTACATCTTCGATGACACCGGGTATGGTCGCGAATTCGTGTTCCACACCGCTGATACGAATCGATGTAATGGCAAAGCCTTCAAGGGAGTTGAGGAGGATACGGCGCAACGCGTTACCGATCGTAACGGCGTAGCCCGGCTCCAAGGGACGGAATTCGAATTTACCGAAAAACGCGTCGGCCTCGAGCATGAGGACTTTATCGGGTTTCTGAAATGCTAATATCGCCATGGACTAATTATTATTTAGAGTACAACTCAACGATCAACTGTTCTTTGATATTCTCAGGAATATCTTCACGTTCGGGCATATGCAGGAATTTGCCACCTTTGATGTTTTCGTCCCACTCTATCCAGGGATATTTACTGTGGTTGAATCCCGAAAGGGTATCACCGATAACTTCCAACGATTTCGATTTTTCGCGAACGGCGATGATTTGGCCGGGGCGAACCGAATATGAGGGAACATTCACCACTTTACCGTCGACAGTGATGTGGCGATGCGAAACCATCTGACGAGCAGCTGCACGCGTAGGAGCTATACCCATACGATATACGATATTGTCGAGACGAGCTTCGAGGAGTTGCAACAATACGACACCCGTAATACCTTTGGTACGCGAAGCTTTCTCAAAGAGGATACGGAATTGTCTTTCGAGTACGCCGTAAGTATATTTGGCTTTTTGTTTCTCCCGAAGCTGGATACCGTACTCCGAGGTTTTTCTTCTTTTATTTACACCGTGTTGTCCCGGGGGATAGTTCTTTTTGGAAAGTACTTTATCGGGTCCGAAAATAGGCTCACCAAATTTACGGGCAATCTTTGTTTTAGGTCCGGTATATCTTGCCATTTTAGTAGATTTTTAAATTTTATATTGTTGTGAATCGCAATAGGTGCAGCCGCGATTGCAGAGAGGATTTGATTGCAATCTTATTCACCGCCTGTGACTCGACAAGGTTTAAGAGTGAATTATACTCTACGTCTTTTAGGAGGACGACAACCGTTATGGGGCAGCGGCGTAACGTCGATAATTTCGGTTACTTCGATACCTGCACCATGCACAGTGCGGATTGCCGATTCACGACCGTTTCCGGGGCCTTTTACATAAGCCTTTACTTTTCTCAAGCCAAGGTCAAAGGCAACTTTTGCACAATCCTGAGCAGCCATTTGGGCGGCATAGGGAGTGTTTTTCTTCGATCCTCTGAAGCCCATTTTTCCGGCCGACGACCACGAAATAACCTGTCCTTCGGCGTTGGCAAGGGCTACAATGATGTTGTTGAACGAAGAGTGCACGTGCAGTTGGCCCATGGCTTCAACTTTGACGTTTCTCTTCTTAGCTGCGACTGTCTTTTTTGCCATACTTATTTATTATTTAGTAGCTTTTTTCTTATTTGCAACGGTTTTTTTCTTGCCTTTGCGGGTACGGGCATTATTCTTGGTGCTTTGACCACGCACGGGAAGGCCGTTACGGTGGCGTACGCCGCGGTAGCAACCGATATCCATAAGGCGTTTGATATTGAGTTGGACTTCCGAGCGGAGATCGCCCTCTACTTTGAATTCTGCGCCGATGATTTCACGCACTTTGGCAGCCTGATCATCATTCCAGTCTTTAACTTTGATATCTTTATCAATGCCGGCTTTTGCCAAAATGGTATTTGCCGCACTGCGACCTATTCCGTAAATATAGGTCAAGGCGATTTCACCTCTTTTGTTTTGGGGCAGGTCAACACCTACTATTCTTATTGCCATATAGTCGTAGAATTAGTGTGCAAAAATAATAAAATTATCCTTGACGTTGTTTATACTTGGGATTTTTCTTGTTAATAACATACAAGCGGCCCTTTCTTCTTACGATTTTACAGTCGGGCGTACGCTTCTTCAATGATGCTTTTACTTTCATATCGCGGTATTTTTTATTTATATCTGAATGAGATTCGTCCTTTGGTAAGATCGTAAGGCGACATTTCGACCTTGACCTTATCTCCGGGCAGGATTTTAATATAATGCATTCTCATTTTGCCGGAAATATGAGCCGTGATTTCATGACCATTTTCCAGTTCGACACGGAACATTGCATTCGACAACGCTTCTACGATGACTCCGTCTTGCTCTATTGCAGCCTGTTTTGCCATATATGAGGTTACTTTGTTATAGGTATTCCTAATGCTTCTTCAACATAGCGGAACGATGATAATACATCGGCACCGTTTTCCCGTATAGCAATCGTATGCTCAAAATGAGCCGACGGCTTACGGTCCTTTGTCCGTGTAGTCCAACGATCTTTCTCGACAACGATATTGCGTGAACCCAGATTGATCATCGGTTCAATAGCTATCACCATGCCGTTTTTCAACAACGGCCCGCAACCGCGACGACCATAATTGGGAACTTCGGGCTCTTCGTGCAACTTCTTGCCGACTCCGTGTCCGCAAAGTTCCCGCACGACCGAATACCCTTTATGCTCGCAATAGGTCTGTATAGCATTGCTTATATCGCCGACACGTTTTCCCTCGACAGCCTGCTCTATACCTAAATAGAGAGCCTCTTTCGTGGTTTTGAGCAAACGCCGTACCTCATAAGGGACTTCTCCTACTTCGAACGTGTAAGCTGAATCGCCATTGAATCCGTTTTTCACGACACCGCAATCGATCGATACGATATCGCCCTCCTTCAAGGTATAGTCGGAAGGTATACCATGTACGATCCGTTCATTGACCGACACGCACAAGGTATTGGGATAACCCGCATAACCCAAGAAACCGGGAACAGCCTGATGATCGCGGATAAACTCTTCGGCAATTCTGTCGAGTTGAAGCGTGGTAACTCCCGGAGCCACCCACTTGGCCAGTTCGCCAAGTGTTTGGCCTACCAGGAGATTACTCTCGCGCAGTAATTCAATTTCTTCGTCGGTTTTAAGATAAATCATCGCTATGTTTTACCTTAATATGCTGCAATCGAACCGGTACGACCTTTGATACGTCCCGACTTCAACAAGCCGTCATAATGACGCATCATCAGATGACTTTCTATCTGTTGCAAAGTATCCAATACCACACCTACGAGAATAAGCAGGGAGGTACCTCCGAAGAATTGTGAAAATTCGGCACTGATACCGGCAATTTGGGCAAACGCGGGCATAATGGCCACGATAGCCAAGAATATAGAACCGGGCAACGTGATACGCGACATAATCGAGTCGATATAAGCAGCCGTCTTTTTACCGGGCTTAACACCGGGAATGAAACCGTTATTACGCTTCATATCTTCGGCCATCTGGTTGGGTTGTACCGTAACCGCCGTATAGAAATAGGTAAAGAGAATTATCAATACGGCGAAAACGAAGTTATACCAGAATCCGGTATTGCTCATAAACGACTGCATGAAACGGCTGTTGGCGTTATCGGCAGAGAATCCGACCAATGCAATAGGGATAAACATGATAGCCTGTGCAAAGATGATAGGCATAACCCCTGCTGTATTGACTTTCAAAGGGATATATTGGCGAGCGCCTCCGTATTGTTTATTACCTACCACTCGTTTGGCATATTGCACGGGAATTTTGCGGGTTCCTTGCACCAAGAGTATCGACGCTGCAATCACGAGAAGCAGGAATACGATTTCGGCGAGGAACATGACAAGACCACCAGAAGTGGTAGCTGTACGCATAACGAACTCCTGCACGAGGGACTGCGGCAGACGGGCGATGATACCGACCAAAATGATAAACGATATACCGTTTCCGATACCTCTGTCGGTGATACGCTCACCCAACCACATGATAAACATACTACCTGCGGTAAGAATTATCGTCGACGAAATCGTAAACAAAATGTCGGTAGGGAATGCGCCTCCCATCTGAACACTGAGGTTGACCAAATAAGTCGGACCCTGAATAAGGAGAATGAAAACCGTCAGGTAACGGGTGTACTGATTGAGTTTGCGTCTTCCGCTTTCACCTTCACGTTGCAGTTTCTGGAAATAAGGCAGAGCCATACCGAGCAACTGGATTACGATAGAAGCCGTAATATAAGGCATTATACCCAACGCAAAAATAGAGGCATTGGAGAAGGCACCTCCCGAGAACATATCGAGCAACTGCATCAAACCGCCACTCGTCTGGGCGCGCAGTTGGGTAAGGAACTGAGGATCGATACCGGGTAATACGACATAAGTACCGGCACGGTAAACCAAGACCAGCAGAATCGTCGTAATAATACGCTTTCTCAGATCCTCGATCTTCCAGATGTTTTTTATCGTTTCTATTGCTCTCATAGACTATGTTAGAGTTTTACTACGGTACCGCCGAGTGCAGTGATAGCAGCTTCGGCGCTCTTCGAGAAAGCATGTGCTTCTACGTCGATCTTTACCGTAAGGGTTCCTTTTCCCAGAATTTTCACCAGTTGTTTGTTGGATACAAATCCAGCGTCGATCAAAGCTGCAATATCAATTTTCTCGATCTTTTTGCTTTCGGCCAAAGCTTGAAGCGTATCGAGGTTGATAGCTTTGTATTCTACGCGATTGATATTTTTAAATCCGAATTTAGGCAAACGACGTTGCAAAGGCATCTGACCACCTTCGAAACCGATTTTCTTTTTGTAGCCCGATCTCGATTTGGCTCCTTTATGACCTCTGGTAGAGGTTCCGCCCAGACCCGAACCGGGACCACGACCAATTCTTTTCTTCGATTTGGTCGATCCCTCTGCGGGTTTTAAATTACTCAAGTTCATATCGTTGTATTTTTTATTCGTTATGAAATTATTCTACTACCGTTACCAAATGTCTTACTTTGGTAACCATCCCGAGTATTTGAGGAGTAGCTTGATGCTCTACTACTTGACCGATTCTTTTCAATCCCAGTGCATCGAGCGTTCTTTTTTGAACTGCGGGACATTTGATTCTGCTTTTTACCTGTTTGATTTTGATGGTTTCCATATCGTGTCCTCCGTTCTTTATCCTTTGAATACTTTTTCGAGCGATACGCCACGGTTCTGAGCTACGGTATAAGCATCGCGCAGTTCACCCAAAGCTGCCATAGTAGCTTTTACGAGGTTGTGGGGGTTGGACGAACCTTTCGATTTTGCCAACACGTCGGTTATACCCACACTTTCGAGTACGGCACGCATAGCACCACCGGCTTTTACTCCGGTACCGTGAGAAGCGGGCTTGATATACACCTGGGCTCCGCCGAATTTGGCAACCTGGTCATGAGGAATAGTACCCTTGCGTACAGGCACCTTGATAAGGTTTTTCTTGGCAGCTTCAACACCTTTGGAGATAGCGGCGGTTACCTCGCTGGCTTTACCCAGCCCCCAACCTACTACACCGTCTTCGTTTCCTACAACGACGATGGCCGAGAAGCTGAAAGTACGTCCACCTTTGGTAACTTTGGTTACACGATTGATTGCTACTAAGCGATCTTTCAATTCCAAGTCGTTTGTCGACTTTACTCTATTATCCTTTGCCATGTTGTTTAAAATTTAAGACCTCCGTTACGGGCTGCATCGGCAAGTTCTTTGATACGGCCATGATAGAGGTATCCGTTACGGTCGAATACGACAGTTGAAATTCCAGCTTCTTGCGCTTTTTGGGCGATGAGTTGTCCTACTTTAGCGGCGACTTCCTTTTTGGGAGCTTTTTCCATTCCGGCCGAAGAGGCAGCAGCCAAAGTTTTTCCGGCTTCATCATCGATCAACTGCACATATATCTGCTTGTTGCTTCTGAACACGGTCATACGGGGGCATGAAGCCGTTCCCGAAATTTTACCGCGTATGCGGGTTTTGATTTTAAGTCTTCTTTCTATTTTCGTTATCATGATAATGGCGTTTTAACGGTTTTTACTTAGCACCGGCCGATTTACCCGACTTACGACGTACCACTTCACCTACAAAGCGAATACCTTTTCCTTTGTAAGGTTCGGGCTTACGGAATGTACGGATTTTGGCGCAGATCTGGCCGAGAAGTTGCTTGTCGCACGACTCAAGAATAATCAGAGGATTTTTATTACGCTCCGATTTGGTCTCGACTTTCACTTCTTTGGGAAGGCGCAGATAAATGGCATGCGAATAACCGAGCGTAAGATTCAATACCTGACCGTTGCTCTCGGCACGATAACCAACACCTACCAGTTCCATTTCTTTTTTGTATCCGGTAGAAACACCTACTACCATGTTATGGATCAACGCGCGATAGAGGCCATGCAGCGAACGGTGTTCTTTGTCGTCGCTGGGACGTACCACCGTAAGTTTGCCATCGGCTTGTTCCAAGGTAATGCCGCCGGTGAGTTCTTGCGAAAGTTCTCCTTTCGGACCCTTTACCGTTACTTGATTTCCAGCAACAGTTATAGTAACTCCAGCGGGTATATCTATGTGCAAATTTCCTATTCTTGACATAATACAGCGTCCTCCCTGATTAGTAGATATAACATAATACTTCGCCACCAATCATTTGCTCACGGGCTTCTTTGTCGGTCATCACGCCTTTCGAGGTGGAGAGGATCGCAATACCCAGTCCGTTAAGCACGCGCGGCATATTTTTGTAGCCGGTATATTGGCGCAAACCGGGAGTGGAGACTCTGATCAGCTTTTTAATAGCGTTCACTTTATTCACGGGGTCATACTTCAAGGCGATTTTTATCGTTCCCTGAGGACCATCTTCTACAAACTTGTAATTCAAGATGTAGCCTTTGTCAAAAAGGATTTTTGTAATCTCTTTTTTCAAGTTTGAGGCAGGCACCTCTACCACTCTGTGCTGAGCTTTGATGGCGTTTCTCAATCTTGTGAGATAATCTGCAATTGGATCTGTCATTTTGATTTTTGCTTAAATTGATCCGGTCTTCCCGGACAATATTTAACACTCTATTATCTTTCTTCGTTTACCAGCTGGCTTTTTTTACGCCGGGGATAAGTCCTGCCGATGCCATTTCACGGAATTGGATACGAGAAATGCCGAATTGACGGATATATCCTTTGGGACGACCGGTAAGGCTGCAACGATTGTGCAGACGCACGGGCGAAGCGTTTTTGGGAAGTGATTGCAAAGCCTCATAATTGCCTTCGGCTTTGAGCTGAGCGCGTTTAGCTGCGTATTTTGCCACGAGTTTAGCGCGTTTCACTTCACGGGCTTTCATCGATTCTTTTGCCATATCTTAGTTCTTTTTTGCGTTTTTGAAAGGAAGACCAAATTCCCGGAGGAGTGCGTATCCTTCTTCATCGGTTTGTGCCGAGGTTACAAAGGTAATATTCATTCCCAAAAGTTTGGTAATCGTATCGATATTTATTTCAGGGAAAATGATTTGTTCCTGAATACCGAGGGTATAATTTCCTCTTCCGTCAAATTTGCTTTCGATTCCTTTGAAGTCACGGATACGGGGAAGAGCCACACGAATAAGGCGTTCAAGGAACTCATACATTCTTTCGCGACGTAATGTAACCATCACGCCGATAGGCATTTTCTTACGTAACTTGAAGTTAGAAATATCTTTACGGGAAAGGGTAGCGATGGCTTTCTGGCCGGTGATGGCGGTAAGCTCATTGATAGCGGTCTCGATAATTTTTTTATCGGCGACTGCCTGACCGAGTCCTTGGTTGATGACGATTTTTTTCAATACAGGAACCTGCATAACAGTCGTGTAATTGAATTCTTTCATCAAAGCAGGAACGATTCTTTCTTTATAATCGTTTTTAAGGGTTGCGGTAGTTGTCATTACTTAATCTCCTCTCCTGATTTTTTAGAATAACGTACTTTCTTTCCTGCTTCGTCGATACGGCGACCGATGCGGGTAGGCCGGTTGCTCTTGGGATCGAGCAGGTTCAGATTCGAAACATGTACAGGGGCTTCCATTGTGATGATACCACCCTGGGGATGTTTGGCATTGGGTTTGGTATGCTTCGACACCATATTGATACCTTCTACCACGGCACGTTGCTCTTTCACGAGAACACGCAACACGCGACCGGTCTTGCCTTTGTCTTCACCGGCATTTACATATACGGTATCACCCTTTTTAATGTGTAACTTACTCATTAATGTTCTTTTTTACTGTTTAAAGTACTTCGGGAGCCAATGAAACGATTTTCATATTGGTAGCACGCAATTCACGGGCTACGGGGCCGAAGATACGGCTGCCTCTCATTTCACCGGCACCGTTCAACAATACGCAGGCGTTATCGTCAAAGCGGATATAAGAACCGTCGGCACGACGAATTTCCTTCGTAGTACGCACGACAACGGCTTTGGATACGGCACCTTTTTTCAGGTCGCTCGAAGGAATGACGCTTTTAACGGCAACAACGATAATGTCGCCTACCGACGCATAACGACGACCGGTACCGCCTAATACGCGGATACAAAGGGCTTCTTTGGCTCCGCTGTTATCTGCGACTGTAAGTCTGGTTTCTTGCTGTATCATATTATTTTACTCTTTCGATGATTTCTACTAATCTCCATCTTTTAAGCTTGCTCAGCGGACGGGTCTCTCTCAGGCGGACGGTATCGCCGATGTTGCACTCGTTCTTTTCGTCATGAGCATGGTATTTTTTCGTCTTATTGACGAATTTACCGTAGATAGGGTGTTTTTCTTTCCATTTCACAGCCACGGTGATGGTTTTATCCATCTTGTTGCTGGTTACCACACCTATTCTTTCTTTTCTTAGGCTTTTTGTTTCCATGAGCACGAGTTCGATTATTTGTTATTGAGTTCTCTTTGGCGCACCTCGCCTTTCATTCGCGCGATCGTCCTGCGGAGAGCTTTAATTTGCGCAGGATTATCCAAGGGGGTAATGCTGTGATTGATTTCCATACGGTTCAAAGCCACAGCTTCGGCCTCGATTCTCTCGAGCAATTCTTTGGTGCTCAATTCTTTTATTTCTGCAGTTTTCATACTTTATCACGCATTTTGATTAGCATCATAGTCGCGTCTCACGACAAATTTAGTCGTTACGGGGAGTTTCTGGGCGGCCAAGCGAAGTGCTTCTTTGGCGATTTCGTAAGGTACACCTTCTACTTCGAGAATAATTCTTCCCGGCGTTACAGGTGCAACAAATCCTTCGGGCGACCCTTTACCTTTACCCATACGTACTTCGGCAGGTTTCTTGGTGATGGGTTTATCCGGGAATATTCTGATCCAGATCTGACCCTGACGTTGCATATAACGGGTAACGGCGATACGCGCAGCTTCGATCTGACGACCGGTTATCCATTTCGACTGCAAACTTTTTATACCAAAGGAACCGAAGGCCAATTGATTGCCTCGTCCTGCGAGACCTTTCATACGACCTTTTTGTTGTCTTCTGAATTTCGTCTTCTTCGGTTGTAACATTTTCTGTCAGTTCAATTCGTTAACGATTCGGTTTTGCTTTTTTGAAGCCTTTTTTTCCGCCGGCTTCACGATTACTCCGCATCTCTTTGGGTCCGGAAGTAAATTGGGGGGCGAGGTCTTTCTTACCGTAGATTTCACCGCGGCAAATCCAAACCTTGATACCGATAAGACCTACTTTGGTAAGTGCTTCTACCAATGCGTAGTCGATGTCGGCACGGAGCGTATGCAACGGGGTACGTCCTTCTTTGTACATCTCCGAACGTGCCATCTCGGCGCCATTGAGTCGACCCGACACCTGCACCTTGATACCTTCGGCTCCTGCACGCATCGTCGATGCGATAGCCGTTTTCACTGCACGACGATACGCCATCTTACCTTCTATCTGGCGAGCGATATTAGAAGCAACGATGGTAGCGTCTACTTCGGGACGTTTTACCTCGAAGATATTGATTTGCACATCTTTATCGGTAATTTTCTTCAACTCCTCTTTGAGTTTGTCGACCTCTTGTCCTCCCTTACCGATGATAAGACCCGGACGGGCTGTACAAACGGTAATCGTGATGAGTTTGAGGGTACGCTCTATCACAATACGCGATACGCTTGCTTTTGCAAGACGGGCATTGAGGTATTTACGGAGTTTGCTGTCTTCGAGCAGTCTTTCGCCGTATTTTCTGCCGCCATACCAATTGGAATCCCATCCACGGATAATTCCCAAGCGGTTACTTATTGGATTTACTTTTTGTCCCATACGGCTTAATCTTGATTTTCGGGTTTATTACTACTTATGGTATCTACAAACAACGTAACGTGATTGGAACGTTTACGTATTCTATATCCGCGTCCTTGGGGAGCGGGACGAAGGCGTTTGAGCATAGCTGCCGAGTTCACGTAAATCTCGGAAATATAAAGCTCGCCGCTTTCGGCTTTGCGTTCGTTTTTCTGTTCCCAGTTGGCAATGGCCGAACGCAACAATTTTTCCAGTCTGGCCGAAGCTTCCTTGCTCGAAAACTTCAATACTCCAAGTGCCTTGAAAGCTTCCATTCCACGTACCATATCGGCAACCAAACGCATTTTGCGAGGTGAGGTAGGCACATTGTTGAGCTTGGCGAAGTATTTGGTTTTCAGGGCTTCTTTTCTTTTATCGGCTGATATTTTTTTTCTTGCACCCATTGTGTTAAATTCTTTTTTTATTTGAAATTCTCAAATTCCCGATAGCCCTTTTTATTTCTTCTTATTACCGGAGTGACCACGGAAGATACGGGTGGGAGCAAATTCGCCCAACTTATGTCCTACCATGTTTTCGGTAACGTATACGGGAATAAATTTATTACCATTGTGTACGGCGAAAGTATGTCCTACGAAATCGGGAGAAATCATAGAGGCTCTCGACCATGTTTTGATGACGGATTTTTTGCCCGACTCGGTCATGGCCGAAACTTTCTTTTCCAGCTTCACACTGATATATGGGCCTTTTTTTAATGAACGACTCATAGTTGCTTAGTTAACGAGTTACTTTTTACGTCTTTCTATAATATACTTAGACGAGAGTTTCTTCGGAGCTCTTGTCTTGAGACCCTTAGCGTAGAGACCCTTGCGCGAACGGGGATGTCCTCCCGATGCACGGCCTTCACCACCACCCATGGGGTGATCGACAGGGTTCATTACCACACCACGGTTGCGCGGACGACGTCCCAACCAGCGTGAACGACCGGCTTTTCCCGAACATTCGAGGGCATGGTCTGAGTTTCCTACAACACCAATCGTGGCCTTACAGGTTGCCAATATTTTACGCGTCTCACCCGAGGGCAATTTAATGATGGCATAATTGCCTTCACGGGAAGTAAGTTGAGCAAACGCACCGGCCGAACGCACAAGTGCGGCGCCTTGTCCGGGACGTAACTCGATATTATGCACTACGGTACCTACGGGAATATTTTGCAGGGGGAGTGCGTTACCAACTTCGGGAGCGGCTTCTGCGCCCGACATGATCGTCATGCCTACTTCAAGCCCATTAGGAGCTATGATGTACCGTTTTTCGCCATCGGCATAAAAGAGCAAAGCGATGCGAGCCGAACGATTCGGGTCGTATTCAATGGTCTTTACGACAGCGGGAACACCGTCTTTGTTTCTCTTGAAGTCGATCAAACGATATTTGCGTTTGTGGCCACCGCCAATATAACGCATCGTCAAGTGGCCTTCGTTATTGCGGCCACCCGATTTTCTGAATCCTACTACAAGAGACTTTTCTGGTGCGGTAGCAGTGATATTGTCAAATGCACCAATAATCTTGTGTCTCTGCCCCGGTGTTGTGGGCTTTAATTTTCTTACTGCCATTTCTGTTATTAAATATTGCTATAAAAATCTATCGTATCACCCTCTTTCAAGGTCACCAAAGCTTTTTTGTACTTGGCTGCACGACCTTGAATCAAACCCGATTTGGTATAACGGCTTTTGAGTTTACCTTTTCTCATAATCGTGTTTACCGAAACAACGGTTACATTGTAGAGGTCTTCTACGGCTTCTTTGATCTGTTGCTTGTCGGCATCGGGGGTTACCGCAAAACCGTAACGGTTGAATTTCTCTCCCATTCCGGTCATTTTCTCGGTTACTATCGGTTTAATAATTATTGCCATTATTTTACCTCCTTTGTATTAAAAGTTATTAATAGCAGCCAATGAACTCTCGGTCAATACAAGATTGGCACAATCCAATACTTTGTATGTATTTAGTTCAGAGGTCGTTACAACTTTTGCCTTGGGCACATTTCGAGCCGACAAATATACGTTTTTATTTTCACTTTCTAAAACCAAAAGCACTTTTTTATCTGCAACTTTCAGATTTTGAGCAATTGAGATAAATTCTTTGGTTTTGGGAGCTTCGAACGTAAAGTCCTCTATTACGAAAATAGCATTCTCCTGTGCTTTGAGGGAAAGGGCCGATTTACGGGCCAACGATTTTACTTTCTTATTCAGCTTGAAGCTGTAATTACGGGGACGAGGACCGAATACACGACCGCCACCGACCATAACGGGCGAATTGATATCGCCGCGACGGGCACCGCCGGAATCTTTTTGACGAATCAGCTTGCGGGTACTTCCCGACACTTCGCTTCTCTCTTTCGATTTATGAGTTCCTTGGCGTTTATTGGCCATGTATTGTTTCACGTCGAGATAAATGGCGTGTTCGTTGGGCTCAATGCCGAATACTGCATCGTTCAACGTAACTTTCTTTCCCGTATCTTCTCCTTTGATGTTATATACGCTCAGTTCCATTACTTTTCAATTATTACGATTGAACCTTTACAACCGGGTACCGATCCTTTGATAAGGAGGAGGTTGTTCTCCGGCATGATTTTCAACACTTGAAGGTTTTGTACGGTAACACGTTCATTACCGGTCTGACCGGCCATACGGGTTCCTTTGAAAACCTTTGCAGGGTAAGAACAGGCTCCTACCGAACCGGGAGCACGCAAACGATTGTGCTGACCGTGCGTGGTCTGTCCTACTCCACCGAATCCGTGGCGACCTACTACACCTTTGAAACCTTTACCCTTAGAGGTTCCGATTACATCGACATATTCGGCATCTTGGAAAAGGTCGACAGTGATTACATCACCGGCTTTATAAGCCTCACCAAATCCTTTGAACTCGGCCAAGTGTCTCTTCGGAGTTACTCCGGCTTTTTTGAAGTGTCCCATCTCGGGCTTCGTGGTATGCTTTTCCTTTTTATCGGTAAAGCCCACTTGTACGGCTTCATAACCGTCTACTTCGACCGTCTTTACTTGAGTAACTACGCAGGGACCTACTTCGATAACAGTGCATGGAACGTTTTTTCCCTCGGCACTGAAAACGGATGTCATTCCGATTTTCTTTCCTAATAATCCTGGCATTTCTCTGTTGTTTTAATATAAATTTGTACTATACTTTGATCTCTACTTCTACGCCACTGGGCAACTCGAGTTTCATCAGGGCATCGACCGTTTTTGCGGTTGAACTGTAAATATCGATGAGACGCTTGAATGAAGAGAGCTCGAATTGTTCTCTCGATTTCTTATTTACGAACGTCGAACGGTTTACAGTAAAAATGCGTTTGTGGGTAGGCAGAGGTATCGGACCACTTACTACGGCACCGCTTGCTTTTACGGTCTTTACAATCTTCTCGGCCGATTTATCGACGAGATTGTGATCGTAAGATTTCAGTTTGATTCTAATTTTTTGGCTCATATTGGTTGTTTCTGTTCTATTTTACAATAAATCTACACGGCCTTGTACTTCGGTAAGTACTTGTTTTGCGATTTGAGTACTTACTTCGGCATAATGAGAGAAAGTCATCGTCGAAGTGGCACGACCCGAAGTAATCGTACGCAGAGCGGTTACATAACCGAACATTTCGGACAGCGGAGCTTTGGCTTTCACGATACGGGCACCCGAACGGCTCGACTCCATACCTTCAACTTGTCCACGACGTTTATTGAGGTCGGATATAACATCGCCCATGCTTTCTTCGGGGGTTACAACTTCTATCTTCATGATAGGCTCTTGCAGAACGGGTTTTGCTTTTTCACAAGCTTTCTTGAATGCTTGGATCGCGCAAACTTCGAATGAGAGCTGATCGGAATCGACCGGGTGGAACGAACCGTCGATAACGGTTACTTTCAAGCGATCGAGAGGATAACCTGCCAATACGCCGTTTTTCATAGCCGTAGTGAAACCTTTCTGTATAGAAGGAATAAACTCCTTAGGAATATTACCGCCTTTAACTTCGTCAACAAACTGGAGACCGCTGCCTTCGAAACTATCGTCGGCCGGTTCTACACGGACGATAATATCGGCAAATTTACCACGACCACCGGTCTGTTTCTTGTACACTTCACGCAATTCCACCGGTTTGGTGATAGCCTCTTTATAAGAAACCTGAGGACGGCCTTGATTACATTCTACCTTAAATTCCCGTTTCAGACGATCGATGATAATCTCCAAATGAAGTTCGCCCATACCGCTGATGACGGTTTGACCCGTTTCTTCATCGGTTTTGACCGTAAAGGTAGGATCTTCTTCGGCCAACTTCTGCAAACCGAGGCTGAGTTTGTCCATGTCTTTTTGAGTTTTGGGCTCAACGGCAATACCGATAACGGGATCGGGGAAGTCCATAGCTTCAAGTACGATAGGAGCATCTTCGGCACAGAGGGTATCACCGGTACGAATATCTTTGAAACCTACACCGGCACCGATATCTCCGCAACCAATCACCTCTTTGGGATTCTGCTTATTGGAGTGCATTTGGAACAAACGCGACACACGCTCTTTCTTGCCCGAACGCGAATTGAGGACATAAGATCCGGCAGGGATTTCACCCGAATATACACGGAAGAAACAAAGACGGCCTACATAGGGATCGACAGCAATCTTAAATACAAGAGCCGACATCTTCTCTTCGAAAAGAGGCTTACGCACTTCTTCTTTCTCAGGATCATCGGGGTTATGTCCGATAATGGCAGGAGTATCTTCGGGACTGGGCAAATAAGCACAAACAGCGTCAAGCAATGTCTGCACGCCTTTATTTTTGAAAGAAGAACCGCAAAGCATGGGCACAATCGACATGCTCAAAGCTCCTTTTCTCAGAGCGGCACGTATTTCACTTTCAGTGATAGTCGCGGGATCGTCGAAATATTTCTCCATAACGACATCATCACACTCCGCAATTTTTTCGAGCATCTTGTCGCGCCATTCTTCAGCCTCGTCTTTGAGCGAAGCGGGTACTTCTTCTATCGAATAATCAGCCCCCATGGCTTCATCATGCCAATAAATGGCTTTCATCGTAACAAGATCAACAACTCCCTTAAAAGTTTCTTCCGCTCCGATGGGTATTTGTACAGGACAAGGATTTGCCCCCAGTACATCTTTCAACTGACGCACTACCTCGAAAAAGTTCGCACCCGAACGGTCCATTTTATTTACATAACCAATGCGGGGAACATTATACTTATCGGCCTGACGCCATACGGTTTCCGACTGGGGTTCTACACCACCGACAGCACAGAATGTTGCCACAGCCCCGTCAAGAACGCGCAACGAACGTTCTACTTCGGCCGTAAAATCGACGTGCCCCGGGGTGTCAATCAAGTTGATTTTATATTTCTCATTGGCATAGTTCCACCATGTGGTTGTAGCAGCCGAAGTAATCGTAATACCTCGTTCCTGCTCTTGCTCCATCCAGTCCATCGTAGCAGCACCATCGTGCACTTCGCCGATTTTGTGAGTCAAACCGGTGTAGAAAAGAATACGTTCCGAAGTCGTAGTCTTTCCGGCATCGATGTGGGCCATAATACCGATATTTCTGGTATATTTCAGTTGTTCGTCTGCTTTTGACATTGTTGGTTCCTTTTACTGGGTTAAGATTAGAATCTGAAATGTGCAAATGCCCGGTTGGCTTCGGCCATTTTGTGCATATCTTCTTTACGTTTGAATGCACCGCCTTGCTCGTTATAAGCATCGACAATCTCGGCAGCCAATTTTTCAGCCATCGTTTTGCCACCTCTTTTACGGGCGTATTGTATCAAATTTTTCATTGAGATGGATTCCTTGCGGTCGGGACGGATTTCGGTAGGTACTTGGAAGGTTGCACCGCCGACACGACGAGATTTTACCTCTACTTGAGGGGTAATATTATCCAACGCTTTTCTCCAAATTTCGAGAGAGGATTTTTCTTCGTTGGAGAGCTTTTCCTTTACTGTATCCAAAGCCGTATAAAAAATAGTATAGGCAACACTTTTCTTGCCGTCATACATCAAGTGATTAACAAATTTGGTAACCTTCACGTCACTGAATACGGGATCGGGTAAGATAACCCGTTTCTTAGGTTTTGCTTTTCTCATTATGTTTTAAAAATTATTGTTTTTGTTTTTGGTTGCTTTTCACATCTTCAACAGTGCCCTCCGACACCATTTACTCAACCTGAATCAGCCTATCCAATAAACTCAAACAGTGTTCGACACTAAAGTAGTTTGTTGGGGTTCTCTGCTTACGGCTTATTTTTTACCTTTTGCAGCAGGAGCAGCTCCGGCTTTCGGTCTCTTAGCTCCGTATTTCGAGCGACGTTGGGTACGACCGTTCACACCTGCGGTATCCAAAGTTCCGCGAACGATGTGGTAACGCACACCGGGAAGGTCTTTTACACGACCGCCACGCACCAATACAATCGAGTGCTCTTGCAAGTTGTGTCCTTCTCCCGGGATATAAGAGTTCACCTCTTTTCCGTTGGTCAAACGCACACGTGCTACTTTACGCATTGCAGAGTTAGGTTTTTTGGGAGTCGTCGTATATACTCTCACACACACACCACGTCTTTGAGGACATGAATCCAGTGCAGGAGATTTACTTTTGTCTTCCAAAACAACCCGCCCTTTTCTTACTAATTGCTGAATTGTAGGCATCTTTTAAACTTTTTTAAATCTTTAAATCTTCTTTTATTCGTTGGTTTTCATCTTTGTATCCACCCCGCAACATACAGACAAAACACTTATAATCAAAGGATTATAAGCAATCGTCTCAAAATTCGGGACGAAAAACACCGCAAAGATAGCAACTAAAACACTAATTACCAAACAAAAACAAGAATAATTCTTCAAATAAAGAAAATCAGCTCAATGAGTTAAATGCGTAAACGATGTCTTTTACCTTCCGGAAAAATCATGTCGCAATACACCGCAAGAAAATTCAAGCAGCTGCAATCAAATTTGAAATATCCACCCCAACAGCTTCCGGAATTATCTATTTTGTTCCGACCAATGAGTCGAGGTTTTTAAATGTTCGATATAGTACCGTTCTTCTTCCGACGGATTCCCACTATCGACATACCAAGGCAAATGCCGCACAGAATAAGGAAATCCCGTACGGAAATAAACATAATCGAAATCGACAAGTTCGCCTTTGAAATAAGGCCTATACACGGCAAACGTCGTATCGATGGGCGCCAAGAAAACATTCGGCTCCACCTCTTGTTTCCAAAATTGACTTTCCCATGCCCGAACCTTATCTTTCAGCTGATAACAGTCGGGCAGATCATCGATACAAATAGAGAAACCCGCCTTTAATGCTTTCGGATATTTTTTCAGTAAGGAAACAAACTTCTCCATGAAATCATCGGGACAATCGGGATGAATTTCCAAATCGGAATCGGTATAAGCAAAATAAGAATCGGTAAACTGTTTATAAATACCGGTCTCCCATACCGCCAAATGCCCCACATTCTTATGCAATAAATATACCGGATAAGGGCATTCCCGATAATAATCGAGTAGAGGCGGATAACTCGACCCGTTATCGATGATGTATATATTTTTATATCCCCGCACTTCCAAACCATGAAGAAGTGTAAGCAAGGTTTCCAACCGATTGAAGTTATTGATGACAATCGGTATCTCCTTATAAGGAATATCGCGCACTCCGCAAAAACGTGCCTTCATACTCAAACGGAAATAACGAACAAAATTTTTCCGGAAAAGTTCAAAATCCACTTTTACCTTCTTGTACTTACGGATAAGCTTGCGTCTCATAGCCCTTTTGTTTGTTACAAAGATATATATTAATTTACAAAAAAGGGGATAACAGATATATATCGAAAAAACTTTTTTCTACATTTGTAACGGAAAACACCATTTATGCTACTCCCCTATAAAATAGAGAATCGCATCGAAGCGGGTTGCGACGAAGCTGGTCGCGGCTGCTTGGCCGGTGCCGTATATGCGGCGGCTGTCATATTGCCACCGACATTTCAAGACGAACGGCTCAACGATTCGAAACAACTCTCCGAAAAACAACGTTATGCCTTGCGCCCCGTCATCGAACAGAATGCCATCGCATGGGCCATAGGCGTCGTAATGCCAGAAGAAATCGACGAAATCAATATTCTGAAAGCTTCTTTTCTCGCCATGCATCGTGCCCTCGACGCTTTAAAGACTCGCCCCGAGGCATTGCTCATCGATGGAAACCGTTTCGTTCCCTACCATAACATACCCTATTCTTGCGAAATAAAAGGCGACGGACGATTTCTCTCTATCGCCGCAGCTTCGATTCTTGCCAAAACATATCGAGACGATTACATAACAAAATTGCACGAAGAGTTCCCACAGTATCACTGGAATGAGAACAAAGGGTATCCCACTCGCGCACACCGGGCTGCCATTGCACAATACGGTCCTACGCCCTATCATCGCAAGACATTCAACCTGCTGGGCGCAGAACAGCACTCGCTTTTTGAATGACACGCCCCCCAAAAAAAACGAGAAACACCTCCATAATAAAAAAAGCCAACCCTGAAAGGTTGGCTTTTTTTTATTATAAACCATCATTCTTTATTTGGTAGCAGCTTCGAGCTTTTTCATCATCACAAACATAAAGAGCGCCGACAAGAGGCAGAGTACGATAAATACCGACCATACCAACCACAGAGGCAAACCACCCCACAAGAAACCGCCGACCGAAACGAGGGCATTACCGATAGCCGTCGCTACGAACCAACCGCCCATCATCATACCTTTCAACTTGGGAGGAGCTACTTTCGAGACGAAAGATATTCCCATCGGAGAGAGTAACAACTCGGCAAACGTCAATACAAGATAGGTAGAAATAAGCCAATTTGCCGACACCAATGTCCCCTCTTCTCCCGACTTGACAACCTCTGCTTGAGCATCGGGTGTAAGCAGACCCAGCGACCCAAAAGCCATAATGGCAAATCCGGCAGCAGCGATCAACATACCGTAAGCGATTTTGCGAGGCGCAGAAGGTTCTTTACCCCGTTTGGCCAACGCACCGAAAATTGCCATCGACACAGGGGTCAATGCCACGACATAGAACGGATTGAATTGCTGGAAAATAGGAGCAGACACGGCAATAGCGCCAGACAAGTTAAAATACTTATAGGCCAAAATGGCAATGACACCCAATACGATGGCCCCCGAAATAACCTTAGTCTGCTTCGTATCTCCCTGAAAAAGCGAGAAAAGTGCATATACACCGATGATGATCAGGACAAGATTCCATACACTGAAAAACATACTTTGAAGTCCTTCCGAACTCTTCGCAGTGAACTCATCAGCAAAATAGGTCAGCGTCAATCCATTTTGATGGAATGCCATCCAGAAAAACACTACAACTGCAAATACCAGACAAAGGGCAATAATACGTTGCCGGGTTTCGGCCGGAGAGAGATTATCCTCTGCCACCACATCTCCCGCTTTTCGTTGCCCCCCCTCTACATGACGGAATGTCGGGCGGAATACATAATAAATCGCCATAGAAATAACCAAGGCCACACAAGCAACGGCAAACGAGAAATGGTAAGCATCATTTGAAGAGAACCCGAGGCTTGTCTCTGCCCATTCTTTGATTTCCACCGCAGCCGTAGGAGCAAAAAGTGCACCCACATTGATCGCCATATAGAAAATAGAAAATGCAGCATCTCTCTTCGAGGCATATTTGGGATCGTCGTAAAGATTACCCACCATCACTTGTAAGTTTCCTTTGAAAAGACCCGTACCGATACTGATGAACGCCAATGCCAAAAGCATACATATCATTGCTATCGTATCGCTTCCCAAAGGGAGGGAAAGCAACAAATAACCCGCAAACATAATGGTAATACCGATGGTAACCATCTTTCCAAATCCGAATTTATCGGCCATTATACCTCCGATAAGGGGCATAAAATAAACAAGACCGAGGAATGTACTGTAAATCGCTCCCGCCACACCGGCATCAAGACCGAAATTGGCGCGCAGGAAAAGAGCAAATACTGCAATCATCGTGTAGTAGCCGAAGCGTTCGCCCGTGTTGGCAAGCGCCAAAGCATACAAACCCTTAGGTTGATTTTTAAACATGTTCTTTCTTAGTTTAGGTTTATACTATTATTGTTTCTGTTCGTCTTCTTGTGCCTTGAACACCATAGCGTAAAGCCGCATCTGTTTTACCATGGCAAGCAAACCGTTCGAGCGGGTAGGCGACAAATGTTCCGTAAGCCCTATCTGTTCGATGAAATAAAGATGTGTATCGAGAATCTCTCGCGGAGTATGACCGGACAAAACCTTGATTAGCAACGAAACGATACCTTTCACAATCACAGCATCGCTCTCGGCCTGATAAAAGACTTTTCCGTCGCGATATTCGGCATGAAGCCATACCCTACTCTGACAACCTTCTATAAGGTTGCTTTCGACCTTGAATTGTTCGTCGAGGGGAGACAAGGAATTTCCCAACTCTATCAACAATGCGTATTTATCCATCCAATCATCGAAAGCCGAAAACTCGTCGATGACCTCATCTTGTATCTGATCAATAGTCGTCATTTTTCAAATTCTGTATTTCTTATTCGTTATATATTACCCACAACAACGTCTGACCCACAGCTTTGAGCGTTCCCTTATCGATATTTTCAAGGGTATCGTCGAGCGTATGCCACTGAGGTACAAATCCTCCCTGCGACTCATCGTAGGCGATAATGTCGATACTCGGTACACGACGCCCCACATATACGTGGTCGTCATTGATATAGCCACCTCTTTCATCAACAAAATAGTCTCCGTATCCCAAAGCCTGAGCTGCTTTCCAAACCTTGTCTACAACACCGGGAGCTTGCTGCATCGAAACGCCTTCACGCAGGAACCGACTATTCTTCCCGCCCACCATATCGAGCAAAATACCGTAACGCGCCCGATAAGCCGGGTTATGAGGCCTACGGGCCCAATACTGAGAACCGAGTGCCCAAGAATCTCCCTGCTCGGGACGGTCGGAGAAATAAGGTCGGCCATAATCCTCTACATCGAAAAATATAATATCTATTCCTATCCGTGGAGACCTGGCATGTATCTGACGCGCCGTTTCAAGCAAAACGGCCACACCGCTCGCCCCGTCATTTGCCCCGTCGATAGGCAATCGATGGTTTTTCTGCTGCGGATCATTATCGGCATAAGGGCGTGTATCCCAATGGGCGAAGAGCAACACCCGATCCTTTTTTTCGGGTGAATAAGACGCAATGATATTACGGGCATCGAGCATCGTTCCGTCATAGGCCCTCACCCGAAAATCCTGCAAAGCCACTTGTGCTCCATGCCGCCGCAATTCTGCCGCCAAATATTCAGCCGCATTCCGGTGAGCCGGAGTATTGGGCACACGAGGACCAAACGCCACCTGACGTTCGACATAAGCAAAAGCCGAGTCGGCATCGAAATCCGGCACATCGACAACATGTGGCGATGTCTGCGTCTGTGAAGAAGAGGAAGAAGGCTGGCGACAAGCCGTCGTAAAAAGTATTGCAGCAAAACTCCCCAAACAAAGGAGCACAGAAAGCAAAGAAAAACGACGTCTCATCATGGTATAGGTTTTGATTTCCAAAGATAAAAGATTTTCAACAAAAATATCGACCCGTCTATTTATATTTACACTTTTTAAGAGTAATTCTCTGCCGCATTCTGCACACATCGCATTACTCTGAGAAAATTCCCCCCCCATATTTTTTCGAGCATCTCCTCGGTATATCCTTTTCTCAACAAGGCTTTTGTGATATTTATCAATTCATCGGCCGCCTCACAACCGGGAATACCTCCGCCACCGTCGAAATCGGAACCGATACCGACATAATCGACGCCCACCAACTGCACGACATGATCGATATGCGCGACAATATCGGCCATCGAGGGTTCTCTTCCTTTCACCAAAAAATATTCATAGAGACAAATCTGAATCACTCCGCCACGAGCCGCAAGAGCCCGAATCTGATCATCAGTCAAATTCCTCGGGTGATCGCACAAAGCCCGGCACGAAGAGTGCGTCGAGACAACCGGTACACGGCTCGCCTCCAACGCATCATAGAAACTTCTTTCGGAGACATGGGCCAAATCGACCATCATTCCCACGCGGTTCATCTCCCGCACGACTTCGCGGCCGAAAGGACTCAAACCGCCGTGTTCACCTGTCCCCTTTGCCGAATCGCATATATCATTGTCGCCGTTATGACATAGCGTCATATATACAACTCCCATACGACGGAAACGCGCCACTTGGGAAAGATCGCGACCTATGGCATACCCGTTCTCGATTCCCATGAAAACGGCTTTCTTCCCGGCTCTTTTCAGGCGACAGACATCGTCAGGGACAAACGCCTGCTGCACACGTTCGGAATAACAGGCCAACTGTCGGCCCAATTCTTCCAGTATCGCATCGGCTTTTTCCGTTGCCGATTTCAAACCTTCTTCATCTCTTTTCCCTTGCGGGAGATAAGCCACCATACATGTCGCATCGATACCCCCGTCTTCCATTTTCGGCAAGTCCACTTTCAGGCGGGAATCGCGTCGGCCGACATCTATCTTCTCCGGGAAAAACATGGGAGTATCGCAGTGCGAATCGAGCGACACATATTCCTCGTGAAAAGTTCGAGCACACCTATATATGCGCGCTTCATCGACTAAATACTCGAAAAGAGGCAAAGACGTTTCGTCTCCTCCGGCCAAAAGCTGCTCGGGATGCCACTGTACGCCATAAACCGGATAATAAGGACTCTCGACAGCTTCATTCACCCCGTCGGACGAAAACGCGACGGCCCGTAACGACGGAGCCACCTCCCGCACAGCCTGATGGTGCAATGAATTGACTCCTATACGCACTTTTCCCAACAAACGGGAAAGGCGAGACCCTTCCACAAGAGAAACATCATGGGAGGGATGCTGCTTATCATTTTCTTGCGAATGGGACAATGTACCGGCCGGATATTCCGAAGGCAGGTCTTGGTAAAGCGTCCCTCCCAATGCCAAATTAATGAGCTGATGCCCCCGACAAATTCCGAAAACAGGAAGCTGACGCCGCAACGCCATGCGCAAAAGGGAAAATTCCGTAATATCCCTTCCGGCATCGGTACAATCGGCCAACGGAGAAAGATCTTTTCCCAAAACTGCCGATGAAAAATCACCCCCACCCGTCAGCAAAAGGCCATCGACACGGTCGATAATACGTTCCAACACGGCAGAATCGGCACACACGGGCAAAAGCAACGGAGCGCCGCCGGCACGACGTACGGCCTCGACATAAGGATCGGCAATACAAGTAAGATTTTCTCCGGAGCGGTGATTGCTGGTGATGCCGATAACCGGAAGCCCGGAATATCCGCAACGATTATCGATTTCGAGAAAAAGAGCCGACAACGGCGCAGTGAGCCGTTCGTCGGAAAAAAGATTTTCCATCATTCCACTTTCAAATATCCGATAAGACACGAGGCGACCCGAAAAGGACGCCTCGCAAACATATGGAAAGAATACGATACATAAAATGACAAGCCGAATGCTACAACGCATTTTCACGTATCAGATATTCGGCAATTTGCACGGCATTCAAGGCTGCGCCTTTTTTTATTTGATCACTTACCGCCCAGAAAGTCAACCCGTTCGGATTTGAGATATCTTTGCGGATACGCCCCACATATACAGGATCTTTCCCCGCAATGTCGAGAGGCATGGGATAAACACGGTCGGCAGGTTCGTCCATAAGTACGACCCCGTCGGCTTTGGAAAAAGCCTCACGGGCTTCTTCGACCGACACGGGACGTTCGGTCTCGATCCAGATAGCCTCGGAATGTGCACGCATCACCGGAACACGCACGCACATGGCACTGACCTTTACATCGGAGTGCATGATCTTGCGGGTCTCATTGAACATTTTCATTTCCTCTTTGGTGTAGAGGTTGTCGGTAAACACATCGACCTGAGGTATCACATTATAAGCCAACTGATAGTAGAACTTCTGTACCGTAGGAGCTTCACCTTTCATCAGCTCTTCATACTGGTGTACAAGCTCGTCCATAGCTGCTGCTCCCGCTCCGCTGGCGGCTTGGTAAGTTGCAACATGCACCGACTTGATATGCGAGAGATTTTCTATGGCCTGCAATGCGACCACCATCTGTATCGTCGTACAGTTGGGGTTGGCAATCACCCCTCTGGGACGCACTTTGGCATCGGGGCCATTGACTTCGGGCACGACCAAAGGCACGTCGTCGTCCATACGGAAAGCGCTGGAATTATCGATCATCACAGCCCCGTATTTGGTAATGGTTTTCTCAAATTCTTTCGACGTACCGGCTCCCGCCGACGTGAAGGCAATATCCACACCTTTAAAATCGTCGTTGTGTTGCAATTCCCTCACAACAATACCTTTACCCCGGAAGTTATATGAAGTTCCGGCACTGCGAGACGAACCGAACAGCAACAATTCGTCAATCGGAAAATTTCTCTCGGCCAAGACCCGCAGGAATTCTTGTCCCACAGCTCCGCTGGCTCCGACAATAGCTACTCTCATTTCTTATCTTATTTTTTATGACTATTCAACAGCTCGAATCTTTCAGTTGTCGCTTTCAACCGACAAAGATATTTCGATTTTAAAACTTGGCAAAATTAACGGTTTTCCTTATATTTCATACTCAAACGTCCACTTTTTTATCAAAAATGGCGTTTTTCTGTACGATTTCCGTCTTTCGAGACCGATCATATCGTCTTTTTTCTTACTTTTGTTCATTCATTTTTCGAACCGAAATCATACCGCAGAATTTTCAGAATCATGGATATCAGCCGATTCTTACCCGCATTACCGTTTACCGATCCGGTACTGATATTTTTTATCGTGCTGACTATAATTCTGTTTGCTCCCTTGTTGCTGAACAAACTGCGTATTCCCCACATCATCGGTATGATTTTGGCCGGAACCTTGTTCGGCCCGCACGGGTTGGATTTCCTCGCTTATGACAGCAGCTTCAAAATTTTCGGGAATGTCGGTTTGCTCTACCTGATGTTTCTGGTAGGGCTAGAAATGAACTTGAATGATTTCCGTAAAATAAAACTTCGCGGCATCACATTCGGCATATACACGTTTATAATACCCATGATACTGGGTACATTATCGAGTATCTACCTGTTACATCTCGACCTCACGACATCGATCCTGTTGGCGAGTATGTATGCGTCGCACACGTTGGTGGCCTATCCTATCGTACTCCGGTATGGTGTAGGCAGGCGTCCGGCAGTAACCATTACCATAGCAGGCACGATCATTACCGTATTGGGGGCACTCATCATACTCGCCGTCATCGTAGGCATGCAGACGGGGACCATCAACGAATGGTTCTGGGTGCGTCTCCTTCTTTCTATGATTGCATACAGTTTGTTTATTCTTTTCGTCTTTCCGCGCATCGCCCGATGGTTTTTCAAAAAATACAACGACAACGTATCGCAATACATCTTTGTATTGGCTCTCGTCTTTCTCGCTTCGGCTCTGGCCAAACCGGCCGGGCTCGAACCGATTCTCGGAGCATTTTTCGTAGGTGTCGTACTCAATCGTTTCATACCCTCGGTATCTCCGCTGATGAACCGTATAGAGTTTGTAGGCAACGCCCTTTTCATTCCCTATTTTCTCATCGGAGTGGGTATGCTCATAGACCCGTCCGTCGTATTTTCGGGTTGGGAAGCACTGTTTGTCGCAATCGTCATGTCGGTCGTCGCCACGATTTCAAAATGGTTGGCCGCTTGGATTACCCAAAAGAACTTCGGCCTCGATAAAATCGACCGGGCCATGATTTTCGGTCTGAGCAACGGACAGGCAGCCGCCACCCTTGCTGCCGTACTTATCGGTTACGACATCGGCTTATTCGACATCAATATCCTCAACGGTACGATTATCATGATTTTGGTAACATGTACCATCAGTTCCTTTGCGACCGAACGCGCCGCACAAAAAATGGCAACCCTGCAACCTGCCGAAGACCCCGATAAAAACCGAGACAATACCGGCTATGCGCGCATTCTTATACCCGTTGCCAACCCCGATACGCTAGAAAACCTTGTGAACCTTGCCGTTTTGGCAAAGGGACAGCATAAGCAACAACCGCTTTATGCTTTACATGTCATCGATGACAACAAGACCGTATTACGTTCGGGAGAAGCCGGACAGATTTTGTTGGACAGAGCCACAAAAATCGCGGCAGCATCGGATACCCGACTTACCGGCTTATCCCGATACGATGTAAATATCACCAGCGGAATCATTCACACCATCAAAGAGCAGAATATCTCGGACGTCATACTGGGATTGCACCACAAAAGCAATATCGTCGACAGCTTTTTCGGTTCGAAAATAGAGAATTTGTTGAAGAGCACCCACAAAATGGTAGCTATCACCAAGTGCATTATACCTATAAACATGACGACCCGTATCGTCGTCGCCGTTCCCGAAAAAGCCGAATACGAAAGCGGCTTTACCAAATGGATAGACCGTATTGCCAATATCGGAAAACAAATAGGTTGCCGGGTTATCTTCTACGCTCATCACAACACCATCACCGTTCTGAGAAACGTATTGCGACACAGCCGATACGGTATCTCCTGCGAATTTGAAGTGCTCGACGACTGGGCCGATATACTCACACTTACAGGCGTTGTCCTGCAAGACGACTTGCTCGTCATTGTCAGCGCCCGCCACACGTCTCTCTCATACAACAGCGAATTCGAAAAACTTCCCCTGCAACTTTCCCGATATTTTGCCGGAAATAACTTTATCGTACTCTTCCCCGAACAATTCGGCGAAGAAAACGAACAACTCACGTTTACCTCAGATCCCCTATCTATCGACGTACAACACAACTATACCCACCTTACAACCGTACGCGATTTCTTCGAAAAATTCTCCCGCCGCCGTAAGTTGTGGAACCATCGTCGGCAAAAACTCAAACAGAAGCGGAAAGAAAAATAACCGGCCATATAATTCCGGCAGGACAGAAACGATTTGCCGGGATTTTTCGGCATTTCATATCGATTTCCTATAAAATCCATCGATTCTCAATAATTTTGCATACCTTTGCAACCCAATATAATCACACTACTTATCACATGAATAAAATAATCAGCAAAGAGTACTTCTCTGCCAACGTCGTCAAATTCGACGTAGAAGCTCCGCTCATTGCCAAAGCCCGTAAAGCAGGACACTTCGTCATCGTCCGTACAGGAGAAAAAGGAGAACGCATTCCTTTGACCATTACATCTTCCGATCCCGAACGAGGAACCATTTCCCTCGTCATACAAGCCGTCGGAAAATCGACACGGAAATTATGTTCCCTCGAAGTCGGCGATTACATCACCGATGTCGTAGGGCCGCTGGGACAAGCAACCCATGTCGAAAAAGTCGGTACCGTCGTTTGTTGCGGCGGAGGCGTAGGTGTCGCTCCCTTACTGCCCATCGTCGAAGCCATGAAAAAAGCCGGGAACCGAGTCATTACGGTATTGGCAGCACGTACCAAAGAGCTGATTATCCTCGAAGAACAAGTGCGTCCCTATTCCGATGAAGTAATCATTATGACCGACGACGGTTCATACGGGAAAAAAGGACTCGTTACCAATGGCGTAGAAGAGGTCATCAACCGTGAAAAAGTTGACTTATGCGTTACAATAGGCCCGGCCGTCATGATGAAGTTCGTTTCGCTCCTTACCAAAAAATACGATATTCCTACGATGGCATCGCTCAACACGATCATGGTCGACGGTACAGGTATGTGCGGTGCATGTCGCGTTACTGTGGACGGAAAAACGAAATTCGTATGCGTCGACGGCCCCGAATTCGATGCTCACCAAGTCGATTTCGACGAAATGATCATGCGACTTTCTTCGTATAAAGGAATCGAATAAACGCAATCACTCATGGACAACAAAGAATATCTGAACACAGAAAGAGCGGCATCGTGGCGTGAAGCTCTCCGCAAATCAAAACCCAATAAAGATCGTATCAACATCTCCCGTACGGAGATGAACGAACTTACCCCCGACTACCGCATAACATGCAACGAGGAGGTAAATCAAGGTCTCACCCGGGAACAGGCTCTCATCGAAGCATCTCGTTGCCTCGACTGCCCCGACCCGCTTTGCATTACGGGCTGCCCTGTGGGTATAAACATACCCAAATTCATCAAAAATATCGAACGGGGAGAAATTCTCGAAGCGGCAAAAACGCTGAAAGAGACCAGTGCGCTGCCTGCCGTATGCGGCCGTGTTTGCCCGCAGGAGAAACAGTGCGAATCGAAATGCTTCTATTTGCAGAAACTCAAAAAACAACCTGTCGCCATCGGATACCTCGAACGTTTTGCCGCTGACTACGAACGAGAAAGCGGACAAATTTCCACACCGGAAATATCGTCCCGCAACGGCATAAAAATAGCAGTCGTCGGCTCCGGACCTGCCGGACTCTCTTTTGCCGGCGACATGATAAAGAAAGGGTACTCGGTAACCGTATTCGAAGCTCTCCACGAAATCGGCGGAGTCCTGAAATACGGAATTCCCGAATTCCGCCTGCCCAACCGTATTGTGGACGTGGAAATCGATAACCTGCGAAAAATGGGTGTCGAATTCATCACCGACTGTATCATCGGGAAAACCCTCTCCTATGAAGATCTGCATGAAATGGGATTCAAAGGAATTTTCGTCGCCAGCGGTGCCGGTCTGCCCCGTTTCATGAACATTCCGGGAGAAAATCTCATCGGGGTGATGTCGAGCAACGAATACCTGACCCGAGTGAACCTCATGCACGCCGCCGAATCCGATGCCGACACACCGGTCTTTCACGGACGACGTGTCGCCGTCATCGGCGGAGGAAACACGGCAATGGATTCGGTACGCACAGCACGGCGCTTGGGTGCGGAACGCGCCATCATCGTATATCGCCGCAGCGAAGCCGAAATGCCGGCCCGCGCCGAAGAAGTAAAACATGCCAAACAAGAAGGGATCGAATTCCTCACACTGCATAATCCCATTGAATACATAGGGGACGAAAAAGGACACGTTACCAAAATGCGCTTACAAAAAATGGAATTGGGTGAGCCCGACGAATCGGGTCGCCGCAGTCCTGTCGCCATACCGGGAGCCATTGAAGAAATCGACATCGACGTGGTTATCGTCAGCGTCGGCGTATCGCCAAATCCGCTCATACCCCACACGGTAAAGGGTCTCAACATCAGTAAATGGGGAACGATAGTCGTCGACCAAGAATCCATGAAAAGCGATTTGCCCGACCTTTACGCCGGAGGCGATATCGTGCGGGGTGGAGCCACCGTCATTCTTGCCATGGGCGACGGGCGACGAGCTGCCGCCGCTATGGACGCACAATTATCACACTCTCACTAACGGTATATCCAAGCAAATAAGTAAAAGAATGTCGCCCAAGTCGGGCGGCATTCTTTTTTTAAGAGAGAAAAAACCTTGAATTTCGCTAAAATGAATTTATAATCATTTTCTATCGGAGAAGTATTATTATCTTTGCTTAGATTTAAATTATCAACAACCCGATTCCCAACCTTTTCGAGCTCCGGTCCACCATGCTTTCGACAATACACAGAGTACGAACCTTTCTATTCATAATTCTTCTCTTGGGGGGAGGTGCCGCTTTGTATGCTCAAAATCCGGGACAGATATACGACCTGATTATCGAAAAGAAAATCGAAAAAGCCATCGAAAAACGGAACAAAATCTATGATAACGAGAAAAAAAGCGACTTGTTGCTCATAGATCTGTGCGATTGCTTATTATTCAATACCCCGGAATATAAAGCCTACAACCCACAGAAATCTTATGAGATATTCAATAAATCGTTGTTACCCAACAGCAAGGAACGTACTCTCATCAAGTTTCTCGACAAAAAAGACAACTCTCTCGACAGCATACGCACGCAGATAGAACAAAGTCTATACAACCTCGCCTGCCGGGAAAATACCGAAGATAGCTATGCCCGATTCATCGATTTGTGTCCGCAAAGCAAATGGGTAGAATCTGCCACCCGAAAGCAAGAAGACATAGCATACCGCCAAGCCATAGAAAAAGGTACAATCGAAGGGTATAACTATTTCTTATCGCACTATGCGTCTTCCGAACATGTCGTAGAGATAACCCGACTGGCCGATAAAACGACTTTCGCACAACTCGACAATACAATCGAAGCCTATAAAAAATTCATCGAGCTATATCCGCAATCGGCACTTATCGAAGAGGCACAAAGCCGGATATACCGCCTTGCCTACGCCCAAGCACGTAAAACCCATACACGAGAAGCATATCGACAACTGCTCGCGGAATATCCCGACCACCCGATGAAAGAAGAGGCGCAATCGGCCATCGAGTCGTTCGACTACCTGAACATTACCCAGCAGCCGACACAATATGCGTACGATAAATTTTTACGGGACTATCCCCATTCTACCTACATAGCGCCGCTCAACGACTGGCTGGGACATCTGCAAAAAAGTAATTGGCACTGGTCTCGAAACAATCTCAAAGGGTATGTCAAAAGCATACAGGAAACCACAATCTCCCAACAAAACGGGAAAGAAATAAAAAGTACAGTTAGCTCTCTGTACGACCAGTTAGGGCAGCTTCTTCTCGTCGAAACAAAGAAAAACGGAAAAACCGAGGAAAAAAGTTATCTCTACCACCCCGATTTCACACTAAGTTCCATTTCCACACCGCTATGGAAAAAGACCTATTATTATAACAATCGGCGAGAAATAACCCGCATAGTGGAAACGGGAGAAGACGGGAAAGAACAGGAAATATGTAAACTGGATTACGGCAATGACCGATTGGCTACGCGTACCGACATCATCGACGGAGTAAAAGGCGGACGGAAAACCGAATATACTTACAATGAAGCCGGAGACCTCATATCCTCGAAAAGTTATAACGCCACCACTCCACAAAATACTACAACGACCTATTATACACCGGGAGGTGATGTAAAACTCGAAATCGTAATCAACGGACGTTCCCGCCGTGAAAAAATCTATTTTTACAACGAACGCAACGATGTATCGAAAATAACCTCGGTCAACGGTAGTCAAAAAGAAGACTCGACATTCGATTACACTTACGACGAGCTTGGAAATTGGACCGTACGCACGCAATACTCGGGAAAGGACACGATAACAACTCATCGTGTAATCGAATATTACACATACGAATAGGTCGTCTCTTACAAAAATAAAAAAGAGATAAAAAAGATTTGTATTCCAAAAAATCCTACCTTTGCGGGAAAATTCAACACATCAAAAAAATCATGTCAACTTATACCGAAGATACCCGTAAAGTAACTACACGCCGCCTTATCGAAATGAAAGAACGCGGTGAAAAAATATCGATGCTTACCGCTTACGATTACTCTATGGCGACACTTATCGACCGTGCCGGCATGGACGTAATTCTGGTCGGCGACTCGGCCTCGAACGTCATGGCAGGAAATGTTACCACACTGCCCATGACCCTCGACCAGATGATCTATCACGGACAGTCGGTCGTTCGCGCCGTAAAACGTGCACTTGTCGTTGTCGACATGCCTTTCGGTTCCTATCAGGGAAACTCCAAAGAGGCTTTGGCATCGGCCATACGCATTATGAAAGAGACCGGAGCTGATGCCATCAAACTCGAAGGTGGAGAAGAAATAAAGGAATCCATCGTCCGTATTCTCAGTGCCGGAATCCCCATCATGGGACATCTCGGACTTACCCCCCAATCGATCAATCAATTCGGAACTTATGCCGTGCGGGCAAAAGAAGAAGCCGAAGCACAACAACTCATTAAAGACGCCCATTTGCTCGAACAACTCGGTTGCTTTGCCATCGTCTTGGAAAAAATACCGGCAAAACTCGCTGCCCGGGTCGCCGAAGAGGTAACTATTCCCATCATCGGTATCGGAGCCGGAGGCGGTGTCGACGGTCAGGTGCTGGTCATGCACGACATGTTGGGTATCAATAAAGACTTTTCTCCCCGCTTCCTGCGCCGCTATGCCAACCTGCATACCATTATAACCGACGCGGTGAAGCAATACATATCCGATGTCAAGGAACAAGACTTCCCCAACGAATCGGAACAATACTAATCTCTGAAATCTCCCCAAAACAACAAGAGGCAATCAAAATGATTGCCTCTTGTTGTTTTATAACGACTATATTTCGCCGGAGTCCTTTTGCTGCAAATAGGCCTGTGCCGTCCGGTCGAGTTCGTCATACCATTCTTCCCCGAAGCAGCGTATCAACGGCTCTCGCAGAAAGCGGTAGACTTTCACACCCTCTTTCCGGCCCAATACTTCGGCCGCCTTGCATATCTTCCAACGATGATAATTGACTGCCGTAAAAGCGGGATAACGGGTTACACGCACCGGATAAAGGTGGCACGACAAAGGTTTGTAAAACGACACACGACCCTCGCGATACGCCTTTTCAATAGCGCACATGCACATACCGTCCTCTCCATAACAGGTAAAGACGCAATCTTTACCGCCAACAATCGACGTTACCAAATCGCCTTCCTCATCGACATAAGCCACTCCTTGCGAGTTGATTATCTCCCGGGCAGCGGGAGTCAAATCATTCCACACCTCAGGCAGCAACTCCATAAGCACCAGCCGCTCCTCCTCGGTAATCGGCGCTCCCGCATCGCCTTCGATGCAACAGGCGCCCCGACAGGCGGAAAGATTACAGATAAAATCCCGCTCGATGACATCGAGACTGATAAGCGTATCGCCTATCTGCAACATATACTCTTCGTTGTATTTTAATCTTTTATCAGACATTTACCCGTCATTTCGGCAGGAAGCTCTATTCCCATGATATGACACAACGAGGGAGCGACATCGGCGAGAATACCATTCTCTACTTGCGCCTCTTTATTCGCTGTTACATATACGAAAGGCACGGGATTGAGCGAATGCGCCGTATTCGGCGTACCATCGGCATTCAAGGCATGATCGGCATTTCCGTGGTCGGCGATGATAATAGCTTCATAACCGTTGGCCACGGCCGTATCGATTACCGAACCCACACACTCGTCTACTGCTTTAACCGCTTTTTCGATGGCCTCGTACACACCGGTATGCCCCACCATATCGCCGTTAGCGAAATTACAAACGACAAGATCGTATTTTCCCGAAGCCAATGCGTCATTGAGTGCATCTTTCACCTCATAAACGCTCATTTCGGGTTTCAAGTCGTAAGTTGCAACTTTGGGCGAAGATATCAGTATGCGGTCTTCTCCGTCGAATTCCTTTTCACGTCCCCCCGAGAAAAAGAACGTTACATGCGCATATTTCTCGGTTTCGGCAATACGCAGCTGCTTACGACCGGCTTTCGACACGATTTCGCCCAACGTATTTACCACATTCTCCTTATCGAAAAGGATATGCAATCCGGTAAACTTGGCGTCATAAGGGGTCATACAGCAATAATACAAAGGTAAGGTATGCATTCCTACTTCGGGCATATCTTGCTGGGTAAGTACGATGGTCAGCTCTTTGGCACGGTCATTGCGATAATTGAAGAAAATAACCACATCGCCTTCCTCGATGACCGATAAGGGTTTCCCGTCGGCTCCGACATGGACAATCGGTTTTACAAATTCATCGGTAACATCGGCATCATACGAAGCCTGCATGGCAGCAACCATATCGGTAGCGGGAGTTCCCTTTCCATAGACAAGCAGATCATAAGCCTCTTTCACCCGTTCCCAACGTTTGTCCCGGTCCATAGCATAATAACGGCCTATAATCGAGGCGATAGCCCCTTTCTTTCCCGAAAGATGTTTTTCGAGTGCCTCGATAAACCCTTTTCCGCTGCGCGGATCGGTATCGCGGCCGTCCATAAAACAATGCACAAACGTCTTATCGATACCATACTCGGTAGCAATATCGCACAAAACGAAAAGGTGATCGAGAGAACTGTGCACACCACCGTCGGAGACAAGGCCCATAAGGTGAACCTGTTTCCCGTTCTCGCGGGCATATGTAAAGGCACTGACAATCTCGGGGTTAGAGAAAATCGACTTGTCGGCACAAGCACGGTTTATCTTCACCAAGTCCTGATATACGACGCGACCGGCACCGATATTGAGGTGTCCGACTTCGGAGTTCCCCATTTGGCCGTCGGGCAGGCCGACGTTTTCTCCCGAAGCCTGCAATTGTGAATGCGGATAAGCCGCCAACAATTTATCCCAATGCGGAGTAGGTGTGTTATAAATCACATCGTCTTTGGCCCGGTCGCCTATGCCCCAGCCGTCAAGAATCAACAGAAATGCTTTTTTGTTCATTGCAGTAAACTTTTTAATATCTTTTTTACCAGAATAGTTTTTTTATTCTTCCTTTTTATCGGGCAACGGAGTGAAATTGGTATACAGATAGCGCTTGATACTGCGCTTGGGTGTCTTCTCAAACTCCGACTGATAAATATATATGTGCGCGATATTTTCATAAGGTGCCACCTCTTTATTGAGGTTGCGGCGCACTTCCTCCATCGCAACCGGCAGATCTTCTTGGGTAAGACCATACGTATCGACAGCCTCGAAATCGGGATATACCAAAGCAACGAGCTTTCCTTCTTTTTCGATAACGAGACTCTCCATGACAAATGGCATGTTATTGAGTTTCGACTCTATCTCTTCGGGATAGATATTCTGCCCGTTAGCGCCGAGTATCATCGTCTTATAGCGTCCCTTGATAAAGATGGTTCCGTCCTCGCTTACCGTACCCATATCGCCGGTATGCAACCAACCGTCTTTCAATACATCGGCTGTTGCTTCTTTATTTTTATAGTACCCTTTCATCACATTTTCGCCCCGTACGCAAATTTCTCCGGGTATCAGTTGCGGGTCGGTCGAGTCGATTTTCACTTCCATATAGCCGGGAAGGATACGTCCCGATGAGCGGGGAATAAATTCTTGCCAATGCGTATAACTGATAAGCGGAGCACATTCGGTCATTCCGTAACCTACCGTAAACGGGAATTTGATTTTATGAAGGAATGCTTCCACCTCGGCATTCAAAGGAGCTCCGCCTACGATAACCTGCTCGAAGCGTCCGCCGAAAGCATCGACCAATTTCTTACAAACCTGCCCGTAAATACGGCTGTCGAGCACCGGAAGAGACAACGCCCAACGCATCGTACGCTTATTGAGCATAGGAAGTATCTGCTTGCGATATATCTTTTCGAGAATAAGGGGTACACAGATGATGAGATTGGGTTTCACTTCCTCCAATGCTTTCAATAAAATTTTAGGCGAAGGGATCTTGCCCAGCAGAGTAACGTGCGTCCCGACAGCTAACGGTGTCAGCAAGTCGAAAGCACAGCCGTAAGCATGAGCCAGAGGGAGGAACGACAAGCACTTGCTACCTTTGTAATGCAGTTTCGATTGCATGCCGAAACAGGTATTCCCCGCCAAATTATTTCCGGTAAGCATCACGCCTTTACTGAATCCCGTCGTACCCGAGGTGTAATTGATAAGACTCACCTTATCGTTGCCCAATTCGGCATATTTTATATCGTTACGGGAAAAACCGTCGGGATAAGTTTTCTCAAAATGCCGGTCGATATCGGCAAGATACTGCATGATATCTTCTCCGTCTCTCTGGTCGAGGCAACCATAATCGTCGAGGGAAATGACACCCCGCACCTGATTGAGTTTCTCCATTTCGATATGCTCCCACGCCAAACTGCCGGAAAAGAGCAATACAGCATCGGAATGGTTTATGATGTGATGTACATCATTGGGATTGAAATCTTGTAGAATAGGAACAATAATCGCCCCATAAGTAACCGTAGCGAAAAAAGCCATCACCCAACGCGGAGTATTCCGCCCGATAAGAGCGATCTTGTCGCCCCGGCGTATCTGACAATGCCGTAACAAGAGATGTATACGGGCTATCTGTCGGGCCATATCGCCGTAAGTAAATGTCTCGCGGGTATTGTAATCGGTCAATGCCGGCAGGTCCCAATTCTCCTTGAAACTTTTCTCGTAGATTTTGATGAAATTTTCCTCTACCATGAGATAACAAACATATTTTCCGCAAAGGTAAAATAAAAAAACAAATAATGATACCGAATAGGTAAAGAAGGAAAAGATTATCAAGGTTTTCGAGATATTTCATTATCTTTGGCAACGCATATAGCATTCCAAAACAAAAAGCAGACGACCCGTATTGTGTGCCGCCCGTTTTTCACATTTACAACAAACAGATTTATTTCTACCATAACATACCAACCAACTTATTTCCAATTCAAAAAAACAAGTACTTCGAATGAAAAATCCGTCTATTCTCACATTGTGTGTTTTATGTGTCTTCCTGTCCGTATCATTCTCTATCACGGCACAAAATGAAGCCAAAGAAGAACCCCTCGGGACACCCGCCCGCTATCTGTTTCCCGATGATTACATGGCCGACCCGTCGGTACATATTTTCGACGGAAAAGTCTATATTTATCCTTCCCACGACTGGGAATCGGGAGTTACCAATCCCGAAGACGGGAATCACTTCAACATGCGCGACTACCATGTATTTTCGACAAAAAATCCTCTAAACGGCAAAGTTACCGATCACGGTGTTGTTCTTTCTCTCGAACAGATTCCGTGGGCAAGCCGACAGCTTTGGGCTTGCGATGTCGCTTGTAAAGACGGAAAATACTACATGTATTTCCCGGCCAAAGACAAAAACGACATTTTCCGCCTCGGTGTAGCCGTAAGCGAAAAGCCTTACGGTCCTTTCATTCCTCAGCCCCACCCTATGCGGGGGAGTTACAGCATCGACCCTGCTGTATTTGAAGACAACGGCGAATACTATATCTATTTCGGAGGTTTGCAAGGCGGACAGCTTCAACGCTATCGGGATAACAAGGCACAAGAATGCGGTATCATTCCCGGGAAAAACGAAGAGGCTCTTCCCGCACGGGTAGCACGCCTCAGTGACGATATGCTCGAATTTGCCGAAGACCCGCGCCCGGTAATGATCCTCGACAAGAACGGGAACCCTCTCAAAAACGGAGATCCGCATCGTTTTTTTGAAGCGGCATGGGTACACAAATACAACGGGAAATATTACTTTTCTTACTCGACCGGCACGTCTCATATGCTCTGTTATGCCATAGGCGACAACCCCTACGGGCCGTTCACTTACACGGGAGTAATACTCACACCCGTAATCGGCTGGACGACCCATCATTCGATATGCCAATACAAAGGCAAATGGTACCTCTTTTTCCACGATAGCGCCCCGTCGGGAGGCGTATCATATCTGCGCAGCATGAAAGTCTGTGAACTGGAATATAACCCCGACGGTACCATACGCACCATTTCGGGTGAAACCAAACAGGCACGATGACAAACTCCTCGATAAGTCAGAAAAGATTCATAATTTTTTTCCTTTTCCCCCTCAGAAGAAAAGAGTATTTCATGGCGTTAAATAAAAAGAAAGTGTCTGCTATTACGGTTTATTTATGCGTGAAATATTACTTTTGTATCGAAATCTGTCATTAAATAGAACCAGATGATCGACCGCCAGACATTCGGACCGCAAACCGCCGCTTATTATACTTTGGGGTGCAAACTCAATTTCGCCGAAACTTCGACCATCGGACGCATGCTCGAAGAAAGGGGCATACGTCGCGCCCGAAACGGAGAACCCGTCGACATCTGCATCATCAACACCTGCTCGGTAACGGAACTCGCCGACAAAAAATGCCGGCAAACCATACGCCGTATTTCCCGCCAACACCCCGAAGCCGTCGTTATCGTAACCGGTTGTTACGCACAACTCAAACCCGAAGAGATCGCCGGCATACCGGGTGTCGATATGGTACTGGGCGCAGGAGAAAAAGGAGAGATAGCCCGATACCTCGACAAACTGCAAAAGAAAAAAGAAACCGACAAAATATTTACCACCCCCAGCCAGAAAATCGATAATTTCGCCCCTTCGTGTTCGCGAGGCGATCGTACACGCTATTTTCTCAAAGTACAAGATGGTTGTGACTATTTCTGCTCATATTGTACGATACCTTACGCCCGGGGAAGAAGCCGCAACGGACACATCGCCGACCTTGTAGAACAAGCCCGTAACGTGGCTCGTGAAGGCGGCCATGAAATCGTCCTGACGGGAGTGAACATAGGAGACTTCGGAAAAACGACCGGAGAGACATTTTTCGAACTCATACAGGAACTCGAAAAAATCGATGGCATAGACCGGTACCGCATCTCATCGATAGAGCCCAATCTACTGACCGACGAAATCATCGATTTCGTCGCCGCATCGAAACATTTCGCGCCACACTTCCACATACCCTTGCAATCGGGTAGCGATGAAGTCCTCCGCCTTATGCGCAGACGCTATGACACGCAACTCTTCGCACGACGCATCGAACATATCAAACAAGTCATGCCCGACGCTTTCATCGGAGTCGACCTCATCGTCGGCATGCGCGGAGAGACCGATACGCTTTTCGACGAATCGGCCCGGTTTATCGACAGCCTCGACATCTCCCAATTACATGTTTTCACCTATTCCGAACGTCCGGGTACGCAAGCTCTAAAAATAGAACCCGTCGTACCGCAGGAAATCAGGCATGAACGTTGTCGCCGTATTCTCGAAATATCGGAAAAGAAACTGCACCGTTTCTACTCTTCTCAAATAGGCAAAACCCGGCCCGTACTTTTTGAACATCCGGCAAAAAATGCCCCGATGCATGGATTCACCGACAACTACGTGAGAGTGGAACTCCCTTTCGAAAAGAGTCTCATCAATACTGTATGCAATGTAAAAATAGGCGATTTCATCGAAAAAAACGATATTCCCGCCTTACATGCGCAACTCTTATAAAACAACATGAAGAAGCATACTTTACAAAATATTTGTCTGGCACCGTTCGGTCTTTTTCTGCGGTTACTGGCTCTGCTTCCTCTCCGCATCTTATACATTTTATCAGATCTGCTTTATCCGCTGGTCTACCATGTAAGCCGTTACAGGCTGCACATCGTGCGCAAGAACCTGAAAAACGCATTCTCTCAAAAGACTCCGCAAGAACGCAAAGCTATCGAACGACGATTCTACCGGCATTTTTGCGATTATTTTTTCGAGACGATCAAGTTATTGCATATCTCCGATGATGAAATGCGCAAGCGTATGCAATTCGTCGATGCGGAATTATTGGAATCGACGCTCAACAGCGGGCGTTCGGTCATCATGATGTTGGGGCATTACGGCAACTGGGAATATATCTCGTCGATCTCTCTATGGATGAATACCCCGAACACCCGTTTGGGACAGATCTACCGCCCGCTGAAAAACGAATGGTTCGACCGGTTATTCCTGAAAATACGTTCCCGTTTCGGTCTTACCTGCATACCCAAAGCCGGTACGCTGCGTTCCCTCCTGTCGGTACGTGCATCGGGAAAACAATCGGGAACAGGATTCATTTCGGACCAAACGCCATCCCCCGCCAATATACATCACTGGACAACTTTCCTCAACCAAGACACTCCGGTATTCACCGGAGGGGAAATCATTGCCAAAAAACTCGACATTGCCGTCATGTATTTCGACGTCGAAGTCATAAAACGGGGTTATTATCGGGCCACCATACGGGAAATAGAACTCGATCCGCGTACCCGTCCCGATTTCGAAATCACCGACCGATACATCGGACTGATGGAACAAACGATACTCCGAGCCCCAGAATACTGGCTTTGGACCCACAACCGCTGGAAACACCGGCATTTATAATTCCTCTCCATGAAAAAAGTAGCAGTCGTCATACTCAACTGGAACGGACTCGACCTGATGAAAGAGTTTCTACCCACGGTGTGTGCCAATACACCGACCGACATAGCCGACGTCGTTGTTGCCGACAACGGATCGACCGATGGTTCGGTCGAGTGGCTAAAAAAGAATCACCCCGATGTAGTACTACTCGAAATGGAAGAAAATCACGGTTATGCCCGGGGATATAATCTCGCCATAAAAAAACTGTCGTATCCTTACGTCGTCCTCCTTAACTCCGACGTCGAGGCCTCTCCCGACTGGCTTACACCGTTGCTCGACTTCTGCGAGTCTCATCCCGAAGCAGGCGCATGCCAACCCAAATTACTTGCTTACCGAGACAAAAAAGCGTTTGAATATGCCGGTGCGGCAGGTGGATTTCTCGACAAATACGGCTATCCCTACTGCCGGGGACGTATCTTCTTCTCTATCGAAAACGATGAAGGGCAATACAACTCGCCGGCCGAGATTTTTTGGGCGACAGGAGCCTGCCTCTTTATCCGTCGGGAGGTCTACCTGAAAGCCGGAGGTCTCGACGAAAGTTTCTTTGCCCACATGGAGGAGATAGACCTCTGCTGGCGTGTCAAACTATTGGGGTACAAAATATACACCGTACCGCAAAGCCGCATGTACCATCTCGGTGGAGCCACGCTTTCGGCCAGCGAACCACGCAAGACCTACCTCAATTTTCGCAACAACCTGCTGATGCTTTATAAAAACCTTCCGAAAAGCGAAGGTCGCAGAATTCTCATCATACGCCGATTGCTTGACACGATCGCCCTCGCCCGATATATCGCCGGAGGAGAATGGCAGCACGCCCGCGCCGTATGGCTCGCCCACAATCACTTCCGGAAAGAGCGCAAACGCTATCACGAACAGCCCGACACCAACATACTGAAAGAAACGCCCGAAGGCCGCCGGAACATCGTCATCGACTATTTCATACGCCGGAAACACACCTATCGCCCATAGTTTTTACCGGAATAACATCGAAAGGAAAAAAGATAACAAATGGGGAGACAGAAAATACAGATATTCTATTCGAGAGCCAGTGTCAATACAAAATCGGGAAGACAGATATAATAAATGCGGAAATGACGGTTTTTGCCGGAACGAAATTCTTCCGCCTCAAAACATCGGGCTTCGTCAGAAGAAGGTGTGTACCAGAAAGGGATTATACGTAGATGCCGAGCAAAATCCACGCTTTCGATTCCCAAAATCTTAAACATCGACTCTTTGGCCGACCACAACAGCGTTGCCACGTCGTCGGGAACATCGACCTTCAACATTTCCCTCTCTTTCTCACCGAGAAAACGTCCTGATACCTTCAAAGCCCGTTTTCCCCACATTTCAATATCGACACCGACCGGCTTGTCGGCCACTGCAACAACGACCCACCCTTGTGTATGAGAAATAGAAATATGGACGGATTCATCGGAAATTTCGGGCTTTCCATGACGATCGTAAACAATGTCTCCCGTCTGCCCCAAACGTATCAACAGCAACCGGGCCGCCAATCGCTCCCGCCGCCTCTTTTCCGCCGTTATTCCGTCGACAGCTTTATCGCAAACGCTTTTCGACTCCTCCGGGAAAAATCCGCGAAGCGTTTCGCTATCCTCATCGAGACGCCATAAAGCGACACGTACTCCGGGAAATCGGTCTAAAACAGCGTAAAAAGGCATCAGTTCCGTAATTGTAAGGTTTCTATCAGGCGAACTACATCGTCGGTTATATAATCGACAACCGGAGCTACCGAATCGCGCCGCACCGGAGTATCGAAATAAAGCGCTCCCCGGAAAAGATACGCCGTACTATCGGTAACGACAAACTGCAACGGCGTGGCCGCTTGTCCCGATAAATTGTATAAAACCGCATATACACGACGTTCATCATCGGCATAACCTTGCGCCGTGATCGATGACGCTTTTGCAGCATGTACATATACCAAATCCCGGCTTTCGGCGTAAAAATCTTCTTTGTTTTCGGTCGTCAGGGCAACATAGCTGCACCACAAAGTCGCACCATAACGGGGATAGACGATATTGATCCATGAAGGAGAGGCTACATCTTGCTCAAAAGCCGCCTGAGAAGGAATTTCGAAAGAGAGAGGGAAATACGGGTATATACGTCGATAAACCGTATCGACACGCTCGATACGCATAAAGCCCTCGGGTCGAGGTATATCCCCCCGTCCCGAACGACACCCCGTCCCGAACAGCGACAAAAAGAGCAATACCCAACAAACGCCCCGCCCCCTATTGCGACTCCCTCTCATCTTCTATCGTTACTTTTACTTTCTCGATACGATACTTATCTATATCAAGAATCTGGAACGAGAAACGCCCGAGACGCACCCGGTCGAGAGGTTTGGGAAAATCTTCCGTAACAAAGAGAATCAGACCTGCCAACGTTTCCACATCGTCATCGATATGAAATTCTTCGGGATCGGCATGTACCACTTCATAAAAATCTTCAAGCGGAATTTTAGCCTGAAATATATAATGACGATCGTCGATACAAGTATACAGCGGCTCGTCCTCATCATACTCGTCGCTAATCTCCCCGACAATCTCTTCGAGAACATCTTCGAGCGTAACGATTCCCGACGTACCGCCGAACTCATCGACCACCACCGCCATGTGTATTTTCTGCCGGCGGAAATCCTCAAGCAGTTCGTCGATCATCTTGTCCTCGGGAACGAAATAGGCAGGACGCAAAAGATGACGCCAGTCAAAATCATCGCCCCGGGAAACAAAGGGCAATAAATCCTTGATGTAGATAATCCCTTTGATGTTGTCCTGAGAACCGTCATAAACGGGAATACGCGAATATCCTGTCTCGACTACGACCCGAAGCAAAGAACGAAAATCGATATGGATATCGACATCGGTCAGGTCGGTACGCGCCGTCATAATCTCCTGAGCAGTCTTGTCGCCGAATCGTACAATTTCCTGCAACATCTCCTTTTCCTCCCCCGTACCGGCGTGCGTCATCTCTACGGCATGAGACAGTTCGTCCATAGAAATAGACGACTCCTTATGAGCGAAACGATGACTGATATATGATGCCGACCGTACCATCAATTTCGACACTCCGCCTAAAAAAGTTTCGAGAAAAGTCAGTACCGGCACAGCTCTACGCATCATCTTCAAGCCATTCTGGCGGGCATACACTTTGGGCATAATCTCTCCGAACAACAAGATCAGGAAAACAAACAACACAAACTCAATCGCATATCCCAACCACGACGCTCGTGAAAAATCAAAAATTTCCGATAAGAAAAAAATGCCCGACATAATCACCGCCATGTTCGCCAAATTATTTACGATGAAAATTTCCATCATCAAATAGGGCGACCGGGACAACAAATCGGAAACACGGGAATCTCGCGGAGTCACGGCAGAATCGATTTTCTCCATATCCCGGGAAGAAAGCGAGAAGAAGGCAATTTCAGAAGCCGACATAAAAGCCGATACTCCCAAGAAAAAAAGAGCTGAAATAAGAAATATGGCACTACTCCATGTAATCGGAGATACCTCGATCGAAGCCAAAAAGCTCGATAAATAACTATCAGGGTCCAAACAGATAAGTTTTAGTTAAACATAACGGGACGGCCTTTTTAATCCGTACCGATTAGGTACAAAAAGAGATTTCGGAAATTTCTCTTCATACTATTTGCAAAACTAACGATATTTTGCACTCATATCCGATTACAAGAAATGTTTTAATATTTTTTTACAAGAGCATATATAAATAGAAACCCGGCGTTTTATTCCGGGTTTCGTTTATACACTTTCGTATTATTTCATTAAAAAGGCAGGTCGTCCGACGCATCGGTCGGAGTAAAAGTAGGAGTTGCAGCCGGCTGCGAAGGAGTCGCCGTCGACATATTATTATTCATGCCATCTCCTGCCGGTTGGTCACTGCGACGTCCCAAAAGTTGCATATTGTCGGCATAAATCTCGGTGATATAACGAGTCGCACCGTCGACTTCGTAATTACGGGTACGAATACGGCCCTCAATATAAAGTTGCGTTCCTTTACGCACATATTTCTCGGCCGTTTCGGCCAAACCTCGCCACAACACGATATTGTGCCATTCGGTACGATCGGGAACCTGTACTCCGGCTCGTGTCGTATAACCGCGCTCGGTGGTTGCTAAGGGAAAGTTGGCCACAGCCACATTGTTATCGAGGAATCTTACCTCGGGATCTTTTCCTACATTTCCTATCAGGATTACTTTATTGACAGACATATTTTTTGTTTTTACGTGATTTTACAAAGATAGTGCAAATCGGGGGCTACACAAAATTTTTTTTCTATCTGCTTCCTCCCTCCGTTCTAAAAAGACAAAATCCCTGTTTCGCACGTACGTACGGAACAAGGATTTATGACAAAGCGAGTGTCTCCTGCTCTTCGATATTACAGACAAGCTTTCATCGCCCGGATAATAGCAGAAGAAAACCCAGCATGTTCCAGCTCATTGAGGCCCTTGATAGTTACCCCGCCGGGAGTCGTTACCTTATCGATCTCTACGGCAGGATGGGTATCGTTATGGAGAATAAGTTCGGCCGCTCCCTTTACCGACTCGGCAATCATCTTCATCGCCGTACCGGGAGCGATTCCCATCTCCACCCCGGCCTCGGTCGCGGCATGTATATACTTCAATACATACGCAATCCCGCACGACGTAACGATCATGGCAGCCGTCATCTGCGAATCGGGGATAATCATAGCCAAACCCAATTCATTGAAAAGGGAAAGAATAATCTGTTCCTGTTCGGCCGACGCATTGCGAGACGATATAAGAGTCATACTCGATAATTCCGAAATAGCCGTATTGGGAATCATTCTGAATATCGTCCGTTCATAGCCCAGACATTTTGCCAACGCCTCGAAAGTAACCCCGGCCGCAATCGATATGACGACCTGCTCCGGTCGGAACTTGATCGATTTCACGACCATATCGATCAACCACGGTTTCACAGCCAAGATCACCCAATCGGCAGTATCGACGGCTTTCTGGTTGTCGGTCGTCGTATTGATTCGGGAATCGAATGCTTTCAAATCGTCGAGTTTCGACAAAGAGGGATTGGAAACCCAGATGTCTCCGGCGGCTATCACCGTACCTTGTGCCAATCCTTTCGCAATGGCCCCGCCCATATTTCCGGCTCCGATAATCGCAATTTTCATCACACTTATTTTTTTGATAAGACTTTTTTGAACCGCTCCATAAACTCGGCCGCCTCATCGATCGTAAGGGTCAAAGGCGGCAGAAGACGTATCACATTTGTACCGGCAACCCCCGTAAATACTTTATAATCGAAAAGCAACGAAGTCCTCAACTCCTTGATAGACTCTTCAAATTCGATACCGATCATCAATCCGCGTCCGCGTACCTCTTTGATACCCGGCAACTGTTTCAATTGCTCGATGAGCCATGCTCCCACGCGGGCCGAATTATCGACGAGAGCCTCTTTCTCCATAATATCGAGAACCGCAATAGCCGCAGTACATGCCAAATGATTGCCTCCGAACGTCGTGCCCAACATGCCGTACACGGGAGCAAACATAGGGCTGATAAGCAATCCGCCTATGGGAAATCCGTTTCCCATACCTTTGGCCATCGTGATAATATCGGGACGAATACCGGCATACTGATGGGCGAAGAATTTTCCGCTACGACCGTAGCCCGACTGTATCTCATCGACGATAAGCACCGTACCCGTCTCGGTGCAAGCATTCCTCAACTGGCGCAGGAACTCGTCATCGGGCAACTGTATACCGCCGACCCCTTGTATGCCCTCAATCACGACAGCACACACATCGCCGGCCGACAACTCGCGACGCACGGCCTCTATATCGTTCAGGGCGAGATACACGACCTCGAAAGTATGATTTATCGGCGCTATGATTTTGGGATTATCGGTTATGTTTACGGCAGCCGACGTGCGACCATGAAAAGAGTGCGCAAACGAAACGACTTTTTTCTTTCCGGTATGGAACGATGCCAGTTTCAACGCATTCTCATTGGCCTCAGCCCCGGAATTGATCAGGAAGAGACTATAATCGTCGTATCCCGACGCACGGCCGAGCTTATCGGCCAATTCGATTTGAAGCGTATTGATTACCGAATTGGAGTAAAACGAAAGCTGATTGAGCTGTTTCGTCAGCTTTTCCACATAATAAGGATGGGTATGACCTACCGAAATCACGGCATGACCGCCGTAAAGATCGAGATACTCGTTTCCTTTGTCATCATACACATGACAGCCTTTTCCCCGTACGACATTGATATCGAAAAAAGGATATACATCAAATAATTTCATAATCGTTCGTTTTTAACCCTTATCAAAATGCCGAAGGTTTCAATTTCAAACCGGCCACTTCGGTGAGGCCGAAAAGCAGATTCATATTATGTACCGCTTGTCCCGACGCTCCTTTAAGCAGATTGTCTATGGCCGAAAGGATTAGCAGCTTATTTCCGTGCTTCTCGAGATGCAACAAACATTTATTGGTATTCACCACCTGTTTCAAATCGAGATTGGCATCGGTTACGAATGTAAACGAATGGTCATCGTAATATTCTTCATACAATCGACGAATCTCATCGAGCTCTACGGGACATTCGGTATACATCGACACGAAAATTCCCCGAGCAAAGTCTCCCCGCACGGGAATAAAATTGAGATCGGTCGAGAAACTGTGCTGCAACTGCGAGAGACTCTGCCGTATCTCGGGCAAATGCTGGTGGGTAAACGGCTTATAGACCGACATATTGTTGTTACGCCAACTGAAATGCGATGTAGATGTCGGTTTCTGACCGGCACCGGTACTGCCGGTAATTGCCGTAATGTGTACGGAATTGTTCAGCAGCAGATTTTTCGCCAGCGGCAACAACCCTAATTGTATAGCGGTCGCGAAACAACCGGGATTGGCAACATGCCGTGCCCGGATTATACGTTTACGATTCAACTCGGGAAGGCCGTACACAAAATCATGCTCTTCGCTTTCGATACGGAAATCCATCGAAAGATCGACGACTCGCAACTCGTCGGGCAAGGTATGCGTTTCCAGAAACTTACGTGTATCGCCATGTGCCGTACAGAAAAAGAGACAATCGATTTCGGACAAAGGCAATTCATCGGTAAAGATCAGATCGATTTCCCCGTAAAGCCCGCTGTGCACATCGGTAATGCGGTTGCCCGCATTACTGGCGCTGTTTACGAAAATGATTTCCACATCGGGATGATTGATGAGCAATCGCAACAACTCCCCCGCCGTATATCCGGCTCCGCCTATGATTCCAACTTTTATCATGAACGTCATCTTTATTTCCCGTCAACCCTCTATCCAAGGACGCTTGGGAATTATAAACAATAAAATAATATAGACCAATACCCCCATAAAAGCAGTAAGCAGCGAAAGCAGTACATACACAACGCGTACCACCGTAGGGTCGACATCGAAATATTCGCCCAATCCGCCGCAGATACCCGCAAAAATACGGTTATCAGACGACCGATAGAGCTTTTTCACAGAAGCCATTTTTATAACTCCTCATCTTTGTGATTGGTATAGTAGACACGTAACGGAGTAGACGTTACTTTGATAAATCCTTTGGCGTCCTCGGCCGTCCAGCCTTTTTGCATTTCTCCGTACTCCCCGAACTTGGTTTTTACCAAATCGTCTTTGGAATCGACACCGACAGTAGAGAACGAAAGAGGACGCAATTCGAGAATAACCGTACCGTTGACATTACGCTGAGAACTCTGCAACATCGCTTCGATGTCGCGCATTACGGGTTCGAGATACTGACTCTCGTGCAAGAACATTCCGTACCAGTTGGCCACTTGGTCTTTCCAGTACTGCTGCCACTTGCTAAGCGTATATTTTTCGAGGAAACGGTGAGCGCCGATAATAAGCATCGGAGCTGCCGCTTCAAAACCCACACGTCCTTTGATACCGATGATGGTATCTCCCACATGCATGTCGCGACCGATACCGTAAGCCGCTCCGATTTCTTCGACTTTGAGAATCGCTTCGATGGGATCGTCGTACTTGATACCGTTGACACCGCACAATTCTCCCTCCTTAAATTCGAGGCGCAGTTCTTCGCTGCCGGTTTTGGTAACTTGTTTGAGATATGCAGTTTCGGGAAGTCCTTGCTTCGAGTCGAGAATTTCTCCGCCGCAAATCGACGTTCCCCAAAGGCCGACGTTATACGAGTACTTCAATTTTGTCCAGTCAGCGGCAAAACCGTGATCGTTGAGATAGTCGATTTCATACTGCCGGGTAAGAGCCATATCGCGGGTAAGTGTTATGATTTCGACCCCGGGTGTAAGAACAAGGAAAGTCATATCGAAACGTATCTGGTCATTTCCCGCACCGGTAGAACCGTGAGCTATCGCATCGGCGCCGATCTCCTGAGCATACCGGGCAATAGCCAACGCCTGAAAAATACGTTCGGAACTTACCGAGATGGGATAAGTACCGTTCCGCAAAACATTCCCGTAAACCATATATTTGAGGCTTTTCTCGTAATACTCATGCGTTACATCGAGTGTTACATATTTCACGGCCCCCAATTTATATGCATTCTCCTCGTTTTGTTTCAACTGTTCGGCACTGAATCCGCCGGTATTGGCGCAAGCGGCATATACTTCATAACCTTTTTCTTTGGCCAGATACATAACGGTAAACGACGTATCCAATCCGCCGCTGAAAGCAACGACAACTTTCTTTTTCTTTTCCATATCTCGTTTTTTATTTATTTTCTTCGTGATGGTGATGATCTTTCTCCTGATGCTCCTTCGGGTCGTACAACATAGCGGTACAAATGCAGAATTTGCGTTTCTTCGCCACCAAAATATCATGGTTGATGCAACCTTCGCAACCGCGCCAAAAAGCATCATCGTCGGTCAATTCGTTGAACGTTACGGGAACGTACCCCAATTCGGTGTTCATCTTCATAACGGCGGCCCCGCTCGTCAACGAAAAGATTTTAGCCCACGGCCAACGCAACCGAGCCAACTGGAAAGAGGCCCGCTTGATACGTTTCGCCAATCCGAGTCCCCGGTACTTGGGGTGAACGATAAGTCCCGAAGTGGCGACATATTGCTTGTTTCCCCACGATTCGATATAGGTAAATCCAGCAAAATCATCACCGCACAAAGCGATAATAGCTTTTCCCTCTTTCATCTTCTGTGCTACATACTCATGAGTACGCTCGGCAATGCCGGTTCCACGCACTTTGGCGGCCTCTCTGATGGTATCCAATATCGTATCGACATACACCTCGTGGGAGGCATCGGCAACCATCACTTCAATATCCTGAGATTCCATTTTAATTTTTGAATAAGTCGAAATGTATTTTTATAATTGAATATTCGGTATAATTATGCGTAATGCCTCGACAGCTCTTTCCCGGCTCACCTCTTCGCGCCAAATGAGCAAAACGGTATCGTCTCCGGCAATAGTGCCCAACAACTCGGGCAGTGTATGGGCATCGATATCCGATGCGGTGCTTCCCGCATAACCGGGACGAGTCTTTATAACGGCCATATTTCCGGAAAAAGAAATAGAAAGAAACCCGTTGGAAGCGGCAAAGGAACCACCCCGTGAAATTTTCGGGCGACGCGATAACCCCGCCAATTCGGGCAAAATATACTGATAGCCTCCGGCCGGCAAAGAGACTTTCACGATTTGCAACTGTTTCAGATCCCGCGACAAGGTAGCTTGCGTCAAATCAAAACCCTGCTCACGCAAACGCTGCAACAGCTCCTCCTGTCCGCCGACCCGATTGGCGCTTACAATCGATTTGATAGCTTCTAATCTGTTGACCTTATCTTTCATAGCATTGCATATTTATTCTTTTTCAGCCTGCAAATATACGCATAAAAATTTATAACGATGCATTTTTATCAAAAATTTCTCATCGTCATTTTTTTTCATCGGCCATACGACCTATACAACACTGGTTACAAAAGGATTACCTATCGGTCAAAATTCCATTTTCCCGACTCTTGATTCGTTTTTTTATTCACAATAATTGTATATTTCCTACAAAACGGAAAATCGGATCAACAACAAAGGCAATGCCGCTCAATCAAAAAGGGAAGAAATCTCCGATATTCTATCATAAGCCGTCTGGTCGCAAAGACAAGGGACGACCGAAACATATCGGTTCGCCAAAAAATATTCATCGGTATCTGTTGCTTCGGGCTCTGTGTTGACAAAATGACCGGTAAGAAAATACTCCTCCCGCCCCTTATCTCCGACACGCAATTCATACTCTTCGGTCCAATAACCCCGGGCCTGACGGCATACACGGAGTCCCCGAACAGGCAGTATCGGGAAATTGACATTCAGGCATACTCCATCGGGTAGACCCGATGACAAAACCCGTGTAACAATACGACGCACATAATCCCGACACAGAGAAAAATCGGCATCGGCATCATGCGAAAGCAATGAAAATCCCACAGAAGGGATATTCACCACACAACCTTCGAGTACAGCCCCCATCGTTCCCGAATAAAGGATACTCACTCCGGCATTAGAACCATGATTGATTCCCGACAAAATAAGGTCGGGACGAAACTCGGAGAAAACATGCAACGCCAATTTCACACAATCGACCGGTGTCCCGTTACAAGCATAAAACTCTGTGCCGGAAAATGAATCCATTTTTTTCAAAAAAAGCGGCACACCCGATGTTATCGCTCCCGACTGCCCCGAACGAGCGCTATCGGGCGCAACAACCCGTATATCGCCTAAATCGGAAACATAATCGACCAAAGAACGCAACCCTTTCGCTCCGATACCGTCGTCGTTGGCAATGAGAATACGAGGCTTTCGACCGGAATTATAATCACATAAAGACATAATCAAGCATTTTATGAGGCAAATATACGAAAATCCGCATCGTCCCACAAGAAGCTATCCGGCAAGAGAAGGATAGAGAATGCTAAAATAGATAAAACCCTATCAATCTTTTCGGTAAATTCGTATCTTTGCCATGAGATAACCTCACGAGAGCATGAAAACAAAATCGATACACGGTGTTCATGTTTCCCATACGCGGTTATTCCCCGTCAATAAAAAACGAAAACAAAGCAGTTTTTTCAACAGCCGAAACGACTTATCAACAGCACAAGCAATAATCGGCAACAAGCTGCAAAAACGCAAAGAAAAAAAGATTTCCTTTGCCTTGTAAAAACAAGACAATTATGGGTAAAATCATCGCAATAGCCAACCAAAAAGGCGGCGTAGGAAAAACCACGACAACGATCAACCTGGCAGCCTCATTGGCAGCCTTAGACCGGAAAGTACTGCTCATCGACGCCGACCCGCAAGCCAATGCGTCGTCGGGACTGAGTATCGACATCACTCAGAAAAACATTTCGATATACGAATGTCTCATCGGAGAAGCTTCTTTACGCGAAGCTATCGACACGACATGCGTTTCGGGGCTCGATATCGTATGTTCGCATATCGACTTGGTAGGAGCAGAACTCGAACTACTGAACACCGCCAATCGGGAGCGGATTCTACTGCATCTTATCGAAGAGGTAAAAACCGAATACGATTACATACTTATCGACTGTTCGCCCTCGTTGGGACTGATCACGGTCAACTCGCTCACAGCAGCCGACTCGGTAATTATTCCTGTGCAAGCCGAATACTTCGCCCTCGAAGGAATCAGCAAGCTGCTCAACACGATAAAGCTCATCAAGTCGAGACTTAACCCGAACCTCGCCATCGAAGGTTTCCTGCTTACGATGTACGACTCCCGTCTGCGGTTGGGAAATCAAATCTACGAAGAGTTGAAAAAGCACTTCCGCGAGCTGGTTTTCGACACGGTCATACAGCGCAATATCCGGTTGAGCGAAGCTCCCAGTCACGGAATACCCGTACTCATGTACGATCCCAACTCCAAAGGAGCCCTCAACCACATGCAACTCGCCAAAGAGCTTATCAAAAGAGAAAAGAAATAGAAACAAACAGCTTCCGGAAGTGCCGGAGCGAAGAAAAACGAAAATATGACGACCATCAAACGAAATGCCCTCGGCCGGGGACTCGACGCCCTCATTACTATGGACGATGTGAAAACCGGAGGGTCATCATCGATCAACGAAATAAAACTATCCCTCATCAAGCCCAACCCGGGACAACCCCGACAGGAATTCGACGAAGAATCCCTCAATGAACTGGCGGCTTCTATACGGGAACTCGGCATCATACAACCCATTACCTTACGGCAGATGCCCGATGACACCTACCAAATCATCTCGGGCGAACGCCGATACAGGGCATCGTTACTGGCCGGTCTCGAAACCATACCGGCCTATGTACGTACCGTCGAAGACGAGACCGTCATGGAAATGGCGCTCATCGAAAACATTCAGCGCGAAGACCTGAATCCTGTGGAGATTGCTTTGACCTTTCAAAAGCTCATCGAGCAATACCATCTCACCCAAGACCGGCTCAGCGAGCGCGTAGGGAAAAAACGGGCAACGATCGCCAACTACCTGAGATTATTGAAACTTCCTGCCGAAATACAGATCGGGTTAAAAAACAAACAAATCGACATGGGACATGCACGAGCCCTTCTCTCGGTCGATAATCCGGCCCGGCAACTGCAACTTTATGAACAAATTCAGGAATACGGATATTCGGTGAGAAAAGTCGAAGAGTTGGCCAAAGAAATGAGCGCAGAGACTCCCGCATCGCACGAAAAAAAAGAGTCGAATGAAACGACCGGGGGATATGATATTCTACGCCACCATCTTTCTGAATTTTTCAAAACACCGGTACAATTTACCTGCAATGCTAAGGGTAAAGGAAAAATCTCTATTCCGTTTAAAAACGAAGAAGAACTGGAACGACTTATCGCCCTCTTCGATAAACTGAAATAAAAACTTTGAGCCGAAAACGTCTTTTACAGTACAGCATGAGGCTTATTACGCTCTGCTTAATAAGTTTCATATCATTGCCGTCGGTCGCACAAGAAAATCTCGACACCACCGATAGGAATGGTCGTGATAATTCCGAAACAAATATCTCCCGACCCGATAGCAGTGTAAAAACCGTCGACGTACCCTATTACCGGGTCGAAGACGCCCCTTTGAAACAAACGGTCGCGGCAATCGACACCAACGCATTCAGCCCCGATCCGGTAAAAGCCGTCTGGTACTCGGCCCTCTGTCCCGGATTGGGACAAATTTATAATCGCAGTTATTGGAAATTACCGATCCTCATCGGCGGATATTTGGGGCTTATATATGCAACCAACTGGAATGCCCGTTACTTCAACGACTACTCCACAGCCTATCGCGATGCAATGGATAATGATCCCAACACCAACAGTTTCATCAATTTTCTCGCTTACAATCGACGTAACGATCCCGAATGGATCGAAGCTAACATGGCTTGGTTGCAAAGCGCCATGAAACGCAAGAAAGACTATTATCGCAAATATAGAGATCTATGCATCATCTCAATGATAGGCGTATATTTTGTTGCCATGATCGAGGCTTATGTCGATGCGCATCTCTACAATTTCGATATCTCCGATAATCTATCCATGAAAGTTACCCCCACCGTCATAGAACCTGTCAGATATTCGACGGCTTCGATAGGGTTCCAATGCGCCATAACATTCTAAAAAGACCTTTATGAAATCGACCATATCATTGCTATTATGCCTGTTTTTTCTGTTTCCCGCCTCATCATCGGCGGCAAAGAAAAGAAAAGACAGAAAACGTAACGTTATAGAAACTCCGGCAGACAATCTACTCGCACAAAAGCCTATCGATACGGCTCTCATCGTTTCGCCCGATACATTGAAAACGAAACCCTCCTCAAAAACAGTTCCTGCTACACCCCATAAGCTGACGGCAAAAGATACGATCACCGACAACGATATCGTTCTCCCCGCAGGTCTTACCAATGGCGTCGACACACTTATCAGCGAAGAAGTAGACCATTTACAACCTCCTGCCAATCGCAAAGGCGGCAATATCGACTACCCCGACTCTGTATATATACAACGACTTTGTGCGCTCCCTGCCATCATAGAGCTTCCCTACAACAGTGTCGTCAAAGGATACATTTCCCTATATACCGAGAAACGCAGGGAACTGGTAGAGAAATTACTTGCCTTGAATCTTTACTACGAACCAATCTTCGAACAAGAACTCGACAAAATGGGATTGCCTATCGAACTGAAATACCTGCCCGTCATTGAATCGGCTTTGCGTCCCAACGCCGTATCTCCGGTAGGTGCGACGGGGCTATGGCAATTCATGATAGGGACCGCCCGTATGATGGGGCTCGAAGTAAACAGTGTCGTCGACGAGCGACGCGATCCATACAAGTCGACCCAACAAGCGCTGCGATACCTACAACAGCTACACGATAATTTCGGAGATTGGACTCTCGCCATAGCCGCATATAATTGCGGCCCGGGAAACGTAAACAAAGCCATACGCCGTTCCGGGGGGAAACGCGACTATTGGGACATATACCCCTATCTGCCCCGGGAAACCCGCGGATATGTACCGGCTTTTATCGCCGCCAATTATATCATGAACTATTATGACCTGCATAACATACAGCCGGGAGAAATAGAGTTGCCCTCAGAAACGGACACCGTACTGATATCCAAGCGCCTGCACTTTAAACAAATATCCGATGTTCTTGGTATCGAAATCAATGAATTGAGGCAACTTAATCCGCAATACCGTCGCGATGTCGTTCCGGCCACGGCCAAACGTCCTTATTTCCTCGTTCTGCCGGAAGAGTCGGCATACGCCTTTGTCGAGAATGAAGATTCGATTTGCAACCACCAGTCCGAACTTTATGCCCGACGCATCACCGCAGAGTTGGCCAAAGCGTCCAGTTCACCCATACAAGGGTATCACCGCGTACGCTCGGGCGAAAATCTGTCGGTCATTGCACATCGATACCGTACCAGCGTCGCAAACCTGAAAAAGTGGAACAATCTCAAAAGCAACAATATTTACCCAGGTATGCGGTTGGCGGTAAGCTCGTCATACGCAAGAACCCGTTCTTCGGCAAAAACAACAGCAACAAAATCAACTCGTAAAGCCGAGACATGGGTAAAAAACGGCGTTCGTTACTATAAAGTAAGACCGGGAGATAGTTTATGGGAAATTTCAAGGCAATTTCCGGGGCTTACCGTTCAAGCATTGAAAAACGCCAATTCATTAAACTCGAACAACCTAAAACCCGGACAGATATTAAAAATCCCATAAACTACGGCTTCCCACATTAAGAATTCGGAGATTTTCTTTATTAAAATCAAGAATTCCATTATTTTTATTATTTTTGTCGCATTGATTCAATAAAAAACATCCTTTTTACCATGAAACGTACTCTTTTCTACTTACTGGGAATTTGCGTGATCACTTCTTTCATGGCTCTGTCGAACAAACAAAAGCCCGTCATCTATATGATAGGAGACTCGACAATGGCCAACAAATCTCTTACCGGAGGGAATCCCGAACGGGGCTGGGGCCATGTACTACCCGGATTTTTCTCTCCCGAAATAAAGATAGATAACCATGCCGTAAACGGCCGCAGCTCTCTCAGCTTCATGAGCCGCTGGAATGCTGTATATGACCAGTTGAAAAAAGGCGATTATGTATTTATCCAGTTCGGGCATAACGACCAGAAAAAGAAACCCGATCGCTATTCCGACCCCGACACGGCCTATAAAAACAATCTGAGGTTTTACATCAATCAAACCCGCGAAAAAGGAGCTATTCCCGTACTTTTTACCTCTATCATAAGACGAAAATTCGGAGAAGACGGTAAACTCATCGATACGCACGGGCGTTACATTTCGGCTTGCAAAGAAGTTGCCGCTGAAATGAAAGTCGTATGTATCGATCTCAACAACAGTACCGAAACCCTCGTGAATAATCTCGGAGACGAGCCATCGAAAGAACTCTTCATGTGGATAACACCGGGAACATGCCCCGCAATACCCGACGGCCGCAAAGACGACACTCACCTCAAAGTAAAAGGTGCCCGCATCATCGCAGGCATGGCAGTGGACTCCATCGAGAAAAAAATACCCAAACTCGCCCCTTATATCCGCCGATACGACTATGTCGTGGCACAAGACGGGAGCGGAGATTTCTTCACACTGCAAAAAGCCATCGATGCTGTTCCCGCATTCAGCAAACGCCCCACAACCATATACATACGCAACGGTGTATATAAAGAAAAAATTACCGTACCGGGTAACCGCAACAATATCCACATCATAGGCGAAGATGTAGATAAAGTCATTCTCACTTACGACGATTATGCATCTAAAAAGAATGTATTCGGCGACAATATAGGTACTTCGGGATCATCGTCATTCTTTGTTTATGGAAACGGGTTCACCGCCGAAAACGTAACATTCGAAAACAGTTCCGGTCCAGTAGGCCAAGCTGTAGCATTGTTTGTAGCCGGAGATAAATGCGTATTCAAAAACTGTAAGATGAAAGGATTCCAAGACACCCTTTACACCTATGGAGAAAACTCCCGCCAATATTACGAGAATTGTTATATAGAAGGTACGACCGACTTCATTTTCGGCAAATCGACCGCTTGGTTCGAAAATTGTACCATACACAGCAAACAAAATTCTTACATCACGGCAGCCTCCACACCCGAGAACGTAACTTACGGATATGTTTTCAACAAATGTCGTCTCACTGCCGACGATGGTGTCGAGAAAGTATATCTGGGCCGCCCGTGGAGACCTTATGCGGCAGTCTTGTTCACCAAATGCGAAATGGGGAAACACATTCGTCCCGAAGGGTGGCATAATTTGGGAAAAGCCTCCAACGAAGAGACCGCTCGCTACTGCGAATACAAAAACAAGGGTGAAGGATCAAACACACAAAGCCGTGTCGCATGGTCGCACCAGCTGAACAGAAAAGAAGCCTCCCGATACTCGATCAAACAAGTCTTGGGCGGTAACGACGGCTGGAATCCTCAAGAAAAGTAAGGCTGATAAATATCGCAAACTCCATGAAATTACTTTAAATACCCGTTTATGAAAAAGACCTTCAAAATCCTGCTCTTCACAGCACTGGCTTTCGGTTGTTGCGGTAACATCGACGCCAAGAAAAAACAAAAATTCGATGTAAACCCCGATCTTCCTATGTCGATCCGCATGGCTCAATCGGAGATTATACGCAATCCCGAAGGTTGGATGCTCGATTTCAGCCAGAAACTAAAATGGAATTATTGCCATGGTCTCGAATGCCAGTCGTTCCTCGATGTGTATGACCGTTATAAAGGAGATAAAAAATATGCCAAAATAGTAGCTCCTTTCTATACTTACGTCAAAGATTATGCCGATACCATCATCAATGAAAACGGTATCATTTACGGATACAAGAAAACCAATTACAATCTCGACCATGTAAATTCGGGAAAAATACTTTTCCGTCTCTATGACCGTGAAAAAGACCCCCGTTACAAAATCGCCATGGATACCCTGCGTGCACAACTCGCCTCACAACCCCGCACATCGGAAGGCGGCTTTTGGCACAAAAAAGTATATCCTTTCCAAATGTGGCTCGACGGTCTCTATATGGGAGAACCTTATTATGCCGAATATACCGCGACATTCGATAGCAACAATACCCGGGCTTATGCCGACATCGTCAACCAATTCCTTTTAGTCGCCAAACGTACTTACGATAAAGAAACCGGTCTGTATCGCCATGCATGGGACGAAATAAAAGCCCTGCCGTGGTCGGACAAAAGCGGTCGTGCACCTCATGTATGGGGTCGTGCGCTGGGTTGGTACATGATGGCCATCGTCGATGCACTCGAATACCTGCCCGAGAACCAACCCGGACGAGACAAAATGATAACGACTTTGCAAAACATCGTCAAAAATTTGGCCAAATACCAAGATCCCAAAACCGGAGCTTGGAGCCAAGTCATTGACCAGACCGGCAGAGAAGGCAATTATCTGGAAATGTCTTGCACTCCGATGTATGCTTATGCCATCGCCAAAGGCGTGCGTAAAGGATATCTCGACCCATCGACCCTCGAAATGGCAAAAAAAGCCTATCAAGGCATTCTCGACAACTTCATTAAGGTCGACGAAAAAGGACTCGTGTCGCTTACCAACGTATGCGGAGTAGCCGGTTTAGGCGGGAAACCGTACCGAGACGGATCTTTCGACTATTATGTAAATGAAGTCGTCCGTGATAACGACCCCAAAGGAGTTGCACCGTTTATCATGCTCTGCCTCGAAATGAATAACTAAAATTCTATTTATTCCGTAAAAAATCGGCAAAAACGATATAAATTCCGCCGTCTTCGTTAAAAGCTATTTCTCGTCCCTGAAAAATAGCTTTTATTTTTTTACCTATTTACAAATAAAATTTATATCTTTGTATCAAATTCTCTAACTAGAATAAAATTTTACCGATTATGAAAAGGGAAGAAATTGGCATGAATGCCGGTTTGGTGTGGAATACACTGAACGAAAAAGGTCCTATGACCGTAAAAGACCTGAGAAAAGCAACCAAGCTGAAAGACAAACAAATTTTCGCTGCCTTAGGTTGGTTGTCGCGTGAAGACAAAGTCTCTACAGCCGAAGTTGAAAACGACTTGGAAGTATCACTCATCAGATAAGTCATATCTGATATAAAACAAAAAGGAAGGCGGTGTGCAGCAAATTGCACACCGCCTTCCTTTTTTTCGCAAAAAACCCAAAAGTCCACCTATTTTGCCACAAACGAGCACCTCGGGAATGAAAAAAAATCGTACCTTAGAGGCCGAAAACATAAACATTACGACCATGAAAAATCGGTTCAAACTCTTCCTGTTGTTTTTGCTGTCGTGTACCTTACTTTCGGCAGCAGAAAAACCCAAACAATTGCTTATCGTCGCACAAGACGGCAGCGGTGACTACACGACCATACAAGAAGCCATATATGCAATCCGAGACTATACCCCCGTTCCTATCACGGTTTTTATCAAAAACGGCGTATATAATGAAAAACTCATTATACCGAGTTGGAAATGTGACATCACCCTCGAAGGAGAAAACGCTGACAGTACAATTATTTCTTACGGAGACTATGCAGGAAAAGACCTGATATATTTCGGAGACTCTATTGCCAAAATGGGAACATTTCGTAGCCATACGGTATTGGCTGCCGGACATCGAATCACTCTGGAAAATCTCACTATCGAAAATACGGCCGGCCGAGTAGGACAAGCTGTCGCCCTGCATACCGAAGGCGATCAGATCATCGTCCGCAACTGCCGGTTGAAGGGGAATCAGGATACCGTTTTTACCGGAAATGAAAAAAGCCGGGTCTACTTCGAGAACTGCTATATCGACGGTACGACCGATTTTATTTTCGGTCCGGCAACATGCTGGTTCGAGAATTGCGAAATTTTCAGCAAGCAAAATTCTTACATCACAGCTGCTTCATCAGCACAAGAAAATCCTTTCGGTTACGTATTCCATAACTGTCGCCTCTCCGCAGCCGACAATGTAACCAAAGTATATCTGGGACGCCCCTGGCGCGCTTATGCTGCCGTAACTTTCATCAATTGCGATTTAGGTCGGCAAATTCGTCCCGAAGGCTGGGAAAACTGGCGTAATCCCGAAAACGAAAAAACGGCCCGCTATTCCGAATACAAAAACTACGGAGAGGGCGCCTCTACCGAAAAGAGGGTATCATGGAGTCGCCAACTGTCAAAAAAAGAAGCCAAACAATACACGCGCGAAAATGTCCTCGGCGGGAATTGGTGGCAAAACAATTGAAAAACAACAACTCATATAAATTACCTAAAAACAAAATCACCCATGAAAAAAAACAGTCTCATCGCTGCGTTTCTGCTGCTGGCAGGCAGCCTTTCGGCTCAATCACTCTCGGAAGTGTGGGTTCCCGACCTCGGTAACGGGAAATATAAAAACCCTATTATCGATGCCGATTATTCCGACCCTGATGTCTGCCGTGTAGGCGACGATTATTACATGACCTCATCGAGTTTCAATTGTATCCCGGCATTGCAGATTCTTCATTCGAAAGATCTTGTCAACTGGACGCTCATCGGCTATGCGGCCGAACGTCTGAAACCCGAAGAAGACTTTTCCAAACCTCAACACGGGAACGGAGTATGGGCCCCCAGCATACGTTACCACAACGGTGAATTCTACGTTTGTTACGGCGACCCCGACCGAGGAATTTATATCATTAAGACAAAAGATCCCGCCGGTCGTTGGGACGAACCTATTCTCGTACATCCCGCCAAAGGAATCATCGACCCCTGCCCCTTCTGGGACGAAGACGGCAAAGCCTATATTGCACACGGATATGCAGGTAGCCGTGCAGGTGTGAAAAGTATTATCGGTATGATAGAAATGACTCCCGACGGAACGGCATCGATCGGATCTGACCGGGTCATTTACGACGGACATATCGGTAATGCAACCATCGAAGGTGCAAAAATGTACAAACGCGACGGATACTACTATATCTTTTCTCCGGCCGGCGGCGTAGCCACAGGTTGGCAGGTAGTACTTCGTTCCAAGAATGTATGGGGCCCCTACGAAGCCCGTACCGTAATGGCCCAAGGCAATACCGATGTTAACGGTCCTCACCAGGGCGGTTGGGTAGATACCCCCGACGGGAAGGAAGATTGGTTCATACATTTCCAAGACAAAGGAGCATACGGGCGCGTCGTCCATCTGCAACCTATGGAATGGCTCGAGAACGGCTGGCCGGTCATCGGAGTGGATAAAGACGGCGACGGTTGCGGCGAACCCGTCTCTACTTACAAAAAACCCAACGTAGGAAAAACCTATCCAAAGGCAACACCCGCCGACAGCGACGAATTCGACAGTATAGATCTCGGCCTGCAATGGCAATGGCACGGAAATCCCAGTGCACTTTGGTACTTCTGCGATGCCAACGCATCGACCTTACGTCTTTTCTCCCACTGCACACCGGGCATGAAGAGCCTTTACGACGTACCTAATCTGTTATTGCAAAAATTCCCCACAGAAGATTTCACAGCAACCACCAAAGTCAAATTCATGCCTCGTGAAAACAAAGGTAAAACTATGGTCGGAGAACGTGCCGGACTTGTCGTGATGGGTCTCGACTATGCTGTTCTTGCACTCGATAGCCGAGCCGATGGCATCTATTTGGTACAAGCCGACTGTAAGAAAGCCGATCGCGGTGCGATCGAAAAAGAGAATGCCGCCGTCAAGCTCGAAGGCAATGAACTTTATCTGCGTGTCAAAGTAAAACAAGCCGGAGCCAAAAAGCCGACACAAAAAGCCGATTACAAATGCGAATGCACATTCTATTACAGCCTCGACGGTAAAAAATTCACTCCCATAGGGACGTCGTTTACCGCCAAAGAAGGAAAATGGATCGGTGCCAAAGTGGGGCTCTTCTGTACTCGTACATGGGAAAGCAACGATAGCGGCTGGCTCGATGTCGATTGGTTCCGTATCACAAAAAAATAATCTCACAGAAGGAAATCGGGAATCTTTATCCCGATTTTCTCTTTTCTCACTACACCCAAAATCCTTACACTATGACAAAACTTGGAACACCCCTTTCTCGAATCGGTACCAAAGTCGTACTTTGCGGATCGGGCGAACTCGGTAAAGAGGTAGCCATAGAACTGCAACGCTACGGCGTGGAGGTCGTTGCCCTCGACAAATATGCAAATGCTCCGGCCATGCAAGTAGCACACCGTTCTCATGTACTGTCGATGCTCGACGGAGTGAAATTGCGGGAAATCATCGAAAAAGAGAAACCCGACCACATCATTCCCGAAGTCGAAGCCATTGCTACGCCTACTCTCGTAGAACTCGAAAAAGAGGGATACAATGTTACCCCTACGGCCAAAGCTACATTCCTCACCATGAACAGAGAAGGCATACGCCGCCTTGCCGCAGAGGAGTTAGGCCTGAAAACCTCCCCTTACCGCTTTGCTTCCACCCGGGAAGAGTTTGAAGCAGCGATCTCGGAAATAGGCATGCCTTGCGTCGTAAAGCCCATTATGAGCTCATCGGGACACGGACAAAGTGTCGTCCGTTCCGCATCGGACATCGACCACGCTTGGCATTATGCACAAGAAGGCGGACGCGCCGGAGCCGGACGCGTCATTGTGGAAGGATTTGTAGATTTCGACTACGAAATTACACTGCTCACCGTCCGCCACATCGGAGGGACGACATTCCTCAAACCCATCGGGCACCATCAGGTCGACGGCGATTACCGGGAATCGTGGCAACCCCAAGCAATGAGCGAAAAAGCATTGAAAGCCGCCGAAGATATTGCCGGAAAAATTACGGCAGCTTTGGGCGGTTGGGGCATATTCGGCGTAGAGATGTTTATCCGAGGCGATGAAGTTATATTCAGCGAGGTTTCGCCCCGTCCGCACGATACCGGCATGGTAACCATGATTTCACAAGACATGTCAGAGTTTGCCCTGCACGCCCGCGCCGTTTTGGGGCTTCCGGTTCCGGGAATCCGTTTCCATGCTCCGTCCGCATCGAAAGCTATCGTCGTAGAAGGAGATACCGATAAAGTCGAATTCGACAATCTCGAAGAGGTTCTGAGCGAACCCGATGTGCAAATACGCATATTCGGCAAGACAGAAGTAAACGGACATCGCCGTTTAGGGGTTATTCTGGCATGTGCCGATACGGTGGAAGAAGCGCTTGCCAAAGCCGAACGAGCTTATTCCAAGCTCAAAATCAACGTCTTACCCCGATAAAAATCATACTTTATCGATTCTTGTAAAAACAGGCGTGCCATTTATAAATAGCACGCCTGTTTTTGTACAAATTCCGGACAGATAAATAAATACCGAAGGCATTTATTTATGCGTCTCTACAATATGTGTAGGCGGTAATGTCTCATTGCGTCGGGCGACTGCATCGACCACCGTCCGGGCCAAGTCGGAAAAAGCCATACCCGTAACCGTACTTTCATCGAGAGCGACCGGACGTCCTTCATCTCCCCCTTCACAAATACCCTGCACGATAGGAATTTGTCCCAACAACGGAATATGCAATTCCTCAGCCAGTCGTTTCGCTCCCTCCTTCCCGAAAATATAATACCGGTTTTCGGGCAATTCGGCCGGCGTAAACCAAGCCATATTCTCGACCAATCCGAGAACGGGAACATTCACCTTATCGTTAGTAAACATATCGATACCCTTACGTGCGTCGGCCAAAGCCACCTGTTGTGGCGTGGAAACAACAATAGCACCAGTAATCGCCAACGTCTGAATGAGCGTAAGGTGTATATCGCTCGTTCCCGGCGGCAGGTCGAGCACAAAATAATCGAGATCGCCCCAGTCAGCATCGGAAATGAGTTGTTTCAAAGCATTGCTTGCCATTCCGCCCCGCCATACCACGGCACTGTCGGGATTCACAAAGAATCCGATCGAAAGCAATTTCACCCCATACTTCTCGACCGGAATAATAAGGTCGCGGCCATCGATACGCTCGGCATAAGATCGTTCGTTCTCGACATCGAACATTTTCGGCATCGACGGTCCGAAAATATCGGCATCGAGCAAACCCACTTTGTAGCCCAACCGAGCAAGAGCAACCGCCAAATTGGCCGAGACGGTCGATTTACCTACTCCGCCCTTACCCGACGATACGGCGATAATGTTTTTCACTTGCGGGAGAAGTTTTCCGGGAGCCGGAGCCTGCGCCTGCCTACTTTTCACCCGTATATTGCCTTTGATTTCGACATCCTCGCCTACATAGGTAAGAATCGCCGTTTCGGCAGCTTTCACCACCGATTTCTGAAAAGGATCGTTTGGACGCTCGAATATGAGAGAAAAAGAGACTTTATTACCCTCGATACGAATATCGTCCTCCACCATTCCCGCAGCAACAAGGTCTTTGCCGTTACCGGGATAACGCACCGTTGCCAGCGCGTCGAGAATCAATTTAGGATATATTGCCATTATGATATAAAATAAGATTTCAGAATCATTTGCCCGAAGCAGCGGCACTTCGTCTGCTCCGGTTGAAACTCCGGTAAGAATCGTATTCGATTTCCACATCGGGTTCCACCAAGACATCTCGATGCTCGCATACAAACTGTATATATTTGATCGTCATGCCCCGGTCGAGCCATTGTTGTTCGTAAAAAGTGCGGATAGAGAGGATATCGCCATCTATTCCCGAATGATAGAGATCCTCGGTCTGGACCCGTACCGGATAATGATTTGCTTTCACCATCTCGCAAGTATATGTATAGAGGAACGGACTATCGCTTTTGAGATGTATCAGTCCGTCGGGACGTAACAAACGACGATAAAGTTCCATAAAACGAGTCGAGGTAAGACGTTTACGCACCTTCTTCATTTGAGGATCGGGAAAAGTAATCCATATCTCCGACACCTCACCGGGAGCAAAAAAATGATCGATAAGCTCTATCGAGGTACGTAGAAAGGCCACGTTCGACAGTCCCTCCTGCAATGAAGCCTTAGCCCCCGTCCACATACGAGCTCCTTTTATATCGATACCGATGAAATTTTTATACGGATACTTTCGGGCCAGTCCTACGGCGTACTCACCTTTACCGCAGCCCAGTTCGAGGACGATGGGATTATCGTTCTTAAAAAAATCGGTATTCCACCGGCCTTTCATGTCAAAACCTTTTTCCCGCAACACGGCAAACGGGTATTGAAATACGTGCGGATAACCGCTCATATCATCGAATTTCTGTAATTTATTTTTCCCCATAATACAAGTCTTACATACGACTGTCGAAACGTATGATATGTTCTACAACAAAAAGATCGCGTATATCGCTCTTCCGCACCTCTATATCGTCATATTCCTTATTGGCGCTACGCAAAATCACCATCGAAGGATCGCTATGCTTACGTATATACTTCACCATACGGTAATCATCGAGCAACACAACATAAATCTGTCCCCAAAAAATAAGGTCGAGATTGCGCACTTCCCTTATGGCCACCATATCGCCGCAGCATATAACCGGCTGCATGCTATCGCCGCTTACCCGCACGATACTATTGTCGGGACTGATAAAAGGAACGTCTATCGCCCCTATCAGGCGATCGCTCGAAAACATCATGCTGCGCCCCATACTACCGGCTGTTACATCGACATCGTACACCTTGGCACCTTTCCGCACGTCGGTACATATAGCCGACGCCGGCAACGAAATAGCCTTGCTGTGTTGCGGAGGTGTCATATAGAATATGTTTCCCGTTCCGCTGAGCAGCCACTCTTTCGAGACACCCAGCCCCACAACTATTTTGTTGACAAGAGAATCATTGATGGGTAACTTGCCGTTCACATGCTTCGAGAAATTGGAGCGGTCAGTCTTAATACGGTCGGCAAATTCATTTTGGGTAATTTGCAGAATACGTATCAGCTCCCTGACTCGTCCTATAAGTACATCGTTGGTCATAGCGGGATTTTTTTATTGGACTTTCCGATTTGATAAATATCACACGGCTCTATGGTTATATTACCATATATTTGTGCAGACAAAGGTAAGTAAAGAGTTTTAAATATCCTATTATTTTAGGCATATTTTTATTTCCATACTTTTTTAAATCATTTTACACTCATGGTTTTATACCAATTACATTCTTATAAAATGGTATTCGACGGGAAGGACGACCTTTCTTTTTAGGATTGTTTAATCGGAGGAACGGGAACCTTCGGACTTTGGACTTTTGTCGTCCTTCCCCACCGGATACAAAAAAGGATTATATATATGATAGAATTAAACACGCGCCATCTGGCACTCTTATGTGCCGGACAATTTATCGCCCATTTCGATTACGACGACCTCGTCGACAACCGATATTGCAGCGAATACGAGACAAGTATCAGCAGCACGCCGTTACGCCTACATTGCCGAGCCCGCTTCGATAAAAAAGGAGAACAAATAAGCGATTTCGACTTCGACGTAGAAAGCTGCGACCGCCGCACGCAACTGCACATCATAGGATCTATGCAACAAGCACGCAGCAAAGCCCGTCAATGGATAAATGCCTATCTCAAAAACTATCGTACTTATTGCCCGCTCGAAACATAAAAAAAGCTGCCCGATACACGGGCAGCTTTCCGGCTTTATGATAAGAAATAAATATCTTATTTGTTTACGGTAGCCATGTGAGCGATGAGATCGAGCACTTTGTTGGAGTAACCGATTTCATTGTCATACCAAGATACGACTTTAACGAAAGTATCGGTCAAAGCGATACCGGCTTTGGCATCAAAGATAGATGTACGGGTATCGCCGAGGAAATCCGACGAAACGACAGCATCTTCGGTATATCCCAGCACACCTTTGAGTTCACCTTCCGAAGCTTCTTTCATAGCAGCGCAGATTTCGGCATAGGTAGCGGGTTTTGCCAAATTTACAGTAAGGTCTACAACCGAAACGTCGAGAGTCGGAACACGCATCGACATACCGGTAAGTTTACCGTTCAATTCGGGAATTACTTTACCTACGGCCTTAGCAGCACCGGTCGACGAAGGAATGATGTTGCCCGAAGCGGCACGACCACCACGCCAGTCTTTCATAGAAGGACCGTCAACGGTTTTTTGAGTAGCAGTGGTAGAGTGTACGGTAGTCATCAAACCGTCGGTAATACCCCATTTGTCATTCAATACTTTGGCGATGGGTGCCAAGCAGTTGGTGGTGCAAGATGCATTAGAAACGAATTTCTGACCTGCATAGGTTTTCTCGTTTACACCGCAAACAAACATGGGGGTATCGTCTTTCGAAGGAGCCGACATTACAACATATTTAGCACCGGCGTCGATATGACCTTGAGCTTTTTCTTTGGTCAAGAAAAGGCCGGTCGACTCAACAACATATTCAGCACCTACGGCGTCCCATTTCAAATCGGCGGGATTCTTTTCGGCCGTAACACGGATTTTTTTACCGTTTACGATCAGCTGGCTGTTTTCCACATCAGCTTCGATAGTACCGTCGAATTGGCCGTGCATCGTATCATATTTGAGCATATATGCCAAATAATCTACGGGGCACAAGTCGTTGATACCAACGATTTGAATGTCGTTTCTCTTTTGAGCGGCACGGAAAACGAAACGTCCGATGCGGCCGAAACCATTAATACCTACTTTAATCATTGTTCTAAAATTTAAAAGGTTATATAATAACGATTCTTATTCCGAATTTGTTCAAAATGAATCTTTCTATTTTGCGATGCAAAGGTAGCTATTTTATCTTTATGCTCGCATCTTTTTTCAAGAAAAATAGTGCTCAATATACTCTATTCCCTTGAAAATTTTTATTTTACAATCCATTTTGACAGGTAAAGTTTACAAAATAGATTTTTTCTCTGTCAAACAATTCCTTTCATAATCGACCCAGATGAAATTCGTCGAATATCCCAATCGCGGCATTTTACAAAATTAAATAGAGAAAATTTTCCATAAAAGAAAATCTACTATACCTTTGTAGAGTAGAAAAATCGGTTTTTGAAAATACGTAAAAAAGATTGTATAACCCTTTAACTTTAAAAGATTATGGCAAAAATCACAGTCGTAGGCGCCGGAAATGTAGGCGCAACATGCGCCAATGTTTTGGCTTTCAATGAAATTGCTGACGAGATCGTATTGCTTGATATTAAAGAAGGCGTCTCCGAGGGCAAAGCACTCGACATGATGCAGACTGCAACCCTGCTCGGATTCGACACCAAAGTCTACGGTGTAACCAATGATTACACCAAAACAGCCGGCTCGGACGTCGTTGTCATTACCTCGGGTATTCCCCGCAAACCGGGTATGACCCGTGAAGAACTTATCGGCGTAAACGCTGGTATCGTAAAAACCGTTACCGAAAGCGTATTGGCCCACTCTCCTAATGCTATTATCGTGTGCGTAAGCAACCCGATGGATACGATGACCTACTTGATACAAAAGACCTCGGGCCTGCCCAAAAACCGTATTATCGGTATGGGTGGAGCACTCGACAGCTCACGCTTCAAATGTTATCTGAGCAAAGCTCTCAATGCCAACCCCAATGAAATCGAAGGCGTAGTCATCGGCGGACACGGCGACACGACAATGATACCTCTGTCCCGATTGGCAACATACAAAGGTGTACCCGTTACGCAACTCCTCGACAAAGAAGTTCTCGACAAAGTGGTTGCCGACACTATGGTAGGCGGAGCCACACTCA
>ERZ779885.46-NODE-46-length-130760-cov-43.913347_pt1 | contig 130760 bp, 90 predicted proteins | sample MGYA00511554_ERZ779885 | MGnify/ENA primary metagenome ERZ779885 (study PRJEB29588, sample SAMEA2160998) | human gut metagenome | biome: human gut; feature: human-associated habitat; material: faeces | place: Denmark | collected 2008/2010 ... | reverse complement strand
GTCGGTTTTTTTATTACTTAAGTTTTATGCTTCTAGGTACACACACTTTTACCTAGAAAAGCATTTCTTTTAAGCAGGGATTTAAACAACGTCCTTATATCCCGAATGGGGATTTTAGCAACGTCCCCTTATCCCTATTTTCTTTCCTAACACAAATAATGTTATTCCTACTCCTATTATGATTATAACTATCCATACTATTCCCAGTTTCGTATTTTTAGTTTCTCCTTCGCTCTCATAATATTCGTTTAGGTTATTTGCTTTTATCTTTTCGTTCTCACTTACCACCTCCTCTTTCGTTGTATCTAATAACTCTTCTTCATTGTATATTAGGTAATCGTCTATTTTTTCGTCATATACACTTATATATTTATTCTTTGTTAGAGAGTTATTAGTTACATTATTTTCGATGCCTGTGATACCTTCTGTTCCTTGCTCTTCATTAGCAATGTTTTGTTTTTCTATTGCCTCTTCTACTGATGTTTCTTCTAATTTTGTTTGTAATTCTTTGCTTGCTTCATATTTAGTTTTTATCTCTTGTGATACTTCAGAATTAGAATTGCCTATTTCTGATATTTTCTCTTTTAGATAATCAAATAGCCCTATCTTTTCTGCATCGTCGGCTTCTGAAGAAGATATTATTTCTCCAGTTTGATAATTAAACTTAATCTTATTTCCATTCTTGTAACTAACTTCTACTTCATGAAAATCACTATTTAAATTATTTCCTATACTTTCTATATCTGAGTTTACGAAATTTTCTGGATATGCTATTGGTTCTTTTAAGTCATATATTTTTCCGTCTGATCCTAGTACTGTTTCATATTCTTTTCCATTGAAGCTGTCTATTATTAAATTGTTTGCTACTGATACTATTTCTTCAGAATTTCGCTCTTGACCAACATTTATCACAACAGGTATTGCATATAAATTATTATCTTTCACATATAATTTAGCATTTCTTGTAGCTTTACTTCCATCTTCTGCTGTTATTACAGAATATGTATTATATGTTTCTATTTTTTTATCTGCATATTCAAAAGATTGCTCTAGTTCTTCCTGCTTATTTTCATTTTCCAATATCATAGAATTATTCGTTTCTCCAACAATATGCTCTGCATCTTTTGGCAAATCTATTCCTTCTTGTTGTTCTTTAAACGATGTATTCTTTATGGTTGGATATTTATTAGTTACCAAAATATCATAATCCCACTCATTTGTTGCCCACTTCAATTTTGACGTATATGTTTCTTGTTGTTTCAAATCATCTTCTATTAAATATTGTTCTTTATTAATAAACACCTCATTTTGCTCATTTGGATTTTCCCCATTTATTGTAGAATATTTATAATAAAACATGTCTTTTAATCTTTGGTTTTGCTCTGGTCTGTTCCCTATTCCTAATGAAGTTGTTAATTCATTATTACTATTTAAATCAGCCTGTACAAAATTACTATAATAGTAATACGTATCATTATTTCCTATGTATATATCACTATCTATTTTTCCTATCTGCCCACCTATATTATTTTTTCCTGTAATTGTTCCTACAAAATAGTTATTAAATATACTCGACGCATTAGAGCCATCACTCATATTTTCATTTTGCAATTCTCCTATAAATCCACCTGACGTATCTGTATATACTTTTATATCAGCATTAATATAAGTATGATTTATTTTAGCATTTCCACTTCCAATTATACCTCCTACATTACTATCTCCTTCAACTGTTAAATTATATCCTGCAGAATACATAACTGATGTATTGCTCAATTTTTTTCCAACTATTCCTCCTACATTTTTTCCTGCTGAAATTATTTGACTATCTTTTATGTAATAATACTGCAAATCATTACTTGAATCATAACCTACAATACCACCTGTTCCCTCTGATGCAATACCACTATTTTCTATAGCGCAATTTTCTACTACCACATTACTAGAAACTGACCAATCACTTTTATATCCAATTGCTCCCCCTAAGTAACTTGAATTTGCAGAAATTGTAGAATTTATAATCTTCGAATTTCTTAATCCAAAATCACCAGAAATCCCTATTATTCCACCTATATTGGTTGATGTACCTTTAACATTAATATCACTTGCAATTATATTAGAAATTACATTATTCTTATCTAATCCTGCTCCGTTTCCTATAGCTCCTCCAACGTCATTTTTTCCATTTATAATTGAATTCTTAATTTCTATATTACTAATGTTATTTTTTCTATTATATGCAACTATTCCTCCTATATTTGTTCCAGTTGCTTGTATTGTTATATTATCTGCTTGTATATTTTCTATTCCATTTGAACCATCAGAATAGCATAGTAAACCACCAACGTAATTAGTACCTGTTACTTCTACTTCTGTCATTTTTATATTATTTATATATCCAGATGTATTTCCTACAATTCCCGTGTAACTCATATTAGCTGAATTAATTGTTACTCTATCAAATTCTAGATTACTTATTTCTCCATTATTATTCTTTATTAAATTACTATAATTACCTGATTTGGAATCATTATTTATATTTACATCTTCAAATTTTATATTTGTCAATTTATACATAACAGTCTTAATAAGCGAATTATCCTCTGTATCAAACTTCAAATTTATATTCTTAATAGTTTTAATACTTCCATCTGCAGTGCCTTCTAATCTTCCTATTGTTACATTTGTTTTTATGTCTTTTCTGTTAGCAAAGTCCAAATCATTCATTAGTCTATAATTTTGATATGTTCCATCTTCGATTGATTGCCAATCTTCATAACTATATATTTCTTTATAAAATTGTTGCTCTATTTTACCTTCTACTTCTATTACTCGTTCATTGTTATTCTCTTTATAATATATCTTATCTATTTTATATGAATCATAGTATTTATTAGGTGTTGCTTTAAAATTTATATATGTCATTCCTTTTTGAGTATTTATGCTATTTACAGCTGTTTCCATTCCATCTATATTAATCTTTGTAATCTCCAATTCCTTTGGATTAGTTAATATAATCTGCCCCTCTATCGAACTTATAGTGTCCTTTTCCGTATTAATAGATACTATTTCTATATCATAATGTTCTTCTAAAAGAATATCTTGTTGATTTGGTAATTCCTCTATTTTATTGGTATACATCAACTTTGGAATAACTCCACTATTAACTTTATCAAAATTATAATTATCATCCAATTCTATCTTATTTTTATATGTATCTGGATTTAAAAGTTCTTCTAATGTAAGACAATATTTACCATTACTTTCCTTAATTAATCCATTTATCTTTTGATTTGCATAATAATAATTATTACTTGTAGTACCTTGTGAAGTATGTACAATTCTTGCTCCTTCTACGTTATTTCTACTTGTATATAAATTTCCTAAAGCCAATGTATTTTTAATTGACGAATCTGTTCCACTTATCTCGCCTGCTATACCTCCAAAAATATCTGGGCTTCCTGTTATATTAACCTTACTAATTAAGTTATTTAATTTGGTACTTCCACCAATTTTTCCTACAAGACCTCCGATAGCAGTTCCATCTGTATTTATTAGCCCACTTGCATAACAGTTATTTAAAGTAGTAATACTTGCTATATAACCAGCTATTCCTCCAATTCCATTATAATTACTACAATTAGATATATTTAATTTTACGTTTTGAATATAACAATTATTAATCGTTGAATTAGCTACATATCCGACTATTCCTCCTATTGAAATATTAAATGAATTCTGATTTATTATCTCTATATTATTTAAGCTACAATTTTCCAAGGTACCTGATAAACTTCCGATAAAACCACCTTGATATAAATTTTGAGAATACTTACTACTATTTAACTTTATATCTGTCAAGTGACAATTATTAACATAGCCATCAACTCTATAGATAGGTGTTGATCTATAATTTGAAGTTATTTCACAATTTACTATATTTAAATTTTGTAATTCTCCAGAAATACAATATATAAAATAATCCGAATTTAAAAAGATATTTTTTATTGTATGATTATTTCCATTTATTTTTCCTGTTAATGTAGTAGATATTACTATACTATTTGATTCATTTTTCATATCTAAATCTGTCATTAATATATAATTTTCAGTTGGCGATTTCGAAATTGACTTCCAATCATCTACTGAGTTTATTTCTTTATATAAATCTACATTTATTAATCTTTCATTATCTTCGAAATCTCTTGTGTAACTACTACCAAATGCTCCTTTAGTAGTTATTGACATTACAGAATATCGTGATACACACAAAATTGGATTATCTAGTTTTACTATTACTTCTGATTTTGCATCAGCATATTCTTGGCTTTCTATAGTACAGTTTATATTTTTTATTTGTATATTTGTAATTGTTTCTGCTGATGGATTATTTACTACTAGTTTTACTTTAGCACTTTCATTTTGATTTTCTAGGACTTCTGATGCTAAAATATCTGGTAAATCTTTATCTTGTACTTCTGGCAACTCCATAAATTTTTGATTTGGCATGCAATCTGGCATGTTTAATTGAGGATAATAGCCATTATTTACCAAATCATCTACAACAAAACTATTCTCACTATTTAATATATTGTTTTGAAAATTATTATCCCATAACGCTACTGGTGTGGATTTTTGATTATTCGAATTACCAAATACTCTGTCTGCGAAATAGTATATATTTTCTATATTTTGTGACTTAGTTACATTATATATAGTTGGTCCATATGTAAAGTCATCAATTTCCCCATAACCTACAGAATACATATTTTGAGCTTTTGAGTTATTTGAATTATTTACAATTATATTCCCTATACTATTTCCTACAATATTTCCTGAAACATCTATATTTACTAAACTATATACATTTTTTATAGTTCCACCATAATTATTTATAGCTAATGCTCCAATATCTCTCCATTGGTCTACAACACCATGCAAAGCTTTAATATTCTTTCCATAAATATATCCATTCTTTATAGTACCACAATTTTGCATTACACCTAATGACAAATATCTATTTCCAAGTAAGCTTGTTTCTGAATTTATTACAAAATTATTAATAGTTCCATAATTAATATTTCCTAAAAGTCCAACGTTTTGTCTTTCTAAATTGCTACATTCTTTTAAATTAATCTGTATGTTTTCTACGGTACCATAATTAACTGCAAAAACTCCTTCTGGTCCACTTAAATTTTCTATATTATCTATATAATAATCAAGTACAAGATTTTTAAGCACACCTTGTTCTTCTATTCTGTAGAATAATGCTTGCGATCCATTATGTTTCTTAGTATGTATAGTTATTGTATGTCCATTAAAATCTAATGTTCCATTAAAGCCAAAATCACTTGTTCCAAACCTATATTGTGAATCTTTTCCGTTTAACTCTAAATCATTTAATATAATGTATTCGCCTTCTGGCTGAATTTTTAAATATTCTTCTACAGTAGAAATTCCTCTTATTTCTCGTGCATTATTCGTATTAAATTCGTAATTATCTAATATATATTCTCTCTCATTTATATTAACCACTAATTGTATTTCATAATTATTGTTTTCTTCTAGTTCATAATTCTTTATTAAATCTACTATATTGTGTTCTTCTTTTAAGTTATTTTGTTCTTCTATAAATAATTCATTGTTTTTTAACATTTTTATATAATATGTATTATTTGAAATTTCATTTCTTCTATCTTCTAAATTAACTTTAAAGTTTCCTGTCATTTGATATTTGAATTTCTCATAACTAGTACTTTTATCTCCCAATTCTATTTGAAGATTTTTAACCATTAGTGTATCGAAATCATCATAATTTTCATCTGCTATATTAACCTGAAATCCTACATATCCGTCAAGATCGTTTTCTATGGTAAATGAATATTGATTCCATGTTTCTTTTGATAAATTTTGTAGTTCATATTTGATATTTCCACCACTAGAATTTACTAAATAAGCTGTTAAGCCATTACTGTTATCACTTATTTTGGCTTCAAATGAAACTGTCAAAGTTTCTCCTTTGTATTTAGTTAAATTGTAGGTATGCGTTTCTCGAGTGCTATATTGTCCCCTTCCAGAAAAACTAATTATATTGTTTTCTTTATCATAGTGTCTTTCATAATATCCCCAAGTATTAAAAGTATAACTTTGCCAATTTACGGTTGATTCTGGATCTACTAAATTTTTTCCTGTTGCTTTTTTACTTAATTCCGTTAATCCTATACTTCCACTTATCCCTGGCGTAGTTACTATTTCTATTTCTTTTATTAGATAATTTACTTTATATGTTTCATCTGTACTTCCTTCATTATATTGGTCTGCATAAAAGCTTAATTTATATGTTTGATTTTCTTCTAGTTTTTCATATGTTTTTCTTATATAATCTTCATTTGTTGTAATTTCTTGTAAGTCTATTAAGTCATCACTACTATTTCTTAATTCCATTCTTACTTTATTATTTAATACAGAGTTATTTATATCTTCTATTCTTATATCAAAGTCTATTAAGTTTCCTGTTACAAATTGGTTCCTTATCTCTACTTTTGCTGGTATTTTTAATGTTGTAAATTCTTTGTAATTATATGTTACTTGTATACTTTCTTGTGTATTTCCCAACTGTACATTTCCTGTTATTTCTATTGCATATGTTGTATTTGATTTTAAGTTTTCATACTTTATTTCTTTTGTTCCTGCTTGTTGTAAGTTTATAATTTCTTCTTCTGTTAATGTATATGTTTTTACTGTATTTTCTCCATCTTTTATGTTTATTGTTAGTTCGTTTAATATTTGTATTAATCTTTTGTCTGTTCTGTCTTCATTTATTTTATAACTTATTGTGCTTGTTGTACTTGTTAATTCTCTATTTTCTACAGTTAATTCTAAAGAACCTAATGTTGAGATTGGTTGTGTTGCAAATACTAAGTTTCCTAATTCTACTTGCTCTTGTTTTCCTTTATTGTCGTTTAAATCGTAATCTGCATATATTCCTATTTTGTAATATTGATTTTGGTCTAAGTCTTCTAATAATATTTCGTTTTCTCTTTCTGATAATTTTTCTTCTTTTACTTTTTCTCCATTTGGTCTTGTTACTACATACTTGTAATTTTCCAATTCTACATTATCTTTATTTGTTAAGTTCAATCTTAATGTTACACTTACTATATCTTGTTCTTTTATACTTACCCTTGCTACTGGTGCTTCTTTTGATGTTATTGTCTCTCCTTCGTTATTGTTTACTTTTAGTTCTACTCCGTTATTGTCATAGAATTTTACCACATATTTTATCTTTGAGTCTGACTTTAATCCTTCTGAGCTTTCTATTGTTATTTCTTTTCCTTGTAATAACTCATTTACTTGACTATTCTTTAATACTGTTCTTATTTCTCCTGTTTCTATTTCTACTTGATTTATTCCTTTTAGTACTTCTGCATTTAAATCTGATGTTATTTTTACTTTTGTTAATTGAATCTTATTGCTAAATATTTCTCCATTTTCTTTTGTTATATCTATACTTCCTAATTCCTCATATCCTTTTGTTGTAAATCTTCCTTCATAAAACGTATTTTCTACTTTTTGATTATTCTCGTTTAAATAGATATATTTTCCTATTACTTCATATTCTGTATCCGGTATTAATCCTGTTATTTGGATTTCTCCTGAATTGCTAAATGTTCTTCTTAAGTATATTTTTCCATCTTTATATATTTCGAATGTGGGCGCTTCTACTATTCTTCCTGCTGGATCTTTTATATGTAATGTACTTTTTGCTGTATATACTTCTGCTGTAAAGTTTTCTGCTCTTACTTCTGGTTTGATATATCCATTTTGATCAGGTGTATTATTATCTGTATTTTGTTGTTCATTATTGTTAGTCTCATTATCATCTTTGATATCTTCACTTGCTGTATTTTCTTCAATTATATTCTCTTGCGAATTAGTGTTTTCTTGGTTATTGCTTTCTTCTTGTAATATTCCTAACTTAGTTAATAACTCTTTATATGTATAACTGTTTTCCACTATTTGTACATTTGAATTATTATCTATATCATTTATTTGATTAAATACTAATACATTATTATTTACACTGTAGTATCTAATAGAATTTTCTGCAAATGCTATAATACTGTTTACTGGAATTGTATACTCATTTGCTGTTGTCTTTATTTTTATTTCATATAAATTAATGTATATATTATCCGTTGTCTTTACAAATATATATTCTTTTGCATCTGCTCTTTCTAAGTTATTTCCATCATATATTTTTCCCTCACTTATGCTTAAGTTTGGATAGCTTGATATTTCTTCAAAATTTTTGCTTATTAAAGTACTTCCTTCTGATAAATTATATAAACTGCTATTCCCATTTATATATATTGGATAATTTAAATTTATTTCTGTCTTTTCTCTATTCCCTACAAAATAGTCATTTAATTTCTTAAATATTGTTCCTTGCTCTTCTATTTTTGTAAGTTCTATATTTTTGTTTTCATTATTTTCTGCAGAAGACCCCAATAAGTTTTCTGTTATCTCTTTTCCGCTTATTGCATATCCTTCATATTTAAAATTCATTATTGGGCTATATTTTAAAAAGATAAAATATATTAGTGTTATTAATACAATTATTATTATTAATCCTATTACTAAGAATTTTGGATTCTTTACTATCTTTGAATTTTCTACTTTTTTAGCTACTTTCTTTAATACGTTCATTATTCTACACCTCCTTGTTTTACTGAATCTTCTACAAACTCGGTATTTGTGTAGAACAATTTTTTAATTAAATATTCTATAAAATTAGCACGCAAAAAACATATTGCTAGAATTTCTAAGCAATAGTAATTGCAAAGAAATTCTTTGCAATTTGCATAATTGATTTCTACTAAAAATAATTCCACTGGAATTATTTTTTTAGAACTCAAAAAACAGGCTATTTCTAGCACTTTATTTTTTTCTTCATATAGTGCTACAAACAACCTGTCTTCCATGTCAAATAGAGCAGCCTCGTTTGCTACCCTCTTTATTTCTCTAAATGTACATGTGTGTGTGTGTGTGTGTGTGTACAGCGCCAAGGCTTACACGGTTTGCTATTTTTTGCATTTCTTTGCCCTCGCTTTTCTTTTTCTTCTTTTTGTTAATCTTTCGAACAATTTTTTATATTTGGGAATTTTCTAAAATTATTCAAAATTAACTTTTTTAGTTTTCTCATTTTATCTATTTCATATTATTAAATTTTTTATTTTTTGTAAATAGTTACTTTCCATCCAAAAACATCAAAAAAGACCGCACACTTTACGCACAGTCTTTTTTACATACTTTATTTACATTTTTATAACATTTTATTATACTCCGTAATTCTTCTAATTGTTCTTGAAATTCATCTTGAATATTCATAAAAAATTTTTTTATATTTTCCCAATCATATTCAACAAAAGTTTTTGGTAAAATTTCATTTTCTGCATCTTCAAAATAACTCAATCCCATAATTATATTTACATAATTTATGTCTTTTCCATATTTTTCAATTAATCCATTTACCAATTCTTTAATAGAAATATTACATTTTTTAATAATATTATATAAATCGAAAAAATCTTTTTTAGCTCCTCTTCCTCCTATTGCAACTAACTTCATCACAGCAATATCTAATACACTTGCAATTTTTAGTTTTGGCATATCTTTTGGTTCTAAAATCTCTTTTATTAGTTTATTTGGAAGGTAAAAAAAACTAACCTGTACACCATTTAATATCACATCACATGTTCCTTTTTGATTTTGTTGAACTTCTAATTCTCCTAATTTTTTTAACTCGGCTAATAACAACTCATTATTAAATTCAGTTTGTACACAGAAATCAAAATCAAAAGACTCTCTTAAATTTAATTGTAAAGATAGTGCAGTTCCTCCAATCATATAATAATCACTTATACTTACATTTTCTGATATGGATTTTAATAACTCAAATCTTTCTTTATCAAATATATTCCAATACATTAATGATTCACTCTCCAATAATCAAAATTTATATTTTGTATTGCCTTATAATATGCCATATCCTCTTTTTTCAAATTAAATTTCTGTCTTAAATAATTTGCAACTAATGGTTTTAGATTTCTACTTTTAATTGCAACTTCTTTTATATCTTCTTTACTATATACATTATTTACCCATTTTATTGCCTTTAAATCTCCATAACAATATAGTCTAGAAATTATATATATTTTATTTTTCTTTAAATCCAATTTTTCAAATTGTGTATCCCAAAAATATTTTCTTAATTCTTCTGGCATTTTTTCACCTCTTTATTTTATAGAATCACTATATATATTATAACAAAATATACATTTTTTTACAATGAATTTCTTTGTTTAAACTGCATTTGTTATACTTATTTGGAATACAATATTTCAATATTATTAAAGCCAATAGATTTATAATCTATTGGCTTCTACACACACTTAATTTAATTATTTTTAAATCTGTCTTATTTTTATCAAAGTCGTCATTGCTTAAATATGGCTTTTTAGGCCTTTGCTCATTTTAAGCTTTCTTTTTCAAATTTCTCTTTAGAATAAATAATATTATTCCTACTCCTATTATGCTTATCACTATCCATACTATTCCCATTTTTGTATTTTTAGTTTCTCCTTCGCTCGCATAATATTCGCTTAAATTATTTGCTTCTATTTTTTCGTTCTCACTTACCACCTCCTCTTTGCTTGTATCTAATAACTCTTCTTCGTTATATATTTCGTATTCTCCTATCTCTTCATTATAGATACTTATATATTTGTTCTCTTTATAAGAGTTATTAGTTGCATTATTTTCGGTGGCTGTGCCAACGTTTTCTGTTTGTAAAGAATTACTAGTATTCTGTTTTTCTATTGCCTCTTCTACTGATGTCTTTTCTAATTGATTTTGTAATTCTTTACTTTCTTCATATTTATTTGATATTTCTGTTGATACCTTATCAGCTGAATTATCTCCAATTTCTGATATTCTTTCTTTTATATAATCGAATAATCCTACTCCATCTGAAGTATCAGACTCATTAGAAGATATTACTTCACCTGTTTGATAATTAAATTTTATTCTATCTCCATTTTTATATGTAACTTCTACTTCTTTTACATCAGAGTTTAAATTATTTCCTATACTCTCTATATCCGAATTTACAAAATTCTCTGGATATGCTATTGACTCTTTTAAGTCATATATCTTTCCATCTGAACCTAATACTGTTTCATATTCTTTTCCGTTGTAATTATCTATTATCATATTATTAGCAATTGATATTATCTCTTCGCCAGCAGATGTACTTGCAAGACTAACAGGTATTACATATAAATTATTATCCTTTACATACAATTTAGCATTTCTTGTAACTCTTTTCCCATCTGAAGACAATATTACCGAATATGAATCATATGTTTCTATCGTTTTATTCAAATACTCAAAAATTTGCTCTGGTTCTTCCATATTTTCTTTATTCTGTATACTATTAACATCTTCTACCTTGTGTTCAGCATCTTTTGGCAATTCAATTCCATCTTGTTCTGTTAAATATGATGAATTAATCGTTGGATACTTGTTATTAGCAAGTACATCAAATTTAAATTGATTAGAATTCCATTGCAATTTTGAATTATATGTAGTTTCCTGTTTCAAGTCATTTTCTACTAAATATTTATCCGCAGTTATAAACATATCATTTTCTTCATTTAAATTTTCTCCATTTATTGTTGAATATTTATAATAATATGTCTTTGCTAAATTTATATTCTCTTTAGGCATATTCCCTATTCCCATAGATGTTGTATTTTTATCACTACTAACTATATCTGATTGTACATAATTACTACGAAAATATGAATTTGCTTTATATAATGATTCTGGAATATAACCGAATATTCCACCAACATTATTCTTCCCTACTATATTGTTTATAGCATAGTTATATAATACATAATTAACATTATATGTATCTGTCATATTTGTATTATTGAAATTTCCAACAATACCTCCTACATTATCATTTCCTTTAATATCAGAATTATTATATGTATAATTCACTTGTTTAGTTCCTGAACTTAACGGACTATTCCCAACAATACCTCCTACATTGTTATTTCCTTCTACCTTACAGTTGTATGCATATGAATATAAAATAAAAAAATTATTATTTCCTAATAATGTTCCAACATTATTTCTTCCTTTTATATTACTATTCTCCACATATGAATATCTCAATTCTCTTCCAATACTACCAACCAATCCTCCTACATTATCTCCACTACTACTTATATTACTTCCATTAACACATAAATTATATGATGTTTCTACATTTATTTGCATTCCTAAAATGCCTCCAACATAATTCCCTATACCTTCAACATCACTGTTTAAAAATTTTGCATCATATATTAAAGATGAATAACCACTTATACCGCCAACAAAATTATTTCCTTTTACTGTGGTTTCTTGTACTTCTATATGTCTTTCGTATCCAGAATATCCTGAAACGCCACCCACATAATCATTTCCAGAAATATAGTTATTATCTAATTTAACATTATCTAACCATATCATAGAAGTTGATTTATATGGTACATAACCTACAATCCCACCTACATATTGTTGACTTCCTTGAACGTTCGAATTTGTTAAAGTTATGTTCATTAACATTGATTCTTGTTTATTTAAAATATTTCCAAAAATTCCTCCAATGTATCCATCGCTTCCTTTAATCGTAACATTATCTGCAACAATATTTTCCATATCAATTGCATATGTTTCTGCAATAAATCCAGATATATAATTTTTTCCAGTAATATTAACATTATTTAACTTTATTTCTGATGTATTTGAATTATCATTTTTAGTAATACAAGCAACATATTGTGCATAAGGTGCATTAATTGTGATATTTGTAAACGAAACTTTACTTATATCTCCAGTATTATTAACAATTATTCCTATATTTCTGTTTCCATCTATATTATTAATGCTAATATTTTCAAAATTTATATTTTTTAGTTCAGTCTTTACTGTATTAATAATTCCTGTTTGATTCCCGGTAAGAGATACATTCATATTCTTTAATGCATGATTATTTCCATCTAATCTGGCTATATTTACACCTATATTTATATTATCTTTTTTGTCAAAGTCTATATCTGACATTAATTTGTAGTTCTCGAATGTTTGCTTATCTATAGCCTGCCAATCTTCGAAAGTATATAATTCTTTATAAAACTGCTCATCCAATCTAATTTCAGTTTGTAAAGTTTCTTCTGTTCCATTATTCAGATATTGTATCTTTGATATCTTATAGCTATCATAATATTTTTTTGGTGTTGCAATAATATCTATGTATGTAATTCCGTTTTGTAATATATTTTTATCAATTTTACTATCCATATCATCTATTACTATATTTGTAATTTGATAATTATTTTCATTTTTAAGCTCTAATCTTAAGCTTAATGTGTTACTTCCTATTTTCTCTGAATTTATTTTTTGAACTTCGATGTTTCTGGTTTCTATAAAGCTTAAATCTTCTTGATTTGGCAATAAATTATTATTCGTATCTTTAACCTTTGGTAAAAACTTATTCTTTAAATCATCATAACTAAAATTATCACCCATATCTAATAAACTAAGATATGTATTTTTATTTGCTAAATCATCTTCATCTAAAAGTTGTGCTCCATCTGTTGATGTACTTGTATTTCCATTAATTAATTGTTTGTTATAGGCATAATTATTGGTATTATCTTTCTTATTTCCAAAAATTCTTCCCATATTTTCTGTGCTTACAGCATTATATAAATTTCCTAATGCTAAATTTTTTTCTACATAATAGTTATTCCCACTAGTATCAAATCCAACAATTCCACCTAAATACGAAGAACTTCCATCTATATTTACATCACTATAACAATTTTTTACTGTTCCAGATGTTTTTCCTACTATTCCTCCAATATTTTGTCCATTACTTTGTATATTTCCTTCAGAATAACAATATGTTATACTTCCACTACCAATTTCATTTCCTATAATTCCACCTACAGCTGTTTCTAAACAATTATTTACTTCTATTGTTATATTTTGTACATATGAATTATTTATTATCATATTATTTGTTTTTCCAGCTATTCCTCCAGCATATATTGTATTTAGCTTTCCATTTGCAATAATAGAACTATTTTTTACATAGCTATTTTTTATTATAGCTCCATTTACACCACTTCCGACAATTACGCCTATAGTTCCACTGTCTTTTGTTCTGGTTAGTTTTGCATTAGTTACATATAATCCATCTACTACCGATTTATTTTGCATATTCAATATAATACCTTGTTCTGTTGTAGTTGTATTATTCTCATTATTATAATTATCAATATATAAATTATGAATTTCTCCATATAAATTTGCTATTAAATATGATGAATCTTTAAGATTAATATTTCTTATTGTATGTCCATTTCCATTCAATTTTCCTCTATAATTCAAAAGTATAATTTCTGACGATTCGTTTTTAAAATCTAAATCTGTATCTAGCATATAGTTTTCATCTGGATAACTATTTATCTCTTTCCAGTCATCTATTGATTTTATTGACCTATATAAACTAATATCCAAAGTTCTTTCTCCATCAACATATGTTCTTGTGTATGGAAGCTCAAATGCTCCTTGGCTTGTTATACTTATCACATCATATGTTGATACATATATAGTAGGTGCATATAATTTAGCAAAGATCTCACTTTTTCCGTCTTTATATTCTTGTGATAAAATCTCACACTGTAAATTGGCTATTTTTATTTCTGTTATTGTTTCTGCTGATGGATTATTTACATTAAATTTAACAATTACATTATCTGAATTTTGCTCTAAAATGTCTGTTGATACTATATCTATTAAATCCTTATCTTCTACTTCTGGTAATTTGATATATTCTTGTGCAGGCATGCAATCTGGCATATTTAAATGAGGATAATATCCTTGTTTAACAAATTCGTCTACATTAAATGCATTTTCGCTATTTAATACTTTATTTTGAAAGTCTATATCCCATAAAGCTAATTTAGTTGTATTTCTATCAGAGCTGTTTGAAAATGTTTTATCTGAAAAATAGTATGAATTTTCTACTATGCCACTATTATTTGTAATATTTGGACCGGCATCTTGTTTTATAATTCCATCAGAAATATTTACACTATATACATTTTTAACTGTTGAATAACTACTATTATTGGATGCTGTAATATTGCCTATTGATTTTTTACTTGTAGACTCTGACTCAATTGTAATCAAACTATATATGTTTTGTATTTTGCCATTACTAACACCATTTTTAGCAACTATTCCTCCAAATTGACCATCATTACCTGCACTTTTATACTCTTTTATATTTTCTCCATATACATATCCATTTTTTATTACTCCGTTTTCTCCATTATACCTAAACGTTGTTGCAGTATAATTTACTGAATAGATTGGCTGTTTTAGATTTATTACAAAGTTTTCTAATGTTCCAAAATTATTTTGCCCAATTAACGCATAATTTACATTATTTGTACTAGTAGTTTCCTCAACATTAATTATTATATTCTTTATTGTTCCATAATTACTACCTAGTAAGCCAAACTTCCATGAAAATGCAGATGAACTTGGATAAAAAAGATTTAAGACTATGTTCTCTATTAATGCATTATTTCCTGTTATATTAAATATAACTGTTACCCCCTTCATAACATTTTTATTAATTTTATGTCCATCAAAATTTATATGTCCTTCAAATCTAATATTGCCACTTGTAGATTTGTTATCTTGTAATTTAATTTCATTCGTTACTATGTAATTACCATCTGGTTGTATATTATAAAATTCATCTGCTGTATTTATACCTTTTAATTCTTCATCATTACTATTTATTTCTTGTGTATCTAATATATATTCCCTATCATAAATTTTTATTAATAATTCTAATTTATAATTGGTATTATTTTCTAGATATAAGTCTAAATTATTTAATGTAATTCCATTTTCATTATTTAAAGTATTATCAAATTCTTCTTCCTTAAACAGCTCATCATTTTTATATGTCCTTATGTAATATTTATCTGTTACTAATTCTTTTTGTTTATTCTCTATTTGAATATTAATTTTAGCATTTTGGTTATACTTAAATTCCTCATACTCTGTTTTAGTATCTCCTAATTCAATTTGTAAGTCTTTTATTAATAAATATGCATCATTTTCAGCTGAATCAACGCAAAAGCCTAAATATCCAGTATTATCTACCTTTATAGTATATGTTAATTCTGTCCAATCTTCATAATTTAAATTATTTGTTATATTTAAATTCGTAGACTGCTTTGATTGCGCAAAATATACTGCTTTTATAGCTCCTTCTAATTTTGCCTTAAATGAAATTGTAACAGTCTGTCCTATATAATTTTCTAAATTATATGTATAATATTGAGTTGTATTGTTTTTTCCTCCATACAATTTTAATATATTTTCGTCTTCTATATATTCTTTTCCATAATATGCTTCTGTAGAAAATAATACGCTATGCCAATTATTTTTTGATTTAACGTCTACTAAATTTTTTCCCGTTCCTTGTCTTTCCATGCTAATTAACTTTAAATCCCCTAAAATATTTGGCTCTGTTACTATATCTATCTCTTTTATTAGATAATTTACTTTATATGTTTCATCTGTACTTCCTTCGTTGTATTGGTCTGCATAAAAACTTAATTTGTATGTTTGATTTTCCTCTAATTTTTCATATGTTTTTCTTATATATTCTTCATTTGTTGTTAACTCTTGTAAGTCTATTAGATCATTGCTACTATTTCTTAGTTCCATTCTTACTTTATTGTTTAATACTGCATTATCTATATCTTCTATTCTTACATCAAAGTCTATTAAGTTTCCTGTTACAAATTGATTTTTTATCTCTACTTTTGCTGGTATTTTTAATGTTGTGAATTCTTTGTAACTATATGTTATTGGTATAGTTTCTTTTGTATTTCCTAATTGTACATTTCCTGTTATTTCTATTGTGTATTTTGTATTTGATTTTAAGTTTTCATATTTTATCTCTTTTGTTCCTGCTTGTTGTAAATTTGTTATTTCTTCTCCTGTTAATGTGTCTGTATATACTAATGTTCCTTCTTTTGTTTCTTGATTATTATTATTTCCATTTCCTTCTGGCTGTTCTACTATATTTATTGTTAATTCATTTAATATTTGTATTAATCTCTTATCTGTCCTTTCTTCATTTATTTTATAACTTATTGTACTCGTTGTACTTGTTAGTTCTTTATTCTCTACTGTTAATTCTAATGAACCTAATGTTGAGATTGGTTGTGTTGCAAATACTAAATTCCCTAATTCTACTTGTTCCTGTTTTCCTTTATTATCATTTAAATCGTAATCTGCATATATCGTTATTTTATAATATTGGTTTTGGTCTAAATCTTCTAGTAATATCTCGTTTTCTCTTTCTGATAGTTTCTCTTCTTTTACTTTCTCTCCATTTGGTCTTGTTACTACATATTTATAATTTTCTAGCTGTACTTTATCTTTATTACTTAAATTTAATCTTAATGTTGCGCTTACTATATTTTGTTCTTTCATAGTTATTCTGGCTGTTGGAGCTCCTTTTGATGTTCTTGTTTCTCCTTCATTATTGTTTACTTTTAGCTCTATTCCATTCTTGTCGTAAAATTTTATTGTATATTCTATTTTTGAGTCTGATTTTAGTCCTTCTGAACTTTCTATTGTTATTTCTTCGCCTCTTAATAATGAGTTTACTTGATTGTTTTTTAATACTGTTCTTATTTCTCCTGTTTCTATTTCTACCTGATTTACTCCCTTTATTGCTTCTGCATTTAAATCTGATGCTATCTTTACTTTTGTTAGCTGTATTTTATTGCTATATATTTCTCCATTTTCTTTTGTTATATCTATACTTCCTAATTCTTCATATCCTTTTGTTGTAAAAGTTCCTTCGTAAAATGTATTTTCTACTTTTTGATTATTTTCGTTTAAATAGATATATTTTCCTATTATTTCATATTCTGTTTCTGGTATTAAGCCTGTTATTTGAATATCTCCTGAATTACTAAATGTTCTCCTTAAATATATTTTTCCATCTTTATATATCTCGAATGTTGGCGCTTCTACTATTCTTCCTGATGGATCTTTTATATGTAGTGTACTTTTTGCTGTATATACTTCTGCTGTAAATTCTTCTACTATTACTTCTGGCTTTGTATAACCATTTGAATTAGTTATATCCTTCTCCTCTATTGTTTGTTCATTATCTATATCTTCATTATCTTTTTTATTCTCTTCTTTTGCTGTGTTTTCTTGAATTATACTATTTTGTATATTTTCTGTATTTTGATTGTTTTCATCTTTTGTTATTCCTAACTTTGTTAATAACTCCTCATATGTATAGTTATTTTCCAGCATTTGTATATTTGAATTGTTATCTATATCGTTTATTTCGTTAAATACTAAAATATTATTATTTATACTATAATATCTTATCGCATTTTCATAAAATGCTATTATGCTATTTACTGGAATAGTATATTCATTTAGTGTTGTCTTTATTTTTATCTCATTTAAATTGATATATACATTATCTGCTGTTTTTACAAATATATATTCTTTTCCATCTGCTCTTTCTAGATTATTTCCGTCATATATTTTTCCTTCACTTATACTTAAGTTTGGATAACTTGCTATTTCTTCAAAGTTTTTACTTATTAATATACTTTCTTCTGATAAATTATACATTGCACTATTATTGTTTATATATATTGGATAATTTAAATTTATTTCTGTTTTTTCTTTATTACCTACAAAGTAATCATTTAACTTTTTAAATATCGTTCCTTGTTCTTCTATTTTAGTAAGTTCTATATTTTTACTTGTATTAGAATTATTTTCCGCTGAAGAACCTAATAAGTTCTCTGTTATCTCTTTTCCACTTATTGCATATCCTTCATATTTAAAATTCATTATCGGACTATATTTTAAAAAGATAACATATATTAATGCTATTACTAAAATTATTGCTACTAGTCCTATTACTAAAAATATAGGATTTTTTATTATTTTAGAATTACTTATTTTATTTGTTACCTTCTTAAATGCTTTCATTATTCTACACCTCCTACTTCTGCTAAATTATTTATTGTCATTATTCTGGTGTAAAATTTTTGCATTAAATTTATTTTTTTAACACGCAAAAAACAGGCTATTTCTAGCACTTTGTTTTTTCCTTCATATAGTGCTACAAACAACCTGTTCTCCACGCCAAATAGAGCAGCCTCATTTGCTACCCTCTTTATTCCTCTAAACGTACTTGTGTGTGTGTGTGTGTGTGTGTGTGTACAGCGCCAAGGCTTACACGGTTTGCTGTTTTTTGCATTTCTTTGCCCTCGCTTTTCTTTTTCTTCTTTTTGTTAATCTTTCGAACAATTTTTATTTTGGGAATATTCGAATTTAACTTCTTCTCTTTTTATTTACTTTATATTATTAAATTTTTTATTTTTTGTAAATAGTTACTTTTCTATAAAAAGACTGTACCCTTTACGCACAGTCGTTTTTGCATACTTTATTTACATTTTTATAACATTTTATTGGTCAATTTTCAAGAACTTTATTGGTCGTTTTTCAACGTATTGGTAATTTTTCATTTTTTTCGACAAATAGAAAACTTTACATTTTTCACAAAGCAAAATCGGGATTTAAGGAACGTCTCCAAATCCCGATATGTTTATTCTTGTGTTTCTTCTGTTGTTCCAAATTCTTGTAAGTAACTTAAACCTCTTATTAATAATTGGTCTTTTTCTGCTGTTTGTAAAGAGTCTACACTCATATTTATTGTATAAGTGTCTGTTACTACTTTTGCTTCTTGTGTTTCTGTTGTGTCTATAACTTGATATTCATCTTTTTCATAATTATATATTTCAACATTTTGTTTATATCTTACTATAGCATATGATAATGGTGAAACTTCATAATTTGTTCCATTTACTGTAATTGTTGTTCTTTCTAAGAAGAAATATAAGTCTTGTCCATCATATAAAAATGCTTTTTCTAATTTAGTTTTATTTGTTTTTGTTGCTAAATTAGTTTCTAAGTAGATAGTTCCATCTTCTTCAGTAATATCTGCAAAATGATTTATTCTATACATCATTCCATTATTGTTTGGGTATACTATTGCCATATCTTCTGGGAAAATAACTTTATCATTTTCATCTGCATAGTATACTGGTGTAGAATCTAATGTAACTTTTCTATCAGTTGCTTTTAACTCTGTAAGTCCTTCTTTTCTTGTAAAAGTTAATTGTCCTTTATATTCTACTTTTTGTCCAGAATACCATTGATAAAAATCATGGTTTTCTGTTGTTGTGCTATTTAAATTTCCTATAATAATTACTACTATTACAATTATTAGGATTAATGCAGCAATTACAGATGACATTATTATCGAACTTCTTCTTTTCTTTTGTTTTTCTCTTTGTTCAGATTCTTCTACAATCTTTTCTTTTCTCTTTTGTTTATCAGATTTTTCTTCTGGTTCATTAATAATAATTTCTTCTTTATCTTCTATATCATTATTTATACTAATTGTATTTTCTTCATCTTTTATAGAAACACTATTATCTGTAGTGTTGTCTTCATTATTCTTAACTGCATTTTGTATTTCTTCTTTTATTTCATCTATATTTTTATTTGTAAGTTTTGCAATGCTTTTATCTAATTTTGCATTGTTTACTTCAGTTGCTTTTGATGTTTCTTTATCGTCCACTTTTTTAACAGTAGCATTTTTTTCTTTAGTTGTTTTACTTGTTACCTTCTTTGTAGATTTTTTAGCAGTCTTTTTCTTTGCGTTTACATTTTCTACAACTTCATCATTAAGATTTACAGCTGTACTATCAGATTCTTCTTTAACCTTTGTTTTTGTTTTTTTAGCTGGTGTTTTCTTTACTACTTTTTTAACTTCTTTGTTATCAGTAGCTTCATCTTTAGTTTTCACTGCTTTCTTGGATACTTTCTTTTCCTTTGCTTCCTTTAAGTTTATTTTCTCTTCTTTTTTCTTTTGATTTTCTTTTTCTTCCTTCATCAACCGTTCTCCTTTTGTGGTTTGTAATAATATCTTCAAAATTTTTTAAGAAGAAATATACCGCATATACTATTAAAAATATAATTAAACATATTTTTATTACAAGTACATATGTATCATTACTTTCTTCTATCATGTAACTTGTTAGTATATTTATTAAGTATAACGCAACTATTTGTGCGCTAGTACTTACTATTTCTAAAATTGCTTTCTTTAAATTAAGTACTGCAAATATTATAGACGAAATAGCTATCATTAGTAAATATAATAATATACTTTTACTATAAACGCAAGCGGTAAATATTACTAAAAATGTTCTTATAAAGATTGATATAATCATTATAATTTGCTTATTACTAAGTCCCATAAACATTCCACTTACCATTACACTTTTTTTGTGTATGTCAAATTTTTTAGTAACTAAATACATTATAAAACTTAATAATAATATTATTCCTAAAAATATTGGCAATACCCAAGCAACTTTGCTTAATTCGTAAAGTATTGTATCTAACATTTTATTCCTCTTTTATAAATAATTTAAATTCATTATGTTTAAGCATATAATATCCTATTATATTTGTCAACTTAACAAAATTATCAATAGCAATTATCTCAATATCGCCATCTACTTCTCCAATTACTGGTAGATAATCTTCCATGATACTTAAGTTATATTTTTTACTCTTAATTTTTATCATGGAAACATTATCATATGATTTTAAACCATTTCGTATGTTTAAAACTTTTACATTCATTTTTGCTACATTTGGTGTAGCTTCTTGTATATTTTCTTTTTCATTATTCATGTAATGTACCTCTAAATAATAATTTACTTTCGTCTACATCATCATATTTTCCATTTAAGATATCTTCTACATCTATTAATGTATCTTCGATATCTACCATAACCCCTTTTATTCCTGTATAGTTCTCAGAAACAAACATTGGTTGTGTAAAGTAATTTCTTAACTTTCTAGAACGATAGAAAATCATTCTATCCTCTTCTGATAATTCATCAATACCTAGAACTGCAATTATTTCTTCTAGTTCTTCGTATCTTGATAAATATCTTAATGTTTCTTGAACTAAATCGTAGTGTTTTTGTCCTACTACTTCTGCATCCACTGCTTTACTTGTTGTTTTAAATACGTTTATTGCTGGGTAAATACCCTTTTCTGCAACTTTACGGTCAAGAACTACTTGTCCGTCCATATGTGTTGTTATAGCTTGAACTGCTTCATCTGTTATATCATCTGCTGGTATATATATAGCTTGGAATGATGTTATTGATCCATTATCTGTAGAGTTGATTCTTTCTTCTACGTCTGTTATATCTGATACCATTGATGTAGGATATCCATTTTCGATTGGAACCCTCTTCATTTCTGTTGATATTTCAGATTTGGCTTGTATAAAAACGATATATGTTATCTATGAATACTAATACATCTTGGTCTTTTTCGTCTCTTAGGTATTCTGCAAGTGTTAACCCACTATATACTGCCTTAGATCTTGAACATGGATTTTCACCCATTTGTCCAAATACCATAGACATTTTATCTAATAAGTCTGATTCTTGCATTTCTTCGATTAATTCTTGTCCCTCACGAGAACGTTCACCAACACCAATAAATACAGCATTAGATTTTAATCTTTTATAAACATTGTTAATAATTTCTTTTATTAAAACTGTTTTTCCAACTCCGGCTCCACCTAAAAGTCCCATTTTAAATCCTTTTTGAAGTGGTGCGAAAAAGTCTAATGCTTTAATTCCTGTCCATAATGGTGCATTATTTATATTTAATTCTTTAAAAGAAAGTTTTCTGTCGTAAACATTTCTTGTTTTTACAGATTTTAATTCTTTATGATTAATTACATCTCCATATGGGCTAAATACTTTTCCTAATATTGCATCAGAGTATTCTATTTGTAGCCCACCTTTTTCTAAAGTTACAGCACCTCCTTTTTTTAGTCCTATAACTCTTTCAAAAGGTACTGTAGATGCTACATTATTATCTATTTGAACAACTTCAAATTTTCTGATACCATCTTCATCTTCATATGTTAATATGTCATTAAGTTTAACGCTTTCGTTAAATAATAATACTTTAACATTAAGTTCAGAAATACCAATTATTCTTCCTATTACTTCCTTTTCGTTAGCCATTATATCTACACCTTCCTATTATTTTTAGTCTTTTGAATTTTCTAAGACTTTTAATCTTCGTCTTTATGTTGTTTAATATTTTTTTATTCATCTTTAAAATTTAAATTTGTAAAGTTTTCTAAGACTTTTTTAAAGTTCTTATTGTTAGTTTCTTTTCTTTCTTCTCTTAAATTTTCTTCTTCTATTTCATCTAATTTCTTTAAAGATTCCTTTGTAATAGTTTGTCTCATTATGTTTTCAGAGGCGAAACTATTTTCTGTTGCAATTTTTATTTCGTAAGATAAATATAGTACAATTATATTTCTTAATATACTATTTATATCTCCCTCTATTGCAAAGTCCTCTAAGTGATGCTTCTTCTCTTGTGATTCCTCTTCTTTTATGTTTTCTATTGGTAATATTTTCTTTTTTCTAAGCTCGATTTTACTTATATTATAATAATGATTATAGATGATATTTATTTCACTATATTTTGCATTTAATATTGCATCATACAAAATATCTTCAATCTCTCCTATCTTACTTGGATACTCATCTTTTGTCATTGATAAAATCACATTATTTTTTTCATTTATGATTTTCTTTCCTATAATAATTTTATCGATATCTGCATCAGCTTTTGCTAAATCATTTACATTTGTATTAAAGTTTCCACAAAAACCTAAGTCATTTCCAATATAAACATTTAAAGGTTTATCTTCTTTATTTAACTTTAATATCTTTTTGTCTAATATTAAGTTTCTATTATTTAGTATGTTATCTGCAAAATCTGTAATTTCTTTTTCATACTCAAAATACTTTTCAGCATTTCTTCTTGCAGAGTCTACTCTAAGTAAAGAATGAAAATTCATTACTTTTACTACATTTCTTATTCTCATTTAGCATCCTCACCTAACATTTTGAATCTTTCTTTAATTTCATCTTGTGTTAATGGAGAAAATTTATTTTGTCTTAGAGCTTGCTCTATTAATTTACCTTTTCTCATTTTCTCTCTTAATTCTGGACTCATTTCGTCCATATTTGCAAGTTCGTATACTTCTTTTGTTTCTAAGTAACTTAGAAGTTCACGTCTTATGCCTGAACCTAATTTTTTCATATCTTCTGTTTGTACTGCTCCACCTAATCTTGAAACAGATACACCATAATTTATAGCTGGTATTTGACCTTTTTTAAATTGTTTTTCAGATAGAACAATTTGTCCATCTGTTATAGATATAATGTTTGTAGAAATATAATCTGTTATATCTCCACCTTTTGTTTCTACTATTGGAAGAATTGTTATAGATCCACCACATTTGTGTTGACATCCTTTTTCTAATAATCTTGAATGTAAAAAGAATATATCTGCTGGATAAGCTTCTCTTCCTGGTGCTTTGTTTGATATTAAGCTTATTTCTCTATAGCTTTGTGCATGTGCTTTTAAGTCATCTATTACAACTACTACATCTTTCTTTTGCATCATGTATTCTTCTGCAATTGATAATCCTACATATGGTATTAAACTTTGAACTGTAGTTTTATCATCATTTGTAGCAGCTACTATCATTGTATATGATAATGCATTTCTTCTTAATAGCTCGTTGTATATTGACTTAATTTCTTTTTTGGTTTTACCAACTGCTATATAAATACATATAATATCATTTTTATTAGACTTTTCTTTCATGATTTGTCCTTGGTTTACTATAGTATCTAAAGCAATTTGTGTTTTTCCTGTTTTCTTATCACCTATTATTAATTGTCTTTGTCCTCTACCAATTGGGTATATTAAGTCTATTCCAGCGATTCCAGTAAGCATTGGTCTGTTAACTGGTGTTCTATCCATTATAGGTACTGTTGGTCTTTCTATATCTATATATTTAAATTTTTCGAATGCTCTTCCTGTTAATAAATCTACCCCGAATAAATCTGTAACTCTACCTAAAGCTTCTTCTGCGAAGATTGCTCTAAATCTTTCCCCTGTTGTATTTACAGTATCTCCAATTTCTATTGGTTTATCTTCTTTAACAACAGAAATTATTACAGAGTTCTCCTTTATTTCATTAACATATCCCATTCCTTTTCCTCTAATTGTTACTTTTTCATAATAAGCAACATTCTCAAGGCCAGATACTTCTATAATATAATCTTTTAGCCTAATTACTTTTCCTGTATCAAATACATTTTTCTCTTCTTTAATTTTCTTTAATTTACTTTCTACAAGATTGCTAATATGCTCGCTCATTTCTTCACCCTTTTTCCTTATATACTATAGTCATATAATTTGTCTTTGTATTCTATTATAATACCTTTAGACATGTTCTTATATAATTGTGTTTTTATTTTAGTACTTAAATAATCATAGTTTTTGTTACTGTCTCCACTAACATATACATATATTGTTGGAGAAATTTTATCCATTCTTTCTTTTATTTTGTCCAACATTTCTAAAACATTAAAATTCTTTATTGTTTTAATGATTGGCTCTATAAATGATTTATTTTCTTTAGTTAAAACACTTTCTACCAAGTCCAGTTGTTCTTCTGGTGTTAGTGTTAAAGATTCATATATTGCATTTTGTGTAAATAACTTAGAAAATGCATCTAGTTCTTTATATTCTGTTGTGTCATCATCTGCATGTATTTTTATAAAGTCTTTAAGAATCTTTTCTTCATTAACATCAAATTCTTTGTTTAAACCTTTATAGTTCTTAAAGAACCCTGCTTCCCTAAATTCTGGAGTTGGGATATCATATACGATTTTTTCTTCTTGCTTTTTAATTTCCGGTATCTCTACAATTTCCCCTTTTTCTCCTGATTGTTTAGCTTCGTTTAAACGTTTAATTTGTTCTGATAATATTTCTATCTCTTTTTCTTTTTCAGCTATTATATAGTCAAAGTCTTGTAGTTTATCTAAAAAGTACTTTTTGGTACTATTGTTAATTCTTTTTACTAAGTTTTTAAACATAAAGAATGTGAAGATAAACATTATTAAGACTATTACAACCGCTGGTATTATTAGTTCCATAACTTTCACCTACTATACTGTTAAAGGATTGTAAAATAATAATAAAAATATAAATGCGAATAGTAGTAATAAGAATATTGCAACTACTATTAATATTGTCATTACTGAATGTACAATATCACTTTTTGTTTCTGGGTTTCTACCTACAGCTTCTGCTACTTTTGAACCTAAGATTCCAATTCCTATTCCTAAACCTAAGAATGTTAATCCTAGCATCCAACCAATGCTACTCATTGTTGCAACTAAAATTTGTTCCATGTTCTTTCACCCTCCTTTTAATAATTTCTATATTTTGCTTGAATATTTGTATTAACTACACTTCCGTCATGTGATGTTCCTTCTAGTTGTACTGTTATTTCACTTCCATAATTTTCATATGTAAGTACATTTGACCAACCATCTGTCTTTACAGCTTGTGTTAAGTTTACATCCATGTCACTTTCTTTTACACCATCAACATATAGTGCAATTTTTGCATAATCAAATGCATAATTTTGATCTAATTTTAGATTAAAATATACTTTTTTACTTCCTGTTCCTACTCTTGTGATATCAATACTTGCATTGATTTTTGTTGTTCTTACAGATAATACATCTTCTATATTATCTACGACTTCATTATCTTCTGTAATTTCTTTATAGCCTAATGTTATTTTGTATTCTGTATTTGGCTCTAAGTCTGTTAACCTATATGTTGTAGCATTTTTATCTAATGCTATTGTGTTTTCATATCCCACAGCCTCTACGAATGCATAAACTGTTTGATACCTATTTTGTGGATCTTGTACTGCATATTCTATATCTATGTAAGAAGATGTAGCTATTGCTCCTCTTAAACTTACACTCTTAGATAATGGTGTTTGGTTTGTACTTGAATTGCTATTATTTATTATTGTATCTCCACCATTTCCTGCATTTCCACTTGTTCCTGCATTTGTTCCTGATTGAGCTCCACCTTGGTTGTTTATTACAGATCCATCTGCGTTTTGACCATTTCCAGAATTATCGCTTCCATTTTCTGAAGTTCCTCCATTGTATTCTGGAATTAGATTTTGCCAATCCATATCTTTTTCTTCTTCTTTTTCTACATATTCATTTGTACTTCCTATAATATCTTTTAAGTTAATTTCTTCATTTCCTACTATTAACTTTTCATTTGCTATATCAAATCTATATGAACTTGTAGAAAGTACAATTGGATTTATTGTTCTTGCATATATTTCGTTATTTAATAATAAAGTATTTCCTGATTTATCTATAATTATATATAAATATTTTGAAGTACTTATACTTCCAGATTCATTTTTTATAGAATTGCTTATCATTAAATATTGTCTATCTGCAATTTTATAAAATGCATCTTCTGAAGTATTTCGTATTGTTGTGTCTTTAGAATATTTTTCTACTTGTCCATCTAATAATACTTTAAATACATCTCCATATAATGTAACTTGTGAGTTGTTTCCGTTATAGCTTACTACTTCTGGATTTAGTTTATATGTTTCGTTTGTATTATCTAATGTTAAGTAATAATTTCCATCCCATTTTTTTATAATTGTTCCAGCCTCTTCTGGTTGTAATGGTTCATATTCACTATCATATAATGTTACATTACTTTCTATTCGGTACTCCTCTACTTCATGATTTAAGGCTAATCGTAGACAAGTAATTAATAATATGATTATTATGATTATTATAATTGCAAAAATTGCAAATCTTTTTTTATTTCCTGCTGCTAATGATCTCAAATTATTCACCCCTATTTTTTAGTATGGAGGGGGAAAAACTATTCCCCCATTATTTAGTTTGCTATATAAATATGTTCTACACTTGCTGTGTCTACAATGTCGCCATTTTCATCTAAGAATTGTATTTCTATGTAATATCTACCTTCTGTTGGTAAGTTTTTATTTAATGTAAATGAATAGTATGTTTCATTATCTGTTATAGATGTTGTTTTATTTGGTATAAAGTCTTCTGTATCACTTTGGTTGTATCCACTTGTGTTGTAAATAGAATATTTTATTTGTTTTATTTCTTCTATTTTATAACTATTGTAGAATAATAAGTCTATCTTATTTGTTTCTGTGCTATTGTTTACAGATGTTATATTACCTGCTGAGATACCACTTTCATTTATTGGTTCTACTGTTCTTGTGTTTTTATTGTCATGTGTATATGGTTCTTGACCATCATTTGTATAGTCTAGGTCAAAGTTTACTTCTAATGTATAACTTTGGTCTTTTGCTACGTTCTCTAAGATAAATTCATTATTTACATCACTTGTATTGTATTCTCCTTTATATTCTTCTGGAGTAATTTCTTCGTGATTTTGATTATAAATTTTTACTGTATATTTATCATTTACAGCTATTTTATCATCATCATACATTGTTACTGTAAATCTTATTTTTGTTCCTGTTTCTATTTGTCCATCTTCTTTTACAGTATCTTGACGATAACCTTGTATAGCTACTAGTGGTGATGATAATGGGTTTAAATAGAATTCTTGTTCTTTTGTTCCTAAGTCTATTTCTTTTTGTCCACCCTCTACACTTTCATCTGCTATAACAGCAATTGGTGTTATTACTATTTTATATTTTGTTCCAAATGTAAATATACTTCCTGGGTTTGCAGAAACTTTTTCTTCCATTTGTGCTTTTGGTAAATCGTCTTCAAAGTTTGCTACCTCTTCGGTGTAATCTTGTGTTTCATCACTCCATCTGTATATTACATGTCTTAATTTTTGATATCCTAATACTTTATCTAGTGTATATGTTACTTTTACATATTTTTCATTATATGTTACAGGATCATATACTACATTAATATTGTCTACATTTACATTTGCTAATGTAGAGAAATAATAATATCTTCCAACTGTATCTGCATCTACGTCATATAAATATTTTTCTGTATAATCTTGTGATACTTCGTTCTTATTACGTATATTTGTTTTAAATCTTATATAATAATATGTTTTTGGTTCAAGATTATTTATTTCTACAGTACCGGAAAAATCACTTACTGGTATCTCAATATCTCTTACCTTTTCACTATTACTTAAGTTTTCATCTGTTTTCCATAATTCTACAATTATCATATTGTCTTTTATTTCTATTGTATCTTTATTTATTAAAGTTGCATTAATTTGTACTCTGTCTAATTCTTCGTTTATGTCTAATTCACTTGTACTACCATCTTTTAGCATACTAATTCCTGGAATAATTAAGTTAAACTTAATTATATTACTTCCATCTGTTGTTAGTTTTTGTAAACCAATTTCTTTTTGTAATACTACATCATTTTGATATGTAAATCCGTTTTGTGAATAATTTAATTCTAATGCAGTAATACTACTATCTATTGGGTTTATTAAATTAAATGTCTCTGAAGTTTCACTATCTGTATTTGCATTTGTTGATTCAAACATATTGCTGTTAACAGATGTTGTTGGTACAAGGTTTCCTTCTTTATTTATAGAATAGTAATAAACCTCTTCTCCTGATTTATACGTTTTTTGATATGCTACATAATCACTTTGTACATCATATCCTGTAACTCCTGTATCATAGTAAGCTTCTACTGTTACTTCTGTTTCTAAGTCTAATAAGTCTGATATATCATTAAAGCTTACTGTTAACATGTTGTTATTTACAACTTGTAAGTCTTGTACTATTTTAACTGTTCTACTTGCTGTATCTTCGAAAGTTACTTTTAATGCTGTTATTCTATCTAATTTTGCTTCATCTCCAGAAACAGTTATACTTACACTATTTTCTTCTAATTCAACTCTATATGTTAAATCTGATATATCAATTTTTCCTTCGAAATATTGATATCCTAATGTTGTTTCTATTGCAGTATTTATTTTAATTAGTCTTGTTGCTGTTCTTATTTCTAAGTTTCCTGCAATTAAGTTTTCGAATGTAACTTCTTCAAATGTATCTCCTGTATTTGCATTAATTGCTTTTGTATCTTTTTTGTTACTTGTATTTATATATGCATAGAATTCATCTTTTTCTAATGCATTATCTATATCAGCACATTTATATTTATATGTTATTGTATTTTCTGTTGAGATAGATGGATACATTATGATTCTAGGTGCTTGTTTTTGTGCTGTTACTGTTTGTGATCTTAATGTAACATTGTCTGTTGGTAATGGCCATTCTGTTTCTCCTGTTCCATCATGGTTTAAGTCTAAATATACTTTATATGTAAAGTAATAACTATTACCTCTTCTAGCTTGATCTGTATCTTGAGTTCCATATTTTGTACCATCTCCAACATCAAATGTTGCTGCTGGTATAACTCCATCTTCTCCTACTGGAAGTTCTTGTGTTCCAATTACTTGTCCTGTTGAACTATCTATCATTGTGTATACAACACTTGTTGCATAATTTTGACTATTATCATATTTAGCTTGAGCTTTATATCCAACAACAGTTTGGGCATCTAATTCTGCTCTTGGACTTTCTATATCACGATTTCTTATTGGTGTAACATCTATTGCTTGTTCTGTTTGTGTTGGATAATCTGGAATATATCCGTTTGCTGTTATTACATAATAGTTATATCCTAAACCTTCTGTTAAAGGTATTTTATTTCCTCCATCATATGTATAGTCAAAAGCATTTAATACTTCAATTGTATATTTTTGATCCCTAAAGTCTTTATTTTCTGCTCCGAAGAATTTTGGTGTTATTGTTTTTGATGTATCATAATATTCTTCTTTTATCTTACTCTTGTATGGATCTTGTGAGTATTCATCTTTTATATTTACTGTTCTTATTGGTGTTCCTGGCATAGTTACAGTTCCATCTGCATTTTCGATTGGTTGACCTGCATAAATTCTAAACTCTAGATTTGCTAATGTATTAGCTTCCAAGTCTTTTAATGTTTCATCATCTGGATTTACTGTATCTATACTTCCACTTGTGTCATCATTTACTCTTCTTAATTTAAAGCTAAGGTTAAATGTATTTCTTGTATCTTCATTGTTTTGTATAAATGAACCCATTAATGTGTCTGGTGTTAATGTTTTTATAATTGCTCCACCAATGTAACATTCATCTATTGGATCATTTTCATCTTTTAGATCAACTGTTGTATAAACTCTAAATTTATATGTTTCATTACTTCTTAAATCATTTACATCAATTGGTATTGTTAGTCCACCATGATATGAGAATTGTCTTGTATATCCTGTTGAATCTGTATATGTTACTAATAATGTATTTGTTTCATCTGTACTTATTGTATTGTTTGGATCTTCTATTATTAGTTTTCCTTGGATTCTTTCATATGTAATTGTTTCTTTCTCAAATCTTACTGTTGGGAAAGCAACACCATCCATTTTCATAATGTCACTATATTCGCTTTCATATTCAACGATTTTTTCATTATCATTAAATAATGCTATTACTTTAAATGTATATGGTACACCTCTTGATAAGATTTTTTCATCTACATTTACTATTATTTCTTCATTACTTGAAACTTCTTTTGTATATACTGGAGCTTCGTCTAATCCAGTTCTTGTATCATATATTTCATATCTATATCCTTGTATTCCATTATCTGGATCTACTACATTTGTTAGTTTTAATGTAAATGTAGAGTCCCTTTTGTTCATTTCATATTCTGGTCCACTTATTTCTGGTTTATCTTTTAATGTTGTAAATGTTTTTTCTTGTTCAAAGCCATTAGAAATTATTTGTCCATCATATAATACATTTGTTAATTTAATTGTATATTCTGTATTTGATTGTAGTCCTATAAATTCTGCTGTTTGTCCAGCTAAAGTTCCATTTCCTACTTCATATGTTTGGTCTACTGTTCCTGAACTTGATACTAAAGATAATTGTGCACTCTTTACTTTTGAATCTGAATCTACAGAAACTTTAAATTTTAAAGAGCTATTTGTAAATACATCTTTTTCGAATGTTATTCCAACACTTTTTGTTCTAAATATTTTGTATACAAAGTTTTTAGTATATGTTATTCCATCTACATCATAAGCAGATTCTACTACTAATGTATAATCTGTATTTGGTGTTAATGTTGAAACTGAAACATCTATATTATATGTTCCTATAGATTCTTCTCTTGCATATACTGTTTTTCCAGTAGAATTTTCTAGTATTTTTATGTATGAATTTCTAACAAGTCTTGCTTCATCATCTTGAATTGTTATTTGAGCATTTACACTTATTGAATCCACATTAAAACTTTCTACATTAAATACAGGAGCTACAAGTTCTGGTAAATCTTGAACTATAGATTCTGATCCTCCGCCATTTACTTGTGAATTTGAAGAACCACCTTCTCCTGTTCCTGTAGTTCCATCTGTTCCTACAGCTCCTTCACCTGTTTGAGCACTTCCACCTTGTCCTGCAACTCCATCATTTTCTCCATTGTTTGCATTTTCAGCATCTTGAGCTGCTTGTTGTGCATCTACTTGGTTTTGTAATATACCTTCTATTTCATTTAGGTCATTATTTTCTTGTTCAGGTTGTTCTTGAATTTCTACATTATCATCAGAATCAATTACCATATTAGCAAGGTTCATTCTTGTTTCGCCATTTTTACTAACTGTTTTACTTTGTAGATTTATCTCTATATTATCTGGTAAAGAAATATTTACATTGCTAGAAATTGTTTGATATATAATTTCTTGATTATATATTTTAATAACTTGATTATCTAAATATTCTAATTCTAAATAACCATTTATCTCTTTTGTTGTTCCATCATTAAATAAAACTGTCATTCCATTTCCAGCTATTAAATATTTAGTATCAGAAATTTTCCATATTAAATTAGTAAATTGTAGTCTTCCATTTAGATGATTTATCCAATAGTTATCACCTTGTTTGTTTACTACTTGGTTTGCAGCGATACTATAATATGTAATTGGATCTTGTTCTATATTAGCAAGGTTTATTAATACACCTTTCTTTAAACTACTTATAGCTCCATTATTATAGTGTATGAAGTTATCTTTTCCTGTTGTAACTTCATCCCCGCTGGTATCTTTAAAAATAACCTTTTGATTATTTTTAATTTTGTATTCCTCATCTGCATTGAAATAATACTTATCTATTTTTTGGCTCTGACTACTTGCACTTTGCAATATATATCCAGGGTCTTCAAAAACTTTGGTATTTTCTTTTTGCACATTGTAAACATTATAAACTAATAATCCTGCTAGAATTATTCCAATGCCTACTATAAAAAATATGTATTTTTTCATAGCTCTTTTCCCTTTCCTATTTGTTTTGTTTATATCAAAAAAATGTTATCATAGAAAAAATTTCATTTCAATATATAGATTTTTCCATTTTTTTTGATTTCGTTTTGTTTACTTCTACCTCTTTACGGAAGCTTATTTTGAAGTTTTTTGCTTCTACATTTTTTAGAATATTAAATTATTATGACATTTTAAAAAATATTTTTTTATTGCCATTGTTCTTTCATTGTATCTTGTAAAACCCTTAGGGATTTGGGAACATTCCTTTTTTCCCGAAGAGGGATTTGGGGAGGGTTTTGGGGACGTTCCTAAAATCCCGATTTTCTATTTTTGGTATAATTAGTTTTTACATAAAAAAACAGCACCTTTTAATTTTTACAATCTTAAGATGCTGTTTTTTAGTTATTTCTTATTTTTTTGCCTTTTAGTAAATACTACTGCATATCTTAATGTTACTGTCTCTAATCCTACTAATGCAACTAATGCAAGTATTAATCCTATTGGTAATTCTCCTGTTTCTGGATTTATTTCCTCTATTTCTTTTCCTGTTGCTTTTTCTACATAGTGTACTATTACTTTTGCTGGTTGCTTATAGTAGTAGTTTACTACTATTTTCTCTTCTGTCATCGTTCCTGCTGCATTTGTTGGTAACATGCTGTTTTCTTCTTCATCTGCTTCTACTAGTTTATAACTTAAGAACTCTTTTGCTTTTATGTCATATTCATCTCCTACTTTTGCTTATCTCTATTTACTCCATCAATCTCTATAATATCTTTATCTAGTACAGCCTCAATATAACTTCTAGTAATTTTCATAGCTCCATTAACACTAATATTTACTGCTTCAGGCCAACCACCTTTTACAATCAGTTCCGCTAATCTTTTTAACTCTACCTTTTTTACGAGCTTTTTTTTCACTTTATTTTCAAATAAATCTTTTAAAGAAGCCTCTCCTGATGAATCTCCAGATTCATATAAAGACATTGTATACATTTTCATTCATCCAATAGCATTGTGCATTTTTTGACTACTTTGTTGTGCAATTTTTGACTTTAAAAATCTTCATTTAACAAAAAGTCAAAAACATTCAAATGCTTTATTCCATTAGTTGACATATCCACATCATCTAAAGATATTACATATTTGGGATAATTGTCTTGTATACTCTTATATGCTCCAAATTCCCTATTTATTGTTTCTTCGGAATTTAAATATAAGCTTACTTGAATATACTTAATCTTTTTATCTTTTATAGCTACAAAATCGACTTCTGCATCTTTTAATTTTCCTATATAAACATCATATCCTTTAAAAATTAATTCATTATATACCAAATTCTCTAAACAAATTGAATAATTAGTTTCTTTATTTGTATTTTTTATCTTTTTCACTCCAAGATCTGATACATAATATTTATTTAATGTTTTTAAAATACTTTTACCATGTATATCATATCTGTATACTTTGTTAATAATAAAAGTCGAACATAATGCTTCTATATAGTTATATAAAGTTTCTGCAGATACTTCTCTATATTCATTTTTTAAATATTTCAAGACATTAGTTGCAGAAAATTCTCTTCCTTCAGTTTCTAAAATATATTGCCATACTTTATTGAATAAAGTAATATCTTTTACTCCCAATCTCTCTACAACGTCCTTTAAAACAATAGAATCATATACATCTGATATATAATTTAATTTAGTAATATCATCTTCAAATGAAAATCTTTGAGGCAAACTTCCCCATTCAAAGATATCAAATAATAATTTTTTGTAATCTTTTGTATTTGTTAATTCTACTGCTTCCGAAAAGTTCAGTGGATTTACTTTAAAACTAACATATCTACCTGTTAAGTCAGTTGAAAGTTCTTTAAATGTCATCTTGCTGTTTGAACCAGTTATAAAAATACTACATTGATTCGTTATACGAAGTGAATTTATTCCTTTTTCAAAATCTTTTACTTTTTGTATTTCGTCTAAAAATATATAGTATGTTTTATTATCTTTAATTTGTTGTTTTATATAATTATTTAAATCTATTGCATTTTTTATAAAACTGTAATCTAACGATTCAAAATTTATATATATAATATGGCTTTCATCAGTTTTATCTTTTAGTAATTCATCCTTAATTTGATTTAATATTACTGATTTACCAGCTCTTCTTAAACCATATATTATTTTAATTAAACTATTTTCTTGATAAAATGGTCTTATTCTTTTTAAATAATATTCTCTTTTTAACATAGTTTTCACCTCTAATTTAATTATAACAGATTATTTTATTTTTTCAAGTTATTTCGATGTATCGAAATAACTTTCTTTTTTTGACATTTTTTTCGTTGTATCGAAATAATTTTCTTCCTTTAACATTTTTTGCTGTATCAAAATAATTTCAATATTATAAAAGCATCCATTGAATGCCTTCTTTAACTAAAAGTTTGCATTTCAATTGATGCTTTATATTTTATTATTACTTGTCTTTATTTATTTTTCTTTTGTCTTTTAGTAAGTACTACTGCATATCTTAATGTTACTGTCTCTAATCCTACTAATGCTACTAATACAAGTATTAATCCTATTGGTAATTCTCCTGTTTCTACTGCTATTATTACATTTGCGTTTGATGTATTATCTTTATCATTGTTGTCTACAAATCCTGGTACATTTTGTGTATCTACTATATTTATTACATTGTCTTTTTCTCCCATGTTGGTTTCTGCTGTATTCCAATTTAGTACTACTGTATATTCTTTTGTTTCCCCTGGATTTATTTCTGGTATTATCTTTCTTAATACTCCAGCTTGTTCTTCCCATGTTCCGTCATTATTGGCTAAACTCATTCCTTCTGGAATGTTTTCTTCTATTGTTGCATTTCCTGTTACCGATTATGATGTAGCTCTAGTTTCTGCATTTGTTTCTTCATTTTGTTTTGCTGTTGAGCCACTTGATTCTACAAATTGTTTGGTAAAAGTAAAAGTTAGTAGTAAAATTCCCAGTATCACTATTAATCCTATTATTGCTTTCTTATTTATTACTCTTTTCTTATTATTGTTTTTTACCGATTCTACTTTTTTTCCTTTCATTTGCATACACCTATTTCTCCTATAATAACTTATTATATTAATATAAGTAAATAGAGCATTGCTTCCAATTCTTGGTGCAATGCTCTATCACTTTACGGATACTATTTTTAGACATTTTATATTATTTTTTAATTACATATTGTATAATATTCAATTTTACTAACTCTATCCTTATCTTTACTTTATTTTTCTAAATTTCTAAGAATCTCCTCAATAACTTCTTCTGCTAAAACAAAGTCTGTATTTATAAAACCTATTTCTGGTCTAAGTCCATCTTTATTATGGAAATCAGAACCAACCGTTACAAATAAGTTGTGTTTCTTAGCAAATTCATTCCACTTCTCTGTTTCATTAAATTTTTTGTCATATCTATCTACATACAAATAGTTAGCTTCTAATCCATCAGGTTTCATATCATTAACAATTTCCAAAATATCTTCATCGGTCAAATTATCTTCATGCACATATGCTACTGGATGTGCTAAAACAACTTTTCCATTTGCAGCTCTTATAATCTCTGCAGCTTCTTTTGGAGTTGCACTTTCCTTTTTTACATATGCAGGACAATTTTCGTTCATTATTGTTTCTATAAATTCTCCTTTACTTGGAATATGCCCAAATTCTGCTAATAATTTTTCTTTGTTTTTTGGATTGTTTGTTGCATCTAAAGCTATATGTGCTTTTGTTACAGCATCTATCTTATCTAATTCTTCTACATTTATATAATATCCTAGTTCTTCTAACTTTTTAGCTACATCATGTAAATAATTATGTCTCGCATTTCTAATTTTACTTAATCTTTCTTTAAACTCTTCATCATTTAAATCTAGATTATATCCTAATACATGTACTCCTGCTTTTTTTGCTTTAGTAGAAATCTCGACTGCATTTATTATCTTTATATTTTTACTTTTTGCATATTCAAATAATTCATCATTATATGCATCTACTGTATCATGGTCTGCTATTGCAATTACAGATACTCCATTTTTATATGCTTCATCTATTACTTCTTTAGGTGTTAATGCTCCATCTGAAACTGTTGTATGAATATGTAAATCTATTCTTTTTCCCATTCTATCTTCCTCCTTATTATTCAAGTTCAGGTCCCTCGTCTTCTTCTAATTCTCCTCTTTCCTTTGTTAGTTGCTCGCCCCATCCTGTTATTCTTCTATAAAAAATTTCTTCTAATTCATGTTCCTGAAATCTTCTAAAGTTTGCTGGAGTTGCTGCTTGCGTAAGAAAATCGAACAATTCTTCTGGCGTATTTTCTCTTATTACTCTAGTTCTGCTCTTTTGTAGTGTTTCTTTCATTCCTTCTGTAAAATTAAATGCTGTAAAAGCTGAAAGATAATCATAAATAAAGTTATATGCCTCGTCATCATATTGCCATTCTTTTCTAAGTGATTTTGGTCTAATTGGTAAATATGGTTTTCTTTCTTCTACTTTTGCTAATTGTAATTCATCTGGTACTTGTTCTACTAGTTCCATCAATTTTGATTTTTCCATAATATGTGCATCTATTGGCAAAAATACTTTTGGAAATTCTCCGTCTTTTAAATTTGTTGAAATTTTCACAACATCACTTAAAGATTGTAATGGAGAAACATCTGATGTACGCATATTATATTTCTCTAGTAATTTGCTTAATTCAGCTTGTGCTTGTTCAATACTTCCGTCCTCACAAACTAACCACATGTCTAAGTCAGGTAATCTGTTTATAATTTTTCTTGGCTTTAATGAATCTATCATATTTTGGCATGGTTTACATACTATTTTTAAATCTGGCATTATATCATAATTTCTTTCTAGACAAGATTTACACTGCCATATAGATTTTTGTACAGGCTCCCCATCTCTTACTAATTGCCTGTTATATCTAATTTGTTCCGAAATAATTGGAATTTCTCCATTTAAATTTTCATCCAATACATAAAATGGATAGCCAGTTCCAAATGAGCCTCTATTTACACTTACTGAAGAAGCAATCATATTAAATGCTTCTATATTCCATTTTAAAAATTTTCTTTTTAAGTCAGTATTTGTTTTTTCAAAGGTTGTTGAAGATTTTTCTACCTCTTCCACAACATCTTTTATTGTTTTTGATTCGTTCATAATCATCCCTCTATTCAAATTTATAATTGTATTCCTTGTTCTCTATCATATATTTCTGTTATTTTTTCTAGAAGTTCTTTTTCTTCTGGAAACTTTGTTGTTTTGTTCCTCTTTTACTAAATTTTTCTTCATAATATTGTTCTGCACTTTTTCTGTCTCTTTCTCTTCCAACAATTACAGCTGTTCTTGCATCTTTAAATTCTCTATTTCTACTACTATATATTCTTAGTGGTCTACTTGGATTGTCACTTCTTGTATAAACTTCAACAATATCTGCCATTCCAGATTCTTCAATCGCTTGGATATTTTCTAGCATTTCATCATATGCTTTATAAAAATGATCTTCCATTACCAACCTTCCCCAGCCTTTTTGTTCTACTTGTCCTTCATATCTTTCAATTATTGACATCAAGCAATTTAGTTCATTAACGGCCATTCCTCTTACAACTATTTTGTACCCATGCATTTTGCTCATCATCTTTGTTAATAGTTTTAAGTTTCTACCTGTTCCCTCAAAAATAACATTATACCTACTAGCTACTGCAACATCAAATAAATTGTCTGTCCAAAAATTACTTTCTTGATTAGTTACTTTTGTATAATATTCTGGATATTTTTTTGCTAATTCATCTATTCTAGGATGAAATGGTTTTAATTCATCACTATTAATGACAACAGCATTATTATCCTTAAACTGTGCACAGGCATATCCGTTTAAACCTGTTTTTCCAGAACCTGGAGGTGCAATATCTATTATTGCTATAGGTTGCTCACTTGTTTTCTTTCCTGCTAACATAATCGCATTTATTTTGTTTCCTATTTCGTTGCGTTCGTCTTCTGAAAGCTTATATTCAGTACATACTTCTTCTAATGTTTTATTTTCTTCCATATTCTATTCTCCTTCTATATTAATATAATCTTTTTTTATTTCTGGTCCGTATTCTGTTATTATTTTCTCTATTACATCCTCTTCTCCAATATACATTTTATTTCTTTCATCTATCAGTTTTTTCATTTTATCGTCTTCAGCTGTATATCCTTCTCTAGACATTTTTGCAATTTTAGCTGCCATAATTTCAACAGCTATTTCTAGATTTGTATTTTTACTCATATCACTCATACTTTTTCTCCTTTACTTCTCGTTTTATGGTAACTACTATGATATCATAAAATTTCTATTTTTTCAATCTATATCAAAAAATCAATGTTCTATATGTCTAATAAATTTATACCAGTTATTATATCATCTTTAGCACTCATAAATTCTTTACTAATATTTTATAACCTTTATATAAAAAAGAGGATATCTAATCCGAATACCCTCTTTTTTTGCATTTTTGTTTTAAAGATTTTTTAAATTACATATTTCTTAATTATGAATACTCCTCCACCTAGTGCTATAACTACTAGTGCTGCTATTCCGATATATAATTTTGCATCACCTAGTGCTACTGTAAGCATTACTGGTGCATCATCTATATCATCTTCGTCTTCTTTAAAGTTGTCTGGCACAGAGTCTATATCTGGTGTATTACTGTCATTATAATCTTGGCTTATTTCTGCTATATTTGTTTTTAAGCCCATATTATCTTGTCCATTTATCCAAGTTAATAATATTGATACTGTTGCGCTTTCTCCTGGTTGTAACAATGTATTTTCTAGTAATTTTGTTGCAACTCTTTCTCTTCCATTCAATGGTTCTCTTGTGTACCAATCTGGATTGTCTTCTTGTACAAATCTTAGTCCTTCTGGGATGTAATCTGTTATTTCTTTTGCATATCCAGCGATTTCACCTTCGTTTGTTATTTTGATTTGGAATTCGAATTTTACTGTTACTTTGTTTATATCTCTTCTTCCTAAATCTACTTTTGCTGGTGGTTCTGGATCTTCGTCACCTGTATGTCCTGTTTCTTGTACAGTCTGTGTTCCGTCTGCATCTATTATGATTGCTTTACTTACCCATTTTTTTAGGGCTAAATCGAAGTATTTAACTTTTACAAATTCTTTATCTAAGTCATCTTCTTCGTTCCACTCGTTATTGTTATCAGGAGTAGAATCTATATCATCAATTGGATCGCCAGAACTATCACTGTCATCAGCAATTTCTGCTGTATTTACTAATATTCTATCTGATGTATTTGGTTCTGTTACTTGGAATGCAATTTTTACATCTCTGTAATCAGGATTACTTTCTGTTAGTCCTTTTTCTGGATCATATGCTTTTATTAGATTATCTCCATCATTTTCTTCCTGTGCTTTAGATAAATAATCTGTTGTCACACTTTGTCCATCTTCTGATTCTTGCCATCTATATTCCCTATTTATAGGATTATCTGGTAAGAATTTTAGACCATCTGGAATATCGTCCTTTACTTCTGTTGCATATCCATCTATTAAGCCTTCATTATATATTCTTATTGTATATGTAACTACATCTCCGTTTTCTACTTCTACTGGGTCTTTTGTATGGTCATATTTAATATTTCCATCTTCTCCAATACTTAATTGTGGAACTCTCGTAGTTACTTCTTGGTCATCAACTGCAGTAATAAATTTTCTTAATGCTAAGTCAAAATATACTACTCTAACTTTTTCGAAGTCATCATCGTCTTCTTGTCCTGGTACATATTCGTTGTTTATTTCGTCATCTTTATAATTTGGTAACTCTTCATCACTTGGAACTTGCATATTATTTGTTTCAGAATCTCTATCTATTACATCATTTCCTTCAGAATCTTTTGCTTCTGTTATCTCTGCTAAATTTGTTAATTTCTTACCAAATTCTGCAGTATCTTTTACTTTACATACTATTTTTACATCTTTATATGATAATGTTGTTCCATCAAATGCTTTTATTAAATTTTGATTTGAAGTTGTTGCTGTAGAAACTGGAATGCCTCCTCTTGCTTCTGATAAATAATCTGTTGTTACTGTTCTTCCATCTTCTGAAACTTGCCATCCATATTGTATATTTGTTTCGTTTTCTGGTAAGAACTCTAATTCTGCTGGTAATTTATCTACTATTTTATTTGCATATCCATCTATTGAGCCTTCATTATATACTCTTATTGTGTATTCTACAACATCTCCTCTTGCCATATCCACAGCTTTCTTTGGATGATTATATGTTGCTGTTGTAGCTGTTCCATTTGCTAAATTTGTTACATCTACAGATGGCTCTCTACCTATTAATGTTGTTCCATTTTTTCCTGATATAAATTTTCTTAATGCTAAATCAAATTCTTGAATAATAACTTTTTCAAAATCATCATCATCTTCTTGTCCTGGTATATATTGTTTTTCAGAATTTATTTCGTCATCTTTATATGTTGGTAAATCTGTATCTGATGGTAATGTAAAGTTTCCATTTGGTACAGAGTCCCTATCTGTTACTGCTCCACCTTTACTGTCTGTTTCTTGTGTAATTTGAGCTAAATTTGTAATCTTCTTTAATGATTCTGTAGAGTTCTTTACTCTACATTTTACTTTAACTTCTTTGTAATCTAATGTTGTTCCATTATATGCTTTTATTAAATTGCTTGCATTTTGATCTCTGTCTGCTGCTTCTGATGAGTAAGCAAGTTTATTTGTTTTTATTACTCTATTATTACTTGCATCAATTTTCCAACCATAACCTGCATTAAAGTCTGTTTCAGCTGGATAGTTTTCTACATCATTTATAAATTCTAATTCTGCTGGTAAATAATCTGTAATTTCTCCTACATAACCATCCAATTCACCTTCATTATATACTCTTATTGTATATGTAACTATATCTCCTGGTTTTACTGCTACTGGTTTTTTGTTATGGTTATAAGTAGCTGTTGTAACTTTTGCTCCATCAATGTTTTTATTTAAATTTGATACATCTACTGTTGGCTCTCTATTTATTTCTTTTCCATTTACTTCAGAAATAAATTTTCTTAATGATAAGTCAAATTCTCTTTTTGCAACTCCAACTTCTTTTTCTCCACTTAATGGAGTTTCTTGTTTTTCAACTGCAACTAATGGTTGTACAGTATCTGGATTTTGTGTTGTTGTCCAGAATCCTTTTGATGAAGTTCTATATGAACCTGTATAACTAAATTTTATTTTTGTTATATCATCTATATTTGATGATGGGATTGAAATATAGAAACTTTGTCCTACTAAATCTTTTATTGTTGTTCCTTGTGATACTGCTTGTTTACTTGAATTTAATAATGTATATTTACCATTTAAGTCTGTTCCATCTTGGTCTGTGAATTTTGCATTTAATTCGAATGGTAAATCATTATTTTTATTTATTTTATATGGTCCTACTATATAATTTCCACCATCTAATTCTACTGTTGGGTTAACTTCTGTAGCTAATGTTATTGGTTCTTCTACTTTTCCATTATGTGTTTTGTAATATTCAATGTTTTCTGTACTTTTAGCTGTTTTTACCATATATTGATATAGTTTTTCCATTGCATCAGCTCTTGTTTGGTTAACATCTTCTATTGTTGTATAAGAACCTACTCCTTTTTCAGCTATAGCTACAGGTTGGAATGATGGCTCTCCTGCATAATCTACATGATATATATCTGCATTCTCATTTGCTTTTGTATTTGTAAAATACCATAATGCCATTTGTTGTACTACATCTATATCATCATCTGTTAATTCTTGTTTTAATGAATCGCTCATCCCAGATGCGTTTAATAGATCTTCTCTATCTTGTGCAGCTTGCTCAGTTTTTTGAGCTTGTACTTCTACTGAATCTCCTGATTTTGCATAATATGGTATATATGCATGGTCTAAAATCCATGTAGCGGCATAATAATAGTCATCGTTTTCGAAAATTGCAGGTACTAAACTTGCTTTATCTGCAAAGTCTACCATTTTATCATATGTTTGTTTAAATGAATTTGGTGTTGCTGTGTAAAAACCTTTTTCGGCTTTTAAACAGTATATTGTATTGTCAAAATTCATTGTTGTCCCGTCATTTTCGTACACAATAACTTTCCAAACTTTTTTATTTCCATTGTTTATTCTATATCCATATTGTTTTCCGTTTGTTTCTCTTCTATATTCACTTAGTCCAAATGTAACTGGATTTGTAGCTGCAAATACTGATGTTCCCATAGCTAATGCTAAAAGCATAACTATGATGCTTACAGCTATTTTCTTAATAAGTTTCATAGTTTCGTTACCATCCTTTTTCTCATAATACTGCTAAGTGTATTTTACTATATTCTAAATAATAGTCAATAGCAAAAAATAGCAGTTTTTTATGGTTATTTTTTTGTGGCTCGAACCTGCTTACGGATACAGTTTTTGCTATATTCCGTCAATTTTTTTAGTCCACATTACAATTATATTACATTTTTGTTAAGTTTACAATAATTTTGGAATAATTATCTATTTTTTGCTTTTTACTATATATTACTAAAATACTTCTATTATTTACTTATTCATTTAACTTCATCCTTTTACTAAAAAAGAGACTCAAAAAATATTTTGAATCTCTTTTTTCAAATCACTATTTTATAAAACATATCTTTTTATTGCCCAAATTCCACCAGTTAACATTGCTACTACTACAAATCCTAATCCTATATATATTTGTGTATCACCTAGTGCTACTGTTAACATTACTGGCGCATCATCTATATCGTCTTCACCATCTTTAAAGTTGTCTGGTGTTGAATCTATATCTGGCGTATCACTGTCATTATCATCTTGACTTATTTCTGCTATGTTTGTTTTTAATCCCATATTATTTGGATCATTTATCCATGTTAATAGGATTGATATTGTTGCGCTTTCTCCTGGTTGTAGTAATGTATCTGCTAATTGTGTAGTTCCAACTCTTTCTCTTCCGTTTAATGGTTCTCTTGGATACCATAATGGGTTATCCTCTTGTATAAACTTTAATCCTTCTGGAATATAGTCTGTTACTTCTGTCGCATATCCAGCAATTTCACCTTCGTTTGTTATCTTAATTTGGAATTCGAATTTTACTGTTACTTTATTAATGTCTTGTCTTCCTAAATCTACTTTTGCTGGTGGCTCTGGAGCTTCATCTCCTGTATGTCCTGTTTCTATTATGTTTTGTGAACCATCTTGGTTTGTAACAATTGCTCTACTTACCCATTTCTTTAATGCTAAATCAAAGTACTTAACTTTTACAAATTCTTTGTCTAAGTCATCTTCTTCGTTCCACTCGTTGTTGTTATCTGGGGTAGAATCTATATCGTCTACTGGATCATTGTTTTCATCTCTGTCATCTGAAATTTCTGCTGTATTTACTAATATTCTATCTGATGTATTTGGCTCTGTTACTCTAAAAGCTATTTTTAAATCTCTATAGTCTGGGTTTGTATCTGTTATTCCTAATTCTGGATCAAATGCTTTTATTAAATTTGCACCTTCTGTTTGTTCTTGCTCCTTAGATAGATAATCTGTTTCTATACTTGTTCCATCTTCTGATAATACCCATCTATATTCTTGGTTTATCTCGTTGTCTGGCAAGAATTCCAATCCATCTGGCACATCATCTTTTACCCTGCTTGCATAACCTGCCATCATACCTTCATTATATATCCTTAATGTATATGTTACTATGTTACCATTTTCTACTTCTACAGGCTCTTTTGTATGATTATAATCTATATTTCCATCTTCACCAATACTTAGTTGTGGTATTCTGTTTGTTATTTCTGTATCATCTACTGCTGTTATGAATTTTCTTAATGCTAAATCGAAATATACAACTTTTACCTTTTCGAAGTCATCATCATCTTCTTGGCCTGGCACATAGTCTTGGTCTGATTCGTCATCTTTATAATTTGGCAAATCTTCATCTGTTGGTACTTCTACATTATCTGTTTCAGAATCCCTGTCTACTACATCATTTCCGTCTGAATCTTTAGATTCTGTTATTTCTGCTAAATTTGTTAATATCTTACCAACTTCTGCTGTATCTTTTATTCTACATGCTATTTGTACATCTTTATAATCCAATGTTGTTCCATTAAATGCATGTAATAAGTTTTGTCTTGATGAAGTTTCTTTTGCTTTTGATAAATAATCTGTTGTAACAATTCTTCCATCACTTGATACTTGCCATTCATATTCTTGGTTTATTTCATGATCTGGTAAGAATTCTAGTTCTTCTGGTAAATAATCTGTTATTTCATTTGCATAACCATCTTTTGAACCTTCATTATATACTCTTATAGTATATATTATAATGTCTCCTCTTTGCATCTCGATTGGGTCTTTTGGATGGTTATATATTGCTGTTGTCTCACTTCCATCAGCTAAGTGTGTTACATCAACTTGTGGTTTTCTATTTGTTAATGTTGTATCATTTCTACCTGTTATAAATTTTCTTAATGATAAATCGAAATATACTAGTTTTAATTTTTCAAAGTCATCATCATCTTCTTGACCTTTGAAGTAATAATCATCATCTGTTAAATCTTCTTTATTATTATTTCCAGTATAATCTTCCATATTATCTTTATTTACATCTGGATGTGTTCCTGGAACAGAATCCCTATCTGCATTTTCCTCGTTTGTTATTGTTACATTTGATTCTGCATCATATTCTTCGGAAATCCATGCGACATTTGTTAAGATTTGCTCTTTATATGTTGGGACTGCTGTTACTGTGCATTCTATTTGTATTGTTTCTGAATCTAATGTAGTTCCATTATATGCATCAAGATTATCTGTATTTGATGTTCTTCTTAATTTTAATAGATTATCTGTTTCACTATAAGAATCCAATTCAAAATTTCCAGACACTACTCTATTAAATACTAAGCCTGTTGGTAATTGGTCTTGTAACTTTGTTGCTCTACCTGGTTTTTGTCCTTCATTATATATCGTAAGATTGTATATTACTTTGTCACCTGTTGTTACTGCAACTGGATCTTTTCTGTGCTTATAACTTGCTGTTGTTCCAGTTGTAAGCGATGTTGTATCTATAACTGGTACTCTAGTATTTGCAACATTTTCTCCATTTACTTGTGTTATATATTTTCTTAATGCTAAATCAAAATATTTTGCTTTGTTTTCTACTGTTACTGTTATTGTATTTCCGCTTAAGCTTATATCTGCTCCATTTTGTGCATTTGTTATTACCGCATCTGACATTTTATATGTATTATTTTCGAATACTTTTGTTACTTGCACTGTTATTGGTGCTGTTATTATCTTTTCATATCCTGCTGGAGCTTTTGTCTCTTCTATTGTTATCGTGTCTGTTCCTGTAGCTGTTACTGCAATTGGTCCTATATTTATTTCTCCACTTGCATTTGTTGTTTGTGTTACTTCTCCATTTGGTGAATTTATTTTAAATTCTGCACCTTCTAATTTATTACTTGTTCCTTCTTCTACTTTTATAAGTTTTAAATTATATTCACTTGTTTTAGGAATTAGTTTATTCTCTACTGTTACTGTTATTGTATTTCCACTTATACTAATGCTTGCTCCATTTTGATTATTTGTTATTACTGCATTTGACATTGAGTATGTATTATTTTGGAACACTTTTGTTACTTGTACTTGTATTGGTGATGTTATTATTTTTTCGTATCCATCTGGTGCTTTTGTTTCTTCTATTGTTATTGTATCTGTTCCATCTGTTGTTACTTGGATTGGTCCTATATTTATTTCTCCACTTGCATTTGTTGTTTGTGTTACTTCACCAGTTGGTGAATTGATTCTAAATTCTGCCCCTTGTAACTTTTTACTTGTATTTCCTTGTTCCACCTTTACAAGTTTTAAATTATATTCGCTGTCTTTTGGTATTAATTTATTTTCTACCGTTACTGTTATCGTACTTCCACTTACACTTATACTAGATCCCGTCTGGGTATTAGTTATTACAGCATTTGACATAGTATATGTATTACTTGATAGTGTTTTTGTTACTTGTACATTTATAGGTGCTGTTATTACTTTTTCATATCCATCTGGAGCTTGTGTTTCTTCTATTGTTATTGTATCTGTTCCAGGTGTATTTATAGTAATTGGTCCTACATTAATCTCACCATTTGAGCTTGTTGTTTCTGTTACCGTTCCATTTGGACTTGTAATTCTAAATGTTGCACCTTGTAATTTGTTTGTTGTATTACCTTGTTCTACTTTTATAAGTTTTAAATTATATGAACCTTCTTTTGGAAATGTTACTTCTTTGTTACCACTAAAAGCTTTTGGTGTTCTACCCAATTCTACTATTGGTTGTACTGTACTATCTCCAGATTTAGTCCAATATGTAGCTGTTGTTATAGTATAATTTCCATTCATAGAAAATCTTAGACTTGTAATATTTTCTGAATTTACTGTGCTTATTGGTATTCTTAAATAGAAATTACTTCCAACTAATTGTTCTAAAGTTTGACTTGTTTGGCTCTTGTTTGAATCTAATAATGTATATTTGTTAGCTAAATTTTTACCACTTTGGTCTGTTATACTAAAGTTTATAGTATATGGAGTGTCATTGTTTTTATCTATTTTAAATGGTCCTACTATATAATTGCTTCCACTTACTTCTACTGTTGGTGTAGTATTTCCCATAGATATTGGTGATGAAGTACTATTAGAACTTTCTGTTGCTTTTTTTGCATTTTCTACAAGATATACAAATAATTTTTCCATTTGATCATATCTTGTTTCATTAATGTCTTCTATTGCTTGATATGCACTTGTTCCCCCACTAGTTTTAGTTGATTGCAATACAGTTTGGAAAGATGCTTGATTTCCAAAATCTTTGTGATATGTTGAATCATCATAATTTGTAAAATACCATATTGCAAGTTGTTGTACAACATCTATGTCATCATCTGTTAATTCACTATTTCCAGTTATACCTGCATTTTGTAATAATGTTGTTTTATCTGTACTAGCTGTTGAGGCACTTGGTATGTAAGAATGATTTAAGATCCACACTATTTGATTATAATATTGTGATGGCACTGGTAATGGACTCATGCTATTTTTATTCATAAAATCGTATGATAAATCATATGTTTCTTTAAAAACTCCTGGTTCTGAAGTATAGAAACCTTGTTCTGCTTTTAAACAATAGAGCGTTCTATCATAATTTATTGCACTACCAGAGTATGTCACTATTTTCCACACATATTTATCACTTACTTTATACCCATATTGTGTACTTCCTACTGGTTTTCTATATTCTTGTAATCCAAACTCTTGTGATGCAGCTTGCACTTTTCCTGTTAACAATGCAAGTAGCATTATTATTATCCCCATCATTAGTAACATTAATTTTTTGTTTAATAACTTCATACAACATCAATTCCTTCTATTTTTTCTAGCATATATTATACCTCGTTTTATAGTATAAAGTCAATTACATTTTTGGCTTATATTTTCCCATTTTCGAACTACTTACGGCTCAATATTTTTGATCTAATTTACATTTATATAACAAAATAGAGAGAACCTATATAGTTCTCTCTATCTTATTATATTCTTATTAAGCTTTTTGCTCTTCTTTTTGTTCTTCCTCATCTTGACCTTCTACATGAATTTTTAGATTTTTATATCTATCCATTCCTGTACCGGCTGGTATTAATTTACCTATCATAACATTTTCTTTTAACCCCATAAGCTCATCTGTCTTACCTTTTATTGCAGCTTCTGTTAATACTCTTGTTGTTTCTTGGAATGATGCTGCAGATAAGAAACTTTCTGTAGCTAATGATGCTTTTGTTATTCCTAATAATACACGTTTTGCTGTTGCAGGTCTCTTTCCTTCTGCTATAGCTTTTTCGTTTACTTCTTCTAGGTCATATACATTTACTAAAGAACCTGGGAATAAGTCTGTATCTCCATTATCTTCTATTCTAACTTTCTTAATCATTTGTCTTCCGATAACTTCGATATGTTTGTCGTTTATATCAACACCTTGGTTTCTATAAACTTTTTGTACCTCTTGCACAAGATAAGTATATACTCCCTCTGCTCCTTTTACTTTTAGTATATCATTTGGATTTAATGAACCTGTAGTTATTGGGTCACCTGCTTCTATTTCGTCACCATCCATAACTTTTAGTTTAGCACCAAATGGTATTGTGTATGTTTTTGAATCATCTTTAGAAGTAATAACAACTTCTTTCTTTTTCTTGTCTTCTACTACTTTAACTTTACCAGAGATTTCTGCCATAATTGCAAGTCCCTTTGGTTTTCTAGCTTCGAATAACTCTTCAACTCTAGGAAGACCTTGTGTGATATCTGCAACACCTGCAACACCACCAGAGTGGATAGTTCTCATAGTAAGCTGTGTACCAGGCTCACCAATTGATTGTGCTGCAATAACACCTACTGCTTCTCCTATATTTACTAAGTCTTTTCTTGCTAATCCCATACCATAGCATTTACGACATACACCTTGTTTAGATCTACAACCTAAAACAGAACGTACTTTTACTTTTTCTATTCCAGCAGCTACTATTTTGTCTGCTATTGCTTCTGTTATCATTGTATTTGTATCTACTAAAATTTCTCCTGTGTTAGGATCTTTTAAATCTTCTATAACAAATCTTCCAAGTAATCTTTCTCTTAAAGTTTCGATTATTTGATTTCCTTCTTTTATGTCACATAAAACAATTCCGTCATGGCTTCCACAGTCTTCTTCTCTTACGATAATGTCTTGAGATACATCAACTAATCTTCTTGTTAAATATCCAGAGTCTGCTGTTCTTAATGCTGTATCAGAAAGTCCTTTTCTAGCACCATGTGCAGAAATGAAGTACTCTAAGGCATCTAGTCCTTCTGCAAATGATGATTTAATAGGAATTTCTACTGCTCTACCTGTAGTACTTGCCATAAGACCTCTCATACCTGCAATTTGTCTTAATTGGTTCATATTACCACGGGCTCCAGATTGAACCATCATGAATATTGGGTTTAAGTCATCAAAGTTTTCTTTCATTGCTTCTGTAACATCATTTGTTGCTTTATCCCATACATTGATAACAGCATTATATCTTTCTTCGTCTGTTATTAAACCACGTTTAAATTGTTTTCTTATTTGTTCTACTTGCTCTTCGGCTTTTGCTAATATATCAGCTTTTGCTGCTGGTACTTTAACATCTGCTGCAGAGAATGTAACACCTGCAAGTGTAGAATATTTAAATCCTGTTGCTTTAATATAATCTAAAACTTCTGCAGATTTAGATAAACCATGTACATTAATACATCTGTTTACTATATCCCCTAGATTTTTCTTTATAACTGGGAAGTTTATCTCTAAATCAAATTCGTGTTCTGGATCTGTTCTATCTACATATCCTAAGTCTTGTGGAATTCCTTCATTGTAGATAATTCTTCCTACTGTTGTTTGTACTTTCTTTGTTTTAACTACTCCATCTACTTCTTTGCTAAATCTTACATATACTTTTGCATGGATTCCAACATCATGATTTTCATAAGCCATTATAGCTTCATCTTTATCTTTAAAGTACATACCTTCACCTTTTTCGCCATCTAAGGCCATTGTTAGGTAGTAACTTCCAAGAACCATATCTAGTGTTGGGACTGTAACTGGTTTACCATCTTGTGGTTTTAATAAGTTGTTTACAGATAACATTAAAAATCTAGCTTCTGCTTGTGCCTCTGGTGATAATGGTAAGTGAATAGCCATTTGGTCACCGTCGAAGTCAGCATTAAATGGTGTACAAACTAATGGGTGTAATTTTATTGCTCTACCTTCTACTAAAACTGGCTCGAATGCTTGAATACCAAGTCTGTGTAATGTAGGAGCACGGTTTAACATTACTGGATGATCTTTTATAACATCCTCTAATATTTCCCATACTTCTGGACTTAATTTTTCTACCATTCTTTTTGCATTTTTAATATTATGTGCAATTCCTCTTCCTACTAATTCTTTCATAACAAATGGTTTGAATAATTCTACAGCCATTTCTTTTGGAAGACCACATTGGTATATCTTAAGTTCTGGACCTACAACGATAACTGAACGTCCAGAATAGTCAACTCTTTTTCCTAGTAAGTTTTGACGGAATCTACCTTGTTTTCCTTTTAATAAGTCTGATAATGATTTTAATGGTCTATTACCAGCACCTGTTACTGGTCTACCACGTCTTCCATTATCTATTAATGCATCTACAGATTCTTGTAACATTCTTTTTTCGTTTCTTACAATTATTTCTGGTGCACCTAATTCTAATAATCTCTTTAATCTGTTATTTCTGTTTATAACTCTTCTATATAAGTCATTTAAATCAGATGTTGCAAATCTACCACCATCTAATTGAACCATAGGTCTTAAATCTGGTGGAATTACAGGTACAACATTCATAATCATCCATTCTGGTCTGTTTCCAGATAGTCTGAATGCTTCTACTGTGTCTAATCTTTTAACTAATTTTACTTTCTTTTGCTCACTTGCTTTAGAAATTTCTTTCTTTAAGCTTGCAGATAATTTTTCTAGATCTATTTTTTCTAGTAATTTTCTTAATGCTCCGGCACCCATTTCTGCTTTAAATGAATCTTTACCGTATTTTTCTACAGCTTCATGATATTCTCTTTCATTTAAAACTTGTGCTTCCATTAAGCCTGATGTTCCTTTATCTGTTACTACATATGATGCAAAATATATAACTCTTTCTAGATTTCTTGGAGAAATATCTAGCATTAATGCTATTCTGCTAGGTATTCCTTTAAAGAACCAAATGTGTGCAATTGGTGCTGCAAGTTCGATGTGTCCCATTCTTTCACGTCTTACTTTTGATTTTGTAACTTCTACACCACATCTATCACAAACGATTCCTTTATATCTAACTCTTTTATATTTTCCACAGTGACATTCCCAGTCTTTTGTAGGTCCAAATATTCTTTCGCAGAATAGACCATCTTTTTCTGGTTTTAATGTTCTGTAGTTTATAGTTTCTGGTTTTTTAACTTCACCTTTTGACCATTCTCTTATTTTTTCATCAGAAGCTAAACCAATTTTTATTTTATCAAAGACTTCTAACTCGTCCATTTCTTGCCCCCTTGACTTTATTTTTTAGTTTCGCAAAACTACTTATTTAATTGCCCTGCCTAAATATAAAATTTAGGCAGCAATCTTTTTTAATCTAAATCTTCATCATCATCAAGATTATCTTTTGCTAAGTCATTACCATATAGGCCTTCATCATCTAAAAGTTCATCATTTTCGAATAATTCATCATTATCTTCTTCTTTGTCTAAATCGATTTCCTCATCGTCAGCTTCTATATATGAACTTTCAATTTCGCTTTCATTTAGAACTAAATCTTCTTTCTTCTTTGCTTCGTTATAGTCTATACCTTCGTCGATATCTTCTTTTAGTTCAATTTCTTTATTATCTTTTGTATATAATCTCATATCTAATCCTAATGATTGTAGTTCTTTTATTAATACTTTGAATGTTTCTGGAATTCCAGGTTCTGGAACATTTTCTCCTTTAACAATTGCTTCATAAGTTTTAACTCTTCCTACTACATCATCAGATTTAACTGTTAACATTTCTTGTAATGTATGAGCTGCACCATATGCTTCTAGTGCCCAAACTTCCATTTCTCCGAAACGTTGTCCACCGAATTGAGCTTTACCTCCTAATGGTTGTTGTGTAACTAAAGAATATGGTCCTGTTGAACGAGCATGTATTTTGTCATCTACTAAGTGATGTAACTTAAGCATGTACATAACTCCTACTGTGATTGGTTCAGCAAATGGATCACCTGTTCTACCATCATAAAGAATTGTTTTTCCATCTGGTGTATTTCCAGATTTAACTAATAATTCTTCTATTTCTTCTGATGTTGCACCATCAAAAACTGGTGTTGCAACATTCCATCCTAATTCTTTTGCCGCTAATCCTAAGTGTACCTCTAAAACTTGACCTAAGTTCATACGAGAAGGAACACCTAATGGGTTTAATAGGATATCTACTGGTGTACCATCTGGCATAAATGGCATATCTTCTTCTGGTAATATTCTAGAAATTGTACCTTTGTTACCATGACGTCCAGCCATTTTATCACCAACTGATATTTTCCTTTTTGTTGCTATATAACATCTTATTATTTGATTTACACCTGGTCCTAATTCATCTGAATTATCTCTTGTAAATATTTTTACATCTACGATTGTTCCAGCTTCACCATGTGGTACTTTAAGTGATGTATCTCTAACTTCACGAGCTTTTTCACCAAAGATTGCACGAAGTAATCTTTCTTCTGCGGTTAGTTCTGTTTCACCTTTTGGTGTAACTTTACCAACTAAGATATCTCCTGGTCTTACTTCTGCACCAATTCTGATAATACCATTTTCGTCTAGGTCTTTTAAGCTGTCTTCACCAACATTTGGTATATCTCTTGTTATTTCTTCTGGTCCTAATTTTGTATCACGACATTCGCAATCATATTCTTCTATATGAATTGATGTAAATACGTCTTCTTTTACTAATCTTTCATTTAAAAGTATAGCATCTTCGTAGTTATAACCTTCCCATGTAGAGAATGCTACTAGTACGTTTCTTCCTAATGCCATCTCACCATTTTTAGTAGCTGGTCCGTCTGCTATGGTATCTCCTTTTTTAACTTTTTCTCCAGCCACAACAATTGGTCTTTGATTAATACATGTACCACCATTTGTTCTTTTAAATTTATTTAATCTATGTGTTTTCGTTGTTCCATTATTATATTTAACAGTAATTGCTTCACCTGTAACTTTTTGAATTACACCATCATCTTCTGCTAAAATTAATATTCCAGAATCTTTTGCTGCTCTGTATTCCATACCTGTACCAACTATTGGAGCTTCTGGCATAATTAATGGAACTGCTTGACGTTGCATGTTCGCACCCATAAGCGCACGTTTTGCATCATCATGCTCTAAGAATGGTATCATGGCTGCACCAATAGAAACTAATTGTTTTGGTGAAACATCCATTCCTGTTACCATTTCTCTGTCTACTTCTATAATATCATTTCTATATCTAACTTTAACTCTCTTATTTACAAATGTTCCATCTTCATTTAATGGTTCTTCAGCCTCTGCAATATAGTTACCATCTTCTATATCTGCACTCATGTATTCAACTTTATCTGTAACTGCATGTGTTTCTGGGTCTACTATTCTGTATGGTGTTTCTATAAATCCATATTCATTTATTTGTGCAAATGATGAAAGTGCAGATATAAGACCTATGTTTGGTCCTTCTGGTGATTCTATTGGACATAGTCTACCATAGTGTGTATAGTGAATATCACGAACTTCGAAACCTGCTCTTTCTCTAGAAAGACCTCCTGGTCCTAATGCAGAAATTCTTCTTTTATGTGTTAGTTCTGATAATGGGTTTGTTTGATCCATAAATTGTGATAATTGTGAGCTACCAAAGAACTCTCTTATTGCTGATGTTATTGGTTTTGTATTTATTAATGTTTGTGGTGTTACTACATCTAAGTCTTGAATTGTCATTCTTTCACGAACAACTCTTTCTAATCTTGTTAAACCAATTCTAAATTGATTTTGTAATAACTCACCAACACAACGTATACGTCTATTTCCTAAATGGTCTATATCATCTATTTCGCCTAATTTATGGTCTAAGTTTAATAAGTAGTTAACAGATGCTAAGATATCTTCTGTTGTAACATGTTTTGGAACTAATTCTTCATATCTTTGTTCTATTGCATGATGTAAATCTTTTTCCTCTGTATTGTCTAAGATATTTTTTAATACTTCATAATTTACCATTTCTTTAAAGTGCAAATCTGAAATATCTACATTTGTTACAAAATTATGAATATTTACTGTTCCATTTCCTATTATTTTTACTGGCTTATCTTCTACTCTTACTTCTACAACATTTATACCAGAATTTTGGATTTCGTCTGCCATATCTTTTGATATAACTTCCCCTGCTTCTACAAATACTTCTCCTGTTTCTGGGTTTACTATAGCTGTATGTGCAATCTTTCCTTCTATTCTTGTTGCTAGACTTAGTTTTTTGTTATATTTATGTCTTCCTACTTTTGCTAAATCATATCTTCTTGCATCAAAGAATAGTCCGTTGAATAAGTTTTTAGCAGCTTCAACTGTTGGAAGCTCTCCTGGTCTTAATTTTTTGTAAATTTCGATTAATGCTTCATCTTGAGTTTTTATTGGGTCTTTTTCTAATGTTACTCTTAATTTTTCTTCATTTCCAAAGAAATCAAGTATTTGTTCATCTGTTGCTAAGCCTAAAGCTCTTAATAATGTTGTTACTGGAATTTTTCTAGTTCTGTCTACACGAGCATAAAAAACATCATTACTGTCTGTTTCGTATTCTATCCATGCCCCTCTTATTGGCATTACTGTTGATGTGAATAATTTTTTACCTGTTTTGTCATAGGTAAAGTCATAATAACATCCAGGTGAACGAACTAATTGGCTTACTACAACTCTTTCTGCACCGTTTATAATAAATGTTCCACTATCTGTCATTAAAGGGAAATCTCCTAAATAGATTTCTTGCTCTTTAATTTCTCCTGTTTCACGATTTATTAATCTTACTTTTACATGTAAACGTGTAGAATATGTAGCATCTCTTTCTTTAGCTTCTTCTAAAGAATATTTTGTTTTCTCTTCCATGTAGTAATCGAAAAACTCTAGAACCAAGTTTCCTGAATAGTCGATGATTGGTGAAATGTCTTTTAAGACTTCTCCTAATCCCTCCTCGACAAACCACTCATAAGAATCTCTTTGCACCTTAATTAAGTTAGGCATTTCTATAAAGTCTCCAACTTTTGCAAAGTCTTTTCTTGAGCTTTTTTCATGCTTAATTTCTTTTAACAACTAAATCACCTCTAAAACAAAATATAAGCAGTTTGAAAAAAATTGTATATGAACATTGAAAAGTCCCTCTTGCATCTAAAATTTTATATTAATTTCCAAATTCCTGCTTTATAAATTTTTCCATTAATATATCCTTTTAAATCAATTCCTCTTTCCAACTAATATAACCGTTTTTAGGCAACAAAAAGGCATGCTGGCAATTACCTGTTTTTATCTTTTGCCAACCTACCTTGTTCTTTAAAATTACTTTTTTCTAAATATTTTAATTATTTTTACCACCTTTTAGCGTTTAAAATACCTTTTGTATCATAGCATAATTTACCATGTTTTGTCAACGAAATATAGTAAATTTTTACATATTTTTATTTAGTAAAAACTGTATATACAGAATCTTACATTTCTGTCATAATTTAATTTGTAATTTTATATTTCATATGATATACTACAAAAAAAATATTATAATAATTTAAGGTGGTAAAAAATGCAAGATAATAATACAAAAGATAATAACAATCAAAGAAATTTATCTAATGCTTTTGAGGAATTAAAAAAAGCTAGGAACAATAGTATACAAGCAAAAAAAGAAACACCTAAAGAAGTAAATGAGACTAAGCAAGTAAGTAAAAATACAAATAATTCGACTTCAAAACCTAAAAAAGGAAAACCTGCTAAACCTCCAAAAAGCAAGAAAGAGAAAAGAGTAAAAGCAGTAAAAACCAAACACGAACCAAAGCCAAAAAAGTCTAACTTTAATGGCTCTTTTAGATATAAATTCGATACTTTGAAAAGCAATAAAAAGAAATTTAGGCAATTTATTATCTTATCTTCGGTTTATTTGTTAATTATAATTGCTTTAATTATTTTTATTGTTACATATATTTCTAATAAAAATAAAACAGAGAATCCTTATGGTGATTTTAGCACTTACGAAAAAAACACAAATCCATTTAATATTAGTCAAATACTTATAGATAACACAAATTCTACTAAGACAAAAGAAAAAACTTATAGGGACAAAGAAATTCCTTATTCTACTAAATATATAAAAAATGATTCTTTACCAAAAGATGAAAAAATAGTTAAACAAGCTGGGGTTCCTGGTTTAGAACGTGTTAATATTATCAGAACATATGAAGGAGCAGATTTAATTGATGAATCTACTTCTAGTATAGATATCTTACAAGCTCCTGTAGAAGAAATTGTTGAGGTTGGTACTTCTGATTTCTTGGTAAATTATAATGTACATTTAGGAGATACAATGTATGTTATTTCTACAGTTTCTTTAATGGATGCAATTAACAATGGTTCTGAGATTTGTAAAATCACAAGATATATGGATGTTGTTTTATTAGAAGTTGTTGGTGATTGGTGTAGAATTTCTTTTGATGGACAAGAAGGATATGTTCCAGCATCTTCATTAACATCACAATCTACAACTCCTGGTATCGTTTCACAAAACAAAGTACAAAGAATTGTATCTAAATTAAACTTTAATATGGCATTAAATGTTAAGAGTGGTTTATCTCTAGATGATTACAAACGTATATTAGCTGATGAGCCAAGAGATGTGAATAAAGTAATATATAGTAATGCTGAAGCATTTTATAATGCAGAACAAAAATATAATGTTAATGGACTTTTATTAGTAGCCATGGCAATTCACGAAAGTGGATGGGGAACATCTGCAATATCGTTAGACAAGAGAAACTTATTTGGTTATGGTGCATATGATAATGATGCATATAATTCAGCTTACACATTTGATACATATGCAGAGGGAATAGAGTTTGTAGCAAAAATACTTGCTAAAGCTTATTTAAATCCTGCAGGAATGACATTGTCAGATGGTGATACTACAACAGGAAGATATTATTCTAGCCCAACACTTACTGGAATTAATACAAGATATTCTACAGACCCTAACTGGTGTACAAAAGTCTTTTCATATATGACATATTTTTATGATAAACTATAGGGATTTAGGGACGGTGTTCCTTTCCCTTTTATAATATTTTCGATAGGGATTTTAGGACCGTCCCCCCAATCCCCTTTTGGGACCGTCCACAATTCCTGATTGACTATTCAAAAATTTCTAAAAGGAGATTCAAATGAAGAAATTGTTAAAAAAGAAGGATTTAATTATTTTATTAGTATTAATAGTTATATTAATAAGTTTAATTCCTTTCTATATTTTAAAGATTAGAGATATTATTTATAGCAATAAATTTGCAACTTATTCTTATGAAACTTATACAAATTATACTAACCCAATTTTTTCTATAGAAAAAATTGTATATTATAGTAATGCATTTGTAACAGATAATAGTTCAGATGGTAATTTTCAAAATATAAATATTGGACAATATACAGATATAGCTATATACATTAATAATACAAATGCTTCTGATGAACTAACTGATAAAAATACAATTGCCGAGCTATATATAGATAATATTAAAGTTACAAGTAATTCTAATAAAGGTACAAAAACACTATGTTATAAAAATCCATATTATTTTGCAACCTATAAAGGTTTACAAGAACCTGAAAATGGAAGAATAAATTTTAATATTATAACTAATAACAAAGATAATAAAGAAAGTGCATATAACAATCCTTCTTTTTACCAAGATTGTTCTAATCCAATATCTTTAGGATATATAAACAAAGATATTGTAACAAACTTTGAAATAGCAAATACAGATACCCTTTCTTTAAATGGAACTATCTTACAAAAGGCTAATATTACTTTAGATGAGCTAACTTTTAATATGAGCTTTACAATACATATAAAAAATAATAAAGGTGAAGAATTTATTTGCAATGTAGACAGACCTGTTTTAAGTGATGAAACTAGCTCACAACTTCTTAATGGGTATATTGCAACTCAATATTCTCCAGATAAGGGAACAGCACAATTTATAAAAATCTCAGATTAGTAATTTATAGCCGATAATAATGTATAATTTTCACCTATTCATGAATATACATGAATAGGTGATTTTTTTGAGAAAATTAAAATTATTTATCTTAAATGGGCTAGTTTTAACTGTTATATCTATTTTTTTGCAGTTAATAGGTGTTTCTTTTGGCGTATATATTTCTAATAAAATTGGTGATGAAGCAGTTGGTTTATACCAACTATTAATGTCTACATATTCCTTTGGAATCACACTTGCTCTTTCGGGAATTAACCTTGCTTGTGTTAGAATTGTATCTGAAGAACTCGCAAAAAATTCTTTTGGAAGTATAAAAAAAGTAATAACGAAATGTCTTATTTATAGTCTGTTTTTTGGCAGTCTAACCTTTTTACTATTTTGTATATTTGCAAATATGATATCTACATACATATTACATGAGAAAATCTCTCCTTTAACTATATGTATAATGGCTATCTCTTTCCCTTTTGCTTCTATTTGTTCATGCTTAAATGGTTATTTTTCTGCTGTTCGCCATGTAGTAAAAAGCGCTTTTATACAAATACTAGAACAATTTTTCAAAATTTTATTAGTAAGTTACATGCTAAATACTATATTTGACACATCTATTAATTCTGCATGTAGTTTAATTGTTCTTGGTAGTTCTATAGCAGAAGGCATTACCTGCATATTAATGTTTATTACATATATAAAAGATAGGAAAAAATTATGTAGCAAAAACGATATATATATACCACAACCTAGCACAGGCATAACTAAGCGAATATTTAAGATTTCACTTCCGATTTCCTCTGCAACTTATATAAAATCTGGGCTTGCAACGCTAAAACAAGTTGTTATACCATTAAAGCTAGAAGCGTCTGGTTTAAGCTGTAGTGAAGCTCTTTCTAAATATGGTATGATTAATGGAATGGTCTTTCCTATAATACTATTTCCTAGTACTTTTTTAAGTTCCTTTAGTGGACTGCTTATTCCCGAATTTTCTTCTTTTAATGTAAGAGGTGAAAATAATGCTATACAAGATTCTATATATAAAATATTAAAATATACACTGATATTTTCTTTTTTTATTATTGGAATATTTTTATGTTTTTCTAAGGAATTAAGTTTATTAATTTATAGTAATACTGAAATTTCTAAATATATAAAAATATTAGCTCCTGTAATCATTTTTATGTATTTAGATAGTATTGTTGATGGAATATTAAAAGGTCTTGATAAACAAGTTAGTGTTATGATTATAAATATTATAGATTTAATAAGTAGTATTTTACTTATCTCTTTTTTACTACCGGTATATGGAACCTTTGGTTATTTAATTGTTATTTTTATAAGTGAAATTTTAAATTGTATTTTAAGCATATGGGTTTTAATTAACACAACTAAAATAAAATTTAAATTTAAATTATGGATATTAAAACCCACTATGATTTTGCTTATAAGTGTAGTTATTACTAATCTTTTAAAAATAAATGCGATTGCTATTATTCCTTTACTAATTAACATATTAATCTACAGCAGTGCATATATTTTATTTAGCTTTATTTTTAAACTGATATCTAAAACTGAAATTAAGAATTTTATTACACTATAAGGACTAATAATTCATCTTGAGTTATTAGCTCTTTTTTTAACAAATCTTCTGTAACTATATAATGAAGTTTTATATTTATTTTTTTATCCTCGTTAGATATTTCCATTATATCGTGATGTTCTGCCATATTATATGAGTTCATATCTATCTCATCTAATAGGCTAATATTTTTTTCTTCTCTATTTAATATGCAAAAATATGCCCAATATTTGTATGCCAAATTGTTAGCATCCTTTTTGTTACAAATCGTAATAAATATTGTATCTTTATCGGTCACAAGTTTTATTCCTTTAAAAACTTTGTTATCTTCTATTAATTCAATATTTGTTAAAGATTTTATATCTTCTCTTAATTTTTGGTTTATTAAATTAATTGTTTCTTTTGTATTGTTTTCGATATAATTTTTTAAAGCTTGTAATTTTTTATTCACAATTAATTAGTCTCCTTTCCAGAGTTTTTACGTTAATATTAAAACATATTTATTAAATTTTTACAAGAATAAATTATCGATATTATTCGTCATCTTTCGACAATATGTCTTATTATCTTTTACCTAAGGTTAAATTTACCGTATTAGTATTATTGCCTCTTCTATACTCTATTTTTATACTTTCTCCTGGATTTTTAGTATAAATATATTCTTTTATATCATTCATAGTATATATTAATCTATCATCTATTTTTAATATTATATCACCTTTTACTAAACCACAACTTGCTGCTGGACTATTTGTAGTTACTGCTTCTATATAAACACCACTATCTAATTTAAAAGTTTTATCTATATATGGAATAATGTTTTTGTCATATCCAGAGATTCCAATGGAAGGTTCTTCAAAATTACCTGTAGTACTATATTTTTCTATTATTGGTTTAGCTACGTTTATTGGTACTGCAAATCCAATTCCCTCTGCAGTATCAATTTTTAGCGAATTTATTCCTATAACTTCACCAGCTGTATTTATTAATGGTCCACCACTATTTCCTGGGTTTATTGTAGCATCTGTTTGGATTAAATCTGTCATTAAGACTTCTTCATTATTTTCTGTAAATTTTAGTGTTCTTGCTTTTGCACTTATTATACCTGATGTTACAGTTCTCTCAAATTCATAACCTATTGGATTTCCTATTGCATATACTGTTTGCCCTGCTTTTACACTAGTTGAGTCTCCCAGTTTTACTGCCTGTAAGCCTTCTAATTTTATTTTTACTATACTTAAATCCAAAGTTGCATCTGCCCAAACAACATTAGCATCATATGTGTTTCCATTCTCTAATGTAACATAGCAACTACTATATCTATCTCCTGAAACATGTTTATTTGTTATAATATAGCCATTTGATGATACAATAACGCCTGTTCCTAGGCCTAGTTTTTCTATTCCATCTTGTGTAAATATAGAACTTCCTATTTCTTTAATTTTCGAAATGCCAACAACACTATGGTTAACCTCTTCTATTATATCTTCTATCGTTGTATCTTGACTTGTAACATTTTGTACAGTTTGAGTTGTTCTTTCCACTTTTAAGTCCTCATTTATTTTTCCCACATCTGTTCTAATATATAATCGTATAAGTGATGCAATTAAAACTATAGTTAATATTATTATGAATACTGTAAAAACATTTTTTCCCGCATTTTTTTTATTTCTTTTTACTCTTCTATATTTTTGCATAAAAAAAACCTCCTTTGGAAAACTTTTCTTATAACTTTATGTTTTCCAAAAGAAAATTTTTAATACATTATTTAATTTTTTCCATCTTGTTTATTTCTTGATATCTTTTTACTTTATGTGTTGTAGTTTTATCTAATGGCTCATCTGTAATTACTATTTCTTTAATGTGCTTATATGTTGGTAAGTTTTTATTTATCTCTTTTATTTGCTTCCAAATTAGTTGCTTATACTCATCCTCTGTTTTATTTCCTAATTCTTTTTCTATTAAATCCTTATTATACACAATTTTTGCACAAAGTAATGTATCTGTTATATCTTTGTCTCTTGCATATACTAAACTTTCATCTATATAATTAATTTTATTAATTAAAAATTCTAATTCTTGAGGATATATATTTTTACCATTTCTTAGTACGATAATATCACTTTTTCTTCCTGTTACATATACAAAGCCATCTTTATCTATATATCCATAATCGCCTGTATAGAACCATCCTTTTCTTAATACCTTTTTAGTTGCTTCTTTATTTTCATAATATCCAAGCATAATACTTGGTCCTTTAGCAACAATCTCCCCTACTCCATCTTTATCCTTTCCTTCAATCTTTACTTCTATATTGCATAAAGGTAAACCGACAGAACCAGGTCTTTTTCTTTCATCAGTTTCTGCAGTTATAACAGGAGATGTCTCTGTTAAGCCATATCCTTGTATTAAATCAATTCCAAGAGCATTGTAACCTTCTATCGTTTCTTTATTCATTGGTGCAGCACCATATAATACAACTCTTAAATATTCATCAAACTGTTTAAGAACTGCTTTAAATAAAAACTTTCTAGCATCTATATGATGCTTTAATAAAAAGCTTGAAAAACTTTTAAGCTTATTTATTAACTTTTCCTTACCACTATTTTCTATTCCTTTTTGAATCTTTTTATACATTGTTTCTAATACTAATGGAACTGCAACAAATACGCTAACTTGGAACTCTTTTAAATTATCTGCTATATGTCTTAGTCCCTCACAAAATGCAATTGTAGCACCACTATAAGTTCCATATAAGAATGTTATTGTACATTCAAAAGTATGATGTATTGGTAAAAAAGAAAGTAATGTGTCTGTTTTATATAATTTAACATGTTTAGCTATCGCACTAATATTTGAACAAATATTAGTTTGTGATAACATTACTGCTTTAGGTTCGTTGGTGGTTCCTGATGTAAAAAGCATTATATACATATCTTTATTGTTAATTGTTACTTTATTGTATTTCCTCTTATTTGATTTTGCTATTTTTTTACCTTTGTTAATAAAGTTTGCAAAATTTATTTCATCCTCTTCTGTGGCTTCATCCATACAAATTTTATGCTTTATTTGTAAACCATCATCTATTGCATTTTTTATAGCATCAGTATATTTTTTTTCGTATACAACTACATCTACTTGACTTCTTTTTAATAGCTTTTCTATCTCTATATCTGTTAATGCTTTATCTAAAGGTACAATTACCTTGCCAGCAGTTTCGGTTCCTAAATATGTAACGCACCATTCATACCTGTTATTCCCTATAACAGCAATTCTATTTGCATCTATAGATATAAGCGCTTCTACCATTGCTTTTATATCTTCTGCAAACTTCTTATATGTTACCTCTTTTACTTCACCGAGCTTGCTTAAATTTAAATGCTACTTTATCGCCAAATTTTTCGTATCTTTTTACTAGCTCTCTAAAGTTTTTTATTGGTTGCCTTTCTATATCATTTTCTCTTTGTTTTCTCATAAGTCTTCCCCCAACATCTCTTAGGATGCCTTTATTCTATAACAAATGGTTAAATTGTTCAATATTTTTGTTGATTTTTAATTTATTTAAGTATATAATTTTTTCAAGATTAAAATAGGTGATTTTTATGAATAATTTTAAATTTTATGATTTAACTATTCCACAAAAATCTATTTACTTAACCGAAGAATATGCATCTGGTAGTAGTGTTAATCTAATTGGTGGTAACATTATTATTGATGAACCGGTAAATTTAGATTTTTTAGAAAAAGCTTTAAATATTTTTGTAAAAAAGAATGACGCAATTAGAATTCGTATTCATATGGAAAATAACAAACCAAAGCAGTACATAACTCCATATGAACCTTTTACTATAAGACGAGTTTTTATTAAAGATAAACAAGAATTAGAAGACCTTAGCTTACAGGCTGTTAATAAAAAATTTAATTTTTTTGATTCTAAACTATTTTGGGTTACTCTTTTCAAGTTTGAAGATAATACAGGGGGATTAATCGTAACTTTTCACCATATTATTTGTGATGCTTGGACTATGAGTTTATTCGTAGACCAAGTAATGAATATTTATTCAAAATTAATAGCTGGTGAAATTATTGATGATTCTGCTAATAATTCCTATCTAGACTTTGCAAAAAGTGAACAAGATTATTTACATACTCCAAGATTCCAAAAAGATAAAGAATTTTGGAATACTTTCTTTGACTCTGAGCCAGAGCCATCTTTAATTTCCGACCAAAAAGAAAAAATTATAGATACAACTGCAAAAAGAAAAATATATATTCTAGATAAAGAATTGTATTCAAAATTGGATGCTTTTTGCAAAGAACATAACTGTTCTCTTTATACATTTTTTATGGCTATATATTCACTATATTTAGCACGCATTAATAATAATGATTTTTCTACAATTGGAACACCTATCTTAAATAGAACCAATTTTAAAGAAAAAAATACCTGTGGAATATTTGTAAGTACGCAAGCCTTTTTTATGAAAATGAATTATGAAGAGACTTTTACAGACTTCTTAAGAGAAGTTTTAACTAACCAAATGAAATTCTTTAGACATCAAAAATATTCATATTCTACATTACTAGAAGATTTAAAAACCAAATATAATATCTCATATAATTTATATGATTTAGCCATATCTTACCAAAATGCTAGAATAGATAATACTGTAGCTGATATAAAATTTCATACAAACTGGTCTTTTAATAATAATTGTTCTGATACCTTACAAATACATTTTTATGATTTAGATGATACTGGAATAATTAACATTTATTATGATTATAAAATTTCTAAATTTTCGGAAGAACAAATAGATAAAATTCATTCAAGAATTATGAATATGACTCTACATGTATTAGAGAATCCTTCTATCTTACTAAAAGATATAAGTATTATCTGCGAGAAAGAAGAAGAACTTATAATAAATAAATTTAATAATTCTAATATCTCTCATCCTAAAAACATAGGAATTCATGAGTTAATTGAAGCTGTTGCAAGTAAGTATCCTAATAATACAGCAGTTACATATAATGGCGAACATATAACTTATAAAGAATTAATTGCTAATAGTACTAAGATTGCTACTAACCTTATCGAAAATGGCGTAGAAAAAGGAGATTGTGTAGCAGTTTTATTTAAAAATAAAGATATTAACCTTATTTGTTCATTATTAGGAATTTTAAAAGCTGGAGCTGCTTTCTTAGCAATTTACCCTGATTATCCTAATGAACGAATTGAATATATCTTAGAAAATAGTAATAGCAAAATATTAATTACTGAACAATATTTTGAAAGCTTAAATATAAAATGTCTAAGATTATACATTAATAAATTAAAGGATTACCCAGCTATTGCTAAATTTCCTAAAGTATTACCAACTGACAATGCCTATATCATTTACACTTCTGGTTCTACAGGAAAGCCAAAAGGAACTATGCAATCACATAATAATATTATTAATTTTGTATACTCTTTTAAGCATTATTTAGATGATTCAATTAAAGCTGATGACCAATTTTTATCTGTAACTAATATTTGTTTTGATGTTAGTATGGCAGAAATTTTCACAGCGCTTACTTTTGGTGGCAATCTACACTTATATAAAGATTTAAATAATAGTAGCATCGTGGAACTTGCTAAATATATCTCGGTTAATAATATTACATTTGCATACTTCCCACCTGCTATGTTGCATTCTATATATGAGGAATTAGCTAAATATCCTAAATTAGCATTAAATAAAATATTGGTTGGTGTGGAACCTATTAAAGCTTCTACTCTATCTAATTTTTATAACCTAAATCCTAACATGAAAATTGTAAATGGTTATGGACCATCTGAAACTACTATTTGTTGTACAATGTATAAATTTAAAAATACTCTGCCACCTAATAACATAACACCTATTGGAAGTCCAATTGGTAACTCTAAAATATTTATTTTAGATAAATTAAAAAGGTTAGTTCCAATTGGTAAAGTTGGCGAAATCTATGTACAAGGTGAATGTGTTGGTAATGGGTATTTAAACAATCCAGAAAAAACAAAAGCATCTTTTGATTTAAAAAATAGAATATATAGAACTGGAGATTCTGCAAAATGGCTTCCAGATGGCTCTATAATGTTTGTGGGTAGAAATGATAATCAAATAAAATATAGAGGTTATAGAATTGATTTAGGAGAAATTGAAAATACGATAAAAAATATTCACGGTGTAAAAAATTGTACAATTATATTAAATAAAGAATCTTCTGATAATTCTACTCTAGTTGCATTTGTAATTATAGATTCATCAATAATAGATCAAGAATCATTTAGAAATAAACTAGTTAATAAGTTGCCTCATTATATGATTCCAAATCAGTTTGAGTTTTTAGATGAATTTCCTTTAAATACAAATGGAAAGATAGATAGGAAAAAATTATTAGAACATATAAATGATTTAGATGTAGAAAATTATGATGCTCCTAATAACGATATAGAAAAAAAATTGTGTTCTATATGGGAAAAGGTTTTAGGAAAATCTAAGATTGGAATAAAAGATAATTTCTTTGCTTTAGGAGGAGATTCACTAGATTCTATAAAGATTTCTGTAGAAGCTGCAAAATATGATATAAAATTATCTGCACAAGATTTTTATAGATATCCTACAATTAAATTATTAGAAAAATATGCGCTAAATACACAATCACCTATTTCTAGTACAATTAATACAGTAGATTACGAAACTTTTCAAATAGAAAAAAGCTCTCCAAGTTATATAAATGGTAATATCTTATTAACTGGTGCTACAGGATTTTTAGGTGCTCATATTCTTTATGAATTATTAGAAAAAACAAATTATACGATATATTGTTTAGTAAGAGGAGAATCTTTAGAAAGTTCAACTAACAGATTAAAAGAAAGACTACAATACTACTTTAAAGATAAATTAGATCATTATTTTAATAATAGAATTATAGTTGTTAATGGTGACTTTACTAAAGAACACTTAGGTCTTATTTATAATGCATATAATGAGTTGTGTACAAATATACAATGTATAATTAATGCTGCAGCAACTGTTAAACATCTAGGAGATTATGCTGTTTTTGAAAAAACAAATGTATTAAGTGTAAAAAATTTAATAGCAGTCTGTAAAGATATTCCAAACTGCCAATTAGTACATATTTCTACGCTTTCAGTTGCAGGCAGTAATGATCCTAATGGTTCATGCGCTTTTACAGAAAAGGATTTATTTGTTAACCAAGATATTAGTGAAAATATTTATATAAAAACTAAATTTGAGGCAGAAAAGCTATTATTAGAAGAAAACCAAAAAGGTCTTCCTATAACAATATTCCGTTTAGGAAATATTACTTGGAGAAGTTATGATGGTATATTCCAACACAACTTAGAGGAAAACTTATTTTTTAATTTAATACAATTTATTATAAAAGCAAAAAAAATTCCTCTAGAGTTAAAAGATAAAACATTTAATATAAGTCCTGTTGATGAATGTGCTAGTTTAATAGTATCTATTCTACAAAATGATAATAAATATAATGTATATCATATATATAATCAAAATGAATTAACTTTACAAGAAATTGTTAACCTATTAAATAATTTAGGTTTTAACATACAATTTACTACTGATAATTCATTACAAGATTTAGAAGCTTCCACAAAAGATATTAATTTATCTTCTTACTTATATAAATTATTAACTAGTAAACACGAAGCAAGCAATATCAAAGTATCTAGTCCTTATACAACTAAGGTATTAAAAGAAATTAATTTTAATTGGTCTAATATAAATACTAATTATTTTAAACACGGATTGGAGGAAAATTTAAATGAAAAAAACTTTGGACAAAAATTGGGCTAAACTGATTTTAGTATATAACCTTGCCTGTATAATTGTTTCATTATTTTTCTATAAATTGGTGCCTACATTTTTATGTTACCCACCAAATTCTATAGATAATGAATTTCAAATAGTTATTAATGGACTAACTTATACACAGCAATATATAATGATTGTATTATGTAGTTTATTAATGGAAAATATTATATTAATACATAGTTTAAGAAAGGCAAATAAAATAAGAGCTGAACTATTGCAAGTGCCTAAAAAAAATGCTACTAAATTATACTATAAACTTTCTAAAACAATATCCAGAATACCTAATTTAATATATATAGTACAAATAATAGTTCCTGTTATTATGATTGCAATAACTTTTAGTTTATTACAAGGTGAATTGTTTATTACTTTAAAAGTATGCTTGCTCTTCTTATCTATGTTAACATTAATAGCAAGTATTTCATATATATTCTCTAAAAAGACTTTTCAGAACATTTTAGTATATATATATCATGAAGTTTCTGGCTATTCTAATATAGATAGTAATTTTAATAAATATGTAAAAAGATCAAGTATAAAAAATGTTATTTTTATCGTAACAATACCTATGTTTATAGTTACTGCACTTTTAATTGCTTTATCTGGTTATTCTTCTATAATAAAAGAAACGGGTAATTTAACTTATGATTTTTATAATCAGGAATTAAATTCATTAGATTTACCTACTCAAACAGAAGAAGATCCATTAGAAGTTTTATCTGAAGCACTTTCAAAAATTGAATATAAAAAAGCTAAGGTAGATTCATATTTTATTATTGCTCCAGATGGCAATATAACAACTTCTAATGGTGAAGAATTATCAATATTCTTTACAAAATATATGAATGATTTATCATCTACACAACCTGAAAAGAATAGAACCTATGACTTTTATGGCGATGATTCTCAAGGGGTATTTAGAAGTGTTACTATAAACGGAAAAACATGGACTATAGGTATACGTTATAATTTAGTGTCTAATACTATTTTAATTGGATTGTTATCAATTTTTGCTGTATTATTTATAGTTAATATTATTTTATTAAGATATTTCGCAAATTATATCGCAAATGAAATAAAAAGGGTTTCTGATGCATTACTAAAAATTGTAGAAAATAGAAATATCGACCATAGTGCTAGATTACCAGTTGTTTCTAATGATGAAATTGGTGACTTAGTAAATGCATTTAATGAGATTCAGGATCTAACAAAGAATAATATAAATCAAATACATAATAATCAAAACATGCTTATAGAAAGAGAACGTTTGGCAGCTTTAGGACAATTAATTGGAGGTATAGCTCATAACTTAAAAACACCTATAATGTCTATATCTGGTGCTGCAGAAGGGCTTACAGATTTAGTTACCGAATATGATAAATCTATTGGAGATAAAGATGTAACAGAACAAGATCATCATGATATTGCAAAAGATATGACTTCTTGGATAGAAAAAATTAAAACTTATACAGAATATATGTCTGATGTTATAACCGCAGTTAAAGGTCAGGCTGTTAATTTCTCTTCTACAAGTAATATTCATTTTTATATGGATGAATTACTAAAAAATATTGATATATTAATGAAATACGAATTAAAAAATGCTTTAGTTTCACTTAATTTAATAAATAATGTACCTTCAAGTACTTATATTAATGGTGATATAAACTGCTTGGTACAAGTAATAAATAATATGATTTCAAATGCTATTCAATCATATAATGGCAAACCAAATCAAAAAATAGATTTAATATTAAATGTAAAAAATAATAACATAATAATACAAGTAAAGGATTATGGACCAGGTATTCCTAAAGAGGTTCAAGAAAAACTATTTAAAGAGATGATTACCACAAAGGGAAAAAATGGAACAGGACTTGGTTTATTCGTATCATATTCTACTATTAAAGCTCATTTTAATGGTGATATCAAATGTGATTCAGATAAAACTGGTACTACATTTTCAATTATTATTCCTTTACCAAAAATTGATAATTCTAATAAAACTGATAAATAATTAAAGATATTAGAAGCGAAGATAAATTGGCAAATTTTACCTTCGCTTTTTTTGTATTTTTTTTGACTTTTTTCTTGCTTTTATAACTTTTTATTTATATAATTTCTATATTAGGAGGTCTGTTATTATGAGAAAGAATCAAGTTACATCCAAAAGTGCTGATTTTAAAATAATCGCTGTAGATGATGAACAAGGAATTTTAGATTCATTATCTATATTTATGAAAAGATCTGGCTATGATTTTGTTGGCATAACAGATCCTATAGAAGCTATAAATCGCGTAAAAACAGAACATTTTGATTTAATGGTACTAGATTTTATTATGGACCCAATTCATGGTGACAAAGTTGTTGAAGAAATCAGAAAATTTAATAAAGATCTATATATTCTTCTTTTAACTGGTCATAAAGATTTGGCTCCACCATTAGAAACTATTCACGAACTTGATATCCAAGGATATTGCGAAAAAAGTGATAAATTTGACCAATTATTACTATTAATAGAATCTGGATTAAAATCTGTAAATCAAATGCGAACAATAACTAGAATGAATGACAATTTAGAAAAAGCTTACATAGACAGTATAGAAATATTAAGACACACTGTTGAAGCAAAAGATCCTTATACTAAAGGTCATTCTGACAGAGTTTCTGAATACGCAGTTCTATTAGGAAAAAAACTTAATTTGCCTGACGATGATATCGAAAAGCTAAAAATTGGCGGTCTTTTTCATGATATAGGAAAAATTGGTATTCCAGACAGCATCCTTCTAAAAGAATCTAAATTAACAGATGAGGAATATACAAAAATTAAAGAACATCCCGTAATTGGATATAACATTTTAGAAAATGCTGACATGTTTAAAAATATTCTAGATATCATAAAATATCATCACGAAAGATTTGATGGAAATGGATATCCAGAAAGATTAGCAGGAACAAATATCCCTTATCTTGCTAGAATCACTTCTATAGTTGATAGTTTTGATGCTATGACTTCCAAAAGGAGTTACAGAGATTCTTTACCAATGGACGTTGTAAAATCTGAAATATTAGAAAATTTGGGTTCTCAGTTTGACCCAGAAATAGGTATAGCTTTCCTAGATATTTTAGATAATGATTTTAATTCTATTAAACAAATACAAGAAAAGTACTAACTTTATTTGTATTTAATATAATTAATTAAGGAGGGGATTTAAAAATGGTTTTAACTGCTTCAGAAACAAGAAAGCAAGCCAGAGAATCTTTAAAAGGTAAATGGGGAGTTGTGGTTTTAATTACCTTAATATTTTTAGGATACTCATTTTTAGTAGGATTACTTTCTGCTATTCCTTTTTTAGGATTCTTAGTTTCTATAGCTGCTATTGTCATTGATATTCCAATAATATATGGTTTTATGATGACTATGATGAAGCTAAAAAGAGGAGAAAGTGTAGGATACTTTGATTTCTTTAAAGATGGTTTTACTAATTTTAAAAGAGCTTGGTGCCTTACAGGAAGATTACTTTTAAAAATGATTGCTCCGCTAATATTAATAATAGTTGCAATCATTATAATGGTAGTTTCTATTATCGCATCTTTGGCAACTGCATTTGCAGTAGGAATAAGTACTTCTACTTCTACTTTAGGTGGTGCTATAGTTGGTGTTAGTGCTTTAACAATAATAGCATATATCGTTGTACTTGCTGCATACATATGGCTTTTCGTGAAGTCATTATCATATGGTTTAGGTATATACCTTGCAATTGATAATCCAACTATGAAACCACTTGATTGTGTTAACAAAAGTAAAGAACTTATGGATGGAAATAAAGGTCGTTTATTCTGCCTATATCTTTCATTCATCGGATGGATTGCTCTAGCTGTTGTAGCATCTTTAATACCTTTTATTGGCTGGATAGCAGCAATCGCTGGTACTATTGTATTAACACCATATATTGGGTTTGCATCAATAGTATTCTATGAAAATAGAACTGGTATAGATAGTTCTGCTACAGTTGCCGAAGGTACTGTAGATTCAACAGAAAACTCAGATGAAAATACAACAACAAATGAAATAAAAGAACAATCTGGTTCTCAAGATGTAAAAGCAGAAATAGTAGACATACCAAATTTAGACCAAAATAAAGATTAGATTCTTCTTCGGGATTTTGGTCTCTCGGGATTTGGGGACGGTCCTTAAATCCCGATTTTGTTTTTAATTTATCAAATAGTTAAAAAAGCCAAAAACTTCTTACACAATATGTATAAGAAGTTTTTTATTTATTTAAATTATCCAATTTTCATAGAAAGTTTTACTTTTTGTCTTTCATTATCTATTCCGATAACTTTTACTTTTACAATATCTCCAACAGACACGATATCTGATGGATTTTTAACAAATTTTTCACTCATCTCTGATATGTGGACAAGTCCATCATGTTTTACACCAATATCCACAAATGCTCCAAAGTCAATTACATTTCTAACAGTACCTGTTAATATCATACCTTCTTTTAGATCTTCGAATTTTAAAACATCTTGCCTTAGTATTGGCTTTGGCATATCTTCTCTTGGGTCTCTTCCCGGTTTTGATAATTCATCTATAATATCTTTTAAAGTCATTTCTCCTACATTTAAAGCTTTTGCTGTTTCGGTTAAATTTATACTTCCTAATTTTTTTCTAAGCTCTACTAATTTATCTTTATCTTTTAAATCTTCTGTTCCATAACCTAAAGTCTTTAATAATTCTTCTGCTATGTCGTAGCTTTCAGGGTGTACTGCTGTATTTTCTAATGGATTAGTTCCATCTGGAATTCTAATAAATCCTGCACATTGTTCAAATGCAACTTTACCTAATTTAGGAACTTTAAGTAATTCTTTTCTAGTTTTTAACTTTCCATTTTCGTCCCTATATTTTACTATATTTTTAGCTATAGTTTTATTTATTCCAGAAACATATGAAAGCAGTGATGGTGTTGCAGTATTTACATCTACTCCTACCTTATTAACACTATCTTCTACAACTCCTGCTAGGCTTTCTTCCAATTTCTTTTGATTTACATCATGTTGATATTGTCCTACACCTATAGATTTTGGATCAATTTTAACGAATTCTGCAAGAGGATCTTGAAGTCTTCTAGCTATAGATATTGCACCCCTTATAGAAACATTTATGTCTGGATATTCTTCTGTTGCAAGTTTTGACGCAGAATATACAGAAGCTCCTGCTTCACTTACTATGGTATATAAAACTTCATGGTCACATTTTTTTATCATCTCTGATACAAACATTTCAGATTCCCTTGAAGCTGTCCCATTTCCTATTGCAATCATATCTACATGATCTTTATTAATTAATCTTACTAATTCTTTTTCCGCTCCCTCTACGTCATTTTGTGGCTCTGTTGGGTATACTGTTGTAATATCTAAAACCTTGCCTGTTTCATCAATTATTGCGATTTTACAACCTGTTCTATATGCTGGGTCAAATCCCATAACTGTTATACCTTTTATTGGAGCACCTAATAATAATTGTTTTGCATTTTTACCAAATACTTTTATTGCTTGCTCTTCTGCTTTTTCCGTTAAATCTGATCTTATCTCTCTATCGATAGATGGTTCTATTAATCTTTTAAAACTATCTTGAATAGTATCTTTTAAGTACTGTGTAAACTGGTTTTCACCTTTTATTATATCTTTCTCTATTTTTTCTAAAATTTTATCTTCTTCTTTTTCTATTTTAACTTTTAAAAATTCTTCTTTTTCTCCTCTATTTATTGCAAGAATCCTATGACTTGGTATTTTATTTACATTTTCACTATAATCATAATACATTTCGTAAGCAGATTTTTCTTCTGGTTTTGTAGCAGTAGTCTTTATAATTCCTTTTGAATATACTATTTGCTTAATTAATTTTCTATATTCTGGGTTATCAGATATCATTTCTGCAATAATATCTAATGCTCCTTGTATTGCTTCTTCTACAGTTTTTACTTCTTTTTCTTCGCTTATATATTCAGCTGCTATTTCTTGTATATTTTTTGTCTCTTCTTGAGCCAAAATAATTTCTGCAAGTGGTTCTAACCCTTTTGCTTTTGCTACAGTTGCTCTTGTCTTCTTCTTTTGTTTATATGGTCTATAAATATCCTCTACTTCTGCAAGAGTAATAGCATTCTCTAAATCTTTTACTATCTCTTCTGTTAACTTTCCTTGCTCTTCGATAGAATTTGTAACTTCTTCTTTTCTCTTCTCTAAATTTCTTAAATAGTTTAGTCTTTCTCCAAAAGTTCTTAAAACTTCATCAGAAAGCCCGCCCGTTACTTCTTTTCTATATCTTGCTATAAAAGGAATTGTATTTCCTTCATCTATTAGTTTTATCGTGTTTTCTACTTGTTGTACCTTAATATTTAATTCTTCTGCTATAATTTGCTCTATTTTTTTCATTCTACTACCATGTTCCTTCCTAAAAATAAATATACCTCTTATCTTCTGATATTTTATGCTAAGCTTTCTCTATACTTTTTTAGTCCCGCTATCTCACTTATTTGATCCGGTCTTAAGACATAATCTTCTTCTGATACTTCTGTTACCCAATTAATATCTTTCGCAGTCATACCATACTCACAAAGTATATTTGCGTCTTCGAATAATTTTTCACCCGTTTCATGTTTTCTTCCATGTGTCTTTCTCTCTATATAACCATCATCATTTATAGTTGACGAAAAATGTATATGTGCTACATATTTTTTGCATTTTTCTTTATCTAAATATTTCTTTATAAATTCTTTCATTGGCTCATGCCAAATCTTTGCTTGGCAATATATGTGGCATATATCTATACATGCTCTAATATTGGGGCTATCTATTTGCTCACATAAATCTAGTACTGTACATGAATACCTTTCTCTCATCATAAATAGATTTTCTAAAAAAATTGTCACTTTTGTTCCTTTTAAAAATTCTGCAATTTCTTTAATATCTTCTAATGTTGTTAGTTTATGTTTTTTCATTATAAATTCTGTATGATATATAATATTTATTTTTATCCCATATTCATTAGCTAAGTCTATTAACTGCTTAAGCTCGCTATATATTAAATCTTTATTTTTATATAATAGTAACTCTATATCATATCCAGAAAGAGGAGGATGCACAGTTATTTCTTCTAAAGCTGGAAATTTTTGCATAAGTCTTCTTATTGGCTTTTCTGCTTCGAAATCGACTAATTTTTCTTCATCTTTAGCAAAATACTGTATCTCAACTCCTTTTTCTTCTTCTATATATTGGCTCATAGCCTCTATTCCTTCTAAAAATTCATTTGTTTTAGGATGTATTTTCATAGTAATTTATCTCCCCCGAGATTTAGAGAACTCCCTCTTTTCCATTTTACTGGGATTCTAGCACCGTCCCCAAATCCCTATTTTCTATTCTAAGCCTAAGTATTCGTTATAAGTACATTCTTTGTCTACTACGCTTCCGTCTTTTTTAATATCTATTATTCTATTTGCTACAGTTTGCATTAATTGATGATCATGTGATGCAAATATCATATTTCCTTTAAATCTTTCCATTCCTTCATTTAATGCTGTAATACTCTCCATATCTAAATGGTTTGTTGGTTCATCAAAAATCAAGAAGTTTGCACCTGATAACATTAATTTAGATAATACACATCTTACCTTTTCCCCTCCAGATAAAACCTTTACATTTTTTAATGCTTCATCACCAGAGAATAACATTCTACCTAAAAAGCTTCTTACATATGTTTCGTCTGGGTCTTTAGAGTATTGCCTTAGCCAGTCTGTTATACTTAAATCTTGAGTAAACAAGTAGCTATTATCTTTTGGGAAATATGCTTTAGTTATAGTTGTTCCGAATGATACTTCTCCTTCATCTGGCTCTAATTCCCCTGCTAGTATTTGGAATAATATTGTTCTGGCATTTTCGTTATCTGCAATTATAGCAATCTTATTATCTGTTTTTACTGTAAAAGATACATTATCTAATACTTTCTCGCCATCTACAGTTTTACTTAAATTCTTAACTGTTAAAATATCTTTTCCTGGTTCCCTGTCTGGTTTAAAATCTATATATGGATATCTTCTATTTGATGGCTTTATTTCGTCTAATTGAATCTTTTCTAACGATTTCTTTCTTGATGTAGCTTGTTTTGATTTAGATGCATTAGCACTAAAACGTGCAATAAATTCTTGTAATTCTTTTATCTTTTCTTCTTTCTTCTTATTTGCATCTTTCATTTGTTTTAATGCTAACTGGCTAGATTCGTACCAGAAATCGTAGTTTCCTGGGTATACTTTAATCTTCCCAAAATCCACATCTGCGATATGTGTACATACTTTATTTAAGAAATATCTGTCGTGTGATACTACAATTACTGTATTTTCAAAATTTATTAAGAATTCTTCTAACCATTGAATAGTCTTTAAATCCAAATCGTTTGTAGGCTCGTCTAATAATAATATATCTGGATTTCCAAATAAACTTTGTGCAAGTAATATCTTTACCTTTTCCCTATCTTCAATTTCTTTCATTTGTTTATAATGATTTTCTGGAGATATTCCTAAATCATTTAATAAAGTTGCTGCATTTGTTTCCGCATTCCAGCCATCTAGTTCTGCAAATCGTTCTTCTAATTTCGCAGCTTTCATTCCATCTTCTTCTGAAAAATCTTCTTTAGCATAGATTTCTTCTTTTTCTTTCATAATACTGTATAATTCTTGGTTCCCCATTATAACAGCATCTAATACATTATATTCGTCATATGCAAAGTGATCTTGTTTTAAAATAGATATTCTCTCTCCTTTATCTACTGTTACATCTCCTTTGCTTGGTTCTAGTTCACCAGAAAGTACTTTTAAAAATGTAGATTTCCCTGCACCATTTGCTCCAATTATTCCATAGCAATTTCCTTTTCCAAATTTAATGTTTACATCTTCAAATAATATTCTTTTGCCAAAGCGCACTGTTACACCATTTACAGATAACATATTTTCTCCTCCTTTTTTAGCTTGCATTATTATATACCATTTATTATAATTTTACAACTTTAGGCTCTATTTTTACCTTTTCCCAATATTGTTTGTCTTTCGTCTTCTATTACTTTTAAAATATGCACATCGTCTGTTTTTATCATATCTAAATATTTTAGTGCTTCTTCATTTTCTCCATTTTTATATGCTGCTGTTGCTAAACTTAAAAAGTATGTGTTTTGTATATCATCACCTATAGGCTTTTCCTTCATATTTTTTAGCTTATCATAAAATATTTTAGCATTATCACTTTTTTGATATTCTCTCATTATTTTATTATATTTTATGCAAAACTTACGTGATGCTAGTTTTTCTATAAATAAAGTTATCACGAAATACAATATGCTAAACAATATTACAAAAACTAGTTGTGTAATTATAAATATTTTAATATCTGAAATATCAAAGTATTTAAACACAAAAAATATTATAAATTCTAATATTAAAAACACTACTAAATATACTTTATCCAACTTATTACTTTTCATTTGTTTTCTCCTTCTTATTTTATTATTAAATCAATAAAAGCAGATACAAAATTTACCCCTATACTATAAATTTTGTGTCCGCTATTTAAATTAATTTAGCATATCCTTCTTTTTTAACCATACTACAGAAATAATAGTAAGCAATGTTGCTATAAAAATCATTATCCAGAATCCCAATATATTTCCCTCAAACGGTAATTTTACATTCATCCCCCAAAAGCTTGCAATCATTGTTGGTACTGCAATTATTATAGTAATTGAAGTTAATGATTTCATAACCCCATTTAAGTTGTTTGATATTATAGAAGCATATGCATCCATTGTACCATTTAAGATATCGCTATACACTTTACTCATTTCTATAGCTTGTTTATTTTCTATTATTGCATCTTCTAAAATGTCTTCATCTTCATCATATAATTTTATATTCTTTATTTTTAAAGTTCTTTCCATAACCGCTTCATTTGATCTTAATGATGTTGTTATATATACTAAAGATTTCTCTAAACTTAGTAATTTTAATAATTCTCTATTTTTCATGGAATTTTTTAATACATTTTCTGCAATTTCTGTTTCTTTATTAATCTTTTTTAGGTATTCTAGATAATCTGAAGAATTGTTATACATCATTTGTAAAATAAATCTACTCTTTTTATATGTACAAAAACTTTTTACTTTTCCAGTTTCAAATTTTTTTATTAAACTACATTCTCTTAAAGTTACTGTTATGAAAAAATCATCTCTTACTACAATCATACCTATAGGCATTGTTGCATACATATATCCACCACTTTGTGATTTCTCAGTAACTGGTATGTCTATAATGAATAATATTGTGTCATCTTCGTCTTCTACGTCAATTCTGGCTTTTTCTTCATTATCTAGTGCATATCTTATAAAATCTTCTTTTATATTAACATTTTGGCAAACTTCTTTTATTTCTTCTTCCGAAGGATCTACCATATGTATCCATGTTCCTCTTGTATATGTATCTACACTTTCTAGTTTATTTGTTTCCAAGTTTGTATTATATAGTTTTATCATATTATAAACCCCTCCTACTCTTTTTGTTTGCCTTGTGAATTCAAAAAGGGATTTTAGGATCGTCCCCCAAATCCCTCATTGTTAAATATAGGAGCTTTAATACTAAAGCTCCTATTAAACTCCTATTATTAAGTTTACATATTTTTTATTTCTTTGTCAAGTTCTTACTATAAAACTTTCTTCTTTATTACTACAATTCCTGCTACCAATATTCCTAAGCTTACTATAGCAATAACTATTAATGTTAACTGTCTGTTTGCACCAAATGGTACAACAAATGTTAATACTTCTGCTCGTCCAGTATCCACCTCTTCTATATTTTTAAGTGTTGATGGATATGTATTACCTGGAATTTCTACTACTTCCTTATTAGTAGTATCTTCATAATATGGTCTTCTACCATTATCTATAGTTAATCTTATAACTTCTGCTATATTCTGTATTTCATCAGCATTTGATGTATCTTCTGTTCTTGCAATAACTCTTGTAAGAGTTAAGACATCAGTTAAGTTTATTTTATCATTTCTTGCTAATTTTGCTTTTACACCATTTAAATCTGTAACCAAAATTTCGTCTATAGTTTTATTAGCTTCGTCAAATGCTCCTGCCTCTAATAAAGTATCTCTATAAGAATCTGGAAGGTTCTTATTTTCTCTCTTGCTTGCAAGAATTTGCCACAAGTCATTATTGCCTTCTATTCCCCATTCTGATACAGAATTGTTTCCTGTTGCAGTTGTATTATTTATCGTTACCTTTCCATTTGCTTTGGTAAGTTCTACATCATATTGTAATACATTTGGCACATATTCAATTACGCTAGTAGGCTCAATTCTATTCATTGTACTTCTATCTTTAACTACACCTGTAACATAATATGATTTTTCGTTATAGTCTACTTCACTATGGTTTCTTATCTCTAAATTATATCGTACATTTAAAGTTGAACCATATAGTAAGTTTTCATCTACAGTACCTTGTACTAATCCAGTAGATACCATATTTCCTCTATCATTATATTTGTTTTCTTTCCATGTTAAGTTTGAGGTTGATTGGTTTGTATCAAATATCGTTGTACCATCTGTTGATGTCAATTTAATATGTGATACATTTTTTCCTAGTGCAATCTTTGTTCTTGGTCTTTCTATAATACCAAAATCCACATTTTGTACTTTATATGATGTTTTTTCATCCTTTAAGTACTCTATTTCCATCGCCATTTTAGCTGTATTTGCAGTCATATACGTTTTCTCTGCTAACGTTTCCAATAAATCAGAATTATTTGTTCTTGTTGCATTTAGCACTTTTGCAATATCATATTTGTAATCTTTACTATAAGAATTTACTACTTGTCTTCTACCTTCATAATCATCAACCGCATCATTCTTACGTGGTGAGGTATTATTATACCAGTATAAATCTTTGTAATCTCCTTCTGTATAAATTGTAGATTTATAGTCCTGACCTGTATACATTTGATTATTCTTTTGAGGATTTATTAAGCACTCCTTATCACCATAAGTAAATTTAATTAGATAATCTCCTGGAATATATCCTGATAACGTGTAACTTCCATCTTGATTACTTCTTGTCTCTACTTTATTTAAAGTATCAACATCTTCATTGTTTTGGCAAAGTAATTCTACTTTTACTTTATTTACAATATTTTCTCCACTTGTATATTGTCCATCACCAATTCTTTCATTATTATTTAATTTATCTTCAAGTGGTGAATCCTCGAATACAGTACCTGATATTGTTCTTGGTGTATCATCTCTTATAAGTTTTAAGCCAGGTGCAACATCTGCATCATCCTCAAATACTGCCATACTACGTTTTGATTTTTCGTCTCCTTTTAGGCTTTGGTAAGCATCTGTCTTAGATTGTTTTACAAAGTTTTGAACATTAGAAGATGTTGGGTTCATGTTGTCTGGTGTTGAGTCGCAGTCTATTAATCCTGCATTTTCTCCTGCATTTGCCATTACCCTTCCCTCTGTATCTTTTCTTGTATCTGTGTATGTGTTCTTATATCCTGCAATTTCTGCATAATTTTCTTCGGTTGTTTCACCTTTCGATAATAGTTCTCTTAAGGTGTCATATGAAACTTTATATTGCATAAAAATCCATTTTTTATCTGTTATTCCTACATTTGATAAACTTGTTGTATGTATTTTATTATATGTCTTACCATTTCCAGATACACTACCTGAAGAACTCCAATTTATGGCTTTTCCATTTTCGTCATAAGAATTTACTAATTGATATGATGTATCTGCATAGTCATTCAAGTCTAGTACATATCCCGTAATTTTACCAACTGATTGGTTCTTTATTTGTATTTTATATGTTACATATACTTGTAATTTATCTGGATCAGAATCATATTGTGCAGTTGATTTATATTGTAAGTCTGTTTTTCTTAGTTCTCTTTCATAATCTGGTATATCTGTACCTCTTATCGTTACTTCAAGATCTTCTCCTGCGCCATTATATTCATATGTATGGCTTTTTCCATTTATTGATACATCAACTTTTACTAAGTCTTTTCTTAAGTTTAAGTCAAATATATCTCTTTCTTTAATACCTAAATTGATATTTTTTAATTCATCTGTTGTATTATTTTTTCCATATGTCTTTTTATTGTTTGGTCCATCAGGGCCAGTATATGCATAAATGTTAAATGCACTATTTGATGTATCTGTCCATTTTGGAACAGTATGATTTGCGTTTACTGGAGTAAATTTATTATTAAATGTACGTCTTTCATTTAATCCTTCTGTTGCATATGATCTAAATTTTGCTGCTGCTGATGTTTCATTATACGTTGTTGCCTCATAAATCTGTCCATTATATTTAAATCTTATATAATAATTATATGCCTTTGTACGATGTTTAAACTCGTATTTTCCATTAGAATCTGTATATTTAGTTTCTAATTCTTGGTTGTTGTCTGCTCGGTACAGTTTTACTTCTATTCCTTCTACAACTTTATCTCCGCTATCATAATATCCATTAGGTGGTCCATTTGCTTTTCCTGTTTTAGCATCTAAGAATACTATACCACCTATATCTATATAACTTTCATTATATACATACATAGTAGAATCATCATCTAAATTTACCTTCATATTTGTAAGGTCTGTAAATTTTTTGCCATTCATAGTTGCATATCCTTCAATTTCAAATCCATATGGCACATATACTTCTTTTATTATGTAATCACCTATTAATACTTCGTCTAATAGTAAGTGACCACTACTATCTGTTGTTCCAGAATATTGTTTTTTACCATCACTCCACAATTCATACTTAGCACCAGGTACACCTACATCAGGTAAATATTTATCTCTTTTATATATGTTTAATTCTATTATTCCTAATGCTCCTGGAAGCTTAACATGATCTTCTTCAGTGTCTGAATCTGTTTCACTTCCCCAACACTCTAATATCTGGCATTGGCTTGGATCCCAACATCCATATCCACCATGAGAACCTCCAGTTGCATAACAATGTAATTCATATCTATATTGTGATTCTACGTATAATGTTCCACTAACATATACTGTTACACTTTTAATCTCTTTTACCCCTGTTGATTTTTTTACATATATGTAAAAATTTTGACCACTAACTATATTGCTTACACTATAATTTCCATTACTAGATGTCGAATTATTTTTTAATGTTACTGTTCCTTTGTCTGTACTTATAACAACTTTTGTTACACTTCCTGTGTAATTTACTTTGTACGCACCTATTTGGTATGTACTATCATTATATTTCTTCCAGCTAACTTTTCCAGTATTAGAAGAAATACTCGCTCCAGAACCTGTTCTACTTATTTCATATAACCATGTTCTAGAAATAACTTGATAGTAATGTGAACCACCAGAAGCAGAACCACATAGTGGCTTTTCTCCTTGTTGTGTACAGTTATATGGTTGTGATGGATCATACTCTATTAGATTATCAAATATTATATTAAGTCCTGTTTGTCCAACATAATAGGCATATGTTTTTCCCGAACCAAAGAATAAATAATAAGCTAATAATATGAGCAAACATATTAGTATTCTCTTTATTACTTTCATTTTCTCCCTCCCCTCTATTATCTATATTTCTTAATTATAAATAGTCCTACTCCAATTATTGCTAATAAAGCAACCATTCCTAAGATATTTAATACTATTCTACCTGTACTTGTTCCTATAATTAATTGTGCATTTGATGTATTATTCTGCGTATTGCTTTCTTGTATATTATTACCATCTGTTGCATTAATTGTTGCAACATTATTAATTATTCCTAAATTATCATTTGTTAGTTTTATTGTTGCAATTAGTTTAATTTCTCTTGTTTGTCCTACTTCTATTTCACTTAAATTTGTATAACGAAGTTTTCCGCCTTCTTCATACCAACCGCTATTTGATGATGCATCAAATTCTAAATCTTCTGGTAATTCATCTATAATTTCTGATATATATGCCTTAGATTCACCTAAGTTTGATATTTTGATAGTGTATTCTACCATTACTTCTGTTCCAACTAAATTTCTAGCTGCAACTTCTAATTTTCCTATTCTTGTTCCTTTGTCATAACTATAATTTTGTTCTTTACCTTTTGGATTTACTGTTCTAATTCTGCTAAGCGATTTCTCTATAGAAACATCAAAATTTCCTAATTTTATTAATCCCATATTTATAGAATTAATATTACTATTTGTTATTTCTATTACATCTGTCATTCCAACATATTCTAAATTTCCTCCTATAGTAGCTGTTCCAGCAATTGCTTTAGAACTTAATGTATCGTTTACTCCTTCTTGTCTATAGTTTGTTATTTTATATATATTTCTATCATATTTAAATATAACAATATATCTACCTGCTGGTAATCCACTTAATGTATAACCTGTAGAAGTTGAAGTTGCTTTTATATCTGCTCCTGTAGAATCTTTTACAATCTCTGATGTATCAGCATTTACAATCATTATTTCATTTCCATCTAATAATTGTTCTGCTGAATCCAACGCACCATTCTCATTACTATCTAGCCATATTGATCCACTAATACTATATGTATTTGATGGGTCTTCTGGATTGTTTGGGTCATCTGGATCAGTTGTTCCACTTCCATCTCCTTTAGCATAATGTTTTACTTCATTTGATGTTGTTGATTTTACATATTCTCCATATACCCTTGAAACATTTGTTAATGTTGTATCTTGTTCTATATCTTGAACTGTTGCTGTAATTTTAATATTTATTACTCCACTTGGTGGTAGCATTGTAGGTATTGTTAATTCATTCTTTTCCTCATCATAATTTGGACGTCCCTCTGAAGTATTTGTAGTAGATGAATCTCCTTCTTGATCTAATGTTTTTGATAAATCATAATTTTCATTAATCTCAATAAAGTCAGTATTACTTCCTGTTCCATTTATATATCTGTTATATTCTAATGTATCTGCAATTATTTCTTTAGGCAATGTATCTACTATATAAATTTGTGAATAAATTTTATCGCTTTTGTTAGTTACCTTTATATTATATGTAATTTGGTCTCCTGCTTTTACTTCTTGATTTTCTGTAGGCGAACTTTTTTCTATTGTTACCTCTGCAGCTTCTATTTTATTTTTTGCAATATTTGATTTATATGTTTCATTATCTACAAAAGTATTTGCAAAGATATCAATAGAACTGTCTATAATATCTAATGTTGTTACTTTTGCTAAAAATTCAAACTCGGCTTGTTGACCACTTTTTAAAGTTTTCATATTAAATGTTAATAAATTATTATCATTAACTTCGATTGTTGTATTGTTTTCGTCATCTGTACCAAGTCCGTTAGAAATTACTTTTGGTTCTGTTACTAATATTTCTTTAGGTATTTGTATAGTTGTTGTTAAATCATTGATATCTTCATCTGTTATGTTATTTATAATAAAACTATATGTATATTCATTACGATCAACCATATATGTTCTCTTCATAAAAGATAATTCTGTTTTTATTTTAGCTTTTTTAATAATATTAGTTAATTTTTGTGTACTTTGTTCTATTCCATTTATTTTTAATATAAAGTTTGTTTCTACAGTTTTAGTTTCTTCATTATCAGCTAAATTCTTTACTCTTAATTCATATTCTATTGTTTGTGTTTCATTAACTTCTAATTTATCTATAACAAGTTGTACTGTCTTTTTTTCTGGCTTTTCTGTATATACTCCAATATAATTTCCAGCTGTACTATCTCCATCAGGATCTGAATATGGAGTTTCATTTTTTTCAAGATAAACTAAGTTTTCAGGTATAGGCATTTCTATTGAAATGTTTTCTATAGCACTAGAACTGTTATTCGTAACATCAACCTTAAGGTTAATAACTTCTTGTTCGTGTATTTCCATATTATCTTTTAAAATAGTATCCCCTAATTTTGGTGTAATTTGCATATTTATAGAATTTTCAGCTTTAACATTGTTGTTATCAGTAATAATATTATTTGAAATATTAGGTGTTTCTAATCCTAAAGTTTGTGTACTTTCTAGTTCTTGATTATTTATATTATATTTAACAGTATATGTAGCATAAGTCTTTAAATTTGGTTGTAAATTACTTGGAATTTTTATGTTATACATAAAATCCAATTTAGTTCCTACGCCAATATTACTGTCTAAAACAATTTTATATGATTTTATATTTTCAAAATTGCTTATATTTTCTTGCCAAGAAGAACTATCTTCTGTAGGTTCGCTTTCTTCTGAATAATAAATTTTTCCATTTACTCCGTTTGTTTTTAAAGCCTCAGTTAATGTTGTATTAAATGAGCTTCCTAAATCTTCTCCATTTATTTTTTTATTATTTTCAAAAGGTATTCTTCCTAAAATTCTTACATTGCTCATATCAGACTGATAATTATTAACTAATATAGTATTTATTTGAGCATTCTTTTCATTTGACTCAATTGGTAGTTGCCCCATAACTACATTTTCATCCATTGTTCGTTTTGTTTCATTTTCTGCATAGCCACTTAATTCACTTATTGTAATCAATCCTGATTTAGCAACTATATTGAATGGTACTTCCATACTATCTTTACCTTGTAGGCTATATTCTGTAGCTTTAGCTAAGTCATTAGAATAATTTAATTTTATACTACTAGTTTTACTTGGAACTGTGTCCTTTAATCTTATTACTGCCGGAATTATTATTTTTGTTCCTTCTTGTATTCCTAACTTATAATTAGTTTCTTCACCAGTTAATTTTAAAACTAATACTCTACCATTTTCCTCTAAACGTGCATACTCAAATTTTAGCTCTTCATTATATACTAAAGAAATTTCTCCTGTGTTTATACTTTCTATTTCTTCTGGTAATGTAATCCTTATTTCTGGATTTTTAAATAAGTCATATTTATTGCTATTAGTTACTAAATTTAATGTTAAATTCACATTGTTATCTACAAAAGGCATTAGTTCTGTATTATCCATTTGCAAATCTATTTTTGTATATGTTTCATTTAAATTTAATAAGCTTTCATATTGTTTTGTTAAATTAATTTTTTCTTTTATTGCATAAAACTCTTTTGTTTGATTAATATTATAATTTAACTTTGCATCTATTACTTTATAATTTCTTAGTTCTAGAACGCCTTCAACTTGAGGTTTGCTAATTTCTATTCTTATATTAGTTTGGGCATTTTGATATATTACTTCTAATTCTCCATTACTATTTTTAGCTGTGTTTTTATTTATAGTAGCAATCAGATTACTCTTACTATCGTACACATTTATATAACCTTCTGTGCCAAGAACTTTTTTAAATAATTCTTCTTTTACAGCTAATGATTTATAATATATTTTGTTTGTTAAAATTTCGTACCTTTCTGTTACAAAAGAAGGTTCCATAGTCATTATATTAATGCTATTATTTGTATCTTTATTGTTTATGTTTAGCCTATAGTTTAAATTATAGCCTGTTTCATTATAATTATCATAAAGAAAGCCTTTATTTATAGTATCTGTTGTAAATATATCTGCAGTAATATTATCTCCTACTTGTTCTGTGAATTCATAATTGTTTTTATTTTCTTTAGAAATCACATCTACTTTTGAATATAATTTCATATCAGCTTTAACATAAGTCGTTACTTGTAGTTTGTTTTTTAGTAATTCATTAGTATTCTGATCATAAATGTATGTAAGTATATATTCATCTAATGCGTCATAGAAGGCAATCTCTTGATTTTCATTTACATTATTATTTACAGCAATCTCTATGTTCCCTGTATTTTGATCATATTTATAATTATTTGTACCAAAATTTTTACCAAACTCATCTCCATTTGTACCTTTTGTACTGTTAGCAAATACTCTTACTTCTGAAGGTAATACATTGTTAACTTTAGGTGCTGTAATGCTTAATTTAGTTTGCTCTATAGGGCTTTTTCTTTCTATCTCTTTTATATTTATCTTTTGTTGTATTAATGTCCTTTCTCCAAAGGGTAAAACATTTGCAATATTTGATGTTAACTCAAAATCGGTATTTAAATTCCATTTAAGTCTAATTTTTAATTCTTTTTTAACCTCTATATTTTTACCGCTATCATTTATATATATAGCTTTCATATTAACAGTTGTTTCTTTATCCAAATAATCTAATCTTAAATTATCATTTTTTTGCATAGTTAATGGTATCTCTAATGTAGTTGCATCATTTATGTCGCTTAAATTTATAGTGTTATTTTCTATACTTTTAATCATTTCATTTTGTATTGTTTGCATACCAAAGTTAGGCTCATTAATAGATATCTGCATATTCGTCAAATATCCTGCACCCACATTTATCTCAATTTTTAGTTTTGCGACACTCTCATCTACAATTTCTACACTATGTTTTCTCTCTTGATTCTCCCCAAAATAGACATCAAAGTTTACATTTCTGTTATTGGTATTGTTTCCTTGTTTTTCTAAGTCATCTATAGCAGCATAAGCATTAGTTGGTATTAAAATGATTTCACTTATCATAATAACAAAAACTATTAGAACTGCTATTAATTTGTTACAACTGTTATTTATGTTTTTCATGTTTTACCTCCTATTTTTGTATATACCATTTGTCTTTTATCAAATACATACTATATTATTATATAATTATAGCCACCCCTTTTTTATAAGTAAATATGCCCTCCTTCTCATTTTTTTCATATAACCACTATCTCTCTACGGCTCTTCATTTTACATTTTAATATTATTTTTTCTTTACATTTATTTCTTTAGTATTTTTGTCTTATGAAATTTTATAGACACATAAAAAAAGAGCAAAAATTTGCTCTTTTTTTGTTTTTATACTAACTTCACTATATTAAACTGACTTTTACTATGGTAAGTATTTTGCTGGGTCAACTCTTTGTGAACCATTTACCCTTACTTCGAAGTGTAAATGTGCTCCACCCTTAGGGTTACTTGGTGTTGGTCTTGGACTTACGTTTCCAGTATTACCTACTGTCATTATTTGTTGCCCTTGTGATACTCTTTGTCCTTCTTTTACTAATCTACTTCCCGGCTTACCATGGGCATATAATGTTATATTACCATCATCATGTAGTATTGCTATATATTCTCCGTAACTTCTGTATTTCCCTATTAAATTTCCATTTAAATCGTAATTTGGAATTGTTCCTGTTAATGTTTCTGAAATAACTACTGTTCCACTTTTTGCTGCTACTACTGGTTTTCCATAGTTACCTCCAAAATCTGCTCCGCCATGACCAGAATATCCATAAAAACCACATGTTATATTAGCCTTGCTTAACCCTGGAATTGGACATATATATCCTTTTGAACTAGTCCCACCTGAACCGCTGCTATTACTTCCGCCAGACGAACTATTTCCATTGTTGCTTGAATTGTTATTATTGTTGTTTTTATTTGCATTTGCTATTTCTTCAAGTCTTTTATCTATAGCTGCTTTATCTTTTTCGAATTGCGCTAAGTCTGCTTGTAGATCCTTTGCTTCCCCTTCTAAATCATCTATGTATTTTTCTTTTTCTTGTTTAGTAGCATTTAGCTCTTGAGTTTTTACTTCTTTTTCACTTTTTAATGTTTCTACTTCGGCTTTATCATTTTCTAGCGATTTCTTTGTCTCTTCTATTTGCTTTTGCTCATTTTGTATTTGCTCTAATAAATCTAAATCATATGAAGCTAATTCTGATATTAAATAATAATTAGATATAAACTCAGTTAAACTAGTAGAAGATAACAATAAATCTATGTAAGATACACTTCCATTCTCGTAAATTGTTACTAATCTTTCATCTAATAATTTAGAATTCTCATCATATGCTTTTTGTTGTTCTTCTAATTTCTTTTCGTTTTCACTTATGTTAGTGTTTAATGTATCTAACTTATCATTTAATGAATCTATAGAACCTTGATATTCATCTATCTTTGTTTGAATATCATCAACTTGTTTTTCTGTATCTGTTTTGGTTGTATTTACATCATTTAATTGTTCTTTTGTTTTATCTATTTTATCTTGTAAATCTTTTGAATCTTGTGATGAAACTCCTAAAGATATATTGGTCATAATCGTTATCGCTACTATTAAAATAGCCAATATCTTTTTTAGCATTTGTTTCATATAAATTTCTCCTTTATAAGTATTATATTGCTTTATTTTGCGCTTTCTTTTAATATTGCAACTAATAACTCATTTTCTTGTATTTTAAATGTTTTACCTTTGTATGTATATTCTTCCCCTGTCTTATATACTAAATATCCTGTATTCATTAATTTCTGAGATATTAGACTTAAAAATGTTATAGAATCTTCTTCTGACAAATTTAATTTCATTCTAACCTCATAGAATGAAAATTTTATTATTTCTCTATTCTGTGCTAGTTTTGCATTTAAATAATTATCTACAAATTCTAACGTCATTCTAATTCTCCTTATCTTTTTTGGTATAATATCATATTTTAAATAAAAAAACAACACTTCGATATAATAAGTGTTGTTTGGTGCACCACCGGGGGGTCGAACCCCGGACCTTCTGATTAAGAGTCAGCTGCTCTACCAACTGAGCTAGTGGTGCAAATATTTAATTCAAGTACTTAAATAGTATAATACCGAATTTTACTTTTTGTCAAGTCCAAAACTAAAAAAGATATGAAATGCAATCGATTTTTCCATTTCATATCTTTTTCTTATTTAAATCTAAGCTGCTGGTGCGCTTTCTTGCTCTTCTGGTGTTGTAGGTTCTGTAGGTGTTTCCGGTGCTGTTGGCGTCTCTGGTTCACTAGGAACAGTTGGTTCAACAGGTGGCGTTGGCTGTGTTGGTTGTTCCGGCGTTGTTGCAGGTGGTGTTTGTATAGTGGTTCCTTTTGTTCCTCTTTTTATTATTGTTGACATTTGGTTATATTTATCTTTTGAAAGTAGTGTTCTAGATACTACTTTTCCATTTAGATATACTACTTTATATGCTTCACTATATGTACCATTATGTCCTTTTTGTACAACCTTTTCTTTGCCTTGTTCTAATGTTGGGTCATCTTCATATGTTGTTTGCATTGGAATACTTCCTGTAATTTTCGTTTCTATTTTTACATCATATTCTGTTTCTTCTTTCATTCCAAATATTTGTATCTTAGCAATGCCACCACTTACAGAACTTTTAATTTTTATAGGATATTTTCTTGTATTCTTAAACTTAAAGTCTATTGCACCATAAACAACTGTTGCATCTCTACCAGCTTTTACATAAGAAGGAACAAATTGATGATTACTTCTACTTACTATATCTAAATTTGCAAAAATAACTGCATTATATAATGTAGAAGTTATTTGGCATATTCCCCCACCAATATCATTAACAACTTTTCCCCCTGCATATGCTGGTGCTTCTTTATATCCTGCTGCAACTGTTCGCTTTCCTACAACTTTATTATATGAGAAAGTTTCTCCTGGCATAACAACAGTATTATTAATCTTATTAGATGCTAATTTTAAATTAGTAGTTCTTGCTGTAGCCCCCGCATTATATGTTGTAGAAAATTCTCCTAGTAAATCTGGAAAACCTTCTGACCCGATTTTATCTGTTGTTACTGCAGGATGTGTAATTTTTAGTGGAATTACATATTCCTCTTTATCTTCTTCTAATAATTTTTTTGCTTCTTCCATAGATATCGCAAAATCCACTCCATCTACATGTGGATATAATGTAAACGGATTTTGAGTATAATATGCATCTTTAGGTTCTGTATGTATCTCTGAATAAATTTTATCTAAATCGATTGGGTCTGGTTCTTTATTTTTTGTTGATAACTTTATTTCTTTTTCTGTGTTTTCCACATTTTTTATCTCGTTTTCCACTTCTTGTTTTAATATTTCTGGATCAACTTCCAAACCGGCTTTACCCTTACTAATAACTAACTCTGCATTTTCTTCATCTATATCATAACTGCTTTCTACAACTCCACCAGGTATTTGCCCATTAAGCGTATCTATTTGTTTTTCTAATTCCTCGTTATTATATTCGTATGGAATTTCTACATTATTTTTAGAAAAATATGTTTTTATAATATTAAAATTATTTACAAATATATTGCTATCTCTTCCGATATTATATGCCTTCTCTATTGCCTCATCTAATTTATAATTTAATTGTAATTGTTCAAAACTAATAACCCCTTTATATTCTGTGCCATCTTCTGCTTGCGCATCTAGTTTTACAATTAAATCTTCTGTTTGTTTAGCAATAATTTTTTCTTCTAACATGGTTTTTACTTCATCTTTTGTTTTTCCTGCTATCTCAACTCCGTTTATAGTAACACCATTTAATATTTTATCATTATTATTATTAAGTAATGCAAAAATTGTGCTAAGTACAGCTACTACTAATAAAATAGTAACAATTACGCTGACTATAATAAGCTTTTTCTTACTGCCTTTTTCCCTTGAATGTTTCGTGGGCTTTTTAGCAGTTGTTGGCTCTTTTTCTACTATTTTCTCCTTTTCTTCGATCATAAATATACTCCCCTTAAATCTCTTATAATATATTAAAAGGTATATCACAATATTACTTTATTTTCAATATTTTTTTCGACAGTAGTAGACTTTTTTCAAATGCTTTTATATAATGCTAACGAGGTAGAAAAAATGTTAGATATGTTAGGTAATTTAATAAAAAGTATTAGAACAAAAAAGCATATGACAAAAACGAGTATTGCTAAACAAATTGGGGTAGATACTGGTTATTTAACACATATAGAAAATGGTGATAGGAAACCTACAGTTAAAGTTTTACAAGAAATATGCAATGCAATAGATGTTCCTTACCAAAAGTTTTTCGCTGCATATAATCATAAAATACCACAAGAAGCAATAGATTACGAAATTTTTAAGCACACTGCCGAAGACAGGATTCTTTTAGTAGATGATATAAATGATTTACATTTTATGAAGTGCCCACCAGGTCTTAATTCTGTTTCCTTTGGTATTCGACTTAATGATGACTCTATGGATAAAATCTATGACAAATATTCATATGTATTTGTAGATTTCGGGGCTCCAATAAAACCCCAGGATATTGGTCTTTTTTACTACAATGGGCAAATTTTGGTAAGACGATTATTTATTTATGGAAAAAATCACATCTCGTTATATCCAGATAATCCTAAATATCCTAAAATTCGAGTTAAGGAAAAAGACACATTTTATATAATTGGAAAAATTGTGCAATAATTTTATGTTTTTTTGTAAAAAACTATTGAATATTGTTAAAGTTAAATATATAATGATACTAATTTAATTAAGCTTTTGTATTTTATGCTGCAAAAGATATAACACTAATCAAAAGATAAATGAGGAGAAATGCAATATGGAATTAATAAAAAATATTTTTTTTAATACAGATAAATTAATAGAAAACTCTGTTGTTAAAATTTCGTATACAGGAAAGTTTTTCCAAGATAATTCAAATACAGAACTATATATTCATTATGGATTTGGCCTATTATGGGAAAATGTAAATGAAATTAAAATGGAAAAAACTGAATTAGGCTACCAAGCTTTAATTTATTTAAATGGTCAAGATTCATTAAATTTCTGTTTTAAAAACGGAAAAGGTGAATGGGATAATAACGAAGGTAAAAATTATGTTTTTGAAATTGCACCATTACCAAAAGATTTAATTGTAGTTCAAGAATCAAGTTTAGCTGAACCACAAAAAGAACATAAAATTAAACAAATATGGGAAAAAGTAAAATATTCTGTAGTTGCTGCAATTAAATATTTACCAAAATTATTTTCATTCAATACAAGTTCAGAAGCTGTAGAAGACGAAAATTCTTTAAGATAAATTTAATCGGGATTTGGGGACGGTCCTATAATCCCTTTTTTGTTAGTGTAAAAAGGATGGTAATTAGCTTACCATCCTTTTATCATATATTCCATCCGCCATTTATAGAAATTACTTGACCTGTCGTATAATTATCTTCTAATAACCATTCTATACATTTGGTAATTTCTTCAGGTTTACCAACTCTTTCTAACGGAATTTCTTCTTTTATATCGTTTATTTCTTCTTCTGAAAATTTATTATTCATAGAAGTATCTATAATTCCTGGAGCTATTGCATTTACCCTTATATTTGAAGGTCCTAATTCTTTAGCTAAGCTTTTAGTTAAGCCTATTATTCCGGCTTTTGATGTAGAATAAGCTACTTCCATTGCAGCTCCTGTTACTCCCCATATTGAAGAAATATTTATTATTAATCCATTTTTATTTGCTATCATATTTTCCACTACTTCTTGGGTAACAATAAAATTGGATTTTAAATTTATATTCATTATATTTTCCCAGTCTTCATCTGTTATATCTGTAAATAATTTATATTGTGAAATCCCAGCATTATTAATTAACACATCTATTTTTCCATATTTAGTTATTATACCCTCTATCATTTCTTTAACTTCTGTTCTGTTAGAAACATCTGCTTTTATTATATCGATATCTATATTTTCGCTTTTTAAATCAGCCTTTAATTTTTTTGCTTCATCTTTAGATTTATTATAATTTGCAATTACAATATTTTCATGTGCTAGGCTTCTAGCTATATTATTTCCGATTCCTCTTGAAGCTCCAGTTACTAAAATTACTTTTTTCATTATAACACCTTCTATATTCTATTATTGCATTTTAGTATATCTCATTTGTACTAAAAAATCAAAATATTTTGGGCAAAACAAAAAGCTAGGCAATCTTTAAAGAAAGTCTAGCTTTAAGTAATGGAGCCACTTGTCCGACTTGAACGGACGACCTACTGATTACAAGTCAGTTGCTCTACCAACTGAGCTAAAGTGGCATATGGTCTTATGGTGACCCGTACGGGAATCGAACCCATGTCTCCGCCGTGAAAGGGCGATGTCTTAACCGCTTGACCAACGGGCCATAAATATAAATGAATACTAAAGATTAGTTTAGTATTCATTTGGTGAGCTATCCGCGACTCGAACGCGGGACAACTTGATTAAAAGTCAAGTGCTCTACCACCTGAGCTAATAGCCCATATGCACTGTATCCGCAGTGCTCTTATATATTACTATTTTTTTTTACGTTTGTCAACAGATTTTCATATTTTTTTCAAATTTTTTTCACTTTTTTATTTATTAAGCTCTTTTAATAGTTCTTCAACGTCTATTCCATGCACCATACAAGCTTCTTCTAATGTCTCTTCTCTTGATGCTGGACAACCTAAACAATGCATTCCTACACTTAATAGTAATTCTGCCTTCTCAGGGTTTGTATCTAATAATTCTCCTATTTTTGTTGTTTTTTCGATTTGCATTTTTTACCCTCCTTTTCACTCTAATGCTAATATTTTAACACATTTTTTTATAAAAGTATAGACATTCATTCTAAATTATAGTAAAATTCCACTATGGTAGGTGATTTGTATAAAAATTTTAATCAATCTATTTTTTATTTCATTTATTATTAACTTTTTTATTTCATTTTATTCAATATATTCAATTATTAGTTTTATTACTTCTCAAGATATCCAAGGAGTCAAACTAAGTAAAAAAATTAATTCTAAATAGTGGAGGTATTATGCCCAAAAAAAGTATTATTCTATTTTTTCTTTGTTCATTTTGTTTGACCATTTTTAATTTAGTTATATTCTATCCTATTTTTACTTCTAATAATATTACTATCTCATTTGCTATTCATCCATTTAATATTTGCGATAAATATCCAGCATTTTGGCATTTTTTTAAAATATTTTACATACTTGCACTAGTAGTCGCTAATTGTTCTATTTCTTATATGCTTATTAAAAACCTTATTCATCTTCCCACTCCTAGCCTAGAACAAACGCATCCACAGCTTAATTCTAATTTATGTTTAACTATCGGTTATAGCCAAAACCAAAATCAAGATATTATCCTTCCAGATAAATCTTTATACCAGAACATTCTAATTACTGGTACTATTGGCAGTGGCAAAACTAGTTCTGCAATATATCCATTTTCTGAACAATTAATAAAATATCAAAATAATAATTCTTCTAAAAAACTTGGTATCTTATGTTTAGATGTAAAGGGTAATTTTTATGAGCAAATTAAGTTTTACGCAAAAAAATATAATCGCCTAAAAGATTTAATTATTATTGGACTAAATTCTAACGAAACTTATAATCCATTAGATAAACCAAATCTAAATCCTCTCGTACTTGCAAACAGGCTAAAAACAATTCTAACTTTGCTTTCTCCTAACAATAGTGAATCATTTTGGTTAGATAAGGCAGAGCAAATACTAGCAGAGTCAATAAAACTATGTCGTCTTTATAATAATAACTATGTAAATTTTATAGAAATACACAAATTAATTAATAATAAAACATATTATTTTGACAAGATACGCTACTTAAGAAATTCGTTTTTAACAAATAAATTTTCCACTGATGAATTATATAACTTAACTTCTGCAATTACCTTTTTCGAGAATGAATTTTTTAAATTAGATGAAAGGACTATCTCTATTTTAAAATCGGAAATCTCTAGAATCACTCTTCCTTTCATATCTGATTATAAAATTTCTAAGATTTTTTCTCCTTCTAAGAAGAAGATTACTTTTAATGGTTTTAGAGAGCTTATAAAATCCGGAAAAATTGTAGTTCTTTCTATGAATATTGCAGAATTTACTAGCCTTTCCAAAATTATCGCAACATATTTAAAATTAGATTTTCAAGCAGAAGTTATGGCTGGATTAAAACGTAAAAACTCTAGAACTGTTGCTTTTATTTGTGATGAATATCAAGAGTACATTACAGCTTCAGATGCTAATTTTTTCTCAGAAAGTAGGGAAGCCAAATGTATAAACATTCTTTCTACTCAAAGTTATTCCTCTTTACTAAATACTTTAAAAGATGAGTCTGCATTAAAGGTAATACTCCAAAATTTAGTAAATAAACTTTGGTTTAGAACAGATGATATATTTACTATAGAAAATGCTCAAAAACAAATTGGAAAAGAAGACAAAAAGAAAATTTCTAAAACTATTTCGGAAAATGCTCAAGAATCTAATTATAACTATCTTATCCAAAAATTTAAATCTAGAAATTCCAATCTATCAGAAAGCATAAATACTTATTATCAATATGACTATATATATGATTCTCGTTTTTTTACCCAAGAATTAGAAACTTTTTCTTGTTTAGCATTTCTTTCTAATGGAACCACCACAATCCCTCCACAAAAAATAGACATGTATCCTTATTTTAAAGAAAGGTAGTGATTTTATTAAAGGCAAAAAATTATTATTTATATTTATATTCTTGTTATCTTTTAATGTTTTTTTCATTTCAAAAACTTATGCTGCTGATCCTAAAATTGTTGGTAAGCTAAATTCAGCATTCGAATCTATCGAAGAATGGTTATTAAAATTAGCAACTCCTGCAGCTGCTGTAGCTGTTGGTACAGGTGTTTTTATGAAGAAATTTAGTTTTGGTGATGACGAAAGAATGAGACTTGGGAAAAAGTTAATAAAAAACTCTTTATTTTCTTATGGCTTTATATTAGCTCTAGATTTAATATTAGCTGCCATAAAGTCACTTATGGGTTAATATTATGGAAGCCAATAATTTGTCTACAACGATAGCCAACACTATAAATGAACTTATACAAAATTTATTTTCTTCTATAGATAATAATATCTATTCATACATAGATGAAATTATTTTTTTAACTCCATCTAGTATCTCTAATAATAATTTTGAAGATTTATTTACTACTTCTTCTAAGAGTATATTGGTTATCGCTAATGCTCTAATTTTAGCTTATCTGCTATATTATTGTGTAAAACTGTTTTTATCTTATTATTCTGGTACACAAGTCGAAAGACCTTATCAGTTTATTTTCAAATTAATCTTATGTGCAATCATCATGAATAGCTCATATTTTATTTGCGAACAACTAATTAACATTACAGATTTAATTACACAGGCATTGCAAGAAATTGGTAGTAATTTTACTTCTAAAACAATTTCATTTAAAACATTGGTAACAGAGTTAAATTCTGTAATCTCTATATCTGGAACTTCTTTAGACATCTTTTCTTTAACTGGTATAATAAAATCTTTTTGTAGTATCGGACTTATCTCTTTAATGTTTTCATATGCTATACGACTTATTATGGTAAAAGTATTTATTATCTTAGCCCCATTTGCAATTCTTAGTTGTTCTATCAATTCATTTAGCTGGTTCTTTAGAAGTTGGTTTAGATCATTTTTTTCACTTCTATTTATGCAGTTTTTTATAACTATTATACTAATAGTTACATTATATTTAGACTTTTCATCTAATCTTATCTCAAAATTTTTATATGTTGGTTCAATTTATGCACTCACAAAATCAAATACTTATATTCGTAGTTTAATAGGTGGTATTTCTACCGAAATTAATACAAATCTATCTACCTTAAAATCATTTCTTAAAGCGAGGTGATATTTATCTTTATAATTCCTCAAAATTTTAATTTTAAAAACAAATTTTTAGGTTTTATTGATTATTCTACTTTAATTTTTCTTATTATATGTTATCTAATATCTTATTTAATCATTAACTTTATATTTCCTAGTTTTTATACCAAAATAATAATATTTATAATACTTAATGGTCCTCTTACTTTACTTTCTATAATTGGTTTTTATAACGAAAATATTGTATATGTTTTATACTATATTATTAAATTTTTTAAAAACCAAAATATATATTTCTATAAAAAAAATTTTTTTGATATGTAACCACATATATTTTCTTAGTTTTGTAATTTTTTGTCGATTCTTGTTATTGTAAAAAATTTTTTATAATGCTATAATGTTGTAATTATAGGAGGGGAACTATGAAATTAGAACAAAGTGACAAAAACTTTTTATTTTCTGAAACAAAATTACCAGATGTATTCTTTACAGAATACATGTCCCAAGCAAATGGTGATTATATCAAAGTATATTTATACATCGTTTTTCTTTCAAAATATAACAAAGAAGTTAAAATTAACGATGTTTCAAAAACATTAAATATCCCTTTCAAAACAATTCAAGAAGCCATAGCATACTGGGAAGAGCAAGAAGTTCTAATAAAGAAAAATAATGGATATATTGTAGTTGATTTACAAGAAAAAGAATTGAATAAATTATATTCTCCTAGATTAACTTCAACTCCAGAAAATGCCCTTTCTAACGCTAAAAATCAATATCGAGCTAAAGCTATTGAAGACATCAATAACACTTGTTTCCAAGGTATGATGTCACCTTCATGGTATAATGATATCGATTTATGGTTTAATAAATATGGTTTTGATGAACCTGTTATGATTGCATTATTTAGATATTGTTTAGAACGTTCTGCATTACATAGAAATTATATTCAAGCTGTTGCAGAAGGTTGGCATAAAAACAATATTAAAACATATACAGATTTAGAAAATTACTACGCAAAACAAGAAAAATTATCATTAATAAAGAAGCAAATTTCTAAAAAACTTGGTCTATCTCGTCCATTAACACAATATGAAAGTGCTTATATAGAAAAATGGGTGGTAGATTATTCATATACTATGGATATAATTGAAATTGCTTTAAAGAAAACTACATCTAAATCCAACTTTAATTTTGATTATTTAGATAAATTAATTTCTAATTGGCATGAGCATAATTTACTTACTACAACTGATGTTAATAATTATCTTGCACAAATGAAAATTCAAAATCAAAACAAAAAGACTTTGGAAAAACAAACAAATTACAAAAGTTTCGAGCAAAGAACATATAATGATTTAGATTCATTATATGCAAATAATTAAGGAGTTAATGTATGTCTGATAGTGTATTAAAAGATTTATTAAAAGAATATGAAATTAAACGATTACATGCAGAGCAACTCGCTGATGAAAAGAAAGACCAATTATTTAAGAAATATCCAGAATTAGAGAAAATAAATTCTGAAATTGCTAAATGTGGACTTAATCTTTCTAGAGAAAAATTGCAGGCACATGATAATTCAAAAATTGATGTATTAAAACAAGAATTAGAATTATTAAAAGAAAAAAAACATAATTTTTTAAAAAGTATCAAGATGAGCGAAGATGATTTATTACCAAAATATGAATGTTCTATTTGTAATGATACTGGCTATATAGCTGAAAATAATAGTTTTACTATGTGTTCTTGTTTAAAACAAAAATTAATAAATATTTCTTATAATAAATCTAATATAAATAAACTAGATTTCGAAAACTTTAGTAATTTTGATATTAATATGTATTCTGATGAAATAAATGAAGAAAAATATCATTCTTCTGTTTCTCCTAGACAAAACATATTAATAATAAAAAAGATTGTAGATAATTTCTTAGCAGACTTTGATAATCCTAAGGGAAAAAATTTATTATTTACAGGTAGTCCTGGACTTGGTAAAACATTTCTCTCTAATTGCATAGCTAAAGAATTAATCGATAACGGAAAAATCGTTTTATACCAAACTGCACCAATAATGCTTGACAATATAATTGATTGCAAATTTGGAAAGAATAATATTTCTAAAGATTTCTTAGATAATATATTTAATTCTGATCTTTTAATTATAGATGACTTAGGAACAGAGTCAATTAATAATATAAAGTTTACAGAATTATTTAATGTTATTAATACTCGTATTTTAAGTAATAAAAAAACTATCATCTCAACAAATCTTTCTATCCAAAATTTATTTTCTATATATGATGAAAGAATTGTCTCAAGAATAGTTGGTTATTATAATATTTGTAAGTTTTTTGGTGATGATATTAGGTTTAAAATTAGAAATATATAATATTTTGTTTCTCGGGATTTAGGGACGTTCCTTAAATCCCGATTTTAATACTATTATGACAGTTTCTGATTATAATATAAAATCTTTGATTCATTTTTATGTTTCATAATTAAATAAAATCATGAGGAAAGCCACTAGAGAATAGAAACTCAAGTGGCTTAATAATTTTAAAGGTCTACATGAACTCGTCCACATGTTGTTTTATATATCGAATATCTCTTTCCACTGTAGATAAGCTACATCCCAACTCTTCTGCGATCATCTCTTTGCTCATATCCTCAATAAAATAGGCATAGAAAATTTCCTCCCGCCTATAGCGAAGATTACTCTCGTTACTAATGCGTATACCTTTTTTCATATTCGCTTCTCCTTTACTATTTTTATGTTACCTTTTATTTTATAATATTTTTTTCGTTTTTACAATACTAACTCAAAAATACCGTAGCTTTTTGCTACGGTATTTTTTATCCAATTTAATTAGTTTTGAGTATATGGTAAAACAGCAATATGTCTTGCTCTTTTTACTGCTAAAGTAATATCTCTTTGATGTTTAGCACAAGCTCCTGTTGCTCTTCTTGGTAATATTTTACCTTTATCATTTATAAATTTTCTTAATTGTTCTGCGTTTTTATAATCTAATTCTAAATCTTTATCTGCACATAAAGGACATACTTTTTTTCTCATTTTTCTAAATCTTGGATTGAAATCATCATCGTTTCTATTGTTTCTTCTATTTTGTTTTTTGTCTGCCATCTATTTCTCCCCCTTTCTGATTAAAATGGTAAATCATCATTAGAAGTAGTTTCGAAGTCTGAATCTCCGCCTGTTGGCATAGCACCAAATGCGTTATCAAAACTTCCTGAAGCATCTGCATCTCTTCTTCCTTCTGCAAAATAAGCTTCTTCTGCAACAACTTCTGTAACATAATGTTTTTGACCTTGGTCATCATCCCAAGTTCTTGTTTGAATTCTTCCTATGATAGCAACTTGTTGACCTTTTTTAAAATATTTACTACAAAATTCTCCTAATTTGCTCCATGCTACTATATTAATGAAATCTGCTTGTCTTTCTTCTCCTTGACGTACAAATCTTCTATTAACAGCTAATGAGAAAGAAGCAACTAGTGTATTATTTGTTTGTGTATATCTTACTTCTGGGTCTCTTGTTAATCTACCTAATAATTCTACTTTATTCATATTTTATCCCTTACCTTTCTTTTAAAGGTCCCCGTATTATTATTTTTCTTTTCTTACTACGATAAATTTCATGATGTTGTCTTCTATTCTGTAATTTCTTTCTAATTCATCTATTGAATCTGGTTTAGCTTCGAAGTTGATTACTACGTAATATCCTTCTTCTTTCTTTTTGATAGGATAAGCTAATTTTTGTGTACCACGTTCATCAACAGATTCTACTTTACCATTATTATTAATCAAATCTGTGAACTTTGTTACTAAATCTTTTATAGCTTGTTCTTCAATAGATGGATTAATAATGATAACACTCTCGTATTTATTCATTATATTCACCTCCTCATGGTTTAATAACCCATCAACTAAATGGGTAAGGAGAAAAGATCTCTCTTTTCAGCACAGGTATTTTATCATATTTTTTCCTGTTTTACAACTGATTACTTGAAAAAATTTACATTTTATAGTAAAATGAATAGGGATTTGGAGAGAATCCTAGAGGGATTTTAGGGACGTTCCTTAAATCCCTATTTTAATTATATTTTATAAATTAAGAATTTTACTTTATTGAGTTATTTTATAGATAGGAGATTTATTATGTGGGATGCAATTTTAGATAGTTTAATAGATACCGTAAAACTAATTCCATTTTTGCTAATAACGTATATAATAATGGAATTTATAGAACATAAAACTAGTCATAAAACCAAAGACGCTATTAAAAAATCCGGACATTTTGGTCCATTAATCGGTGGTATCCTAGGTGTTGTACCTCAATGTGGCTTTTCCGCAGCAGCTTCTAGCCTATATTCAGCCAGAATTATTACTTTAGGTACATTAATTGCTGTATTTTTATCTACTTCTGATGAGATGTTACCAATATTAATTTCTGAAGCAGTAGATGTAAGGATTATTCTTTCAATATTAGGAATTAAACTTGTTATAGCTGTTATCGTTGGTTTTATAATTGACCTATTTTTTAGAAAAAAATTTGAAACTTCAGAAGATGAACCAGAAATAAAAGATTTATGCGAGCATGAACATTGCCACTGTGAACATGGAATATTTAAGTCTGCTTTAAAACATACTATAAATATTACTTTATACATTTTTATAATATCTTTAGTTTTAAATATAATTATATATTTTATTGGAGAAGATAATTTAGCACATATTTTAAATTCTACACCAATAATTGGACCTATTATCGCATCATTAGTTGGATTAATTCCTAATTGTGCATCATCTGTAATTATTACACAACTATATCTTTCTAAGGTACTTAATTTTGCTACAATGATTGCCGGACTTCTTGTTAATACAGGTGTTGGATTACTAATTTTATTTAGAACTAATAAAGATTTAAAAGAAAATATTAAGATAACAGTATTGTTATTCGCAATTGGTGTTATTTTCGGAATTATATTTGATTTAATTGGATTTAATATATAATTACATCAAAACCCTCCAGATTATCTGGAGGGTTTTGATATCGGGATTTTAGGAACGTCCCTATATCCCTATATTCCTAATATCTCTTTTGCTTTTTTTACATCATCATTTGTTGGCACTTTTACATTTTCAAATTCATATGGAACATTTAATTCTTCCCATTTAAATTTTCCTAAATTATGATATGGTAAAATTTCTACTTTAGTAACAGTTTTTAATGATTCTATAAATTCTTTTAATTTTATTAAATCTTCTTCTTTATCTGTATAACCTGGAATTAGAACTTGTCTTATCCACATTTCTTTCCCATGTTCACTTAAGTATTTAGCAAATTCCAATTCATATTTATTAGAAACTCCCACTAAATCTTTACAGATATCATCATTTATACATTTAATATCTAATAAGAATAAATCAGTAAGCTCAATTACTTCTTTAATTTTATCTGTAATAGGCAAATTTCCAGAAGTATCAACTGCTACTTTTATATTTCTCTTCTTCATTTCTTTAAATAATGTAATTAATGCATCTGGCTGAAGAAGTGGCTCTCCACCACTTACTGTTATTCCTCCATCTGCTTGCATATATGCTGTATATCTTTCAATTTTTTTAACCACGTCATCTATATCGTATATGGTACCAGAATTCACATCCCATGTATCACGATTTTGGCAATATTTGCATTTTAAATTGCATCCTTGTGTAAATATTACAAATCTTATTCCTGGTCCATCGACTGCTCCTAATGTCTCAAAAGAATGTATTCTCATTTGACTTTTTACGTCCATAATAATCCTCCAAATTATTTTTTGCATAAATATAGGGATTTTAGCACCGTCCCCAAATCCCTATATCCCTATTTTAACTATATTCTTTCATGAATAGTTCTGTTTATAACATCTAATTGTTGTTCTCTTGTAAGTTTTATAAAGTTAACTGCATATCCAGAAACACGAACTGTTAATTGTGGGTATTTTTCTGGATGTTCCATTGCATCTTCTAATAATGCTCTATCAAAAACATTTACATTTATATGGTGTCCAGTTTTTATAAAATATCCTTGTAACATACTTACCATATTTGTAATTTGTGTTTCTTTGTCTTTTCCTAATGTTCCTGGTGTAATTGCAAATGTATATGAGATTCCATCTTCTGAATATTCATATGGTAATTTTGCAATTGTGTTCATAGAAGCTAATGCACCATTTGTATCTCTTCCATGTAATGGGTTTGCTCCTGGTCCAAATGGCTCGCCAGCTCTTCTTCCATCAGGTGTATTTCCTGTTGCTTTACCATAAACAACATTTGATGTGATTGTTAATATAGATAATGTATGTTTAGAATGTCTATATGTTATATGCTTTTGTAGTTTTCTTTCAAATGTTTTTACTAATTCTACAGCTATATCATCAACTCTATCATCGTCATTTCCGTATTTTGGGAAATCTCCTTCAACTTCATAATCTACTGCTAAGCCTGTTTCGTCTCTTATTACTTTTACTTTAGCATATTTTATAGCAGAAAGAGAATCAGCAACAACTGATAAGCCAGCGATTCCACATGCCATTGTTCTTAAGATATCTTCTTCTCTATCATGTAATGCCATTTCTAATGCTTCATAAGAATATTTATCATGCATATAGTGAATAGCATTTAATGCTTTAATATATATTTTTGCAACATAATCCATCATTTGGTCAAATTTTTCCATAACTTCATCATAATCTAAATATTCTGAAGTTATTGGTGCAAATTTAGGTGTTATTTGTTTTCCAGATTTTTCATCTCTACCACCATTAATTGCATATAATAAAGTTTTTGCTAAGTTTGCTCTTGCTCCGAAGAATTGCATTTGTTTTCCTATCTTCATTGCAGAAACACAACAAGCTATACCATAATCATCTCCAAGTGTAATTCTCATTAAGTCATCATTTTCATATTGAATAGAAGATGTATCAATTGATATTTTTGCACAATATCTTTTAAATGGTTCAGGTAAATTCTTTGACCATAATACTGTTAAGTTTGGTTCTGGTGCTGCACCTAAGTTTTCTAATGTGTGTAATACTCTATAAGAATTCTTTGTAACTAATGTTCTACCATCAATTCCCATTCCTCCGATACTTTCTGTTACCCAAACTGGGTCTCCACTGAATAATTCGTTGTATTCAGGTGCTCTTAAGAATCTAACTAATCTTAATTTTATTATAAATTGATCCATTAAAGATTGAGCTTCTTCTTCTGTTATAACTCCATTTTCTAAATCTCTTTGGATATATATATCTAAGAATGTTGATGTTCTTCCTAAGCTCATTGCTGCACCGTTTTGATCTTTAATTGCAGCTAAATATGCAAAATATAACCATTGTATTGCTTCTTTAGCATTAGAAGCTGGTTCATATATATCAAATCCATAAGAACTTGCCATTTCTTTTAATTGTTTTAATGCGACAATTTGATCAGCAACTTCTTCTCTTTGTCTTATAATTTCTTCTGTAAATTCATCTGTATTTAAAGATGTATCCATTAATAATTGCTTATCTGCTATTAATGCATCAACACCATATAAAGCGACTCTTCTATAGTCTCCTATAATTCTTCCTCTTCCGTAACCATCAGGAAGTCCTGTTAATAAATGTGAGCTTCTTGCTGCTCTGATATCTTTTGTATATACTTGGAATACACCATCATTATGTGTTTTTCTTAAGTTATGATAAATATATTCAACCTCATCATCAACTTTATATCCATAACTTTCTGCTGATTTTTCTACAATTCTAATACCACCATTTGGCATTATTGCCCTTTTTAGTGGTGCATCTGTTTGAAGTCCTACGATTTCTTCTAAGTCTTTATCTATATAACCTGGTGCATATGCATTTATTCTAGAAGGTGTTTTACAATCTGCATCTAAAACTCCCTTTTCTCTTTCTTCTTTATATAAATCTAATACCTTGTCCCATAATTTTTTTGACTTGTCTGAAACTCCTTTTAAAAAGTTTTCATCTCCTTCATATGGAGTATAGTTAGCTTGAATAAAGCCTCTTACGTCTATTTCTTTAGTCCATTCTCCATCTTCTTTAAAACCTTCCCATTGTTTGAATTTCATAACATACCTCCTGATATATTTTTGCCTATTTTTAGGCTCCTATATCATCATAACATAAGTGATAATAGTTATCAATAAAATTCATTAAAATTTCAGAATAATTTATGCTAATTTTGTAAAAAATAGTATCAATTTATTAGTTAATATTTACTTTGTAGTTTCTTCTAGTGAATTTATTTAAATGCTATATTGAGTTTACAAAATAATTAGGAGGAGCACTATGGCTTTAGATTATTCTATAATTGGAGAAAGATTAAAAAGAGCAAGACTTGCCAAAAATATGACTCAAGAAAATTTAGCAGAACAACTGGATGTTTCTGTTGCATTCTTAAGTAGAGTTGAACGTGGTCATTCTCACTTAAATCTAAATAGACTAACTCAAGTTTGTGAATTATTAGACGTTTCAGAAGGTTATATTTTGTCTGGAAGCTCAGAAAATTCAGAATCATATTTAGAAGAAGATTTCAAAAAACTTTTAGCGAAATGTTCTCCAGAAAAACAAAGACTTATTTATAATATTGCCAAAACAATAGCCGAAGATGAGAATTAGCTATAATAATTCTATCATCTCCGGCATATTTTTTCCTTGCGTTTTTGGAATTTCTATAATCTTAAATTTAGATATCTTCTCTCCAAATTTTATTTCGACTATATCCCCTATTTTTACTTCATAACTTGGTTTTACTTGTTTTTCATTTACAAATATTCTTCCTTTATCAGCCATCTCATTTGCTATTGTTCTTCTTTTTATAACTCTTGCTACTTTTAAAAATTTATCTATTCTCATAAAAAACTCCTCATCTATCTCCTTCTATAACATCCACAGAATGTTCCAGAATTATTTTGATTATTATTGTTATTATTATTGGAATCTAATACTCTTACTCTTCCATTTACTGTTAATACTTGATTATTATCTTCATTATCATTTCCATTATCACAATTATTATTACAAAGATTACTACAATTTCTTAAATCGCGAATAAACCTACAAATATATTTACTAATCCATGCAGCTAAGAAAGATAATATCGTATATATTACTGTTAAAATAAAAAATATAGTACTAGAAAATATAACTGCAATTAATAATAATATGGAAAATATTATTGCTGCAACAAGTATTGGACAATTTAAAAGTTTCTCCAATGCTATTGATATTACTATTACAGCAAGTGGTATTGCAAAAAATATTAATAAAACATTCATAATATATTTCAATCCTTTCATACTTCTTATAGAAGCCATGTATAGAGAATTTTTCTTTCCTCTTTTCCTTTATATATATTATGAATGTTTATTCATTTTGTTACTAATTATAGTTAACTTCTACTAAATATAATCCATAAGGTGGTAACGTTTTACCCGCTTTTTGTCTATCTTTCGATTCAATTATTCCCGTTATTTCTTCAGGTTTTATTTTTCCTAAACCAACTTCTACTAACGTTCCGGCTATAATTCTTACCATGTTGTATAAAAATCCATTACCAGTTAGTTCTATAGCAATTCGCTCATTATCCTTAATAACCTTTGCCGAATAAATTGTTCTTACACTACTTTTACTACTCGTTCCACTTGCTTTAAAACCCGTAAAATCATGCTCCCCGACAAAGTAATTTGCTGCCTCTTGCATCTTTTTTACATCTAATGGCATCTTTATATTATATTCTAAATTTCTATAAATTGCACTTCCTGTTTCGGAGTTATTAATTACATATCTATATGTCTTTTGTTTGCAATTATATCTACTATGAAATCTATCCGGAACTTCTTCCGCTTTTTTTATAATAATAGATTTTTTCAATCTAGAATTTATAGCTATTGCAAATTTTTCTATTGGAATAGTAGAATTAGTTTTAAAATTTGCAACCTGTCCTAGCGCATGTACTCCTGCATCTGTTCTTCCAGAACCTATAAGTTCTATCTCTTCCTTTGTTATATCGGAAATAACCTTTTCTATAGTACCTTGTATATTTAATTTATTTGGTTGCTTTTGCCAACCGTTAAATTCTTTTCCATCATATTCTATAGTTAATTTGATATTTCTCATATTTCCATACGTCCTTCTAAAGCTTGTAACAAAGTAATTTCATCTGTATATTCTAGGTCTCCACCTATTGGAATTCCTCTTGCAATTCTTGTAACTTTAATTCCTAACGGTTTTATTAACTTAGACAAATACATAGCTGTCGCTTCCCCTTCTACTCTTGGGTTTGTTGCTAAAATTACTTCTTTTACTTCTCCAGTTTGTAATCTTGTTAAAAGCTCTTTTATTTTTATATCATCAGGTCCTATTCCATTCATTGGTGAAATTGAACCATGTAAAACATGGTAAACTCCTTTGTACTCATGTGTTTTTTCCATAGCAATAATGTCTTTAACATCTTCTACAACACAAATAGTTGATTTATCTCTTTTTGGATTTGCACAAATAAAACATGGGTCAGTATCAGAAATATTAAAACATACAGAGCAATACTTTAAATTTTTTCTTGCTTCTTGTATAGATTTTACAAATTCCTCTGCGACTTCATCACTGCAATTTAGCATATAAAAAGCAAGCCTCGTCGCTGTTTTATTTCCAATACTAGGTAATCTTTCAAAATTTTCTATTAATTTTTCTATTGATGGTGAATATATCGACATTTTTACTCCTTACATTATTCCTGGTATATTAAATTTTCCCATTTGTTGTTCTGTTGCACTATCCACTTTGCTTAACGCATCATTTACACATGTAATAATTAAATCTTGTAACATTTCTACATCATCTGGATCTACTATATCTTTATTTAATTTTATTTCTTTAATAACTTTCTTTCCACTTACTTTTACAGTTATGGCTCCTCCACCAGCTGTACTTTCAAATTCTTTAGCAGCTATTTCTGTTTGTGTTTTCTCCAAATCTGCTTGCATTTTTTTTGCTTCTTTCATTAAATTGTTTAGGTTCATTCCTCCGAATCCACCCATTCCTCCTGGAAATCCTCCACGTCTTGCCATAATTATACCTCCTAATTTTATTCTATTATATCTATTGGAATATCTAAACCTTCTACCAAACTTTCGAATTCTGATTTTGTTGGCTTAGCCTCCACATGATTATCTATTAATTTTACTTTCATTTCTTTTCCAAAAGCTATTGAAACTTCTTTAGTTATTGCTTGCATATTTTCTGGCTTTTCTAAAATTCCTTTTGCCAATGGCTTTAGTCCATTATTAAAATTAATTCCTACTGTCATATCATTTATCTCTGAAATATTTGTATTTAATAAATTCGTATATAATCCCATTTTTCCTTCGGTTTTAAATTTTCCAACAATGTCTTTCCAAAATGCATTATTTTTTAATTCTTCTGGGGTTAATGGTTTTCTTTCTACTTTTTTAACTACGGTAGGTTCTTTTCTTACTTCTGCATTACTTGCATTAACAATTCTATTCTTTCCAGCTTGACTTAAAAAACTTTCTATTTTAAATAATCTTCTTTGCAATTCTTGTAAATCATTATTGTTTATATTTTGACTATTTGAAATATCTACAGGAATTTGCATTGCATTTCCTTTATTTGAATCACATAGTTTTATAAATCCTGCTTCTAACATTATTGTCTTCTGAGAAGACCATTTCATATCATTTTCTAAATCCGATAATTGATAAATCAAATGAACTAATTCTTCTTTGTTAGATTTATCTGCAAGTTCTTTTAACTTTTGTTTTTCTGCTTCACTATATATACCTGTTTCACCTGTTACTTTATATAATAAAACATCTTTTACATATTTTATTACTTCCCATAAAAAGTTATTTTGATCTTTTCCCTCATTAATTACGGTTTTCAATGTTTTTAGGCAATCATCAATATTTTTTTCTAAAACACTTGTTACAATTTCTTCTATATAGCTTAACTTAGGTATTCCTACTAGTTCTTTTACTTTATCTTCGCTTATCTCATTATCTCCATCTTGCAGACATCTTTCCAAAATACTTAATGCATCTCTCATTGCTCCTTCTGATAAAGAAGCTACAATTTTTAATGCATTTTCATCAGCATCTATTTTGCTAGATTCACATACCACTTTTAATCTTTTTACAATGTTTTCTAATGAGATTTTTTTAAAATCAAATCTTTGACATCTTGATAAAATAGTTGCTGGTAGTTTTTGAGGTTCCGTTGTTGCCAATATAAATTTAACATGTGCTGGTGGTTCTTCTAATGTTTTTAATAAAGCATTGAATGCACCTGTAGATAACATGTGAACCTCGTCTATTATATATACTCTATATTTTGCAAGAGTTGGTAAGAAATTAACCTCGTCTCTTATAAGCCTTATATCCTCTACACTATTATTTGATGCTGCGTCCATTTCCACAATATCTGTTAAAGCTCCTGAAAGTGCAGCCTTACATATTTCACATTCATTACATGGTTCTCCATCTTTTGGATTTAAACAATTTACTGCTCTTGCTAATATTTTAGCAGCTGAAGTTTTTCCTGTTCCTCTACATCCATTAAATAAATACGCATGCCCAACTCGTCCAGCTATTAATTGATTTTTTAATGTTTTAGTAATATGTTCTTGCCCCACAATTTCGCCAAAAGTTAAAGGTCTAAATTTTCTGTATAATGCTGTATATGCCATTTTACCACTTCCCTTTAATTTAAGTTTAGCCTCTCTATGGAAAGCAATTACCCACATAAATACACTACTTATTGCTGCTTCCTTCCGGACCTGACAAGGTTCATAGCTTTTTATTGGGATTGCCCTCCATACAAAGGCTAAACATTGTAACTTTATTTTATATCCGTTGTTATTATATATGCTTTCTTTTATTTTAGCAAGACATTTTACATTCTTTTAAAAATTACATCACTAAAATCTGTCTTCTCTAGTTGCGTTTTTCCTTGTGTTTGAACATCTCCAGTTGGTAATTCTATTGATATAGTTCCCTTATACTTAATATCTCTACTAGTTTCTATCACTACATCAAAGCTTAATTTATAGTTTAAATCTTCTAAATTTGCATTACCTTTTGCAAGTAAAGTTCCATCATGTACTATTTCTTCATCATTACTTCTTACTTCACATACATTTTGATTAACTGAACGTAATAAAATTATGCTTCCTTGATTTGAAATTTTTAATTCATCTAAGTTTGTTTCTTTTTCGCCTTTATATGTTAATGAATTTCCCACTAAATGTGCTTCATCTTCGACAACTTTACCTTCAGAATTAGCTCTATATAGCTTTATATTCTCTGCTCCGCTATTCTTTTCTATAACAAAGTTTTCAAATATTATATTTTTAATATTTGTATTTTTTGTATATTCATCATTTTTTTGTATTTCTAAATATATGTCGTTATATTGATTAACACTAAAATTCCATTTTGTATCTGCTGCTGCTTCTATTTCGTTACTTTCCGCAGTACTTACCACAATCATTTTTGTAAGTTCAAATGGTAAATTAGTTTCACCTTCAACTTGATATCTTAACATTATTATTCCTGCTATTATTAAAATTAAAACTATAATTCCAAGTATAACACATATGTGAACAATTTTTTTACCTTTTAATTCACTAATTTTCATTAGTTACACCTCTATCTTTCTTCTTTTTTTCTCTTAATTCTTTAAAAAATTTCTGCAGTATTTCTTTACTTTCATCTTCTAAGATATTTTTTTCATATTCTGGTATATGATTAAATTTATATTTCGTTAAATCTATAACAGAACCACATGCTCCAGCTTTTAAGTCAGATACACCATAATAAATTTTTCGTATTCTAGAATTAATTATTGCTCCCATACACATTGGACATGGTTCCATTGTAACATATATATCACACTCTTCTAATCTCCAAGCATCTAGCTTCTTACTTGCCTTTTCGATAGCAATAATTTCTGCATGTTTTAGGGTGTTTTTTTTCGTCTCTTTTAAATTGTATCCTCTAGAAATTATTTTTCCATCTTTAACAATTACTGCACCAATAGGAACTTCTCCTTTACGATATGCTTTTTCCGCTTCCTTTAATGCCTGTTTCATAAAAAAAATTTTTTCTTTCATTTTTTCTCCTACTCGGGATTTGGGGACGTTCCTTTTTTCCCTATATTTTGGTGCACTTAGCTGGATTCGAACCAGCGGCCTCTCCCTTAGGAGGGGAGCGCTCTATCCACCTGAGCTATAAGTGCATTTTTTTAATACTTTTGCATTATATCAATTTTACTTCTTTTTTTCAAGGCTAACTTATCATGAAATCGAAAACTATTGAATTTTATCCATTTTTTCGGTATAATATCAAGAGTTAAGAAAGGATTTTATTATGCAAAAAATATTAGGTTCAATGAGAAAAGCAATCGAAGAATTTCATATGATAGATGAGGGTGATAAAATAGCTGTAGCTTTGTCTGGCGGCAAAGATTCTATAACTTTGTTAATGGCCCTAAAAAACTTGCAAAGATTTTATCCCAAGAAATTTGACTTAATAGCAATATCTATCAATCCAGGATTTGAATTTTTTGACGTTAACATATTATATGACCTTTGTCAAAAAATTGATGTTGAATTATATGTTGTAGATAGCTATATAAAGGAAATAGTTTTTGACATTAGAAAAGAAAAAAATCCTTGTTCTCTTTGCGCTAATCTGCGACGCGGAATTTTAAACACAACAGCAATTGAACATGGATGCAATAAAATCGCTTTGGGTCATAATGAAGATGATGTTTTAGAAACATTTCTTATGAATATTTTGTATACTGGCAGCATTTCTACCTTTGCACCTGTTTCGTATATGGATAGGTCCAAAATGACTTTAATCAGACCTCTAATATATATTAGTGAAAAACAAACACGTAGTTTTATAAAAAATAACAATATTACTATTATGCCAAAAGCTTGTCCAATGGATGGTAAATCTAAACGTGAAGATATAAAGAAATTGTTATATGACTTAAATAAACAAATTCCTCATGTAAGAGCTAATATGTATGGTGCCATAAAACGAAGTAAAATTAAAGGTTGGAATATTTAATTTAATTATAGTTTAATTTAAATGTTATTTTTTATTATTTAGTTCATTAAATTATTCTTAAAGTGCTGTTATACTTAATATAAATTTTTTAGGAGGATAGCACATGGATTTAAAAGAAGCAAATAAAATTATTGGTAATACGTATAAACAAATTAGAAAAAGTAAAAAGTTTACACAAGAAGAAGTAGCTGAAAAAAGTGATTTAACACCTGAATATTTATCAAAATTTGAAAACGGTAAATATAATGCTAGCATATATAATATTATATTACTTTGTAAAGCTATTGATACTAATCCAACACAATTATTTAACCAATTTTTTGATGACAATTCAGCAGCTATTATTACAACTATAACAGACGAATTAAAAGATATGGATGTTTCAGATCAAAAATTAATTTTAAGTTTAATTAAACGTATAAAAAATAAAGCCAATATTTAATATTGACTTTATTTTTTTATATATTACTCTTTTATTAGTTCTTTTAAATCTTCTTTTAATTTTTTTACTTTATTTTCTGCATCTGACATATTGTTTCCTTTTACGCCTACATAAAATTTTATTTTTGGCTCTGTTCCTGAAGGTCTTACACATACCCAAGAATCATTTTCTAAATCAAAATAAAGTACATTTGATACTGGTAATCCTGTTTCTACTTTTTCTTTAGTTTCCATATCTATTATTTTCGCTGTCTTATAATCTCTAAACTTTTCTACTTTATATTCTCCTATTTTTGAAGGAACATTATTTCTTAGATTATCCATCATTTCTTTTATTTTTCTTGCTCCACTAGCACCTTCTAGTGTTAATGATAACAAGTCTTCTTTATAATATCCATATTTTTCATAGATATTAATCATTTGATCCCATAATGTTAATCCCTTTTCTTTGTAATATGCTGCAGCTTCGCAAAGTGCCATAACTGCTGCTATACCATCTTTGTCTCTTGCATGTGTTCCTATTAAACAGCCATAACTTTCTTCGAACCCAAATAAATATGTATTTGAATTTGTCTGCTCAAATATTTTTATTTGCTCTCCTATATATTTAAATCCTGTTAAAACTTCTTTCAATTCTATATTATAATTTTTAGCAATACTGTCTGCTAAATTTGAAGAAACAATCGTCTTTATTAATACACCATTTGCAGGTATTAAATTTCTCTCTTGTTTTTGTGATAATTCATACTCTGCAATTAATAAGCCAGACATATTTCCAGTAAATGATTTATATTCACCTGTTTTTGAGTCTTTAGCATATACCCCTAATCTATCTGCATCTGGATCTGTTGCAAGTACTATATCAGCATCTTTTTCTTTTGCTAATTCTAAAGCTAAATTAAAAGCTTTTGGATCTTCTGGGTTTGGATAATCAACTGTAGGGAAATCCCCATCTGGAAGTTCTTGTTCTTTTACTATATATACATTTTCGAAACCTAGTCTCTTTAATATTGTTCTAACTGGTATATTCCCGGTTCCATGTAATGGAGTATATACTATTTTTAAATCTTTTTGTTTCTTAATAATATCAGGATTTAAAACAAGTTTTTGTAATGTATCCATATATTTCTCATCTATTTCTTTTCCGATTAAGTTATATAGTTTTTTATTTTCTGCTTCTTCTTGTGAAATCTTTTTTATTTCTCCATAGTCTGTAATATTATTTACTTCTGTAATTATGTCTTTATCAACCGGTGGAACTATTTGTGCACCATCTTCCCAATAAACTTTATATCCGTTATATTTTGGTGGATTATGGCTTGCTGTTATCATTATTCCCGCAATACATTTCAATTCTCTTACTGCAAAAGATAATTCTGGTACAGGTCTTAACGAATCAAATAAATATGTTTTTATACCATTAGCATTTAATATTAACGCTGCTTCTTTACTAAATTCTGGTGACATATGTCTAGAATCATAAGAAATTGCAACTCCTCTATCTTCTCCATGTTGTTTTTTAATATAATTTGCTAACCCTTGTGTTGCTTTTCCTACAGTATATATATTCATTCTATTAGTACCAGCTCCAATTATACCTCTTAATCCGGCTGTTCCAAATTCTAACTCTTTATAAAACCTATCTTCAATTTCTTTATTATCATTTTTGATATTTATTAATTCTTTTTTTGTCTCCTCATCAAAAACATCACTTGTACACCATTTTTTATATTCATTTAAATATTCCATTTTTCCTCCTTCAAATGCAAAAACGGGCCATAAAGCCCATTTTTCATTTTGTTTTATATTTAATTTTTCTTATGAAAATTTATATATAATTCTCTTGCTGTTTCTGGGCTATCTACACCTTCTGCATTTTTTACAGGTGCAAATTCATCTTCTCTTTTTACTCTCATTACTGCCATACTTTCCATACTTTGGAATGCATCAAATATAAATGTTTCAAACTTATATGCATTTGGTTTATTCGCTACAACTAATTCACCTTTTGCATTTATATAGTTCGCTTTTTTAAATGCTTCATGGTATGGTAATTTGTTAGCTGCAATTTCATTTATTCTTTTAATATTAAATAAATTACAATTGATATGAGATTCTCCAAAAACTAGTTCTCCATTAGCATCTCTTTTATTGCTCATTTCTTCTGAAATCTCTGTATACTCTACTACACTTGGTTTTGAATTTCTTTTACAAAATACTCCAACTCTTTCTTCTGGTCTTGCTTTAACAACTGATTTTCCTGCTGCCATACATTTTTTAGTTGCTGCAATAGCAACAAAGATTGGATCTACCATATTTACTAAAGGATTATCTACTGGTCCTATAAATACCCATTCAATATTCCTTTTGTTCATATCTTCCAATGCTCCGCTTTTTAGCATTGATTCAAAAACTCCACCGTGTCCATCGGCTGCTAATTTTAGGAATCCTTCTTCGTTTACTAATATTTTTCCTTCTTTATCAATCATTGGTAATTCACCTTGAATGAAAAACATTATATCTTCTTTTGGATATCCAAAATAATTATGGCTCTCAAAGAAATTAACTGTTTCAGCATTGTTCTCATGACTTGTCATAATATACCAAGGAATTGTTATTCCATATTTTTCATTTGCTTCTTTAATTGGCTTACAAATTAATTCGAATAAAGATTCATGCGTATCTAATCCGATATCAAAAGTTCCTTTTGGTCCATTGTATCCAAGTCTTGTTCCTTGTCCTCCAGCCATTGTTAATACTGCTAGTTTACCTTCTTTTATTATTTTATCTCCTAATTTTTCATAATTTTCATATTCTTCTTTAGATAATTTACTTTTATCTACATATTCGATAGGTTCAATTATATCGTCACCCATCTCTACACCTTTTTTTGTTTTTTCATATAAATCTTTAATTAACTCAAAATCTACATTTAATATTTGATCTAATAGTTTTTCTTTTCCTTCTGCATTCAACTTATCATAGCAAACTAACAATTGTTCTTGATTGTTTTTCTTTAGTATCTCTTTTACTTCATCATATTTTTCCATCGATCTGCCTCTCTTAATTTTATATTATTATAAATGACAATTAATATATTATAATATAAAATTTTTTTAGTCAATATCTACGGATTTATTATTTAAGCTTTCTTTTTTACTTCTCTTACATATTCAGGAAAAATCTCCTCTATTTCGTGTTCCCCAGACGTATTTAAAATCTTATCTGTATTTTCTAAAATACTTCCTATATTCTTATTAAATTCTATAATATCATAACAATTAATTAATACTAAATCAGCGTCTTTATGGTTTTTCTTATACTTATTTAACATTTTGTTAATTTCCCTAACATATTTTTCATTTCCATTTATAATAATGTATTTCTTACTAGAATTATTAATTTGTTTTTCTAAATTTTTATAATCGTTCATTGTTTTAGCGTTCCAGTCTATTGATTTAATTTTCTCTTTTAATTCTTCTTTTAGATTTAGTTTTGACAATAATAGTTTTATTATTTTATCTAAACTGTTTTGTAAAACTGTGTAAATTTCGCAGTCTTCATGAATTTTTCTTTCCATATATGGAAGTAACATAGTTATTAAATGTACTTCATTTACATAGAAACTAGACATCCTTTTAAAATTCTCTTCACAATACATAGTATCCCTCCAATATTTTTGGCTACTTACAAATTTTACCATTCGTTGTTTTTAATGTCAATATTTTCCATTTTTGTTTTTGGTAATTTCATCGACAAATATTTTATATTCTTATGTATATTTTTTAAAATTTCAGTTCATATTCCTATTAGACATATATCATATATAGGAGGTTACATATGAAAAAGAAATTAAATTTTATCTTTATCCTAACTATACTAGTATTTATATATATTGCTCTGCTTTCATTTAATTATAGTAAAGCAATTTCTTCTAACTTATCAGATAGTGTATTTAGATTACACATCATTGCAAATAGCGATTCTTCTGCTGACCAAGAGTTAAAATTAAAAGTTAGAGACAAAATAATAGAATATATGAATACTTTAACTTCTAACTCTTCAGATAAAAAAGATGTTATTTCTATAGTTAATAATCACTTAGATTCATTTAAGGAAATCGCATTAAATACAATAAAAGAAAATGGATATAATTATGATGTTAATATCGAAATTGGAAATTTTCATTTTCCTACTAAATCATATGGCGATATTTCTTTCCCAGCAGGCAATTATGATGCTTTAAAAATTGAAATTGGTGATGCTATAGGACAAAATTGGTGGTGTGTATTATTCCCTCCTCTTTGTTTTGTAAATTCCTCTACAGGTGTTGTTCCAGATGATTCCAAAAATACATTAAAAGAAAATATTAATTCCGAAAGTTATGAGATTATAAGTGAAGGAAATAACAGCAATGATAATACTTCTGATATAAAAATTAAATTTAAAATAATTGAATTTTTTAATAATTTCACAAAATAAAAAAATATTTATCTATAATATAGTTGTCAATATAATTGTTTTATGTTATATTTTATTAGGTATAGAGTGTATATCACTCTATTTTTCATGTAATAAATTACTATTTGAAAAAATTATTTTGGAGGTAATTAATTTGGATAAATTGATAATAACAGGTGGCACTCCTTTAAAAGGTGAAGTTACAATTAGCGGAGCAAAAAATGCCGCAATTGCAATATTACCAGCAACACTTTTAATTAATGGTACTTGTACAATAGAAAATGTACCAAATATTAGTGATGTTAAAATTTCTTGTAAAATACTAGAAGAATTGGGTGCAAAAATTGATTGGATCAATGATAATACATTAACAATAGATACAACTAATATAACTTCTACACATGCTCCATTAGATTTAACTAGAAAATTTAGAGCATCATATTATTTAATAGGTGCTCTACTTAGTAGATTTAAAAATGCTGAAGTAGGTTTACCTGGTGGTTGCAATTTAGGTCCAAGACCTATTGATCAACATATAAAAGGTTTTGAAGCTTTAGGTGCGAAAGTTGATGTTTCCCAAGGAAAAATTCAAGCTAAAGCTAAGAAATTAATAGGAAATTCTATATACCTAGATGTAGTATCTGTTGGGGCAACAATAAATGTTATGCTATCTGCAGTTCTTGCCGAAGGTACAACAACAATCGATAATGCTGCAAAAGAACCACATGTTGTTGACGTTGCTAACTTTTTAAATACAATGGGAGCAGATATTCGTGGTGCAGGTACAGACATTATTAAAATAAATGGTGTAAAAGCTTTACATGGTAATGCTACATATTCAGTTGTTCCTGACCAAATAGAAGCTGGGACTTTTATGTTAGCAGCAGTTGCATCTAAAGGAGATATAACGATAAAAAATTGTATTACTAAGCACTTAGAGTGTGTAACAGCAAAATTATTAGAAATAGGTGCTCATGTAGAAGATATTGATGGTGATACTTTAAGAGTATGGGCTTCAAAGAGACCAAATAAAGCAACAATAAAAACAGCACCATATCCTGGTTTCCCTACAGATTTACAACCACAAATGGGTGTTGTATTAGCTATAGCAAACGGAACTAGTATAATTAATGAAAGTATTTGGGATTCTCGTTTTCAATATACTGCTGAACTAAATAAGATGGGAGCAAATATAACAGCTTCTGGAAAATCTGCTGTTTTTCAAGGTGTAAATGAATTATCAGCTGCACCTGTTTATTCTACAGATTTACGTGCAGGAGCTGCATTAATAATAGCAGGAACTATTGCAAAAGGAAAAACTGAAGTTTATAATCTAGAACATATTGATAGAGGTTATGAACACATTGAAGATAAATTTAGAAACTTGGGGGCTAAAATAGAAAGAGTCTCTGAATAAGCAAAGGATGAAATTAATATGTTAAATTTTAGAAGTTTATATAGTGGCAGTACTGGAAATAGCTTATTTATAGAAAGTGACAATACAAAAATATTAGTAGATAGTGGAGTTAGTTTGAAAAAGCTAACTTCCGCTTTATCTTCTAGTGATATATCTCTTAGTGATATTAATGCCATTATTGTTACTCATGAACATTCTGACCATGTTCAAAGTTTAGGGATGGTTTCTTCTAAGTATAACATACCAGTATATGCAAATGAAAAAACTTGGGATGCAATGCCAAAGCAAAAAGAAAGAATTTCAGATACAAACCAAAAGTTCTTTAAATCATATGAAAAATTTGAAATTGGTGATTTAATAATTAATCCATTTTCTATTCCACATGATGCTGCTGATCCTTGTGGTTTTAACATTATAAATAATAATGAAAAAATTAGCATTGCAACAGATATTGGACATATGACCAAGTCAATTGTAAATAAATTGGATGGTAGTTCTTTTATTTTATTAGAATCTAACTATGATCCAGAAATATTAAAATCTGGAAAATACCCATATTATTTAAAGACAAGGATTTTAGGTCCAAATGGTCATCTACCAAACGAAATGGCTGGTAAAACAATTGCTTACTTATTAAAAGGATCTTTAAAAGAAGTAATGCTTGGACATTTAAGTAAGGAAAATAATTTTCCGGAATTAGCTTATCAAACAGTTATAGAAGAATTAATAAGCAGTAATTTTGACGAAAATTCTATTAGAGTATCTGTTGCTAATAGAAATGAACCAAGTAAAATAGTTACAGTTTCTTAACATAGAATATTTTTTAACTGCTATAGATAAACATATATAGCAGTTTATTTTTATACTAACTACTATTAAACATTTTTAATACCTTTCAAAAAATAAATTTAAGGAGTTTACCATGTTATCAATTAATATAATATGTATTGGAAAAATTAAAGAAAGTTTTTTTAAAGATGCTATAAATGAATATTCTAAAAGGCTTTCTAAATATTGTAATTTAAATATAATAGAACTCTCTGATGAAAAATTACCTTCAAAACTAAATGATAAAATTATTGAAAATATAAAAAATACTGAAGGTAAAAAAATATTATCGCATTTAAAAAAAGATTCATATAAAATTTGTTTAGATTTACATGGAAAACAATTTTCATCTGAAGAGTTTTCCTCTAAAATTGATTCGATATCTCTTAATTATAATAGCTCAATTACATTTATTATTGGTGGAACTTTAGGAATATCTTCTGAAGTTTTAAACTGCGCAGATGAAAAAATTTGTTTTTCTAAAATGACATTTCCACACCAATTAATACGTGTATTTTTGTTAGAGCAATTATTTAGAGCTTTTAAAATTTCTAATAACGAAACTTATCATTGGTAATATATGGGGGCTACAGAAGGAACATTATATTATTTTTTTATGTAATTATTCATTTATTGGGGGAGCTGTAATAATTATATACATGCAAAAATTGCTCCTTCTGTAAGATTATTAACTATTTTTTAATTTGTTTTGGATTTTTTTCGAAATAATTCGTTGAATTGTTTTTTTTATAAAAAAATAAATTGAAATAAAAATTAAGATTTTAAAAAACATATTTCCTCTTTGAATTAATTTTTTATATCTTACTCTCTTTTTATTTACTTGTCAACAAAAACTCTTCGACATTTTTCTACAAATAATTAAATATTAGAATAGCTGTAGCTACACCCACAAAATTTGCTATTAGTGATGAAACCAATGTAAATCTTATTTTTTTTACTCCAATAGAACTCGTATATAAAGCTATTGTATAAAAAGTAGTTTCTGTAGCTCCCATTATTGTTGATGCAATTAGACCAATCTTACTATCAACTCCATTTTCTTGCATAATATTTGTCGCAATTCCCATTGATGCACTTCCAGAAATTGGTCTTAAAATAGCCAAAGGCATTATTTCTGCCGGAATATTTAATAATTTTAACAATGGCGAAATTAACTCTATCACAAAATTAATTATTCCAGAACTTTTTAATAAATTAATTGCTAGAAATATTGCTAATAACGTTGGAAATAATTCAATTACTATTTTTACTCCCTTCTTTGCCCCGACAATAAAAATATCATACACATTCTTTTTCTCTGCAATTCCATATCCTATCGCAAATACAATTACAAAAGGTATTATAATCGTTGAAATATAATTTATAAAATTCATTTACGAGCTCCTTTTTTAGATAATATTTTTACAGATGTTATTCCTGCTATAGCTGCAACAATCGTAGCTATCCAAACAGGCAATATGATTTTAGAAGGATTGCTCGAACCGAAGTGAGCTTCTTATTGCAATCACAGTAGTTGGAATAAGTTGTATTGATATCGTATTTAAAACAATAAACATTATCATTGAGTCTGATAGCTCCTCTTTGTTTGAGTTTTCCTCTTGTAATGTTTTTATAGCTTTTAATCCTAATGGAGTAGCAGCATTACCTAGTCCCAATAGATTTGCCACAATATTCATAGATATTTCTTTATATGCTTTATTTTCCCTTTTTATATCTGGAAATAGAAATTTCATAAGTGGTGATAAACATTTTGTTATTTTATTAATTAAAGTAGTTTCTTTAATAATCTCCATTACTCCATTCCACATGCACATAACACCAATAAAACTTAGAATCATTTCAACTGTTTGTTTACATGATTCAAAAATAGCATTATTTAATTCATTCATATTAAATTTAAATACTGCATAAATAAATGAAATAATGATAAAACCTGGCCATAACTTATTTAACATTTTATTTCCCCCATATTTTATTCTATTAATTAATTCTTAAATTTATACAAACTATTTCCAAAAATAGGAAAATATAATTCTTCTTAAATTATTGACCAAAAAGATAAAATATGGTATTATTGTAGTATAATTTGTCGTTTAATTTGATTAGGGAGGATTGTAAATGAAATCAACAGGAATTGTAAGAAGAGTGGATGAATTAGGAAGAGTTGTTATTCCTATAGAGTTAAGAAATAAATTTGACATAAAAGAAAAAGATCCAATAGAAATATATGTTGATGGATCTTCCATAGTTCTAAAAAAATATGAACCTAATTGTATCTTTTGCGGAAGCACAAAAAAATTAATTACTTATAAAGATAAATTAGTTTGCCCAAAATGTATAGAAAATTTAGCTAAAACAGAAGATAAATAAAATACATTATATATTGGAAAAAGATTGTAACTATCATTACAATCTTTTTCTATGTGTGTATTAAATTAATTTATAAAATGTTGGTAAATTTCATTTTTAGGAACATTCCTATCTTTCGCAATTTTCTTTATTATATCTTTTTTGTCTAATCCGATTTTTTTATAATATTCAAAATGTTCTTCTAATGTTAATTTATTTAATTCATTTTCTTCATTCTCATCCATAACACTATTCTCATCTATAATTATTACATATTCGCCTTTAGGTGTTGTTATTTTTTCTCGTACTTCTTCAATAGTTCCTCTAATAAATTCTTCATGTATTTTTGTTAGTTCCCTAGCTAGTACCACTTTTCTATCTCCTACATAATTTTCTAAATCTTTTAAAGTATTCACAATTTTATGTGGCGCTTCATATAAAATGATAGTATTTCTATTGCTTCTAATTTGTTCTAATTCTTTAGTTCTTAGCTTTTTATTTAAAGATAAAAATCCATAAAAAGTAAAGCTCCTTGTATTTACTCCTGCTGACATTAAAGCTGTTATTATTGCACAAGCCCCTGGAATTGGAACAACTTCTATATTTCTTTCTAGCGCTTCTTTTACAATAAATTCTCCAGGGTCAGAAATAACTGGTGTTCCCGCATCTGAAATTAAAGCAATGTTATTCCCTTCTTCTATTTTATTTAATATCATGTCTGTTTTTTCTTCTTCATTATGTCTATGATAACTTATTAAAGGCTTAGTAATTTCTAAATGATTTAATAATTTTAATGAGTGCCTTGTATCTTCTGCTATTATTATATCAACTTGTTTTAATGTGTTAATAGCTCTTAATGTAATATCATCTAAATTGCCTATAGGCGTTGCTACTATGTAAAGTTTACCTTTCATTCTTCCCCCCTATTTTTTATTATATATTTTTAATATTTCATCTGTATATGTATTATCTTCGTTGTATATAACTAATGGTCTTTCTATTTCTAAAAATGATTTAGCATTTTTTACTCCCTTTATCAAAATTAAATTAGGTTTATTATTAACTTTTGGATAAACTAGTCTTAGTTTTTTAGGTTCTATCATATATTTTTTAAATAAATTTATTATTTCAGCTAATCTTTCTGGTCTATTTACCATATAAAATGCGCCTTTATCTTTTAATACATTACTTCCATGGGAAATAAAATCCTCTAAATTAGCTGTAATCTCATGTCTAGAAATTAATTTATTTATATTTTCATTTTTCACTCCACAATTTTCTTTTTTATATGGTGGATTTGTAACAATTGCATTAATAGAATTTTTATCTAAATATTTCTCTATATTTTTTATATTATCATTAATTATTTCGATTGTATTTTCTAAGTTATTTAATTTAATACTTCTACCTGCCATTTCCGAAATTTCCTTTTGAATTTCTAAAGCGTATATTTTTTTACATTCTGTTTTTTTTGATAGTAATATACTTATTATTCCTGTGCCTGTTCCTATATCTAATATATTACTATCTTTTTTTAAATCTTTTGCAAAATCACTTAATAAAATACTATCTATACCAAAACAAAAATAGTTTTCATTTTGTATAATTTTTAATCCTTTATATTCTAAATCATCTATTCTTTCATTTTCTTTTAAATCCATAATTATTCCTCAACATAATAAATCTCATTTCATATTATATAATAAATATTTAATTTTTTCAAATTTGGAGGTCATTATGAATATTCCTAAAAAAGATATTATAAATAAAAAAAATAATTTTATTTGTTCACTTTATCAAGTAGAAAATTTTTTAAATAAATTTACGATTTTATTAAAAACAAAAAATTTTGCTGAATTTATTAAAAAACAAAATTAATAATCTTCTCTTAAAAATTCTTTTTCGAAATTAATTTCTTCATCTTTAAAACATTTATTTTCTTCCCCATCAATTAATATTTTTATGGCATTAACTTCATTTAATTCTGTAACTGTTTTTACTATTGTTTCTATTATTTTACTTTCGTTCTCTTTTCCTTCTAATGCATTATCAATAAATTCGTGTGAAAAATCTATATATAGAATATCCCCTTTTAATTCTACATTATTAATTTTAGTATTATCTGGTATTACTTTCTGTAATTTTTCATTTTTTGGTCCTTCTATTAATTGTTCTAATAAATATTTATATGGATTCTCTAATAATAGATTAATATTTATTGTCCTAGCCTCAGGATTAATTTCTCCACTATCTTTATTAACAAAATATAATGAAATAATGGTACTTCTTAATTGCTCATCACTAACTTCTTCTGCTGGAACATATTCTTGTACTATTTCATTTGTCTCTTCCAATTTATTTTTATTAAAATAATATATTACTACACCTAAAATTACTACTAATAATACTAAAAAAAATACTATTAAAAACCCTTCTTTCTTTTTCATTTTATCCCTCCTTTTTCTTGATTAATTATTATGAAAGACAAGTATAAAATATAACTGTTTTTCCTTTTTTTACAATTTGACAAAATGGCTTTTTCCGTATACAATTAGCTTGTAAAATTATGCTTTTTTACAAAAGTTATGAAAGGAGAAATATATGGAAAATATACTTCATGTTGGTCTGGATGTTGGGTCAACAACAGTAAAAATTGTAGTTATAGATTCTAATAAAAAAGAAATATATTCTGATTACACAAGACACTTTTCAGATACTAAAAACACAGTTTGCAAGGTTTTGGAATCATTACCAGAAAAGTTTCCAAACAGTAAATTTACAATCGCACTTACAGGATCTGGCGCAATGTCTGCAGCTACTTTTTTGGGGCTACCTTTTATTCAAGAAGTTGTAGCTTGTAAAAGAGCTGTTGAAAAATTTATTCCACAAACAGATGTAGTTATAGAATTAGGTGGAGAAGATGCAAAAATTATATATTTTGATCAATCAATAGAACAAAGAATGAATGGAACTTGTGCTGGTGGTACAGGTGCATTCCTAGATCAAATGGCTTCTCTACTAGATACAGACACAGCAGGACTTAATGAACTTGCAAAAGACTATACAACAATCTATCCTATAGCTTCACGTTGTGGAGTTTTTGCCAAAACTGACGTACAACCTTTAATAAATGAAGGTGCAGAAAAATCTGATATTGCTGCTTCAATCTTTCAAGCAGTTGTTAATCAAACAATAAGTGGTCTTGCTTGCGGAAGACCTATAAGAGGTACAGTAGCATTTTTAGGAGGTCCTTTAAATTATCTTCCTGAATTAAGAAAAAGATTTATAGAAACTCTTCATTTAAAACCTGAAGAAATCGTTGTACCAGAAGAAGCTCATCTTTTAGTAGCTAAGGGGGCCTGTCTAGATGCAATTGGTAATACACCAATATCAATAGATGAATTAAAACAAAAAATACAAAATTTAAGAAATTCCCAGGACAATACAACTCATCCAATAGATCCTCTTTTTAATTCTATGGATGAATATAAAGAATTTAAAGATAGACACGAAAAATCCAAAGTTTCAAGAAAAGATTTAAATAGCTTTGAAGGAGATTGTTTTATAGGAATTGACGCTGGTTCTACTACTACAAAATTAGTATTAACCGATAATGAAGATAATTTATTATATTCACTATATGCAAATAATGAAGGAAATCCTTTAAAAAGTGTTATGAAAATGTTAAAGGAACTTTATTCTGTATTACCACCAAAAGCAAAAATAAGATTTAGTGGTGTTACAGGATATGGTGAAAAGTTAATCCAAACAGCTCTAAACGTTGATTTAAATGAAATTGAAACAATAGCACATTATACAGCAGCCAAAAAATTTCAACCAAATGTTACAAGTATAGTAGACATCGGTGGTCAAGATATGAAATACATACGACTTAAAAATGGAGCTATCGATAATATAATGCTTAATGAAGCTTGTTCTTCAGGATGTGGTTCTTTTATCGAAACATTTGCAAAAAGCCTTAACTTGTCTATAGAAAAATTCGTAGAAGAAGCAATCGTTTCTAAAAGACCTGTTGATCTAGGTTCAAGATGTACTGTATTTATGAATTCTAAGATTAAACAAGCTCAAAAAGAAGGCTATAGTGTTGGAGATATCTCTGCTGGACTTTCTTATTCAGTTATAAAAAATGCTATTCAAAAAGTTATGAAAGTTAGGGATGTAAGCACTTTAGGTGAGCACATTGTAGTCCAAGGTGGAACTTTCTATAACGACGCTGTTTTAAGAGCTTTTGAAAAAATAGTAGGCAAAAACGTTGTAAGACCAGATATTTCAGGATTAATGGGTGCATATGGTGTTGCTATACTTGCAAGACAACAATATGAATCAAATTTAGACATGGAATATTATTCTACAATAACTAAAAATGATGATTTAGATAAATTAGAAATAAAAGTTTCACATGCACGTTGTAACAGATGCGAAAATCACTGTTTATTGACAATAAATACATTCAATAACGGACACAAACATATCTCTGGAAATCGTTGTGAAAAAGGTGCAGGTATAGTTACTGGTAATAGTGAATTACCTAACTTAATAAAATACAAACAAGAAAGATTGTTTAATTATAAACCTTTAGATGAAAAAGATGCTCCAAGAGGTACAATAGGAATCCCTAGAGTATTAAATATGTATGAAGATTATCCATTCTGGTTTACATTCTTTACTTCATTAGGATTTAGAGTAATTATTTCTGAAAAAAGTAATAGAAAAACTTATGAAAAAGGAATGGAATCTATGCCATCTGAATCAGTTTGTTATCCAGCAAAACTTTCTCATGGTCATATAATAAGTTTAATACAAAGTGGGATAAAAACCATATTCTACCCTTGTATGCCTTATTCAAGAAAAGAATATGAAAAAGCAGATAATCATTATAACTGTCCAATCGTTATTTCATATTCTGAAGTTTTAAAAAATAATGTAGAAGAACTTAAAAATCCAGATATAAAATTCTTAAATCCATTCTTACCTTTTGATGCTAAGAATTTAACAAAAAGAATTTTAGAATTAGATGAATTTAAAGAATATAATTTTAATAAAAAAGAATTAATGGAAGCAGCTAAAAAAGCAGAAGAAGAATATCAAAATTTTAAAAATGATATTTGTAAAAAAGGTAAGGAAGCAGTTGAGTACATTGACAAACATAATTTGAAAGGTATTGTTCTTGCAGGTAGACCTTATCATTCTGATCCCGAAATAAATCATGGTATTGATACATTAATTACAAGCCTTGGTTTATGCGTTTTAACAGAAGATAGTGTTGCAAATCAAGTAGAAGCCAAACGTCCTTTAAGAGTTGTTGATCAATGGGTATTCCATGCTAGACTATATGCAGCTGCAGAATTCGTTGGACACCATGACAACTTAGAATTAATTCAATTAAATTCTTTCGGTTGTGGTGTTGATGCGGTAACCACTGACCAAGTTGAAGAAATATTATCTAGCTATGGAAAAATGTATACATTAATAAAAATAGACGAAGTAAATAACCTAGGTGCTGTTAGAATTCGTATTCGTTCATTATTGGCAAGTATGAATAAAAGATTAGCTGCAAAAAATGATGAATCAAATGATGGAAACTATGGAATAAACAAAAAAATATTTACTAAAGAAATGAAAAAAGACTACACTATTCTTTGTCCACAAATGGCTCCAATTCATTTTGAATTATTGGAAACAGCAATGAGGACTGCAGGATATAATCTAGTATTATTAAGAGAATGTACTCAAAAAACTGTTGAGACTGGGTTAAAATATGTTAATAATGATGCATGTTATCCATCAATACTAGTTACAGGACAAATGATAGAAGCATTAGAGTCTGGTAAATATGATCCAAATAAAACAGCTTTAATAATGTCACAAACTGGTGGTGGATGTAGAGCTACAAACTATATTGGTTTTATAAGAAAAGCTCTAAAAGATGCCGGATACCCAAATATTCCAGTTATTTCATTTAATGTAGTCGGAATGGAAAAAGTTCCAGGATTTAAATTAACCATTCCTTTATTAGAAAAATTACTAAGAGGAGTACTATATGGTGACCTTTTACAAAAAATGCTAACCAAAAATAGATCATATGAGAAAAATAAAGGCGAAACTCAAGCTTTATTCGATAAATGGATGGAAAAGTGTAAAGAAATCTTAAAAAATGGAAATAGTAAAGAATTTAAACAAAGTATTTACGACATTGTTAATGACTTTGAAAAAATTGAGCTAGACACATCTATTGAAAAACCTAAAGTTGGAATAGTTGGAGAAGTTTTAATAAAATACCATCCTTTTGGAAATAATTTCGTTGCTGACTTACTAGAAAAGGAAGGTGCAGAAGTCGTTCTTCCAGATTTTATGGGATTTATCAAATTTATGGCAACACATAAAGTTACATTTAATAGTTTACTAAGAACAAATCCAATTGTTGCAAAAATATCTAAAGCTGCAATTAGTCTAATTGATATATTAGAAAAAGATTCAAAGGAAGCATTAGGAAAATCTAAAAAAGATTATTTACCACCTTGTAATATTTGGCATTTAGAAAATACTGTAAAAGATATTTTATCTATTGGTAATCAAACTGGTGAAGGTTGGTTCTTAACCGCAGAGATGATTGAATATATTGAACATGGAATTCCAAATATTATTTGTGTTCAACCTTTTGCTTGTTTGCCTAACCATGTTGTTGGTAAAGGTGTTATTAAAACAATTAGAGAAAAATATCCTAATGCAAATATTTCTCCTGTAGATTACGATCCAGGTGCAAGTGAATCTAATCAAACAAATAGAATTAAATTATTAATGACTGTAGCTAAAGATAATTTAAAAAGAGAAAAATTACATAAAGAAGGAATAGAAAAAGAAAATAAAGAAACTTCAAATGTAAATTACTCAAATAAATAAAAATATAAAAAGTTGGAATAAAAAATATTCCAGCTTTTTATTTATCATAAGAAAAGTGGCTTCGCCACATGTGCAGATTGCTTCGAAATCGCGCGGACTAAGGAAACTTAACCTTGTTATATATGTAAAAAAATAATTGATACTATTAAACAAAAATAGTATCAATTATCCATAAAGCTAATATTACTCTTGATCATACCAATAAAAATAATATTTCAACCTATTAAATATTGCTATTTAACTAAGCTTAATACCACTAATATTAATAATTCACTCGAATATGAAAACACCCTTACTAGCTATCTTCTTCCCAAAAGGAATAGAAATAACCATTCAAATATCAACATATTCTTATCTCGAATATAATACATATAATTTAACCTTTCAGCTTACATACAAATATTATACTCTTAATACCAGTATATTATAACCATTTACTAGCTACAATATGCCAAGCATTCGAATGTAAAAAACCATATTTAAAATAGCTCGTTACACTCTTCGATTAAATAATGTTAACCTTATATTATCATTATGTGTAATTTTATTTTTTTTATTCATATTTTTAATATTTAAT
>ERZ779885.37-NODE-37-length-139867-cov-26.732341_pt1 | contig 139867 bp, 134 predicted proteins | sample MGYA00511554_ERZ779885 | MGnify/ENA primary metagenome ERZ779885 (study PRJEB29588, sample SAMEA2160998) | human gut metagenome | biome: human gut; feature: human-associated habitat; material: faeces | place: Denmark | collected 2008/2010 ... | reverse complement strand
TAAGTCAGGGTACAAATCTTACAGGTAATCAAAATTTTGTATTGTGGGACCCCGTTAATTCTACGTGCTTTCGGATCGGAGGGAAAGACTCTCCAAACATTCGGATCCGGTATGTAATGTCGAACGATGCGATATATTCTATTTTTTCAGAATATAGACGGAATGTCAAATCAATACTTTCTACATCATAATCATCATTTGTAAGTTTCACCCTTGACTTCATGCCTTCGATAAAACCGGCCCGTAACGCATTTTTATAGGCGGTGCTTAAATTGATGTCAGACATATAGGAAGTAAGGTTGGCTTCCCGTTGGGAGTGAAAGGTATCCGCATAGATCCTGGCACTTACGTTGTTTAATTCCATCTTGGCTGCATTACGGATGTTGATACAGTTGATCTGTACGGAAGCATAGAGCAGGACGAAGGACAGGAGCATATTGATGGCGAGGATAATAAAGATGGAGAAAAAGGACATATCCCCACGTTCATTTTTAATTCTGCTTTTCATAATTCACCTACTTCCAGTAATGTTCACTAACACCGGCACCATTTGCTTTGATATCAATTGGAACCAGGTTTAGTTTCCAAAAGCCACCTAGATAACATCTTCCGGTTACCGTCACATAAAAAGGCGTTCCTATCTGAATCCTGCTGGTACTCCCGGAACTGGTTACCTGATAAGTGAGACCTTCGACTTCTGATAGAGGTGCAGCCAGATAGGAAAACAGGGCACCGGTATCAGCATTCGTGCCACCGTTTAACTGGATCTGCTTTACCAGCTGGTCGGAAATATGATCCATTTCCTGCTTTACGGATATGATGTGGAACACATTTAAGATAAATGCCACCATAATCATTGCCACCAGGATATAGACAAAAGTACTGATGTAGGATACGTCACCCCTTTCGGATCTGATTATTTTTTTGATGTTCAAGTTTGTCACCTCCCGCATAAAAATAACGCAGGAAAGTTAAAAGGGGGAGCCTTTCCTGCGTCGTGTGAATGATACCAGTTATTCACGTTTCATATTGTAGCATAGTAAAGTGACAGTGAAAATCGCAAAGCCGTGCCAGTTAGTACTGTCTTAGTGCAAAATTTGTGCCAAACATGAAAAATAGCCAAAAACAAAATAAAAATATTTTCTGCTGGGCTAAGATCTTATTGTTATAACGGTGTGGAAAGTCAGAGACTCCTCATTATAGTACATTTGGATATCCCCATTATATTTTTTACATACACTTTTGATGCTTTTAGTTCCAAATCCATGAGCGTGTTTATCCGGTTTGGTAGAGATAAGCTTTCCACCAGAGTTCGAGAATGGGTTCACACGGCAGGAATTGACAACCGTGATTAAAACAAAGGGTGTATTTTCACGCTTGCAAATATTAACTTCGATATAAGAGTCTGGAACTTTGCCAGCAGCTTCCGTAGCATTATCTAGTAGATTACAAAAAAGAGAAGTGAGATCACTGTCTGACATATAATTCAATACTCCGCTACGAATGTCGGCAGTAAAAGCGATTCCCATATTGTTACACTGCCGTTTGTAGCGTGCCATAATTGCATTTAGAAGCTCATTGTCACAAATGCGGGCTGTTTCTTTTAAATCCGAAGAGAGAAGCAACTGATGAATATATGCACTTACCTTATCAGGGGCATTTTGTTCGTTCAGAGACGCAATAGACTGTAAATGTTTTTTAATATCATGAATGAGAATTGCCTGATTTGCGTTCTGTGAAAGCAGCATCTTATAATATTCTGTGAAATCACTTTCTTTTTGCAATAGCAGCTGCATTTCTGTATAATCCTGATTCTTTTTCCGGCTATACTGATTAATACCAAATATCAACAGGTTCATGAATAACAGGAATAAGGCACTGAGAGAAACCAGGCAGTTGGACTCAGCAGAGAGTGTATAGTGATCGTTGATATTCACGAAGGTGAGCATAATAAACACAGAAGTGACAGGAATGATGATTAAAAGCAAAACAGAATTATCATCGGTATCTGAATTTTCCTGTAAACTTTTGAATAAATGTGTCAATAGATAAATAACGGCAAAAAAAGAAATTTTACTGCACAGGATCAAAAGAACTGTATTGTGAAAAGAGTTCATCTGCATATAAAAATGCGGAGCTGTCCGTGCGATGATATTGTATACGATTAACTCACACATTCCCATGACAGCAGCAAGCAAGGTGGAATGAAAGGCGGCTGAAGTCCATTTGATATCATACTGTGTGATAAGAAACAGAAAATTGGTCAATAAATAGGAAAACATATTTAACCATTTCATGTTAAAAAGGTATATAATAAACAAAAGAATATATAGCACACTCAGTATTGCAAGTCTGCCTGAAAAGGAATGCTTCGGGGAAAACAGGCGACTGGAATACTGTAAGAGAATGATAGCTTCCATGACAAATATAAATATATAAGAGATAATATGTTCCATGCTTCACCTCGTACTTTCTAAATAAAGGAGATAGGCTCCCTTAAAGGCACTGTATTTTCGTTTTGTCAGATATGCAGTAAACTGACCATTTGACAGATGTACCAGCATATGGTCAAAATTAGTAATGTGTTCATAATTGATGATAAAACTCCGATGCGTCTGAAAAAAGCGGTTCACAGGTAACTGATCCAGCCAATATTGCATCGTATGAATTGATTCATAGTCACGTGCAGTAGTGTGAACGATAACCTTTTTCCCCTGTGCTTCCACCATAATGATAGAAGAAATCGGCACGTTATGAACCCCCTGCCGGGTCTCAATGGGAACCTGTACGGTCATAGAATGATATAAATCCAAGGCATCCTTCAGGTTTCGAAAAAGACGTTGTTTATCTATGGGTTTGGAAAGGTAACGGAATACATGAAAACGCATGGCTTCATCCAAATACTCAGAATAAGAAGTAATAATGAAAATAATGGTATTCTTATTGCGTTTTTTTAACTCATTTCCTACATAGATTCCATTCAGTCCGGGCATTTCAATGTCAAGAAAAATTATATCCTTGGGGCCCTGATCCGCAAGTAAGGATTCACCACTGGAAAAAGAAATAATTTCTGGACATTTCAGATGCAGATGGTTGAAATAGCTTTTTAAGTATTTTTGCAGTTTTTCTATAATGAGTAAGTCATCATCACAAGTGATAATACGCATCTTACGATTCTCCCTAAATTGATTATGATTTGATTATATATTAAATTGCAAAACAATGGGATATCAAAATCTCCCATTTTTGCGGCTTTTTGTGCTTTTCGGTCGTAGGATGTTGAAACAATTCTTAGAGTATATTATCTTCAAAGTGTAAATACCAACGATATCCCAAATAAAAGGAGGGCTTCTATATGAAGAACAATTTGACAAAAAAAGTAGCAAAAAAGACAGCCAAAGTTTTGAATTCCTTTTTAAGTATGGATGCAAATTCAGCATCATGCTGTATTGTGTATCAGCCTAAGGCACCGAAAGAACTGGAAAGGTATAGGAAGACAAAATAATGGAAAGATGCACAGGAAAAATAACAGACTGGCTGATAAAATGTGGTGCCATCCCGGAAACAGATCGAGAATTATACGAGTATGCTATATATAGTATTCTGTTATCTCTGTCACCCATGCTATTAGCATTAGCAATAGGTGCATTATTTGGGTCCGCAGTACAAGGGGTATTGACTATTACACCATTTGTGATTCTGCGGAAGTTCAGTGGTGGATATCATGCTAAGAGTGCAAGAGTCTGCTTTATTAGTTCCAGTCTGTTATTGGTACTGTGTATTTTTCTTTCGTCTGTTATCAAGTGTGACATTAAGTTATTAGTGGCTACGATATTATCTGCAATCAGCTTGGCTTATTTTAGTCCGCTTGAGAATGAAAACAGATTGTTGAGCAGGGAAGAACAAAAAAGATACAAAAAGGTAGTCATAAAGTTGTTAATATGCTTTGGATTGGTTGAACTATGCCTTCTTTGTCTGGGAATGACCGAGTGGCTTGTTTGTATTTCTATAGGAATGATGCTAACTGCTTTTTTGCAAGGACTGTGTATCGTTAAAAATCTTAAAGCTAAACTGTGTTGTATGGACTAGGATGAAAGGAGGGCAGTCCACTAGAGAAATTAAAATGGGGAATATTATGAACATATGTAAAACTAAATAAAGAAAAATAAACTGAATTATTATATGACGAAAGGTGGATATTAAATTATGAGAAAATATAAAAAGGTTGCTTCCTATGTATTGACAATGATCTTAGCTAGTTCATTAGCAGGCATGCCTGTGAAAGCAATGGAATCACAACAAAGGAATGAAACTACAGTACATGTAAAAGTGGTAGATAATTTAACAAACGAGATAATAGAATATGATATAGCAGATGAGCAGGTAACGTCGTCAATTAGTGATCAAAACATGAAAACAGGGGAACAGAAAGTAGAATATGATATGACATTAAAGTTACCTGCTGACAATGGCATAATGCTATGCGATAGCGTAACTAATGAACAGGAAGAATCGAGCATTCGTGCCAAAATTAAACTTACATATTCTTGGGCAAATAATAAAAATGATATTAAAATATCGAATGTAAGTGGTTCGTGGGAATGTACTAGCAGCAAATATTCTATGTCATTCTCGAATAGGACAGTTGGAGTAAATGATGGCAGACCGTTAGGGACAGGTAAATCTATAACCGAACATCCAACTTCGAACACTTTTTCATATAATACAGGCTGGGGATATGTACAATATAATCCGCAATCAACTACTGCTATGACAGGACCACGTGCATATTCTGAAGCAACTGGAAGTATTAATGGAATGGGTGGATCTTATACTATTTTTGTTACAGTGGATATCAATCGGAATTGATGTTTCATTAATATGACATTTAGAAAGGGGAAGATATGAAGAATGTATTCTCACGTTACTATAAAATAATATTCTCCAGTATTATCCTTGTTACGTTACTGGCACTGCGAGAAAACTATGTAGCTTTTGACGAAATGACGGGAATACGATCAGTTATACGTATGCTGTTATATACAGCCTGGGGAGGAGTGCTATCGACAAAGATTCGACGGAACAGAGTTGAAGGAGTGGAGTATGTTTGCTTTGCTATTTTCGGCTTTGTTGCGTTGAACATATTAATTCCCATTTGGGAATTTCAAAGAAATCTTTATCTCTTTATCATAGCAATTCCTGGATTCGATAGTATTGTATTCCTGCTCACTGGACTGCTGGCTGGTTATATATGGGGACCGACTGAAAAAAATGACAAAGAGGTTGAGGAATTGTAACTAATATTGAAAAATGCATATCGAATGAAAAGAGAGGGGATTTTCATAGAATCTTAAAAATATCCTTGTTTTAGGATTAGGTATGCTGTTTCTTTTTATGCTTTTCTTTGTATTTTAATGGATTGTAAGATGAAAGCGTTATATTATACCCTCTGTCTCTTAATAGCAGACAGAGGGTATAACTTTTAGATAGTATTGTGATAAAAACAATAATTTTGATAAGCTTCTCAAATATTCTGCTTCACAATTCGTGAAATCAGCCCAACAGCCACATTTCGTTCCGAATCAATCCGGGTCACAACGAAGCTGACTTCATCTTTTTTTCCGGGGAGTCTGGAGTCATAGCAACTATGGGCAATCGCATTGACTCCTATATTAAGCCTTATAAAGACGGTACCTTTATGAATGTCTGTAATGGTACCGATATATTTGCCCTGAACCTTACATTTCTGCAGATTTTCCACACTGGTATTGCCAAGGACACTTTTAACATCTGCTTTTACAGAAATGTCTGTAACAGAGGATATGGCAACGTTTGTGATGCGGACTAAGATCTGGTCACCTACGTGGTAGCTTTCTGTGGCATCCCCCATCCAGTCGTAGGAGAGGTCTCTGGCGGGGATTGAGTATTCCACACCAAAGATCTCAGTGCGGACAGTCTTTTCTGCGACAGCAATGACTCTTGCCTGCACAATACGTCCTTCACAGACTCTGGAGTTGCCATTTGCATCCGGCAGGTAGAAGATCTGGCGTTTCTTAAGCATGGCATCCTTCCTGCTAGCAGCAACGGAGCGGGATTTATTGTCGATTCCTTTGATCAGAAAGTCGATTTCAGCTCCGAGCATATTGCCGAGGATCTTATTTTGTCTGTTAAGGAGCTCCCCGTAGTCGGAAGAGGCATCTTCTTTTAAGTTTATCATCATTTCGGATAAGGGAATTACAATACGCTGGTCCTTATAGTAGACAATCGCTATTGTTCCATCGCGCTCCAGTTTTTCGATACCGCCGAGTGTGCCGGTGAGGATTTTTTTGGTCCGGTAGGCGTTTTGCAGCTCATGCCAGTTGGTATCTTCAATGGACTCCGGCGTTTCGATGTCTGCGTCTGCAGAGATTGTAAGGATAGATGTGGGGGCAAGCTTTTCAGGGGATGCGGGCAGGATAGTTTCTTTTTCTTTGGTTGTAATTACCTGTTCTTCAGTTTTCTTAGGCATAATAGGTTCTCCTTTTCTTTACTTTGACATGATGGATGCTTTATCCGCCATGACGATTTCTGGTTGTGGTTTCGTAGATGTCTTCTTTTTAGTACTCTGTATGGGTGCAGACCATTCTTCTTTGTTTTGCGCCATCCATGCCGGGATATGGTCTGTGGCTTTTACATATTGCAACTTTTTGCTTTCTGGATGCAGTGAAAAATCGTATTTGCCGACCTTTAGGATCTTTTGTCCACGTAAGATAATAAGAGCCTGGTCTAATGGAAGGCGTAGAACTTCATCAGGGGTTAAGAGCTTTCGTTTTCCCACGGACACAGTTTCCCTGTATTGTGGGGAATAGTCTGTGATCCGGAAAGTATTCAGCTGCTTTGCCTTACTGGATACGTCCACGCTGATCTCGCCGGATCTGTCGGAGATAAATTTGGCAGTGAGCTGATCGGTACAGCCAAGGAATAGCTGTGTATCACAGTTCCCAATAATTTCCTGCCACTGGTTATCCGGATATCTGTTCTGCATCTGAGGGAGATTCTGGAAGATACAGCTGATGGATAATTGCCTGGAACGGATCGTGCTGATCTTTTTTGTGAGATCTGCGATAGTACAGCCGCCATTTGCAATCTCATCCGCCAGGATATGCACCGGCACCGGGAGCTTACAGCCGTCCTGCTCGTCCGCATAACGGACTAATTTGATAAAAACAAAGCTCATAAACAGGCTGGATAAGAAGTCAAACGTTGAATCCTGGTCGGAGGTGATGCAGAAATAAGCACATTTCTTTTTCCCGGGGAGCGTTAAGTCGATTTCATTATGACCGGTGATCTGGCGGACCAGTTCATTCTGGAAGACCTGAAGTCTTATTCCCAGACCGCTTACCACATCATTTCTGACACTTTCCTGGGCTCTTCTAAAGATGGAGTACGGGTATTTTGCCGGATGAGTGTTTGGGAGCATCTGAAAAAGACTGCAGAGTTCCTCTTCGGTATTTAAGGTAAGCAGCTTATATACCTGTCCGATGTTCCTGCCTTCCGGGGGAAATCCATAATATACATACAACACGGCCGCTTTCAGGATATTCAGTTCTGCATCCGCCCAGAACCTGGTTTCATTTTTAGAAGAGGTGTTCTTTATGATGACATCGCAGAATAACTGTGCCATGGTATCCTGACCATCAATCTCGGATAAGCAGTTCCAACTGTCGGAATTTTCCGGGTGAATCAGGTTAAATACCCGCACCGTATAGCCATGCTGCTCCAAGTAAAGAGCAAAATCACCGTATAATTCAGACTTGGGATCCGTGACAATGAGACTTTCCCCACGGGCAACGCACTGAAATAGGACGTTTCTTGCGTAGGCGCGGCTCTTCATGGAACCACTGGCCCCAAAGACAGCAACATTGCGGTTATAGGGCGAACTTTCAGGGAGACATACGATTTTGTTCTCCAGAGTCCCTAAAATAATGCCGGTACTACAGCGGATATCGGAAGTAAGACTTAGGACATTGCGAAATTCCTCCGGTGTCATGTAGCCGCTGGTCCCATAGGTTCCCTTCTCGGAGTAGGAAAAATTCCGCTCCTTATCCAGGGTCCCTTTTCCCCCGATTCCCATGCGCATTACCACGAATAAAAGAAGGATGGCAACAAGAAGGCATAAAGAAATCCCATAAATACTGTAAGGGAAGATGGTAAGTGCCTGCAGGCAGGAGAAAAAGGAAGCATCCGGAAGGGGAGGAGAGGAACCGTCTCCCGGTGTACCTCCGGCAGATACCCAGGTATTGTAGTGGTAGAGAAACTGAGCGATGTATCCTGCGGCATAGAGCAGTGTGGTTATTAACACCGGCAGGACAAGGAGCACACAAAGCAGCTTCTTTTGTTTTTCTGATAACTTCAGTGGAAAAACCTCCTTTCAAATTTGGCAAGATCAATAGTTTCTATGGTTGCAAGGTCTCCAAAATAAGACTGCAAAGTATCTTTTTGGAAGTCGAAGCAGATGAGGTGCCCGGTAATCCCGTGAAAAGACAGCGCGGTCTTAAATCTGGAGAGCCGGAGCATATCAAAATTGTAGGATAAGAGAACCGGAGTGGTTCCCTTTATGGCATCATGGATGAGCCCAAGATCCGGATTTACAGGTTCCAGATCTGAAAGAAGCAGGGTATTCAGTGTGCTTTGAAGCGCAGGGCTGCTCAGGAGCTTAAGCATAGTTATTCCTTCCATGGAGACTGGAAGAAAGTGCATAAAGTCAAAACTTCCATCGAGGTAAAAGTAGCTTTTCTGGAATCCACCATTACTCTCCATGAGTATTCTGGCACTATCCATGGGACTCCCAAGAAAGATTGCTTTGATAGGATAATCCGTATTCTTTTGGCATAGTCCCGCAAATATATCCTGCTTCAGGTGATAGTTTAGGAAAGCTTTTAGTCTAAGCTCCGTCCGGTATTCCCATTTGATCGGGTGGTCGCCGGTAAAGTAGAGAACATACAGGGCATCCTCACATAAGAGGATTCCCAGAGATCTGGAATTGTTGATCTTGATGGTTTCTGCCCCCAGCTCTTTCCATTCCCTGGCTGTGTAAAAGAGCGGAAGCGCAAATTTGGCAGAATCTTGCAGGTTCCCGGAAAATAGAGCCGGCTTTTCCTCGGGATACACAGGGATTCCTGCGCATTGCAGCATGGCATAGGCGATAGAAGCCTGCTGAAGTCTGAGTCTCCTTGGCAGATCACTTCTTGGGCGATTGGTTTCACTGTTGTCCGTAAGATTATTGGAGAACCGTTCAGGGGACAGGGAGAGTAGTAGATCTTTTCCGCGGCGGGTTAATCGGATACCGCGTAGCTTATCCTTATAATGGATCTTGATAAGACCGTCACTCTTTAATCTGGTCATCAGCTTTTCGTTGTAGCTGTCCGTTAGGTATAAAAAAGGGTATACATCTTTACTGCACTCCCCGGATATGGCGATCAGGGACAGCAGTTTATACGCTTTTGATGAAGTGTCCATGGAGATCTCCTTTTTGTAGTTGTAGTGCGCAGATTTTACCATACCAGACTGAAACTCCGGTAAAACCGGAAGTGGGTTAGGCACAAGAAAGCCCACAACAGCGCGAATGCGCGGTCAGCTTATCTGTATCGGATTTTTACAGATGGAAAAGAACTAAAAATCAGACAGGTTATTTTGCGCATTTTTCTGCTCCAAAAGCCATTCCGGGAACTGTTCTTTTTCCATGATGGTGAGAATGGTAGCATCTTTATTGCCAAATTCTGTTCTATGGAAAGTATCACAAAAAATACCGCTGTCATCGGTAAGTAAGAAACAGGCGACAGTATCCAGTATCCGCTTGCATTCCTGGGAATCCAGATTGTCATAGTCCCGTACTCTTTTTGCGGACAGTGAGGCATCATAGATATGCAAAAAACTTACTACACAGTCCTTAAAGTGTGGAAGAGGATGCTCCTTTACATAAAGCTCAAACGCAGTATATAAAGGATCCGTCAGGTACGCTGTGTTAGAATACTTAGCTTTCTTTGGCATGAGCCCCGGAAGCGTGACCTGAACGATTCCACTAGAGTGTGTAATGGTGATTCCCTGGATGTCCGCTGCTTTTTTAAGAAGCATCGGTTTGGACACCAGGTTTGCTGCAAAGATAAGACTTCGTAAGGAACAGGTGATTTTTTCTGCTCGCTGTGCAGCATCCAGGCTGAGTTCCTCATAGATTTTTCCGTAGGATACGGTATCTGTGATCTTCATGGCATTCAGGGTGTTTGCAAGTTTTGGTAGTTCCTGTTCAATGGAAGCAAGTTTGGTTAAATAAGTAGGTCGATCCATGAAATAATTACTCCTTAGAGGTATAATAGGTAATCTGTCCCTCTCCCGATACCGTGCAGTATCCAATGGTACCGGGAATGGACAGTAGAGATATTTGTGTTACATTTTCGACGACAACGATGCGCTTAGGGTATCCCTCTTTGTAGAAAGAAAGTGCCTGGTTAAGGATCTGTTCCTTTTCCAAGGGAATGAATATCACATCGAAACAATCATCCGTGGCAGTAAAACTAAGCGTTACCGGATAGTCAGAAACTGTGTGGTAGTTGACTTCCGGGTAAAAATCCAAAAGTACCCAGAAGGAAGAGAGAATGGCAGGGTTTGCTTCAGTGATACCGGCATAATAGACCAGGTCCTTTTTGGAATCCAGAAAGATCCGACCCTTTCGCACAAGCTTCTTTAACAGAAGGGTAAGCTGTGTTATGGAAAGCTTTGGGAAAATGCGGCATAGCTGCGAAAAATGCAGACAGCGGTACATGGCAAGCAGACTGTTAAGTTTTGAAAGAATGTTTTCTTCCTGCTGATATATCTGATGCATGGTCTCTCCTTTGTGTTTATACGTATTCTGTATGTACTAAATACGTATTATCGTGATTTTGTTTCTACATATTAAATATGTAATATATACGTATTAACCGGCATCGGGAAAATGGTGCCGTTGTTTCTCCCGTTCCAACAGCCGTTTTAACTCTTCTCTGTCGGTGGTGATCAGCTCTTTTTCCAATTCGGAAGCCTTGAACTCCACGGTCACGTTATTGTTGTTGGTAGAGATCAGGCCGTTGCCGCGTTCAAAATGGGTGATCGCCATGGTTTCTGCTTCTGACAGGTGCAGGATATTCTGCACCCGGATGGCCTCCTCATCTTCCAGATTTAAGATGATCTTGGTCTTGGAGTTATTGATGATTCCTTTTCCGTATTTGCCGTCTTCCATGGAAAAGAAGTCGTTTAAATCCTGGGTGGCGCAGATCGCAGATCCGCCGTAGCCACGGATGATCTTGAAAATCTCAACGACAAATTCTGCCGCGAGGTGGTTGGACGCAGAACCGATAAGCTGCCATACCTCATCAATGAAGATGGCTTTTTCCGCAGTACGGTCTTCTTTGGCTTTATCCCAGACATAATCTAAGGCAACGAACATCCCGACCGTAAGCAGATCCCCGGTAAGCTCTGAGATATCCAGTACGGTATATTTGTTTTCGAGGCTTACGTTGGTCTGCTGGTTAAAAGTGGAAGCAGATCCATGCACAAGCCTGTTCATAATATTTGCAAGTCTCCTGGTATCGGCATTCTCGATCAGGATATTGTAGACATCCTCAAGTACCGGCATTTCCTTGTAATGCGAAGGATCTTTGGGATCGCAGAGACTGTCATTATTGTGAGTGATGCCCTTTTTGTTATAGGTCTGGATCAGGGATTCATCCAAAAGCTGTCTTTCCTCATGGCTCATATCCGGAATCAGGAGCGAGAAGAAAATATGGAGCTTCTGGATCTTGGCTGCAAGTAAGGACTTATCCTGGGAAGAACCGTCAATCAGATCATTTGCAGAGGAATCAATTTTTCGGATTTCCATGATATTTATACAGTTTTTGGAGGCAGGGCTGATCTGGATAAATTCTCCACCAATGTTGTTGCAGGCCCTGCGAAACTCATGTCCTTTCAGGGGAGCGATGATGAATACCTGGATATTTTTTCTTCGCATCCGAAGTGCCATGAGCTGTAAGGTAAAGGTTTTCCCGGCTCCGGAGGTACCAAGGATTGCCATATTCGCATTTTTGTAGATCCGGGAGTTGAAAATGTCCACAATAATTAGGGAATTATTGTGTTTGTTCACCCCCAGTAAGATTCCATTGTCATCGCACATTTCATACGAAGTGAAGGGATAGCAGCTGGCAATTCCGCTTGTTAGTACATTACGCTTTGATTTTTCAAACAGACTTTTTTCCAGATGGACGATGGGGAGAGAGGACAAAAAAGCCTGTTCCTGACGGAAACTGCAAGTAAGAACATCCATATCCTGGGACAGCAGTAACTTTTTCATCTCTGCAATGCGCCATTCCAGTTCCTCCACACTTTCACCGGTAATGGTGATTAAGATGTTCAGGTAATAAAAGTCCTCGTTGGCAAGACCTTCCTTTAGAAAGTATCCTGAGCGGATGGCGCTATCCAGATCATCAAAATCAGAGTTGGTGTCGGAAGTATCCTTTATTTTGGAACGGTTGATACGAAGCTGCTGTCCTAACTTTTGCTGGATCTTATCTTTGGGCTGTCTGTCAAAGAAAAGGTCTACATCAATTCCTTCTCCGGCATTGACAAGGAGGGAAATCCATCCGGCGCACACCTGAGCCCGGTACCCGAAACTTGGGATCAGGAGATAAGCGTGGTAAATGCCATCCATAAAAAGATATCCGGAATGTGTAAAGTCAATGGATGCAGGGGAGGCAAATTCCATGGCAGGGATATGGTCGATGCCATCAGCACTGCTGTTTGTGATATATTGTCCGATGACCTCATTGATCCGGGTGCTTAATGGGATACGGTTACTGGTCTTACGGTTAAGCAGATTGTAGAGTACATCCGTTGCCAGTTCATTATCATCCACCGGTGTGATGACATCATTACCACACTGCTTCAGGTAATTTTTTGCGGTGCGTGCTACCGTGGTTAATGCAGAGATAGCTTCGGCTTCCATATCTTTCCTGCCGGTTCCAGCCTGGGGTTCATATTCAAAGGCAATAAAAAAACGCCTTGTTATGGCGTCTTTGGAACTGATGCGCTTGATCAGATTTTTATAATCTTTTTGCAGGGCGATACAGCGTTCATCGGTTTCTTTACTGATGTCATCCTCAATGGCTGCGAGATGTTTGTTAATATCCGCTTTCTTCGTAAGTACCTTGAACTGAAGTTTCACCGGACTGATTTTAAGGAAGCTGACAAAGGAGTAGATAATGTTGCGCTGTTCTCTACTGCTTCGTAGCAAAAAATTGATAGGCTCGACCTCGATCAGTTTTGCATAGCGGTGGTCTTTCGTGTAGATAATGCCGTTTTCGATCTTCTCAATCGGCAGATAGTCGGCAACGGGGTTTAAGTAGTGGTATTCTGTCTGTTTATCGGTTGCAGCGGATCGCGCGTTCTCTCTTTTTTTAGGGGAATGTTTTTCTTCTTTGCCAAATTCTTCTGCAAACTTTTCTTTTTTGGGTTTGGAGCGTTTCTTTGGTCTGGAATCGGAAATATCCTTTTCTTTTGTGGGTTCACCAGCTCCGACAATTCTTTTCTTCTTCAAAAATATAATGAAATGAAACAAAAACTCTGTCAGGCTTTCCCCGCCGATACCAATGATAGCAAACAGGGCTGCCGGAAGCACGGTGATGCAGGCAATGATAATGCGTGTCGTTAAGGAAAACGGCAGATGAAATACCGGAAATCCAATCATAAGGACCAGACCCAGGGCTTCCACGGCATTACGGAGTTTTACGGATCCACCAAGAACCGTGCCGGTATCTATAAAGTTCGGGGGAATGATATAGACATCATTCTCATCATTATTTGGTTGCATGAAATTACTCCTTTCGGGTTATTGATAGGGCCGCCCACACAGAACGATATTGCTGGTACTGTAAATGGGGCGGTAGACCACTTTTTTCTTACTGAGGGAAGCATCAATGATCTTGCCATCTCCGGCATAGATCCCGACATGGCTGATATTCATATATCTGTTATTCACCTCAAAGGAATAGAAGACCAGATCTCCTGGTGATAGCATATCGTAGGAGATAGCCATATTGTTTTCTACGATGTAGCGTCCCTGGGAAGCTGCGGTATCGGATCCTTCATAGGATAAGTTGATGCCACACTGTTCGTATACATAATGGGTGAAAGAACTGCAATCAAAATAGCCCTCTTCATTGCGGAGTACTTGGCTGTAAGGTGTCCCAAGCTTAGTAAGCGCAATGTCCACAGCATCGACACCGGTTTTGCCGGGAGAAAGATCTTCATTGATGTCTACCTTGTAGACGGTATCAAATAAAAACAGATGAAGGTTTGCAGCATAGTCAGCCGCCAGTTCTTTCTGCTCGTCAGTTAATGAAAAAACAGTGTCTGCAAAATAATCCATTCCGGCATACACTATGACGTATTCGTGATGATAAACGGTATATTTTTTGCCGCGTCCGTCTGTTTCTTCACGTTCTGTTACATTTTCCGTATAGGTAAACAGAGTGGATGCCCGGCTTTTGATCTGTGACACCAGCCTGCTTACCTTAATGTTTCTATAATCATTCTCGGAAGCACAGTATTGTGATATGAGAAGAGTACTTTCATAGATAATGCGGTCCGAAAAATCGTCAGTGATGCTGTATTCATGATGGAGACCTAAACCGCTTGCGCATACTTCAATCGCATGGATCGTCTCGTCATGTTTTTCCCGTAGTGCTGCTTCCACCCGGGATTCAATGGACTCGATATTCTGCATGATCTTGGAATTGTCATTCAAGACATCTTTAGAGGCAGTATCCATGCCCTCTGCACCAAAAATCAGAGAGGGTAGCAGTGACAGGTAGAGCACCGGGATTAACAGCAATGCACCTACGGCAAGCACAATTTTTGAGATTAGATGCCGGCTTTCCCACAGTCCGGCAGCAAGAGCTCCATACGGTCCCGCAGAAGCTCCTTTTGCAATATTGGCAATGGCTTTACCGGTTTTTATTGCGCCTTTTGCCATAGATGCCGCACTTGCAATGTTGGACAGGGTGTTCTTTTCTTCTTTTGCCATTACACTTTATCCTTCCGTTTTGGCATATCCGGGAGTCTTCTTACAACCGTCTCATGGTATGCTATTTCACCCGTGGGTGTCATATAAGGAGTCTTCTCTACGGTGGGGGCGGCATACTGCCTGTACCAAACGGAGTTATCCTGCATGGTTACGGTATCGTAATTACCCCTCGGTGTCATATATTGCTCGGAACTATACATTCCAAAGCTGTCACCGTTTGGATGCGCAATGGAGGTTTCCGTACCCATGATGCGTCCACCGCCAATCTCAACGCCGGAAAAGCTTGGTGCATCCTCTTTTCCGACATGGCCCATGTAGGAGGAGAGAGCTTTTGCTGCCTGCTCCCCCTGCATACTGCCGGTCATATTCATACTGCCCTGGGCAATCGCAGCTGTGATTTTGTTTGCAAAGTCTCCGCCCTTGTTAAGGGAGGATTCATAGACTTTCCGGCTGATCGGATTTGATGTGTGTCCGGTCATGGTATTTACGGCACTCTGGGTAAAATGCCTGCTGACGGCACCCACAAGTCCTCCGGATAAAAAGGATGCCTGATTTTGTACCGAACCGCCCTGGATGGAGCCACCGCGGAAAAAGGAACCTCCATGGAGCGATTTTACGGAAGTGATTCCCCTGGCAGCAATCATAAGTTCGGCCATCATGGATCCACCGGTACGTCCCACATTGACTCCGAGAGATGCCATAAAGGAGTCGATTTTCTGGCTGACCTTTAGAAAAGCAATCGCGCATAGGAACCAGATGAATACTCCGGCTGCCGATTGCTCTTTTCCAACGGCAGCTACTTCCTCCGGGGTTACTGCCATGACAGATAGCGGTATAAGATAATAGAGGGTGATGCCAAAGATCAGGGTATTCTTTAATCGTTTCATTGAGACCTCCTACAAAAAAAGCGGATTCGACAGGAACGAACCAACCATGGATGTAAATAGTTTTAAGCACCAGGCATTCATAATGAGCAAAAACACCTGCCCTGCAAGCATCCGACACCAGGAAGAAAAGATGTTGGAAGTAGACTTTGAAGCACCGCAGGCAAATGCAATCGGGGCGGTATATATAATAACCCCCAGTAAAACATACCGTTCTGCAGCCTCAAATAACAGCTTGATATAGTTCCATGCAAGAACTAAAAGCAGGATCAGTGCGATGATGCCGATACTTCCATTTGAGATGACAGTTAAAATGGTAATCAGGACTGCGTTGAAATCTGCGAAGTTAAGTGGTGGCAACTCCGAGGTCAGGATCCAGTTGTAGGGAGTGCCTCCGATGGACAGTACAAGATCTGTAATTTCATCGCAGTAATAAATGAGGCCGATAAACAACACCGATCGGATGCTTAATTTCACCGGATCCTCGGCTTCTACCCCGGCAATCAGCCCAAAGTTCTTAAATAACTGCCAGATCCAGTTAAGAAGGACCAGCCCAACGGCTGTGGCAACAAAAATACTGTACATGGTTTTGGCTGCCGGGAAGAAACGCAGAAAGGTATTCATGTCACAGCCCAAAGTACCAAGGACTGATGTGGTAATGAGATCCAGGGCATTCATGACCTGCTCTGAGACCCATTCTACAATGCCGTCTAATATACCCATGGCTCAGAGCCTCCTTTCCTAGCTTGTCCACTTGCCACCTGCAAAGAACGGAGATACATAGGCCATGATGAAACCCAGACCATTTAGGATGCACCAGGTAATCGCAATCCGTTTGAGCCATGCCCTGGATTCGTCCACGGTTTTCCCGGATTTTGAAAAGTTCATAAGAAGCAGTGCGGTTGAGGCTGTGACAATGGCGGCAATGGTGGATATACCAAGGATTTTAGTATAGACATCTTTCATAATGTCTTCTGCTTTGGTCCACATATCAGTAGCTAGAACCGGATCTGACAGTAAGACAAAGAAGTAAGCGGTTGCACCCAACCCGATAACAAGCTGGGGGTAAAGGTTTGTTTGCTTTCGTTTCACGTAAGGTTCCTCCTGTTCTGACACAAAAAGAGCCGGTATCCAAAGATGACCGGCTCCCGTGTGAGATAAAATTTGAGTGTGATTGATCAGTATCCATTATAACGGTGGCAAAATTCCATGTAAATCGCATAACAGTGCCAGTGTTGGCACAAAGCTGTGTCAGTTTTATGACTGCGGCTTATTTGTTGGGAAAAACTGGTTTAACACCTTCAGGCAGTCCTTATTTGTGTATCCCCAGAGAACAGCACTTAAAGCCTCCACAGCTTCCGGACGTTTCCGGTAATAGGTACGCCTGGAGATATTCAAAATGTGTGGCCGTAAGCTTTCCACGATCTCTTCAATGTTCTGGAGCTGCTGGGGGCAGAGGTAAGTGTAATACAAAATCCAGTAGTACTGTTCGCCGTGTTTATGCTTGCTTCTCAGAGTATCTACGGCATTGTTTAGCAGATCCAACATCTTCTTGCTGCGAGCTATGCTTTTGGCATAATTTTCGATATCGGTTCCGTCCAAACTGGCACCGGCAGCATACACAGATTCCAAAAACTCTTCTATGGTGGTGTCATATTCCAGCTCAAAGGTGTTGCGAACCTGCTGTACTGCAAGTTCCAGGTTCCAGACCGCATCGCGGTAGTTTTTTAATAACGCCCAGGTATCGTGGTATAACGGATTATCTTCCACGGTTGCATATTTCTTTTTGGTGTTCATCAGGCAAGCCTCCCTTCCGGAGTGGTAGTACCAGGTTTTGTTCTGGCTACATCCAACGGGTGGAGTGCTATTTCAAAACGATAATGTGTCTTGCCATCGGGACAACTGATGGATAGATAGTAATTTAATTCAGATCCCTTGCAGTCTGATAAGCTATATAATTTATATACTGTTTTGGGACATTCACAACAGGAAAGCCCTTGTGTAGCAAGTATTCCGGCTACTTTTTTGATGACTGCGCGAATGTGCGATTCTGAAACGCTAGAGATCTTGTCTGAAACGCTGTTTACGGATGCATCAATAACAATCTGCTCCTCCCGGATAGATGTATTATCCAGAACAGAATTGTCATCAGGAATGTGGATAGGTACTTTGAATGTCATGGAGACCTCCTCTTTATCAATCATTACGTCGCTGATTGCGAACATGGTGGATAGGTAATTGCACAAGTAGATGACACTACCGTGCCTGCCGCTAAAGGATACCAGTGATAAGTAGCCGATTCCCTGCAGTTTATTCAAAAGCCTACTGACCGAAGCCTTGGATATCCCCCATCTCGAAGAGAGATCAGAATAGCTTATGAGTGGATTTTTAGTGGAGTTACGAAAATATACGACTGGTCCGATGTCCGATCCCTGGATCTGGGTATCGTTGTAAATGGCATGGAGCCACAGATCCAGTACGATGTCCATTTCTGAACAGCGTCCAAGACTGATTAGTTCGTGTGCAATGGAAATCGGGAAAAAGAAAAACCCTATGTCTTTCGCACAGGGATAGTTATATTCCAGCCAAGTGTTATTCTCTTTCCAGTCAGAAATAGTAAACTTGATAAGATTTCCGCGGGCCAGCTTACAGTAGGAGATGTAATGTTCAGCCTGGAGATAGTCGAGTATTGCCAGTGCCTGATGCTGGAAACGGACACGAAACCATTCGGAGAGATCCGAAAGTGTGCAAATCCATTCTCCGGGACTGATTAAATAGGAGATTCCCTCAATGCGCCTGTTGGAGCTTCTGAAGTTCGCAAACGAGCAAAGGACCATGTAATAAAAAAGATAGGAACTTCCGTTTGTCCGGATGTTCCTATCTTCCATAAGATCTCTAAAAAAGCTTCTGTAAATACGACAGCGTGGGTAATCCACGATTTGTTTAATTTCAATTTGGTAATCCATGATTGACATCCTCCTCAATATTTGTCATGGCAGTGAACTGAAACTGATATGGCACAGTCCCAAACAAAATTCGGATAGTATCCCTCCAAATGTAATTTGAAAGGCATTTTTTCAACTCAGTTTAGAACTATGATATTTCGGGGGATTTTGCACAAAATTGTTGATAGAATGGATATTTAAGGGGATATTGTATTCCAGTTATTTCTATTCATGTTGTAAAGATGGTATTGCTGGTCTAGGACTTAAAATCCCTCGGGGGCAACTCCGTGCCGGTTCAAGTCCGGCCACCAGCATCAATTTAAGAGTAGGAGAAACGTTGATTTTACAGCGTTTCTCCTATTTTTGAATTTATCCTCTATAAACAAACAAGAATGTCGGCATTGCTGACATCCTTGTACAATGTTGGGCTAGTTCCATTTTAATTCCAATTCTCTGTTTTGCTCTTTGCAATCTGACAAATACAGATTAATTAGTGTTTGATAGGGAATACCACATTTTTCTGATTTTGCCTTGAAGAAATCAATGGTATCACCATCAATGTTAATAGTAATCTGCTTTTTTACACGCTTTGCATAGGGATTTTTTCTGGGATTTAATTTTTCGATATCGTATTCCTTTTCCATTGACTTACCACCTTTCGTTAATTTTGTAGTATTGAGTTGTTTCATTCTTGGTTGCTTTTCTGGCGGAGATAATACGAATAACATCATCCATACCGCGATAACAATGACATACAATTAACATTTTTGCGTGATCGCTTAGCCCCAACATCATAAACCTTTCTTCCTCTTGTGAATGATTGGGATCGTCAAACAAAATGGCATTTTCATCCGCAAATACAGTGCTGGCTTCTGAAAATGTGATGTGATGTTTTGCCTCGTTGATGGCTGCTTTATTATCATCCCATTCAAAACTAATACCTTTCATAATTAAATTATAATTATAATATAATTATATGTCAAGATATTGAATTTTATTCAATAATTTTAATGATGTTCAATGTGAATTGTGTTTCTATTTTTTTATTGTGAATAATAAAAGGCAGAGATATAATTATGTATAAATAACAGTAGTGCATCCTCTATTGGAAATGATGGATAATATTATTAAAATTATATTGTATGGATCCGTTGCCAGAAATGAGAATACCGATGAGAGCGATATTGATATTCAGGAGAAAAACATGGAAAACTCAAAAGATACTTATGATATAGAACAAGCATTAGACGAGGCAGATTTGCTGGCAGAAAATAGTAACGAAAGAATGACACATGAAGAAGTATTTCACGCGCTGAAGAGCAGAGTAACAATTCCTTTTACACTTCATGGCATAGAAGAAATGCTTACAGTAGAATACAAACAAGGCACAGATCCCAGGGAAATTGGCTATGATGCCCTTCAGGGATTTCCGATAGATAAAATATGTTGCATAGGTTATCCAGTAATGCATGGTTACTTTGAACATATGAATGCAACCGGTTATCGGAGATCCTGTGGATTTATTCAATTCGTGGAAAGAATTGAAAATTATGGGGAAAACAGAGAGCTTTCCATAGATGTCAGTGATGATAATCTGGAAAAAGGGAATCCATATTTTGCGTATGGTTATCCGGCAGAATATTTGATGCTCCCTGTTGTAATTTGGCTGGGTGTAGACATTTGAAATGGACAGCTTATACCTATCTAGTAGATCTGCCCTCCCGCATGAATAGCAATAAACTGAAATTCCTGGGCGGATACTCCTGGGGATATGAAGAGGATGAAAACGGTCCACAGAGATTATTACCGCTAGAGATATTGACAGAAAATGACTGGGAAAAGCATGCAACGGAAAAAGGAATATTAAAGATATCCCAAATAACAGGAGGCTGTACTGCTAAGTTATGAAGAATAGATATAAACAAAAACTGATCTTCGTTATTGCAATTTTATGTTTGAGCTTAGTAAGCTGTAAAAGTAAAACAGAGCCAATTAATAATATTGCATCATGGACACCGGATGATGGTTGGACAATAAATGGAATTAATATTAGAGATGATTATGCCAATTTCATACTATTATATCAAGACAGGGAAATAGCAAATGTGGAAATTTCAAAATTTGCAGAACCATCATGGATTGACCGGGAGACAACAGCAGATGAATTTGTGCAAGTATATTTAGGTCAGCATGCAGAACTAAAGAGTAGTAGTGAGCTACAATTAGATAGAAAAGAAGAAAAAATCCAAAAACTTGTGGTTGCATGGGAATTAAGTGCTGCAGAGACTGAAAATGGAGCAGATCTTCCAAAGGATGAAATATGGTATTTTGGATTTCCTAAGAATAAAGTTTTGTTTTGCGCAAAACTGTTGGATGAAAATGCGGAATTAGAATTTGAAACAATAATGAGAACGCTCAAATATTGAGATGTTTTATCTGTAGAATGTGGAGCGGGAGGGAACAATATGAATTATTATATCAGTGATCTGCATTTGTTTCATGAAGCGGCGATACGTTTTGATGACCGTCCGTTCCGGGATCTGGAGGAAATGCACACCGAGATCGTAAAACGGTGGAATGAAAAGGTGAATAACGGCGATACCGTATATATCCTGGGGGATGTGAGCATGCGCGGTAAGAACGAGAATCTAATCGCTCTGGTGGCAATCCTGAAGGGAAAAAAGGTCCTGATCCGTGGCAATCACGATGACGTGTCCGACCTCAGATACCGACAGCTTTTTTCGGAAGTCTGTGATTATAAGGAGATTCGGGACTCCATAGCCGGGAAAAGCTATGAGCTGGTATTATGCCATTACCCGATCTTTAGTTGGAAGCACATGAGTCGCGGCACCATTCTGCTCTACGGACACACCCATAACAGCCCGGAGGACGATTATTTTCAGAAGTGTCTGGTCGGGATGAAGGACAACGGCTGCCGTCACATTGGTGACAGTGCCATACAGGCGTACAATGTAGGATGTATGAAGCCTTGGATGGACTATGAGCCGAGAAGTCTGCAGGAGATCATTAAGATGAAGTTTGTGGAAAATGGAAACTGATAATATAAAAACAGCAGATCCCGCCAGATCTGCTGTTTTTCTCTGTGTATATGAGCGTGAAAAACACACTTCTATCATAAAATAAAGGATACTTAGTTGCTTAAAACTTCTCAGCGAAGCTCTTGTAATACTCGTCAAAAAACTCGTTAACCTTTTCCATAATCTTCTTCATAATATTCACCCTTAACCTTTCCAAGACAAATGAACTGTTGACTTTGTTGTTACGTTTAAGGGGTCAGGCCTGACTTCCTTTTGATGATTATAATTTACCATATTGCGTTTATAATGTGAAATACATATAATAGAAGTATAATAATACTTAAAAGGTATAGTAGAAGGAAATACAACATGTTACACAAATAGAATGATTAAGCTGGTTTTTGGAAAAAGCATGGAAGGAGGATGCTGGGAAGATGGAATTGCGACATATCCGGTATTTCAAGGCAGTGGCGGAGGAGAAAAGCTTCACAAAAGCCGCGGAGCAGCTGGCGATCGCGCAGCCGCCCTTAAGCCGTCAGATCCAGGATCTGGAGGCGGAACTGGGGACGACATTGTTCCTTCGGACGCCCCATAAAGTGTCCCTGACAGAAGAGGGAGAGCTTTTCCTGCAATATGCGAATCAGATCCTGGATCTGGTGAACCGGTCGGAGGAGGATGTCAGAGAACGCAAGGAAGGATTGCAGGGAACGTTATATATTGCGTCGGTAGAGGGCTGCGGTCCCAGACTTTTCGCGGAATGGATCGCGGGATTCAGACAGAAACATCCCCATGTGCAGTATAATCTGTGGAATGGGAATACGGATGATGTGAATAATCGTGTGACGAAGGGATTATGCGAGATCGCCATGATCACGGCGCCCTACAATACGGAGGAATTCGAGGTCCTGCCGGTCTATGAGGAACTCTGGGTAGCGGTAATTCCCAAGGGACATCCCTTGTACGCGGAGGAAAATGACCCGGTGAAGCCTTCGGAACTGTTACCCTACGACCTGCTGATCCCCTCCCGGGAGTCCCGTAAGGGAGAGATCGACAAATGGTTCGAGGGAACGGGGCATGCACCGGTGATCCGGGGGCGCATCGCTCATATGATGAATGCTTATGAGCTGAGTCTGCACGGAGTCGGGATCTCGATTTATCCGGCATCCATTTCTTCCCTGATCCGGGACAAAGATGTCTGTGTGCGGGAAGTGGAGCATCCCGATGCCCATGCGTCCTATGCACTGATCTGGAATAAAAATCATACCCTGTCCCATGTGGCTGAAGAATTTATCGCTTATGTAAAAGAAGAATCCGGACAGCAGATGTACTATGCCTGAATTAATGCAACCGATACGTCATTCACATTCGTGCCTGTAGCTCCTGTCTTGTCAAAAGAAAGGAAAGCCCTTATACTTGGAAGCAGGAGGGTAATACGATGAATATTACGGTATATCTGGGAGCAAATGAAGGAAATGATCCTTCTCTGAGGAAAGCTGTGCGTGAGTTGGGAACCTGGATCGGTGAAAGCGGTAACCGTCTGGTATACGGTGGATCTAAATCCGGTCTCATGGGAGAGATCGCGGAGAGCGTATTACAGGCTGGCGGAGAGGTGACCGGCGTGGAACCGCAGTTTTTCATCGATATGGAATACCAGTATGATGCCATTACGGAGCTGATCGTCACGAAGGACATGACAGAACGCAAGACGAAAATGATCGAACTGGGAGATGTATTTATTGCTTTTCCCGGCGGAACCGGAACGCTGGAAGAGATCTCCGAAGTGATGTCCAAGGTGTCATTAAAGCACCTGGACGCACCCTGCATCCTCTATAACCTTAACGGCTATTATGACAGCCTGAAAGCACTGTTATCACATATGACGGAGATGGGATTGTCCTCGCCGGAGAGACAGGAAGGCATTTATTTTGCCAGGGATCTGTCGGAAATCCGCAAGATCATAGAAAATCAGCGGAGCAATGCAACGACCACTCCGCCGGAAAATACACAAGGTATAGGAAATCAGCTAGGCTAACAGGTTAAAACACATAACTGCAATGCCCAGCACCACCAGGATCACACCGGTGACGCGGTTCAGGGTCTTGGGGGTCGCCTTGTTGGCGAACAGTGCAGCGATCCGCGCCCAGATCAGGGTAAATACAACGCACAGGATCCATACCGTCCAGTCGGGCATGCCGCCGATGGCAAAATGGGAGGCAGCACCGGTAAATGCGGTAAATGCCATGATGAAGACGCTGGTTCCTACAGCGGTCTTCAGTTCATAACCCAGGACAGAGGTCAGGATCAACAGCATCATCATACCGCCGCCGGCGCCGACGAAACCGCAGATGAAGCCGATCAGCATACCGCATACCAGAGACTGGATGGCTCTTTTTTTCGCGGAGACGCCCTGCATGGCTTCCTTGGTGGTCATTACGGGACGGACGATGAATTTGATACCTAACAGGAAAGTCATGAACACGGAGAAATTCCCCATGGTAGCGGAAGGCACCAGGCTGGATACGTAGCTGCCTACGACGGTGAATACCAGCACACTTCCCATCATGATCAGACCGTTTTTGATATCAATATTTTTGTTCTTTGCATAAGTATAGGCAGATATTGCGCTGGCGAGGACATCCGAAGACAGGGCGATACCCACAGCCATATAGGGATCCATGCCGAGGAAAGTGATCAACATGGGACTGATGACGGCAGCAGCGCTCATTCCGGCGAAACCGGTGCCCAGGCCGGCCCCCATGCCGGCGAAAAAAGTGACAAGAATTGTGATTAAAATCTGCATTTATTTAGCTCCTTTCAGGATATTGTCCATATTTTCTTCCATGACATGAAGCATGTGGAAAAAGATCTCTTTGCTTGCCTCATCAGTGCCATCGAGCAGAGTATCTTTGAAAATGCTCTGTATCATGCGGCCTTTTTCGATGACATCCTGAGCTTTCTCCGTGCAGAACAACAGAGTCTTTCGGCGATCGTCCGGAGCTTCTCTGCGTTCCAGGTAGCCCTCGCGCACCAGCTTGTCTACATTGACGGACACCAGGTTCGCCTTGATCCGGCGGATCTCCACGACATCACTGGCGGTCCGGTATTCCGGATTGTTGCCGAAGAACATGAGAATATCAAAAGCTGTCTGTGGCAGCTTTAACTGCTGGCACAGAGGCTTGCACATGGCGTTGTAAGCCAGATTGAATTTTTGCACAAATTCGATATCAGTATTCATTCGAAGGCTCCTTTTACAAAAATGAATATTTCAAATTTGAAATAAATGCTATATTGCATAGTATTACAGATAGTTTTCGAAGTCAATCATAAGATATTTTATTTCATAAAAAATTTATATTCATTATTCTATCGTAAACATCATTTCGATATGTTATAATTCATATTAGGAATGCTATTCAGAGACTGTGGGCATACAGTAGAAAGTGCCGGGAGGAGATATGAGTATCAATACATATGATGAACAGAAATTCTGGGAAGAAGTGGATATCCTGTTCCCGGATATTGTAAAAGCCATTACTTCTCTGGCGAAAAAGTCCTACATATCCATAACCAATCTGCGGAACGGCGTGACATGGTGGTCCGAGAAGGCGATGGAATATTTTGGTATGCAGGAGAACTATACCATTCGCGGACAGGAAAAATCAAAAAGATCGATTCATCCGGATGATCTGGAGGATTTCCGGAGGGGATTCCAGGAGAGAGTTGCCGGGAAAAATATGGACGAGCCCTGGGAATACCGGGTGCGTGACGGAAGCACCTACATCCGGATCAGTGCCAGGGCGAAAATGCTGAATGATAAGGATGGAAAGCCTTTTGTGATCGTAATACGATATAACAACTACAGTATTTCCGACGAGGTGGATGCGACCACCGGATTGCATACGGAACCGGCGCTGGACCGGGAGATCATGGAATTCCTGGAGGAAAGCGGACAGGGGGCACTACTGAAGATCGGACTGGATCAGTTCAGCCATATCAATGTTATGTACGGAGCTGCTTTTTCGGATAAGATTCTGAATTGTGCGGCACAGGAGCTGTTGCGCCTGTTTAAGGGAAAAGGATATGTATACCGGCTCTCCGGTGCGAAGTTTGTGATCAGTTTTAAAAAGGTATCCAAAGCGGAACTGCAGCAGATATACGATGAGATTGTAGAAGCTTTTGAGAATACAGAGGTGGAAGGGAAAAAGATCCCTTTGAAGGTATCTGCCGGCGCAATATTTATGGAACCTTATATGAAGGAGACAAATGCGGTCCGCAGCCGTCTGACTTACGCGTTGAACCATTCCCGGCTTGAGCATCATGGAGAGCTGGTGATTTTTAATGATGAGGTCTGTGGCAGTGACGAGAACCAGTTTGAACTGATCGGTGTGATCCATCAATGTGCAACTCATAACTTTGAAGGCTTCCGGATGTTCTATCAGCCGATTGCCGATACGAAGACCGGCAAGATCCGGGGAATGGAAGCGCTGCTCCGCTGGGAATTGGAGCCTTACGGGATGGTGTCTCCCGGTGTGTTCATGGAGTGGCTGGAACAGGATCCCTGTATTTTTGATCTGGGGAACTGGATCCTTCGGACAGCACTTACGGATGTACAGAAGCTTCGCAAGGAGACAGAAGGCTTTTTCGTCAATGTTAATGTGGCGGCGGCGCAGCTGGAGCGCAGAGAGTTCCGCAGTGCTGTTATGAATATTTTAAAAGAGACCGGTGCGAGGCCGGAGGAGCTTTGCCTCGAATTGACAGAGCGATGCAGAGATCTGGATATTCATTTCCTGCGCGCAGAGGTAGAATTTTTCCATTCCCAGGGGATCAAGATCGCACTGGATGACTTTGGAACGGGCAACAGTTCCTTAAGTCTGGCACTGGAGCTGCCCTTTGACGAACTGAAGGTAGATATGAGCTTCATCCGTGATATTAAGCAAAAACCTCAGAATCAGGCCATGGTGCAGTCTATCGTGGATTATGCCAGGAGGACTAATACCGAGACCTGCATTGAGGGTATTGAGAATAAGGAAGTCAGCGACTATATTGAGCAGTTCGGGTCTACCTGGCAGCAGGGATATTACTATTCCAAACCGGTACCCATCGATCAGTTTGAGGAAGTGCTGCGCGAGAAATCAACCGAAAAAGAATAAGTAGCTATTCTCGAAGGGCATTGGGCGCTACACCGTATTTTTTCTTGAATGCGCGGCGGAAACTGGTCAGATTGTTGTAACCTACTGCCACGTATAAATCTGTTATTTTAATATTCGTTGTTTCCAGCAGATGTTTTGCCTGCGTCATGCGGATCTGTTCCAGATACGTAGAGAAGTTTACCCCTACTGTTTTTTTGAAAAGGAAGGAGAAGTAACTCTCAGAGATATGGAACAGATCCGATATTCTGCTTAAACATAAGGATGGATCCCCATAATTCTCATCAATATAAGCCTGAATGCGCACAATCAGCTGGTTGTCGTTTTCCGGTTGCTTGTTTTTTTCACATAATTCCAAAGCAATCTGCTCGTAATTTTCCAGGGTAGAATCTTCGGACAGACCGGCTAAGCTTGTATCATCGTAAGAGATATCATTATCCCGCACTACTTTCAACAATGTGATTTCTATGTTTTCTAAAAGCCAGTTTACTTGCTTGGAATTCAGCTTTCGTTTCTTGAAATTTTCATCTTTAATAAAATTTAAAATTGCCTTTGTCTGTTTGAAGTTACCGGATTTTACAAAATTATACAGCTGTTCCGCAACCTCATTAGGATAAAAGAAGGAATCCTGACATTCCAGAATCTCACGATACATGCACAGGTAACCCGGGCTGGAGACACGTTTTACAGCCTCTTTGGATTGGCGATACGATTTCCAGACGGAGGAGATGGTGTTGGTTGTACAGCCTAATCCACCATAAATCCAGATATTGTATTCCTGCAATAGCGTAGTATGAACATGTGAAAATAAATCTTCGACCTTGTCCAGTTCTTCCCTGTCATATAATAAAATAGTATAAACACTATTCCGGGAACCCTGCATGATACAGGAATGTATAAAATAACTGGAAAGGATATCGGAAATAACATCCGCATAATCAGGGGAGAGGATGTTGATCATTCCCTGAGGGTCATTATTTAGCTCCAAAGTATCCAGGTAGACATTACAGTATAATATAGCAAAGGAATTGGCATAATCGGAAATGGAAAGATAATTTTGGGCATACGCAGCTTCTTCCTCACTCAGAATCGTACCATGAATCAATTGATCAAAATAATAATTGCGCAGGGTGATCTTTTGGGACTCATTTAACCGCATAAGCTCTTCGTGGCTGAAATTAACTTCTTGAAGACGATATTCCATTGCTTCATAGGGTTTATAATTGGCCTTGGATAACAGCACAATAATCAAAAAGCTTCCTACAACACCCAAAAAGACAATGAACAGAGACAGTAACTGCAGTCCGTTTCCCGGTGCTCTCAGAGAGAAAGTAGGAACAATCAGATAATAGTTCAGATTCGGTGTCTGTGCGGAGGTACGGAGCACCGTGACGGGCATGCCCTGAAATAAGGTGCCGGAATATCCCCGTTCGGAATAATCCAGCGAGGAAAGCAGAGAAGCATCCGTTTTTTGCAACAGTGTTTCATTATTGCTGAAAGTAAGCATGGTGTCATCGTTGCTATCCTGAATGATAAGACAGCCATTCTTCATCAGATCGACAGAATCCACCATTTGCTGCATATAATCAGCATTCAACTCAAAAATGATGTCAGCATTGATGTTTTTGAAGGTATAATTCTGCAGAGAGACAGCATAACAATAGTTTTTTCTGTGTGGGGTATATTCGGTCGCAAAACGGTCAAGAGGCAGAAATTGGTTATAATTGTCGGAGGATTCCAGAGTTCCCTTCCATTCCTCATATTTTGAGGGATCCAGCATTTGATTGTTTTTATAAAAGGAATAGAGATTCTCAAAATCATTGTAGCTGATCACATAGTCTGTATGACGCAGATGGATATAGTAGGTCTGGATCGGCTGGAGTGAATAGTCGGAATACATATCTACCAGAGCCTGCTTGGTAATATAGGCATTATAATAAAACGCCCGTTCGCCCTGATCGGCTTCCGCCAGGCGGAAAAGACTGGAATTATTTGCCATGCGCTTGGAAATCAGATAGATATTGGCATAACAGTTGCTATACTGTTCGGCTACATTTTTCAGAGAAAGCATATTTTCATTCAATAGTTCCTGCTTTACATTATGTGAAAGAATAAAATGGAAAACAATTCCCAGAATGAGCACAATGACCAGGAGCAGACTGTAGGACGTTATCAATTTTATGAAGTATTTATTTTTTCCGGAATTCATAACAAAAACCCTCCTGAAAGATATTATTATAGTATCATAATCGACAAAAAAGGCAATGAAATAAGATGCTGTAAAGTGAAATATGTACCGTTGACATAAAAAATGAACCCTAGATAACAAAAAATATGTACACCAAATATTGAAAAATGTGACTTCTAATTGTGCAGAATGACGGATATAATGAAGGCACATTGATACTTCTGGCGCCGAAGTGACAATAATCAACAAACGAGCAGTAAAGAAACAAAGTAAAAAACAAAATAAAAAATAACACAAAATAAGAAACAACAGAGAAGATAACAGAATATGGACGGAGGTTATTTATGGTAAAGAAAAAGTTATTATCAGTCGCACTGGTTGCGGTTACAGTATGTTCCATGATATTTACAGGGTGTGGGAGCTCTGCGGAAAATACGGGAAATGATACAGGAAAGACAGATAGCGATGCACAGGCAGGAAATACTGCCGGGGATGTTGCAGATGATGTAGAGAAACCGGAAAAGATTACGATTATGGTAGACGGAACTTTCCAGGCGACATTGGCAGACGGTCAGGAAGAATGGGTCAATAAATGGGAAGAACTGACAGGGATCGAACTGGAAGTCATCCAGCCGGATCACAATGCCTATTATGATGTGCTGGGACAGACATTTGCCAGCGGACCGGAGAACTGGCCGGATGTAGTTATCCTTGGATCTTCCTATTATTCCGGATATGCGGGAGAGGGAGCTCTCTGGGATATGACGGATGCCTGGAACAATTCAGAGCTGAAGAAGAATCCCAATACGGATGTGAGTGTCGTAGAAGGCAATATGCTAGATGGACATCTGTATGGATTGGCACTTGCCGGAGGCGGCGGTTGTATGACTTTCCTCAGAAAACAGTGGCTGGACAACTGTGGACTGGATATTCCGACGACGTATGAAGAGTATCTGGAAATGCTGGATGCTTTCACTAACGGTGATCCGGATGGAGACGGTATCAATGGCAATACCATTGGTGTATCCGCAGCCGGATTTGTAGGAAATGAAGCTCCTTATACCAATTATCTGCCGGAATTCTACCAGGATGCATATCCTTCCTTCTATCAGGGAGAGGATGGCGTATGGAGAGATGGATTTACCGAGGATTCCATGAAGGAAGCTATCAAGAGATTACAGGATGCTTACAACAAAGGTTATATCGACAAGGAATCTCTGACGAATGCGACCAGTAACTGCCGTACCAAATTCATGGAAGGTGAGTTCGGAGCATTTACTTACTGGGCAGGCGGATGGTCTGATCAGCTGTCGGATGGAATGATTGCAAATGGACAGGACGGCGAACTGGTATTTATGCCGCCTATCGCAGAGGTTGGAAAATACTGGCAGAGATGTGCACCGGTGTATGCGATTACTTCTTCCTGTAAGAATCCGGAAGGTGTATTCAAATATTTCCTGGAAAGCATTTTTGATGATGGAGATATGGAAACATTGTGGATCTATGGAGTAGAAGGCGTTCATTGGTCCAGACAGGCAGAAACAGTATGTGGTAATACATATCAGGATGGAGAATTCCATATGCTGGAGATGCGTTCTCAGCCCGGAGTACAGTATACGACCATTATTATGGGAGATACCAATATCTGCCCGTTGACAGAAAGACTGGTTCCCGTAAAGAAATATACAGAGGAATCTATGGAAATCTTCAATGCCAATAACAAGACGGCACCTCTGCCGGTAACAACAGATATGATGAGTCAGTATAATGGTGATCTGACCAGTTTGAAGAACTCTATTATTGCGGACTGCGTGGTACAGGGTGTTTCTGTGGAAGAGGGATACAAACGATTTGAACAGGAAGGCGGAGCCGAATGGTCTCAGGCAATCGTAGATTCCCTGAATAATAAATAAAAGAGTGACAGTATGGGAGGTTATGGTATGGCAGCTGAAATGAGAGAACTGACGGAACAGAATATGCAGGAATTTGTAAAAGAAGTGGAAAAAAGAAAAATTCCTTTACACAGTGTGCTGATCGCACAGCATGGGAACCTGCTGTTTGAAAAATATTATGCACCCTATTGCCGTAATAAGCTGCAGAGAATGTTTTCTGTGACCAAAAGCTTTACTTCACTGGCAATCGGATTGCTGGAGCAGGAAGGGAAAATTTCACTGCAGGATCCTATCTGTGGTTATTTCCCGGAATATCTGCCCGGGAGAGTGCATCCCTGGCTGGCAGAGATGACGATTGAAAATATGTTGAAAATGCAGACTTGTTACAACATGACAACTTATAACAAGACCAGCACAACGGAGAACTGGGTGAGAAGCTTTTTCCAGACGGAACCCACCCACAGACCCGGAACTCTCTTTATGTACGATACCTCATCCTCCCATACGCTCTGTGCGCTGGTAGAAAAACTGACCGGTGAAAAGATGCTGGATTATCTGAAAGAAAAGCTGCTGCGCCAGATTGGCTTCAGCGAGGAGTCTTATATCATAGAGGATCCCTTTGGAACCTCTATGGGAGGGAGTGGCCTGATGGCTACTCCCGAAGATCTTCTTCGTACCGGCTGTATGTTGTTAAAGCAGGAAAAGGGTTCTTATGCAGCGAGAGCGACAGAACCGAGAACAGCAACACAGCTCGACGGCGACGATCGCTGGTACGGATATCAGTTCTGGATCCCGATGGAGGGGACTTTTGCAATGCTGGGGCTGGGTGGACAGATAATGCTGGCAGTTCCGGAAATGGATCTCGTTGTTGTAACGACAGCAGATACACAGGGGATGGGCGGAGCCGAGCAGATGATACTCGCCGCAGTGAGAGAAGTACTGCTGAAGGATTGTTTCCCGGAAGACGATGTGGAGAAAACAACGTTGCCTGTGCTGCGTACGGTACTTGAAGGAAAAACTTGTGCAGAGTTCGGGAAAAAATATCCTCTGCTCCGAAACAAGTATGGATTTACATGGTTTGGTGTGACTTTTTCCGATGCAGATCAAAAAGGAGTACTCTCGTATGAAATAGAAGGAAGAGAATGTCAGCTTCCCTTTGGAATCGGACATCTGGAAGAGGGAGAGTTCCCCATATACAAGGAGAAATGTGCATCCTCCGGAGCCTGGATGGATCAAAATACGCTGTTTATCTTCTGCTGGCTGATCGGAGAAAGTGTTGCATCCATCCGCTTCCGCATCTATTTCTCGGAGGATGGACTAACCATACATATGAATAAAACAGAAGAGACAAAGTACAACGAATATATGGGATTTTTAAATAGCTGATATAGAGCAGCGGAACGGAGGGTAAACGTTGTGAAAGAGAAAGGAAAAACTTTGCCTAAGAGGACACCTGGAGGAACCGCGTTCAAGCACGCCCGTGCATATCGGGGAGTCTATCTGATGGCGACACCGGTACTGGTGTCAGCATTGATATTTTATTATCTCCCTATGTTTGGTATCCGTTATGCCTTTTTTACATATAAAGGAATCAATGATCCGATCTTTGTAGGAATAAAGCACTTTGTAAAAATGTTCAGTATGCCGGGGTTCTGGAAGGCGTTCAGCAATACGCTGGTGCTGAGTATTACAAAGCTGATTTTGAATACCGGTGCGGCAGTTATTATTTCGGTATTATTGAATGAATTGATTTTTTTAAAGTTGAAAAAGGTATTTCAGACGATTGTATACATTCCGCATTTCATGTCCTGGGTAGTGGCAGCTTCCATATTTTCTATGATCCTGTCTCCGACATCCGCGGGATTGGTCAATGATGTTCTGATGAAATTACACTTGATCACGGATAATATCTATTTCCTCGGAGACCAGAAATGGTGGAGATTTTCGTATTACATAATTAATGTCTGGAAAGATACCGGCTGGGGAACGATTATTTTCATGGCGACGCTGGCGGGGATCAGCCCGGAATTATATGAAGCAGCGTCGATGGATGGGGCAAACCGTTTCCAGAAGATGATCTATATTACCCTGCCTGCGTTGAATAATACGATCGTGACGGTACTTGTATTGAATCTGGCGAAGGTTATGAATTTGTTTGAGTCAGTTTTCGTATTACAGAATGATGCCGTTATCAAGGTATCGGATGTATTGCAGACTTATATCTATACGCAGACATTTAACTCCGGTGCAATTCCGGATTATGGGTATACGACAGCGGTCGGTATGTTTTCCTCTATTATAAGCTGTATTCTGGTACTGGTATGTAACAGGGTAAGCCATAAGACGAGAGGAAGAGGTATTGTATGATGAAAAATAAAGTGAAAATTTTTGATATCGTATTGATCGTAATATTTACAGTATTTTCGCTGGTGATGATCATCCCGGTATATAAAGTACTGGTGGACTCTTTTGATCTGAAGACAGCTTATGGCATGAAGTTGTTTCCAGAGCAGTTCGGGTTTGCAGGGTATAAATCAATTTTTACCAATCCGACAATGCTCAGACCATTCCTGATTTCCTGTTACACGACGGTTATGGGAACGATCATGGGATTGCTGATCTCAGTACTTGGGGCATATGTGTTGATTCAGTGGAAGATGCCGGGGCGGGCATTTATTGCCAATGTGCTGTTGTTTACCATGATATTTAACGGAGGTATGATCCCGACCTATCTGGTAATGAAGGATTTCCATCTGACAAATAATCTGTGGGGTGTGATCCTGTTGCCTGCAATCAATGTCTATAATCTGGTGCTGATGAAGAATTTCTTTGAGGGAATTCCGGTCAGCCTGATGGAATCTGCAGAGATTGATGGCTGCTCTCATTTTAAAATTTTGTATAAAATCGTATTGCCGTTGTCGAAGGCTGCATTGGCTTCCATCGGACTGATGTATGCCGTGGGATACTGGAACGATTATACAAATTACAAGTTGTATATTACAAATTCAAATTTATATAACTTCCAGATGAAACTGCGGGCATTGATCATGGGAAGTGATCTTCCGTCTGCGGTAGAGGGAGCTACGGAAAATACGGTGAAAAATGCAGCGGTTATCGTAGCAATTCTGCCGTTTATGATCATTTATCCATTCTGCCAGAAATATTTTGTACAGGGAGTAAATATCGGAGCTGTAAAGGAATAATAAGTAATGATTATAGAAAGCAAAAATGACACCAGCATACAACTGCCTGATGTCATTTTTTGTGAAATAAAATCTCAAGAAAATCTTAAGAATTTTCGGTGGACAAACATAAGGCTTTCGAGATACAATGTATCTTAGAGTGTCGGTCGGATGACCGGTTAGAACAAACAGATGAAAGGAAGCATTCATGAAAAAGAAAGTACTTGCAGCAATTTTGATTGCAGTAGGTGTTCTGACAGGATGTGGAAACACAGAACCTATTTCTTCCCCTATCCAGACTGTGGAAGCAGAGCCTATTGCTACTGATATCCAGGAGGTTGAACAGCCCGGTGCGACAGAGGAAGACAATGAGAATCATGACCATATGTACCGCAGTGAGCTTACCAATGAATGGATCGATGAGAGCCTGAAGGATCAGCGTCCCATCGCCGTAATGATAGATAACGAGAAGACCGCACTTCCTCATTTCGGTGTGGCAGATGCAGATGTAGTATATGAGATCATGAACAGTACCCTGAATGACAGAATTACACGTTTCATGGTAGTGGTAAAGGATTGGGATAAGATCGAGCAGCTGGGCAGTATTCGTAGTGCCCGCCCTACCAACTTCATGCTGGCAGCAGAGTGGAACGCAGTTCTGTGTCATGATGGTGGCCCTTTCTTCATCAATGACTGGGTAGCAAAGGATTATTCCGCAAACTTCAGCGGTGGCTTTGCCCGTTACAGCAACGGCAAGGCAGCAGAGTTCACCGAGTATATCACTTACGATAAGTACACCAATACCCAGAAGGGCAAGACCTATGATGGTCTGAAGCAGCGTTTTGAGAGCTCCAGATATACCACGACTTACAATGACTATTATCAGGGACCTCACTTCAAGTTCGCAGATGCAGAGGTTACCTTTGCTGACAGAAATGATGCGATCAGTGCAACCACTATTGAGCTTCCCTTTAAGCATAATGGTTCTACTCTGAAGTACAACGAAGAGACCGGAACCTATGATTATTATGAGTATGGTTCTGCGCACAAGGATGCAGCAAGCGGCGAGCAGCTGACCTTTGAGAACGTTATCTTGCAGAATACCACTTTTGCAGATCTGGGTGAAGGTTACCTGATCTACAATGCGATCGATTCCGGACGTTCCGGTTACTATATCACCGAGGGTAAGGCGATCGAAGTGAACTGGACCAAGTCTTCCGAGAATGCGATCACACATTATTATGATGCGAAGACCGGCGAGGAGATCGAGGTTAATACCGGTAAGACCTACATCTCTCTGATTCCTTCCGATGGCTGGAACAATGTTGTGATCAAATAAATACAGTCATTATCATAAAAGTAATAAGATCCCTTCTGTGGTGATATCACCGCGGGAGGGATTTTTTGTGCGATCATGCAACTTGATAAGCTCTTCCATGTTTAATTTGATGAATATCTATGACAAAAAATAAGCGTTTTATTCACAATAACCCTAAAAACCTTATGGATATCACTGAAAACTTGCCTTATAATAAAGCATAGTAAAAAGGTTTAGGAGTGAAGGCAATGAAGACTGCAAAAAAATATAATCCGGATCTGATCCTGCATGGGAATCTGATCCATGCAATATTATCTCTGGCGATCCCTGTGGTGATCAACAGCTTTTTACAGACCATGTATAATCTGACAGATACTTACTGGCTGGGGAAGATCGGCACGGAGCAGCTGGCGGCGATCAATCTGGTAACACCGATGCAGAATATCATCACGAATTTCGGCAGCGGGATCACGGTGGCCGGAGCAGTTCTTATTGCACAGTATATCGGTGCGGGGGAAAAAGAGGATGCCAGATCCATGGCAAATCAGATATTTATCTGTGCCATGGGGTTTGCGGTAGTCTGTGCAGCGTTATGCTTTCTGGGGACACCGGCGATCGTGAACTGGCTGGGTGCTGACGGAGGCACGGCATACTATGCGAGAGTTTACCTGCGGGTAGTCATCTGGGATATGCCATTTTTGTATATGGTGAACATATTCTCCGCGGTGCACCAGGCGCAGGGAGATACGGTGAGACCTATGTTATTGAACCTGGGAGGCATTACGCTGAATCTGTTCCTGGATCCGTTTTTTATGATCATTCTGGATATGGGAACAGCGGGGGCAGCGCTGGCGACACTTTTGGCAAAAGCAGTGCCTGCTACGGTGGCATTTATACTTTTGTGCAGACCGGAAAATGACATTTGCCTGAATCGCAGGTATATGCAGCTGCAGAGAGAAAAACTGGGCATGATCCTGAAGGTCGGACTGCCTACCGCTATCGGAGGCAGCACCATGCAGCTCGGATTCCTGCTCATGAGTAAAAATGTATTTGTCTATGGAACAGAGGCGATGGCAGCTTACGGTATCGGCAACAAGGTCAATGGTCTGATCACTCTGCCCTCCAATGCCATCGGCTCAGCGACTGCAACGATCGTTGGACAGAATATGGGAGCAAAACAACCGGAGCGTGCAGAGCAGGGATATCGCTTTTCTATGTGGATATCAGTTGTATTTTTGTTCATTGGTGGTATGATCTTATCAAGAGATATGATCTCCACGGCGATCGTCAGTATTTTCTCCAAAGATGCAGAGGTCGTGGGAATGGCAGCAGACTTTTTAAGCGTGATGGCACTGTGGTGCTTTACCAACGGAGTATATAATACGACCTCCGGGCTGTTCCAGGGAACCGGACATACGGAAGTGACCATGGCAATCGATGTGACGAGACTGTGGGTATTCCGTTTCCTGACGCTGTGGTTCTGCGAGAGCATTCTGCATATGGGCGTGCGCAGTGTCTGGTATTCCGTGGTGATCAGTAACGGTATCTCTTCCCTGATCCTGTATGTTCTGTACCGCTGTGGTATCTGGAAGAAGACGCGGATCAAAGTGGGAAAAAAAGCTGCTTAAGGAGCACCATGGAGAGTAAGAAAAAAGTTAAGAAGAGTCGTCTGATATATATAAGCATCATTGTAGTACTTTTGCTGCTTCAGGTCGTTGCCTGGAACAGCAGAAGCTTCAGCGATGCTTATATTGCTTATATTTTCCCCATCTGGGTCAATACCTATGGCAGGATTACGGGAAGCTTCCCATTTTCCGTGGGAGAATGGATGATCGTGGCGGGGATCGCTGTTGTAATATCAGCGGCTTTGCTGGGGATCAGTATGATCTTTCCGGGACGCAGGCATTCGGCAAAGTATTGTCGCGGTGTTAAGATGTATTTTCGGTTTTTTGCTTGGGTGCTGCTATTCGTGTTTGCGATCATGACTTTGAATTGTACGATGATCTATCATGGTTCTACCTTTTCGGAGAAGTATTTCGGAGAGGAAGAGGGGCAGCAGGATGTGACGCTGCAGGAGCGGACAGAGGAGCTGCTTAGGATTTATAACGATATCGTGTCCCATTGCAATGCACTGAGTATGGAGATAGAGCGGGATGACAGCGGCGCAGTAGTATATTCCGGAGGTTTGGACAGTAAGGGGAATGCAGTGGATATGGCAGGAAAAGCCATCGGTGCGATGCAGAACCTTGGGAAAAGCTATGCCCAGCTGGATGGTTATTATCCGAGACCGAAGGCTATGTTTTTCTCGGATTTTATGTGTCAGATGTATATGTGCGGGTACTATTTCCCGTTTTCCATGGAAGCAAATTATAATGATGTTATGTCTATCATGAAGAAGCCGGCGACTATGTGCCATGAACTGGCACATATCCGGGGATATATCTACGAGGATGAGGCAAATTTTATTGCATTTCTCGCCTGTGTGGAGTCGGATGATGTGGCATTTCAGTACTCGGGATATTTAAGTGTCCTGAATTATGTGGCGAATGATCTGTACAAGACGAGACTGGCGGATCCTGAGAGCTATGCGGCAGCCAGGGAGGCAGTGCGTCCACTGCAGGTATTGCAGCAGGTGTGGGAGGACAATATCTTCGTCACAGAGGCGGAATGGGAGAGAATCAACGGGAAAGCGGTAGTGGACACGGAGACCGTGGACAGTGTCTCAGATACTCTGACGGATGCTTCACTGAAGCTGAATGGAGTGTCGGACGGCATGATCAGCTACAATCGGGTAGTGGAGCTGTTGTTACAATGGTACGGCCAACAAGGGGAGTACTAACCGAAACATTTGTAGGAGATAGAGGAATAATTGCAAAAATTTAATTTTTTTTCTATTAACCACTTGACATTTGATCGGAATTTATGTAAACTACGATTGTTGTGACGCAGAGCAGTCATGAAATACAGATTGCAAGAAGGATTAAGTCGCGGGCCCAGATAGCTCAGTTGGTAGAGCAGAGGACTGAAAATCCTCGTGTCACTGGTTCGATTCCGGTTCTGGGCATTTCGCAGGACACCATTTATTAAAATGGCCGCCCTGCTTCATATATAAACATGCGGGTGTAGTTCAATGGTAGAACACCAGCCTTCCAAGCTGGATACGTGGGTTCGATTCCCATCACCCGCTCTATTTTTTTGCGGGAAGCCTGATAGATCAAGGCTTCCCGCTGTTTTTGTATTACCTGGTCTGATACCAGGTGATACCAGAATTTTGAGAGGACATATAGTGAATAAAACAGTGAATACCTCCGATATACATGATAGAACAGGTAGACCCGGAAACAGGAACGGAGGGGCTTATGCAGGTCGGTGGAGTAGGAAGCGGACATGACACATATTCTCATCAGGTGACAGGATGTATTCACGAACATGGGGAAAATAAGGACGTAGGCGGCGCTGGAACCAAATTAGGAAGCGTACAGACTATACAGACCGCCGAGGAAGTATTGCAGGAGAATTCTTCGGTGAATCTTATGTCCTGGGTGCAGAATATCAGCAGTAAAGGCAAACAGCTTTTACAGAAAATCTGGGGAGAGAGCAAGGAGGCTAATGATGCGATCACTTCACAAAATGGCAACGGAAATCATATTGCAGGGCAGGAGACGCTGGTCACCGGGAATTCTGTAGGAGTAAAGACTACAATGAACAGGGCGGCAGTGGAGACAGCAGCTACCCATACGTATTTCCGGCCTGTGGAAGCAAAGGATACCATGCCGGCAAATCCTTTTCAGAAGGTGCGTTATCAGGTACAGAAGGTAGCGAGAAAGTTGATGGACCGGCTGCCGGGTCGATTTCTGGGATCCCATACAGGCGATTTTTTGCAGACGAAGCAGGAGCAAACGAAAGAAGATCTGCGGAAGAGAAGTCAGTATAAACAGGATGATCAGGAGATCGAGTGCATTCTCACGGATGAAAGCTATCTGACAGATTCCTATAACCGTAAGGGTGAGTACAGCCATCTGACTACGGATAAATAATTATATTACGAATTTTACGAAAAATTTCAATAATTTGCTTGACAGTTTGGCATTCATCATGTAATATAGTCTTTGCTGTGAGACACAGCAGACATTCATAAGATTGCGGATGAATGCCGATACAATTAATTTCATACCTTCAAGATACAGGTTTTGACCTGTACAATATGCGCGAGTGGCTCAGCGGTGGAGCACCTCCTTGCCAAGGAGGGGGTCGCGGGTTCGATCCCCGTCTCGCGCTTGAAAAAAGAACGATACCAAATCGGTATCGTTCTTTTTTTCGAGCCCTGCCAGGGCTCGAAAGTTCGATGTCTACGCTCCGCTCCGGTCCGCGCAGGCCGAGGTCCCCCGGACCTCGTGCGCCGTCTCGCGCTTGATCCTCAAGGCTAAGATAGTACAAATCCGTCTGAAATGATTAGTAAGTAACAAGGTACCGTATGTTCTCGATGTCTCGCGCTCCGTATAGGAGCTTTATTTTGTATGCACATGTCCGCGGGACCAGACTTTACTGGGCTGGGCTTTGTAGGTGGGGCGGCGGAACAGGAGGCTTCGGAGAGCCGGGCCGTTAAAAGGAAAGAGGGGCCAGAAGTAACTGAAGCCTGCGAAGGTCGGTGTGGTAATCATGGAGAGTGACACAAGCGTCAGGCCGATAATAAAGCCGGGCAGACCCCATAATCCGGTGGTGACCACCAGGAGAATTCGATAGATCCGCAGAGCATCAGCAAATTCGATACTGGAGAGGGACAGATTCGCCAGCATGGTGACAGCAGCATAGAAGAGGACTTCGGTAGAGGCCCAGTTAAGGCTGACAGCAATGTCACCGATCAACAATCCCCCTACGATAGACAGTGCACCGGAGACACGGCTGGAACTAAGTGCGGCAGAGTATTTGAAGAGGTCTAAGAGAAACTCCACTGCCAGCACATAGAAAAAAAGGCGGAAGGGTGACAGATCGCTGACGGGTGTGAGCTGCAGCGAGGCGGTGATCTCGGGATAATAGGCGGAGAGAAGTAAAAATACCGGCAGAAGCAGAAGACTGACCGGAATGCACAGGAAGCGTATCATGCGAAAATAAGTTCCGGTCAGAGGATTGTTGTAATAGTCCTCCGGACTCTGGGTAAACTGGAAAATCGTACCGGGAAGCAATAAAACGGCGGGAGAATTGTCCACAATGAGCAGAATGTGCCCTTCGCACAGGTAGCTGCATGCCACATCGGGACGCTCTGTCAGCTGGATGCTGGGCAGGGGATTCCACCATCTTTTATGAATCAGAAGTTCTTCTAAGCTTTTGCTGCCCATAGTCAGCGAAGTGATCTGTAACCGGGAGAGTTTTTGCTTCAGAGCCTCTAATAACTCCTCGTTAACCTGGTCTGCCAGATAGGCGATCGCTACATCGGTGCGGCTCTCTGTTCCCAGGGTGCAGATGGAGAAGGTCAGTTTCGCAGAACGCACCCGGCGGCGGATAAGATTTGTATTGAATAAAAGTGTCTCCACGAAGCCGTCCCGGGCACCCCGGGTGCTCCGTTCGGTATCGGGCTCGGAGATACTGCGGACGGGATAGGTACGGACGTCAATGATCACCGCCTGATCGAAGCCATCCACCAGGAGGATGGAAGGCCCGCTTAAGAGATTTTGCAGGATATCATCCACAGAGGAGGTCAACGATACCTGGGCATAGCCGAGCCGGCTTTGCACATAGCCGGGGAGATCGCGGATCTCGGAATCCAGTGTATAGTGAGGATCCTGCAGGTCGGAGAAGATCTGCTGGAGGATCTCGGTATTGCAGAAACCATTGATCCCCAGCCAGAATGCCGGAGTTTCCCCCAACCGGAGATCGCGTGTGATCAGGTCAAAGCTTTTACCCAGAGGAAGCAATCGGTGGAGAAGATCAATATTTTGGGAAAGTTCTGTGGATAATGAATTGTTTTGTGCCATAAAAAGGGAATCCTTTCTGAATAATGATATAATGATTGCATAGACTGCCCGGTGGGTATATTGTATTATTCAGATAGATTCCCCATTATTTTGGTAACTATTCAGTTCATCAGTGATATAATTGCCACAGACCTAACAGGATCAATAAGAGCCCGGAGATGGGATCGGCATATTCTCCGACCCGCTGCAGGAGGACGGAACGTCCCAGGCGGCTCCCCAGTGTCAGGAATCCGAAGGAACAGAAAAAGGTGGATATCGAGGCAGGCAGAAAAGGAAGTCCGGTAATGCTGGCGGAGAATCCGATACCGATATTATTCATGGAGAGGGCACAGCCCAGAGCCAGCGTCTGCGGGAGAGTCAGATTCCGATGTTCGGCAAATTTTTTCTTCTCCCGGCATAGACTGCTGTTATCTGAAGAACTGCAGCGCCATCTGGAAACCAGCCATTTTCCGGCATAGTAGAGCCCGAACAGGATCAGGATACTGCTTCCGGTCCGGGTTGCGATCTCACCGGGGATCAGAGGCAGTAAAAGGTTACCGAGGCTTATAGAGATCACAGTACCGATGAGAGTGACTGCGCTGATCAGCAGATTGTGTTTTGCAGGAAGAGGGACCTTCTGCAGTCCGAGTGCGCAGCCTACCAGAAGTGCATCCAGACTGGCGGAGATACCGAAGAGCAATGAGGGCAGAACAGACATAGCATGCTCCGTAGAAAATATTCTTAATTTTACTATATTCCTGTAAAAATTTTTTGTGAGATACGGCGCGGGGGATGCCTGAGGGACAAAAACGATGAAAATAAAGAATAAAATCATAGAATTTGTAAAAAAAGAGACGGTGCTGACTGCGGCGATGGTGCTGGCAGTATTGTCGGCGGTAATGATCCCGCCGGACACAGAATATATCGGATATATTGATTTCCGGACGCTGGCGATTTTATTCTGCCTGATGACTGTGATGGCGGGATTGCAGAAGCTGGGCATATTTCGCAGGGTTGCCAGGATATTATTGCAGCATACCCACAATGTGATTGCGCTGGCAGAAATTCTGGTATTGCTGTGCTTCTTTTTCAGCATGTTGATCACGAATGATGTGGCATTGATCACTTTTGTGCCTTTTACGTTTACGGTACTCCGTCTGTCCGGAGAGGAGGCTGTCCGGAAACTGGCAGTTCCGGTGGTGGTATTACAGACGATCGCAGCGAATTTAGGAAGTATGCTGACACCCATTGGTAATCCACAGAATCTGTATTTATATGGGAAAATACAGATGTCCCCGATTGCATTTATAAAGCTGATGCTGCCGTATTCTGCGGTGTCACTGCTCTTTTTGCTTATCTGTACGGCGGTTGCGGCGAAACACAGTGGCATTGCGGTCAGAGATGTGGCAGGGGCGTTGCAGGCAGAAGATGCCGGGCAGGAAACGGCAGGATGGCGGAGATATCTGCCTGTGTTTTATCTGATATTATTTTTGTTGTGTCTGTTAACGGTGGCGCATATGATTCCCTATCCGGTAACGCTTGGAATTGTGGTGCTTGGGGTTGGAATCCTAGACCGCACGATCATAGGAAAAGTGGATTATTCGCTGCTGCTTACCTTCGTGGGATTTTTTATTTTCATAGGAAATATAGGAAGAATGCCTGCTTTTTGCAGCTTTTTACAAAAAATTATTGAAGGAAGGGAAGTCATGACGGCAGTGGCTGCCAGCCAGGTGATCAGCAATGTACCGGCAGCACTGTTGCTGTCCGGTTTTACAGAAAATGTGAAAGCATTGATCGTTGGAACGAATCTGGGCGGTCTGGGCACATTGATCGCTTCTATGGCAAGCCTGATCTCTTATAAGCAGGTGGCAAGTCAGATCCCCGGGGAAAAGAAACGGTATTTTGGATGGTTTACAGTGGCCAATGTGGGCTTTTTGCTTCCATTATTATTTATAAACGGTCTGTTATAGTGTGTTTATTGTTATAGAGTTATTTATTTTATTATGTAAGGAGGCAGCATCATGACAGAAGATATGACAATCATTGCAGAAGAGGCATATTCCGCAGCCAGGGAGATCCTGGAGAAAGCTAAGCCGGAGGCGGGAGAACTGTTTGTAGTAGGGTGTTCCACCAGTGAGGTGGGAGGCGCATCCATCGGTACTTATTCCAGCCCGGAGCTGGCAGAGGTGGTCTTCGGCGGAATCTATCAGGCAACGCAGGAAGCAGGTGTCTATCTGGCAGCACAGTGCTGTGAACACTTGAACCGCGCGCTGATCCTGGAAAAAGAGGCAGCCGTAAAATACGGTTATCCCATGGTCAATGTGGTTCCCCAGCCCAAGGCGGGAGGATCCTTCGCTACGGCAGCGTATAAAGCATTTGAACATCCGGTGGCAGTAGAACATATTCAGGCGGCAGCGGGAATGGATATCGGAGATACGTTGATCGGAATGCATCTGAGAGATGTGGCAGTACCGGTGCGTCTCCGGACCGGACAGATCGGAGACGCCCATGTGGTATGCGCCCGCACCAGACCGAAATTTATCGGCGGTGGCAGAGCAGTCTATGACGAAGAATTGATGTAGTGCGATCTCTACGGCATACTGCGGAAATACTCACGGATCCACCGTCCGGATTCATTGAAGTCCTCATCGGTCCAGTCGGAGAGAGTCGTGCTGGCAGCCTTGAAGACACTGCTGCTTTCGTCCTTGTTCGCCAGATTCCAGCAACAGAAGCTGATCTGATATTTGTTCAGCAGATCCAGCCACTTGGTCGTGGAATCAAAGTCATTGGCACCATTGCCGGAAGCGTCGCACATACCGAATTCGCTGACGAAGACAGGAAGATTGTTCTGTGCGCAGGTCTCTAAGCGGTTACGCAGGTCATCTTTGTGGGTGCCTGCGTAAAAATGCAGGGTATACATTACATTATCAAAGGTAAGCGGGGAAGCTGCTGCTTTGTCGATTTCCTGGCTCCAGGTAGGGGTTCCTACGAGGATGACGGCATCCGGCTTCTGTTCCCGGATCACCGGGATGACTTCCTCGGCATAGGACTTGATGCTGTCCCAGGAGGTACCGCTGTTGGGTTCATTACAGATCTCATAGAGCACATTGTCATTGTCGGCAAAAGCTTCCGACATTTCCCGGAAAAAGGCGATCGCCTCATCTTTGTTCTGATTCGGGTCACAATCACTTAAAATATGCCAGTCTACGATCACGTACATTCCAAGCTCTGTGGCGTAGGATACACCGTCTCTTACCAGCTGCTTCAGCTGTTCCTTATCACCGCCGGCACAATAACCGCCGTACTCCGCTGTATACATAGCGAGGCGGATACAGTTGGTATTCCAGTCGTCCCGCAGGGTACGGAAGGAATCATAATTGATATACTGGGGGAACCAGGCAATACCGTGGGTGGACATACCGTAGAGCTGGACAACGTTCCCGTCTGCATCGGTCAGCTTCCCGTTCTCCACATGGAGAGCGCCGTGCTGTCCGAAGGGGGTGGAGTCATCGACAGAGGGCGCCTCGGAAACTGCTGGTTCGGTTTCAGCGGGCTGTGCCCCGGATGCTTCGGAGGACGATGTTTGTTCAGAGGAAGCGGTACTTTCGGAGATGGTTTCCGTGATGGCAGCAGGCGCTTCGGGGGAAGCAGATGTTGTGGCTTCATTTGACGTATCCTGCCTGCCACAGCCGGCGAGAGCACAGGTGCCTAAGGCTGCCAGTACGGCACAGCTGAGCGTTTTTTTAAAAATAGACATAATAACCTCTTTTCTTATTCGAGTTCGAGAATCAACGAATGAAAATACAAACAATGGGTTACCTTTTAAAACTAAAAAACAAGCACTTACAACCAATATTATAATTGTGTCTGTGAAGCTTGGCAAGAAATGATTGCCCGCGGATAGGAGCTGTGATACAGTTAATGGGAACAGAGTTCGGAATAGAGGACAGAGATGGAGGAAACCTATGCTTCCGCAGTCATTTACAGAGAGAATGCAGGGACTTTTGGGATCGGAATATGAAGAGTTCCTGGCAAGCTTTGAGCATGAGAAATATCAGGCATTGCGTCTGAATCCGTTAAAAAGGGATGACATGTCTGTCATAACAGAAAAAGTAAAGCAGACTTTTCAGCTGCAGTCGGTTCCCTGGGCGGAGAACGGATATTACTATACCAAAGAGGACCAGCCGGGAAAGCATCCCTGGCATGAAGCGGGACTTTATTATATCCAGGAACCCAGTGCCATGGCACCTGTGACACTACTGTCACCACAGCCCGGAGAGCGGATCCTCGATCTATGTGCTGCTCCCGGAGGGAAAAGTACCCAGATCGCATCCGCGATGGAGGGAGAGGGACTGCTTGTCACGAATGAGATCCACCCGGCGAGGGCGAAAATACTGTCGGAGAACGTGGAGCGCATGGGCATCCGCAATGCCTGTGTATTGAATGAGACACCGGAGCATCTGGCGGATATTTTCGAGGAATATTTTGACCGGATCCTGGTGGATGCACCCTGCTCCGGAGAGGGAATGTTCCGGAAGAATGAAGTGGCCTGTGAGGAATGGAGCCCGGAAAATGTGCAGTTATGTGCAGACAGACAGGACGGGATCCTGGAGTGCGCGGCACGGATGTTAGTCCCGGGAGGCAGACTGGTATATTCTACCTGCACCTTTGCGCCTGCGGAAAATGAGGGAAGCATCAGCCGTTTCCTGGCAAAGCATGAGGAATTCGAGATTGTCTCCATAGATAAAGCGAAGCTGGGGATCCCGGAAGGCTGCGACGGTATTCCCGCTTGTGTAGAGAATCCGGCACCCGGCATTACAGGGACTTTACGTCTGTGGCCCCATAAGTTACGTGGCGAGGGGCATTATGCCGCAGTATTACAGAAAAAGGGAAAGCTTCCGGAAGGATATCAGCCGGTGAGTGCCACCGGACCAGAGAAGGGAATTCCAGCGAAGAATCTGACAAAAGACTGGGCAGAGTATTTTAACTTCGCAAAAGAGACCTTTTCGGAGGAGCAGACGATCAAAGCAGGACTATGCACTGCCGGAGAAGGCTTTCTGGCATTTGGCGATAACCTGTACCGCATGCCGGAGAGAATGCCCGGGGTGAAAGGACTGAAGGTATTGCGCCCGGGACTTCATCTGGGCACATTGAAAAAGAACCGTTTTGAACCGGCGCACGCGTTAGCACTGGCACTGCGCCCGGAGGATGTGAAGCATGTGTGGAAGCTGTCTGTGGAGGAAGCCGCGGCTTATCTGAAGGGACAGACTTTTCCCGCGGAAGGCGAGAAGGGCTGGTATCTGATCTGCGTGGATGACTGTAGCCTTGGCTGGGGGAAGCTGGCAGGCGGCATCATGAAAAACCATTATCCTAAGGGGCTTCGGAAGGGATAACGGATCACGACAATAAGGACATTTTATATGAGAACAGAAATATTATACGAAGACAAGAGTATCATGGTTGTCCGCAAACCGGCGGGACTGGCGGTACAGTCCGCCGGGATCGGACAACCGGATGTGGTCAGCGAGTTGAAATCCTATCTTGCAAAGCTTCCCGGCGCGGGGAGGCCGGGACCGGGAAAAGGAGAGCCGTATCTGGGTATAGTCCACAGACTGGATCAGCCGGTGGAAGGACTACTGGTATTTGCCAAAGACAAAAAAGCAGCAGCGATATTGTCGAAGCAATTAACAGAAGGTGCACTGAATAAACATTATTATGCAGTACTCTGTGGATATCCTGACTGCCCGGAGGGGGATCTTGTGGATTACCTTCGCAAGGAAGGTAATATGGCGTTGGCAGTGACCGGCAGGGAGCAGGAATTTGCAGATGCGAAGATTGCCGCGCTGCACTATCGCATTTTGGAAGAGATCAACGATCCTTCTCCGCTTGCGCTTGCAGATGTAACGATCGGGACCGGACGGTTTCATCAGATCCGGGTGCAGTTCGCACATGCGGGATTTCCACTGTTTGGAGATACGAAGTATGGAACGGCAGCGTTAAAAGAGGTGATGCCTGCGCAGAAATATCGCGGCGTGGCATTATGCGCGTATTCTCTGGAGCTTGTCCATCCTGTTTCCGGGAAAAAGATGGGATTCCGGGTAGTGCCGAAGAATCCGGCATTTGCGGGTTTTGCGATGGAGGAATTGAAAAAACTCACAGAAAATGAAACCGGAATCTCCAAAAGGGGATAAAAAAAGTCTCTCAGAGCACACTAATCCCAAAAAGGGAGTGTGCGGAATGGACTGGGGAGAATTCGGTAAAAACATTATAGGAAAAAAGATGATAGTACTGCTTGCGGTGACGGGAGCAGTCTATTTTTTTCTGCAATATCTGATACCCCTTCTGGCACCGGTGCTGTTGGCGATGCTGTTCGTCACGATATTCGGACCGGTGATGAAACGGATGAACCGCAAACTGCATTTTCCAAGACCCTTAAGCGCCATAGTGCTTCTGATTCTGGCGACACTGCTGTTGGCTGTACTGTTATGGGTACTGAGTTCCTGGGTGCTGGGAAGTCTGCCGGTGTGGATCCGGAGTATGGATGCGAGGGAGCAGGAGTGGCTGGAGGTGGTCCGGAACCTATGCCGCAGCGTGGGAGAGATCATTGGTGTGGACGCTTCCTATCTGGAAAATACGGTCAGCGGCAGACTGCAGGAGGGACTGGATTCGCTGGAGGAAAATATTCTGCCGGGGATGCTGTCGCAATCCATGCAGTATGTGCGGTGGTTTGCGGAGCTGGGAGGATTCCTGGTGACATTTCTCATTGCGTCGGTACTGTTGGCGAAAGACTATGACGGGATCATGAACCATCTGCTGGATCAGGAGTCCTGCCATGTGCTGCTGGAGGTGATCTGCGGGATCGTCCGCTATATCGCTACCTTTGTAAAAGCACAGGGGATCATCATGTCGGCGATCGCACTGACGGCAGCGGCTACGTTAGGGATCGCGGGGATAAAGCATGGAGTGCTGTGGGGGATCCTGGCGGGGATTCTGGATGCGCTGCCTTTTATCGGCACGGGGGTGGTGCTGGTGCCACTGGGAGTCTGGCAGCTATTGGAGGGAAGCTTCGGTAGAGCACTTATCTGTGGTGCGCTGTATGTGGTATGTATTTTCCTGCGGGAGATACTGGAGCCCCGTCTCATCGGCAGGAAAATAGGAGTGTCTCCCATTGCTGTATTGGTGTCGTTGTATGCCGGGATCCGGCTGTTCGGCGTTTGGGGGATCATCAAGGGACCGTTGGGATTTGTGCTGATCTACGAGACGTATCATAGCCTGTCTAAGATGTCTGACCGGCAGAAAAACGGAGAGGATCGCTTCTGAGAAAAGATTGACGAAAGAAGTCCGGAAAGCTATCATGAAAGGGAATAAATTTCCGGTGGTCGGAGAAGGTTCGGAGAGATGAAGCCTATGGCAAAAAATACAAAACACAAGAAAGCAGAATCCGTAGCAGAGACACTTTGCAGCTTTAGCGGATTTTTATGTGATATCGTGATCAGCGTGTATATGATCGTGATTCTGATGGTACTCCCTCTTTACAATAAAGGATATGCCAGGATAGGAACAGAGAAGGAGACCTTTTTTCTCAAGACTATGACCTATGGTGCGAAAACTTTGCTGCCGGTATTTTTACTGTGGCTGCTTTTCCGGCTGGTTACAGCAGTTCAGAAAAAGGAGTTGCCGAAGTTCACGGAATGGCCGGCGGGATTATGGAAGAATCTGAGTGTGACGGACAGATTTGCCGTATTTTATGGAATTGCGGTTTTAGTATCCTATCTGTTTACGAATTACCGGGAAGAAGCACTGTGGGGGACAGCGTCCTGGCGGATGGGAATGTGGACGCAGCTGGGAGCGGTGATCGTCTATTTTATGATCTCCCGTATGTGGCAGTGGAAGAGCTGGATCCCGGCGCTGGTACTGCCGGTGTCTGCGGTTGTTTTTTCTCTGGGATATGTGAATAAGTTTGGACTGCTACCGGTGGATCCGGAGTACGTGACCCCTTCCTTTATCTCGACGATCGGAAATATCAACTGGTATTGCGGGTATCTGGTGACGATATTATTCGGGGGAGTCTATCTGCTGTGGCGGATGGAGGAGATGACATGGAAAAAGCTGTTGCTGATGGCATATGTGACGATCGGATTCGCCTCGTTGGCGACTCAGGGAAGCAGCAGCGGCATTGTAACCTTCGCAGTGGTCATGTTCGTATTATTCGGGATGTCCGTGAGAGACAGCGGGAGGATGGAAGTGTTCTGGCAGGAGATGACACTGTTTTCCGCAGCGTGTCTGATTACCTGTGTTCTCCGCCGGTTGAATATATTTTCCCGGGAACTGATCCTGGAAGGAATTACAGATCTGCTGACGTTTTCGATTGCAGGCATATTTATGACGATTCTGTCGGGAATTATTTTGTATTGGATACACAGAACCCGGGTAAGACGAAGTTATCCGGAGAAAATGTTACATAGAATCTATTGTGGGATCGCTATTGCGGTACCGGTTATGATATTGCTTGTTTTGTTACTGACGCTGATCAATACCTTAGCCGGTGGTGCGTTGACTCCCAACATCACAGACCCGAATGTGACAAAATGGCTGACGTTTAATGTCAGTTGGGGGAGTGCCCGGGGCGGTACCTGGGCAGCAGGTGCCAGATGCTTCTGGGAGGCGGATTTTCTGCATAAAATATTCGGCGTGGGACCGGATTGCCTGTATGCATTTTTATCCAACGAGGGAAGTGTGGGACTGCAGACGATGGTGAATGACCGTTTTGGCGGGAACCGGCTTACGAATGCACACAATGAATGGCTGACGGTTCTGGTAGATATAGGAGTATTGGGGCTGATCAGTTATGCAGGGATGATGATCACGGCGATCAGAGATTTCCTTCGTGCCGGGGAGAGCAAGATGCTGGTGGGAGCCTGCGGGATCTGTGTGCTGGCATATACAGTGAATAATATGTTTAGTTTTCAGCAGGTGATGAATATTTCGACGGTGTTTGTGATTATGGGGATTGGGGAGAATTTGCGGTCTGCGCCCGAACGGTGTGTTTGAGCCAGCTAGAGGACGTAAGTTCAATACATTGAGATAGACAAGATTCGAACTTGCGGTCTCCGCTCCGCTTCGGTCGGTCCAGGCCGAACGGTGTGTCCGAACCAGTTAGAGGTCGTAAGTTTGAATAGTTGCAAGAACAAAAATACTCCCTCACACATGTGTGAGGGAGTATTTTTAGTCGTCGCGACAAGATTCGAACTTGCGACCTCTGCGTCCCGAACGCAGCGCTCTACCAAACTGAGCCACGCGACGATTTTGTTAACACGAATCGCGTCAACATTAAAATAATAAATAAAAACCCATTGATTGTCAAGCAAAAAACGAATATGATAGAAGAAAAAGTTGCAAAAACGATAAAACCACGAAATTAAGAGAGGAAATTCTATGTACAATACAACGGTAACATTGAAAAAAGGAGAGGGCAGAACACTGAAGGCTGGAGGAATGTGGGTATTCGATAATGAGATCGCATCCATCCTGGGGACGTTTGAGAATGGCGACATTGTAAACATTCATGATTTTGACGGCTATTTCATGGGATACGGTTATATCAATACCAATTCCAAGATCACGCTCCGTCTGCTGGCGCGCAGGAAGGATACGGTGATTGATGAGGCATTTTTTGAACAGAGGGTACGGGATGCTTGGAATTACCGCAAGGAGACCATCGATACCTCCAGCTGTCGTCTGATCTTCGGAGAGGCGGATTTCCTGCCGGGTATTGTCATTGATAAATTCTCGGATGTACTGGTAGTGGAATCTCTGGCATTGGGAATCGATAAGTGGAAGCTTGTGATCATTGATGCTTTGAAGAAAGTACTGGCGGAGGATGGCATTACCATCCGTGGTGTCTACGAGCGGAGCGATGCCAAGGTACGCTTACAGGAGGGCATGGAGCGTTACAAGGGCTTCATCGGCGAACCGTTTGACACGAAAGTAGAGATTGTGGAGAACGGTGTGCATTACATGGTGGATGTAGAGGACGGACAGAAGACCGGATTTTTCCTGGATCAGAAGAATAACCGTGCCGCCATTCATCGTTTCTGTAAGGATAAAAAGGTGCTGGACTGCTTCACACACACCGGCTCCTTTGCATTGAACGCGGGAATTGCCGGAGCGAAGAGTGTTCTGGGTGTGGATGCTTCTCAGCTGGCTGTGGATCAGGCAACGGAAAATGCGAAGCTGAACGGACTGGAAAATACGGTAAGCTTCCGATGTGCGGATGTCTTCGAGTTATTGCCGGAGCTGGAAGCGCAGGGCGAGAAATATGATGTGGTGATCCTGGATCCGCCTGCTTTTACCAAGTCCCGCAATTCCATCAAAAATGCTGTAAAAGGATATCGTGAGATCAATCTTAGGGGCTTAAAGCTGGTGAAAGACGGCGGATTCCTGGTAACTTGTTCCTGCTCCCATTTCATGGATCCGGAGCTTTTTGCCAAAACAATCCGGGAAGCTTCTCATGGTGCGCATAAGCGTCTCCGCCAGGTAGAATTCAAGACACAGGGCCCGGATCATCCGATCCTGTGGGCAGCGGATGAGAGTTATTACCTCAAGTTCTATATTTTCCAGGTGGTGGATGAGAAGTAAGGCTCAGAAGTGTTGAAAAGTCCAGTGTTTATGGGGATTCAATGGCTTAGGTCTAAAATGTGAAAATATCGTATCTTATCGCAAGTTGGCGTATTTTGATGTTAAATTGGCGTACGATTTGGCGTATGGCATGGCGTACACCAGATTTGGATTCGGAAAAGAACCTGTTGGATTCATTGATATTGGATAGCATATGAGGAGGAAAAAAGTTGCAAGAGGATAGAATACCAAAAGTTTTCATTTCATATTCATGGAGCAGTGATGCGCAGGTTTTGAGTTTAGCGCAAAGATTAATAGCACATGGTGTGGATGTGGTTTTAGATAAATGGGATCTCAAAGAAGGACAAGATAAGTACGCTTTTATGGAACGTTGTGTTAATGATCCCGAAATAACAAAGGTTCTCATTGTGTGTGACAAACAATATGCAGACAAAGCAAATAATCGAACGGGTGGCGTTGGTGATGAAACAGTTATTATTTCCAGTGAAATTTATGGAAATATAAAACAAGAAAAGTTTATTCCTATTATCACCGAAAGGGATGAAAATGGGGTTGCTTATGTGCCAACTTATATTAAAACACGAATCTATATTGATTTGTCGGATGACAGTAAGTATGAGGAAGAGTATGAAAAATTGTTGCGCAATATATATGAAAAACCGCTTTTTCGAAAACCGGCTCTTGGGAAAAAACCTGAGTGGCTTGACGAGGAAAAGACAGATTTTTTTCCCTTAAAGGATTTGATTAAGCAGATACGAGGAAGCGTAAATAGTAATAAAAGAAAGTTATGTATTGGAAGATTTAAGGATGCGTATATTGAAGTTTTGAAGAATTATTGGATTAAAGGTGTAACTGCTGAACAAGAATTTGAGAATTTCTTAAATTCTAAGTCGGTTCGAGATGTTTTCCTTGATTTTATAGAGGCAGTCGCAGAAAATGATTTAGAATATGCTGAGATAATGGCAGAAATTTTTGAGGAATTATATAATACATTAACTTGTGTTCGGACTTTTGAACCAGGGACAAGTTCAGGGTCGGATAATGATATTGATTTTTACAGAATACATTTGTGGGAACTTTTTATTTGTACAGTAGCATATATGAGGCATAATCAAGATTTTCACTCGATTAATACGTTGCTTACGTACACATATTTTCTTGAGACAAGTATTTTTGGCGGAGAGAAAAAGGCAAAAAATTATACGAAATTTCGATATCATAGTAGAATGATAGAAGATATATACAAGCCTAAAACAGAATATAAAAATAAGTATACTATGTTAGGGGATATCATTTGTAATCAAAGAGAGTATTTGCCAGTATATTCAAAGGAAGCTATTGCCGAGGCGGATATTTTCTTGTATCAGGTTTTTAATGCGTTTGAGCTTCCTAAGAATGAAAGATATTGGGATGATTATTGGTTTCCAACTTTTTATGTATATGCTTCAAATTCTAATTTGGAATGGGAAAAAATGAAGTCGAAGCGGTATTGTAAAAAGATGTTTACTCTTTTTGGTGTTGATGATATTGAGACACTAAAAAAGAAAATCGAAAAATGTGTACTAGATAGAGAAATGCGATATAACGGCAGTTTTGATTGCGCACCAGCTATTATAAATTATATTAATATAGACGAGATTGGTTCTTTTAATTAGCGAAATATTAATGTAAAATGTGTATAGGCTTAAATCAATGTGTGATGTCCTGATTATTGGACGAGATATCTGGAATGCTTAACATAAAAATTGAAGGACGGTTGATACATGTATACAACTATAGAACTGTTTGCAGGAGCAGGAGGATTAGCGCTTGGTGTCGAAAAAGCAGGATTTGATACGATAGGGTTAATTGAATTTGATAAAGATGCAGCAGACTCTCTTAAAAAAAATAGGCCAAATTGGAACGTTATAAATGATGATATTGCCAATATTTCGTGCCTTGATCTTGAAGAATACTTTAGTATAGAAAAAGGAAAATTGGATTTGTTGTCTGGGGGTGCTCCTTGCCAGGCATTTTCGTATGCAGGGAAGCGATTGGGACTTGAAGATGCTAGAGGAACTTTATTTTATCATTATGCAATTTTCTTAGAAAAGCTTCAACCCAAAATGTTTTTATTTGAAAATGTACGAGGCTTACTTACGCATGATCATGGCAGAACTTATGCTACAATGCTTGAAATCTTTGAACATGCAGGATATACGATTGATAGAAAGGTGCTCAATGCTTGGAATTATGGTGCACCACAGAAAAGAGAACGTCTTATAACTATAGGGATTAGAAATGACCTTGTGGGTAAGACAACATATGAATTTCCAAAGCCACATGACTACAAGCCAGTTTTGAGAGATGTGCTTTTAGATTGCCCGGAGGGACCTGGAGTGCAGTATGGTGAAAAGAAAAAGAAAATATTTGAATTAGTGCCAGCTGGAGGATATTGGAGAGATATTGATCCTGAGATAGCTAAAGAGTATATGAAGAGTTGTTGGAATATGGAAGGTGGAAGAACTGGTATATTACGAAGGATGAGTTTAGATGAGCCATGTTTAACTGTCCTCACATCTCCTTCACAAAAACAAACGGAGAGGTGCCATCCACTAGAAGCAAGGCCGTTTACAGTAAGAGAAAATGCAAGATGTCAAATGTTTCCAGATGAATGGGAATTTTGTGGCACGGTTGCTTCGCAATATAAGCAAGTAGGTAATGCAGTTCCGGTAGGACTTGCATTTGACGTTGCAAAAGAAATACATAAATCACTTGATAACTTGGATAAAGCAGAAGTCAATTTGGAGGAAGAGTAATGGAGTGGGGACTTGATTTTATATCGGAAAAGAATTTTACAAATCATGTTGCAGCAACAATTGAAAAGTATGGTGAAAAGCTGGAGTCTTTTGATATTAAGCGTTTTAATAAGAATATTATTGATCCAATCAAACTAATTTTTGATAAAACGGTCTATCGTTCATCATGGGAAGAAATGGTTGGAAACGAAATATTTAGGCAGAGAGATAAATCAAATAATAATGATATTGGATATTTTCATCAGAGGATTTTTCAGTATATAAAAAACTGTCATGTGCCGGATAATGGAAAAGAAGGTGGATGGGATGTGATTTTTCAATCTGAGGATGGTATACAGTTACCAGATGGAGATATGGTTCATACTGTCTATGTAGAAATGAAAAATAAGCACAATACGATGAATTCAGCGTCAGCAGGAAAGACTTATATCAAGATGCAGAGCCAATTACTTAGCGATGATGATTGTGCATGTTTTCTGGTTGAAGCTATTGCTCAGCAATCTCAGAATATTAAATGGGAAACAACAGTTGATGGTAAAAAGGTTTCTCATAAAAGGATACGGCGAGTGAGTTTGGATCAATTCTATGCACTGGTTACTGGTGAAGAAGATGCGTTTTATCAGATGTGTATGGTGTTACCTGGGATGATTCAGAAGGTTGTTGATAGTGGAGAAGATGTAAAAGTTCCACATGATACGGTGATTCAAGAATTAAGAACCTTAGCAAACAGAGCGGATGAAACAAATGAGAATCTGGCAATGTCCATTGCGGTTTATTTGTTAGGTTTTAATACATATAATGGGTTTTCACGTCTCGTAGGAGAAGCAGAGAGTACAGATGCGAATTTTTTGAAGCGTATCTATACCTATGCCAAAGCAATAAATAAGGATAATGATTAGAAATCTTTATTTAAGTGATTTGCAAAGGAGAAAGAAAATGGCAAGAAAAGTTAATATAACGTGCAGATATTATTTGGTTAAGAAATATACGGATACTGATAATGAAAAAGAAGCTCTTTTTGATTTGCGTAAATGGATTGCCGAAGTAAAAGATATGACATTATCAGAACGAGTAAAGGAATTAGGTGGAAGTGGAAAAGGAAGAATAGATTCAATAAAAAATAGAAGTGATTTTTATGCATTAAATTTTGTTCGAATGGAATCATATAGCTCAACATATACCGTTACGGAAGATGAAGCGGCAAAACATGTAGATATTTCTGTAAATGATGGTGAGTATATTGGAAAGAATACCGTGGCAATCTATGATGCTAATAAATCGGTATTGATGCTTATGAGTAATCAAGGCGGATTCTCACCAAATACTGTTACATATTACATAAATTCTTTTTATGATAAGCCGGTATGCGTTCTAGAACCGATTAAATTGAAAAAAGATTTTGTAAAGGCTAGTAATAAATATGGAAAAATCTCTATAAAAATATCAAGTGTTAATGATTTTATCCCTACAAAAAATGCTGCTTATGAAGATGCACTTACGCAAGCACGAAATATGTCTGCTTCTACAATGTCATTTGAATTTAGTGTAGGTAGAAAGAAAAATGAATATCTTGACGCAGATACGGTAAGAACTATTATATCTGACGCATTTACTAATATGGGTGCTGTTTCAATAGCTCGAGTTAAAATGGAGGATGAACAGGGGACTGCCTTATATAATTTGTTTGAAAATGTCAAGAACTGTGTTCTTGTATTAGAAACAGATACTCATGGGGAAATTGCTTATGAAAATATAGCGGACGCAATGATTGGTAGTTACAACTAAGATATAGGAGGTTGCTATGAGCAAAGGTAAAGTAAGAAAGCAATTGCTTGAAAAGTACTCATACTTTGTTCCAACGATAATACTTATTCTATATATTCTTTATGTTGTTTTGGGGGTAAACGGAAAGGTTGCACTTAATTGGATAGCAGATAGCAAGAACTTTGTAAATATGTGTGAGTTAATTACTCAATTTTCTTCAATTGTTTTGGGAGTTTATGGTATTTTTATTCCGGTAGTGATTGGAAAACAGGATAGATTTACAAATTACTTTTGGCAGAATATCAATAGAGATAAATTTGCGAAGGATGTTCATAAAATCATTTTGAGCGGTATTTTTGTGATTATCTTAAGTATTGTATTAACCGTATCAGACATTATGAATAAGAAGATAGTAATGATACTGGTGGGAATGATGGTTTGGGTGTTGTTTTTTTACGCATGTTGCACATATAGATTTTTGGGTATTTTTATACAGTTGATAGTTGGAAGTGATACAAGAAAAAGTGATGACGATTTGCTAATAGAAGATCCAATCTCTGATAAGGATAAAAATAATCTTAACAAAGACTTGGATCAATTTTAGTTGAGAGTGATGATGTACACATTACACATCATAAATGACTAATAAATAGAATGAAAAAACTAATATTTGACTAATGTTTTGACACTTGTTTCACCGATTGGAATATGTTATTGTTATCATATCCCAATTAGCAATTTTAATTGCGTAGCCAGACACGACAGTGTCTGTTCTAAGGGGATTGGGGATATACCCCAACAAGCAAAATGCGTTCGTGTGATCACGAAGGCACTGCTTACCCAATTTGCGACAATTAGGTGAAGGCACCTGTATGTGGAAGTTATATAAGCTTCTGGATGCAGGTGTCTTTTTGTGTGGAGGTGAAGCATTGAATTTATTTCAAACGGTTAAGGAACATGTAAATACGCGAGATTTTGTGGAGCATATTGGTCTTCCGGTAAATCGGTCGGGCATACCGTATATGTATATTTTGAAGATGGAAAGATTGTATGTTATGATGCTAAAACGTTATTGAAAAAGAAAGTTTTTGAACCATTGAAAGATATTAATTTTTTTATGAATGCATGCACCATTTTGAATGGGACATTGGCATGGGATGTTACTGGAACCAGAGATTGCAGTAAGTGTCTGGATATAGATCCGGAGATGTTGTATGGGTTGGAAAATGTAAGTGAAAAGATTGCATAAGGAGTTGCCGTCATTCAATGGCGGCAATTTTTGTATACTCAGGTTCTTTTATTGGATGCCGGAAGTGCGGAAGTGTTCTGCACGATACTGCATTGGTGTTTTCCCAGTCTTTTCCCGGAAAACAGATGTGAAATAACTTTGACTGGGAAACGCCAGGGTAGTAGAAATTACAGAGATCGCATAATCGGAATGGCAAAGCATATTCTGAGCGGTCTCTATTTTTTTGTTCTGTATATAGGAACTGACAGAAATTCCCATCTCTTTTGCGAACAGGTGACTTAAATAACCGGGAGATATGCCGGCATGAGCGGCGAGCGTCGGGACAGTGATACGATTATGTAAATGATCATAGATATATTCCAGACACTGGGCAACCGGACGGGAGCAGGCATGATTTCTATGCAATTTTTCCATGCGAGTAGTGTAATCCAGACACATCTGCGGGTGCAGGGCGGAAATTTCTTTTTTTGATTTCATTAGATCCGCCTTATGAATGTAGTAGTCGCTGAGATCATAAGCCTCTGTGACTTCCATACCTCCTTCGATGCAGTATCTTGCCAGCATAGCAGCAGTGATGGTAAAGTGGTATTTCAGATTTTGCAGAGGAGAATCCGAGAGGACACCCAGGCCTTTCTTTTCCTGAAAAGATTCATGGCATAATTCTTTTATTTTTTCAGTATTTCCCTGCCTGACATAGTTATAGAATTCCGCTTCCGGATCATAAGGGGCGCGATAAGTCTCTAATTCTCTGCGGACATATTGTTGATAGAGAAGTTCCTGAGGAATGTTCATATGGACACCTTTCTGAAATTATTACAGTGTTTTCCAAACCGCTATGCGATTCTTTCTCTTGTGGAGTGAAGATAGTGGCACCCTGATGCTATAAATAATATAGCATAAAAACGATAAAAATAGTATAGAAACGATATATAAATGATGTTTGAAATTATATGCTAGAGAAAAGAAGAACTGAAGGATTATAAATTTTCCGTTGCGAAGGATCAGGAGGGCAAGAGCATGAAATTAGAGAGAGGTATTAATTTAGGTGGTTATTTATCTCAGTGTGTGCATAGCACAGAACATTACGATGCATTTATTCAGGAGGAAGACATTCGTAAGATTGCTTCCATGGGATTTGACCATGTACGTCTGGCAATTGATTATGAAGTACTGGAAGATGAATATGGCAGAACCAGAGAAGAGGGCTTTGCCTACGTGACCAGAGTGGTGGAATGGTGTAAACGGCAGGGATTGAATATTGTACTGGATCTGCATAAAGCGTATGGCTATGATTTTAATAATGCCGGGGATCAGAAAAAGAATATTCTGTTTACAAATAAAATGGTGCAGAAGCGTTTCGTAAATCTGTGGATCAAGATTGCAGAGCATTATGCGAACGAGACTCATGTTGCGTTTGAACTGCTGAATGAAGTGGTAGAGCAGGAAAATGCGGAAGCGTGGAATCTGCTCATTGCGGAAACGGTGGACGCTATTCGCCGAATAGCCAGAGACACCATTATTATATACGGCGGAATTCAATGGAACAGTGTGAAGACATTGAAACTGTTAGAGAAGCCCAAGGATGAAAATATATTGTTCACGTTCCATTTCTATGAGCCGTTGCTGTTTACCCATCAGAAAGCACACTGGGTACCGACCATCAGCCAGACCGAAGATATCTATTATCCGGAAGCAATGGACTATTATCGTACAAAGTCGCTGCCCATTGGTTATCAGGGAGAAGTGGTATGTAAGGCACAGTCACAGACTATGGGAACAGAATTTATCACAGAAATGGTAATGGAAGCGGTTACTGCTGCGAAAAATGCCGGAGTGACTTTGTACTGTGGAGAATTCGGTGTTATTGATCAGGCTCCTGTAGAAGATACCCTGCGCTGGTTCACGGATGTGGATACCGTATTCCGACAGTTCGGTATCGGCTGTGCTGTCTGGACTTATAAGGAGATGGATTTCGGACTTATTGGGGAACATTATGCACCGATTCGCGAACAATTGTTGAAGCTTTGGAACCGGAAGTAGATGGAAAGTTAGTGATGCATTTACTCTTTCGATTTGTTTTTAAGTTTTAGAACGATTTTTACTCATATTGCTATACAACGGCAAGCATGGTAAACTGAAACAATTCGGAATTGTAAAGGAGTGAAATAGAAATGAAGATTCGCAAGGCAGAGAAAAAGGACATCCCAAGAATTCTTGCACTGTTGGGGCAGGTATTACAGATACATGCAGAGATCCGTCCGGATATTTTTATACCGGGTACTACGAAATACACCCCCTGCGAGCTGACAGAGCTATTACAACAGGAGGATCACCCTATCTATGTAGCCGTAGACGAGGACGATCTGTGCATGGGCTATGCATTCTGCCAACTCAGGGAGCAGCCCTTTTCCACTAATATGGTGCCCTTTAAATCATTGTTTATCGATGACCTTTGCGTTGACAAGCAGACACGGGGTCAGCATATCGGGGAAAGCCTGTTTGAATATGTGAAGCAGCAGGCAAAAGAACTGGGCTGCTATGAAGTAACCCTGAACGTCTGGGCAGGCAACACTTCAGCAGAGCACTTTTATGAAAAGATGGGAATGAAGACAAAAGAACGGCAGATGGAATATATCCTGTGAGCCGGACGGAGGTGGCAGGCATGGTTACAATATAGGCATTGCTGCCCGCATTTCCTTCACTTTTCCGGCATCTACTGCTTCATATGCATTCTTTCGGTTTCTATCATAAGAGAAGTCCACGTCCTGCAGGGAGGCAGTCACATCCGGCTGCCAGCTTCTGCAGGATGTATGAACCTGCTCTATCCTCGTATATTCCATCAGAGCTTTTACATTTTGTGAATTCACGCCGCTTCCCGCTAAAAATGTGATTTCTTTACCATATTGGCTTTGCAGCTTTTGCAATTGTGTTCTGCCCGACCATACATCAGGTGCACCACCGCTGGTGAGGATCCGGTCCGCGCCAAGCAAGATCAATGCTTCCACCGCACGTTCCTGCTGTGCAACACAATCAAACGCCCGGTGAAATACAGCTTCTTTTCCGGCGCTATGGATGAGGTCGATCATTTCCTGCGTCCGGTTCCTATGGATGGCATGGTCCGTTGTCAAAAAGCCGAAAGCAATACCGTCAGCTCCGTGCTCTAAAAGTATGCGGGCATCTAAGAGCATGGTCTCGTATTCATCCTGGGAATAGCAGAAGCCGCCTCCTCTTGGACGGAGCATTGTTATAATAGGGATGTTGCACTGCTCTTTTGCACAGATCAGATTGGCCGTAGAAGGTGTGAGACCACCCAGATACAGTGCACTGTTAAGCTCTACCCGGTCTGCACCATTTTGCCAGGCGGTTTTCACATCTTCGAAGCTGCCGCAGCAGATTTCCAATAATCGTTTCAAAATAATCCCCCTCTATATTATATCTTCGTGGTCCACCGGGAGAGATCCCATACCTGGGTAGCCAGTCCGTCATAGAACTCCGGTTCGTGGCAGACCATGAGAATGCTGCCCTTGTATTCCTGCAGGGCGCGTTTCAGTTCGTCCTTGGCATCGACATCCAGGTGGTTTGTCGGCTCATCCAGCAGCAATACATTTGTGGCGCGGTTCATCAGCTTGCAGAGACGTACCTTTGCCTGTTCGCCACCGCTCAATACCTTCACGCGGCTTTCAATATGCTTGGTGGTGAGTCCGCATCTTGCCAGGGCGGAGCGGACCTCATATTGGGTGAAGGCGGGGAACTCCTGCCAGATCTCTTCGATGCAGCTGTTATCTCCGGAGCCGGACATTTCCTGCTCGAAGTATCCGATCTCCAGATAATCGCCCTGCTCTACTTCACCGGACAGCGGAGGGATCAGACCCAGAATGCTTTTTAACAAAGTGGTCTTACCGATACCGTTGGCACCGATCAGCGCCACCTTCTCGCCGCGTTCCATAGACAGATTCAGAGGCTTGGACAGCGGCTCATCGTAACCGATGACGAGATCTCTGGTCTCGAAAATGATGCGTCCGGTAGTACGTCCTTCTTTAAAAGAGAATTCCGGCTTCGGCTTCTCCGCAGCCAGCTCGATGACATCCATTTTGTCCAGCTTCTTCTGCCGGGACATCGCCATATTACGGGTGGAGACCCGGGCTTTATTTCTCGCCACGAAGTCCTTCAGATCGGCGATCTCCTTCTGCTGGCGGTTATAAGCAGCCTCCAGCTGGGACTTTTTCATGGCATAGACTTCCTGGAATTTGTCGTAATCGCCCACGTAACGGGTCAGCTCCTGGTTGTCCATATGATAGATGAGGTTGATGACACTGTTCAGGAAGGGAATGTCATGGCTGATCAGAATGAAAGCATTCTCGTATTCGTTCAGATAGCGCTTCAGCCATTCGATATGCTCCGCATCCAGATAGTTGGTAGGCTCGTCCAAGAGCAGGATATCCGGCTTCTCCAACAGGAGTTTTCCCAGCAGGACCTTGGTACGCTGGCCGCCGGACAGTTCGGTGACATCACGATCGAGACCGATCTCCATCAACCCTAAGGCTCTTGCCACTTCTTCCACCTTGGCATCGATCATATAAAAATCATGCATGGTTAAGAGGTCCTGGATCGTCCCCAGATCTTCCATATACTGTTCCAGCTCTTCGGGAGTGGCATCTCCCATTTTGTCGCAGATCTCATTCATCTGTGATTCCATATCATATAAAAAGTCAAAGGCGGAGGCCAGCACCTGGCGGATGGTCATGCCGGGAGTCAGCACGGTATGCTGGTCCAGATAGCCGACACGGACATTTTTCGCCCATTCCACTTTTCCCTCATCCGGCATGAGCTTGCCGGTGATAATATTCATAAAAGTAGATTTGCCTTCGCCATTGGCACCGATGAGGCCGATATGTTCTCCCTTTAACAGTCGAAACGATACATCGTTAAAAATAGCACGGTCACCGAAGCCGTGGGTCAGGTGTTCTACATTTAATATACTCATAATTCCTCACATTCTGCTGCGTATGCAGCGGACTCATTTCCGTATTCTCCTGCAAGTATAGCCTACGGCCCGCAGGTTTGTAAAGAAAGAAAAATAGAAAGCAAAATTGATTTTTTTGAAACTTTTCAACATCAGCTGTCGTCTGATAGTATAGGAAGCCCCGTCTGGGGGATATTACAACAATAAATATGGGCATATCCCATAGAAATGAGGAGAGAATTATGAAGAAAAAATTAGCATGTATGTTACTTATGGGTACTTTGGCACTGTCCATGGCGGCCTGCGGAAACGGGCAGGACAAGAATACCGGTGCTGCTACAGAGACCGGTGTGGAAAGTACAGAAGGCACCGCAGAATCCACCGGGACGAGTGTAGAGAGCACTGAGGCGGGAAATGCCGGCACACAGCAGGAAAATGGAGATGTGGCATCGGCATTACAGAGCGCCAAAAAAGCAGTGACAGACGCGCTGGGTGATGATTACTGGCCCGATTCCGAGATCCCGGAGGAAATGCTGAATGAGACCTATGGTGTCAGTGCAGATCTGTATGATGCTTATCTGGGTGAGTGTCCCATGATCAGTGTCAATGTAGATACTTTATTGATTATTCACGCAAAAGATGGTAAGGTAGAGGATGTAGAAAATGCATTGAACGCCTATCGTGACAGTCTGGTGAATGACACGATGCAGTATCCCATGAATCTTGGTAAGATACAGGCATCCCGAGTGGAACGGATAGGTGATTATGTATGCTTTGTACAGTTGGGCGCGGACACTTCCTCTGTGGAAGAGCAGGGGGATGAGGCCGTGATCACTTACTGTCAGGAGCAGAATGAACTTGCCCTGGAGGCTATCAGACAGACTCTGGAGTAAATGCGGAGTAGAGTGAATGGTATTCAGCAGTGTGTTGTTTCTTTTTCGGTTTTTACCGATTTTTATGATCTGCTATTTCCTGGTTCCCCGGAACATGAAGAATCTGGTTCTGTTTCTGGGGAGCCTGGTCTTTTATGCCTGGGGAGAGCCGGTCTATATTTTTCTGATGCTTTTTTCCACGATTTCGGATTTCATATGGGGAAGGCTGATAGAGGAATATAGGGGGGAGGATCGCTCCAGGATCTTTTTGTTATGTTCTGTTGTTATCAATCTGTTTATCCTGGGATTTTTTAAATATGCCGATTTTCTGTTGCAGACGGTGAATACAGTGTTCGGAACATCGATCCCATTGCTGGGGCTTCCGTTACCCATCGGTATCTCTTTTTACACCTTCCAGACCATGTCTTACGTGATCGATGTATACAGAGGAGATACCAAAGCGCAGCGCAATATTTTACAGTTCGGTGTCTACGTGACCATGTTCCCGCAGTTGATCGCGGGACCGATCCTAAAGTATCATCAGATCGAAAAATATCTTCAGGAAAGGCGTTCCGATCTGGATGCCATCAGCTACGGAGCGAAACGCTTTGTGACGGGACTTGCGAAAAAAGTTCTTCTGGCCAACAATCTCGGACTTTTGTGGACACAGATATCTTCCCTGAAAAATGATCAGATGAGTGTGCTGATGGCGTGGATAGGAATTGTGGCATACGCTTTTCAGATCTATTTTGATTTTTCCGGATATTCGGATATGGCGATCGGACTGGGAGCCATTTTGGGATTTCATTTTCCGGAGAATTTTAATTATCCTTATATTGCCACCTCTGTTACGGATTTTTGGCACAGATGGCATATTTCCCTCAGCACCTGGTTCAAGGAATATGTATATATTCCCCTGGGCGGTAACCGCAAGGGACCCGCCAGACAGATCCTCAATATACTGATCGTATGGACATTGACCGGAATCTGGCATGGTGCGGGATGGAATTTCCTGTTCTGGGGACTTTGGTTTGCCCTGTTTTTAATTCTGGAAAAACTGTTTTTGGGAGAGCTCCTGAAAAATGCTCCGGTGGTGTTTGGCAGAGTCTATACGCTGACAGTGGTATTGATCAGCTGGGTATTTTTCGCACTGGAGAAGCCGGGAGAGATTCTGGCATATCTGCAGGCGATGTTTGGATTAAATGGTGTTGGACTTATGAACACACAGGCAATGTTTTTGGGAAATGAGTATCTGGTGCTTCTGATCATTGCACTGGTGGCATGTCTGCCCGTCGGCAGTCTGCTGATACACAGACTCAAAAGCAGCAAGACAGGGCCAGCCATGGCATTATACCGCGTAGGTGAAAAAGTCATTCCGGCGGCATTGCTGATTTTGTCTGTAGCATATATAGTGGATGCATCTTATAACCCGTTTTTGTATTTCCGATTCTGACAGGGAAGGAGGAACCGTGTGTGGATGATAAGAGAAATGCTCTGCTGACTGTCGGACTGATATGTGCGGTTCTTTTCGTTCTGGGAATCGCCGATCTGTGTAACAGTGACAGAATTTATTCTGAGACAGAGAACAGGGTGCTGGCTTCCAGACCGACATTTTCCTGGGAGAGCCTGCTGTCGGGAGAGTATGGCGACGATTACGAAGAATATATGTCTGACCAGTTTGTAGGACGGGATAAATGGGTGGGAATAAAGACCCGCGCGGATATTCTGTTTCAGAAAAAGGAGATCAATGGAGTCTATCTGGGGGCAGACCGTTATCTGATCGGGGTAAATGATCCGGAAAAATACACGGAACAGATGGAAGATTCCCGGATTGCGTCCCTGAAAAAACTGGTAAACCGGTGGGATGCAAAAGTCATGCTGGTACCTACCGCGGATAATATTCTGACAGATAAGCTGCCCGCTTTTGCACCGCATTATGATGAGATGAGACTGCTTGCGAAGGTGAAGGAGTCTGTCGGTGAGGAGCACTATATCGATGTGTATTCCGCATTGCAGGAACATGCGGGGGAACCGATCTATTACCGCACGGATCATCACTGGACCAGCCTTGGAGCCTATTACGGATTCCTGGCATGGGCAGACAGCATGGGGAAATTCCCCTATCCGTATAATACGGCAGGCATGAAGACAGTGTCGGAGGATTTTCAGGGGACACTGCAGTCCCGGATCAATGTGGCCTGGACGAAGGACAGGATACAGTATTTTCCCGAGACGGAGAAAAAGCCGGTATCGGTCACCTATGATTTCGCAGACACGGCGGACTCTCTGTATGCGCCGGAATATCTGGAAACCAAGAACCAGTACGGATTTTTCCTGAATGATAATCATGCCTTTATAGAGATTCATACCGGCTATAACCCTGGCAAGACGCTTTTTGTGATCAAGGATTCCTATGCGAACAGCATGATCCCGCTGCTGACGGCGCACTATGAGACGATCTATGTGGTGGATCTTCGGTATTTTAACGGGAAACTGTTCCAGCTCATGGAGCAGTACGAGCCCGAGCAGGGCATGGATGTGCTGGTACTGTATGACTGCATTCATTTTTTAGAGGATTTTAAATTCTATTAAGGATTCACATTATTAACATAAGTAATATAAGGAGGTTTACCATGGCTTATTTGGGAATTCCCCAGAATACCATTGCGGTACTTCAGAAATACCATTTTAATTTTCAGAAAAAATTCGGACAGAATTTCCTGATAGATACGACGGTCTTAGATCGGATCATATCTTCCGCGGAGATCACGAAGGAGGATTGTGTGCTGGAGATCGGTCCGGGCATTGGCACGATGACACAGTATCTGGCAGAGCGTGCCGGAAGTGTAGTGGCGGTGGAGATCGACAAGGCGTTACTTCCGATCCTGGAGGAGACTCTGCAGGATTACGATAATGTAACAGTGATCAATGATGATATTTTGAAAGTGGACATTAACAGACTGGTGGAGGAGAAAAACGGTGGACGCCTCATTAAAGTGGTGGCAAATCTGCCCTATTACATCACGACACCGATCATTATGGGACTGTTCGAGAGCCGTGTACCGCTGAAAAGCATTACGATCATGGTACAGAAGGAAGTGGCGGATCGTATGCAGGTAGGACCCGGCACGAAGGATTACGGTGCATTATCCCTGGCGGTGCAGTATTATGCGAAGCCGGAGATCGTGGCTAACGTTCCTCCAAACTGTTTTATTCCGAGACCCAATGTCGGCAGTGCGGTGATCCGTCTGACCCGTTATGAAGAGCCGCCTGTGAAGGTAAAGGATGAGAAGAAGATGTTTTCCCTGATCCGGGCTTCCTTTAACCAACGCCGGAAGACTCTGGTGAACGGTCTCGGCAATGCGGGACTTCCCGGAATTACAAAAGAATCAGCGTCAGCAGCTCTCGAACAGATGGGATTGTCACCTACCGTTCGCGGAGAGGCACTGACGCTGAAACAATTTGCACAGCTGAGTGATCTTATTTAGATTGTTAAGATTCTAATTCGTCTTTTTATCTGCCGCGGCGTTGATCAGTTCCATAATGGTCTTAACGGCATCCATCTGATGGCTTTTGCTCATGGCGTCTACATAATTCTGGCGGTTAAAGTACAGTTCATGTACTTTATCTACCAGAAGATTCGTCGTAATATCATCCTCATTCAGGACAATGGAATACCCTTGGGCTTCAAAGGAAGCGGCGTTCAACAACTGGTCTCCGCGGCTGCTTGCAGCAGGCAGGGGGATCAGGATGTTGGGCTTTTTCAGTGCCAGAAGCTCGCAGATGGCGTTGGCTCCGGCGCGGGAGATCACCACATCCGCCATGGCAAAGATGTCTTTTAATTCCGCTTTGATATATTCAAACTGTTTATACCCGGGGGTATTTAATAACAGATTGTCGATCTTGTCTTTGCCACAGAGGTGTACGACCTGGAAATCCTCTAACAGCTTCGGCAGGGCATCACGGACTGCCTTATTGACATTGGCAGCACCGAGACTTCCGCCGATGACCATGATCACAGGCTTATTCGCAGTAAATCCGCACATGTTAAGTCCCGCAAGCTTACTGCCCTCGGCCAGCTCCGCACGGATGGGAGAACCGGTGAGCACCGCTTTATCTGCGGGGATGTTCTTCATGGTCTCCGGGAAATTGCAGCATACCTTTTCCGCAACGGGAATGCACAGCTTGTTCGCCAGCCCCGGAGTCATATCCGATTCGTGAATGATACAGGGAATATGTAAGGAAGCTGCGGCGCGGACCACGGGGACGCTTACGAAGCCTCCCTTGGAAAATACTACATCCGGCTGATAATTTTTCAGATAATTGCGTGCCTCCACGAATCCCTTCATGACACGGAAAGGATCCGAGAAGTTTTTGGGATCCAGATATCTGCGGAATTTGCCGGTGGAGATTCCCGTGTAAGGAATATTGAAGTCGGCGATCAGCTTCTTCTCGATGCCTTCGTAGGAACCGACGTAGGCAATCTCATAGCCGGCTGCCTGCAGCGCCGGTAACAATGCAATATTCGGTGTAACGTGTCCGGCAGTTCCGCCGCCGGTCAGTACTATTTTTTTCATAAAATCTCAATGCCTTTCGGTAACCTGTTTATTATTTTGCAATCATTTCTTCCAGAGCGTGAGCCAGCTGGTCAGGACAGGAGGTAGGTTTGAAACCGCAGCGGATTCCTTTCAGACGGCTGATGGCCTCTTCCGGCTTCATGCCCTTTACCAGAGCACTGATGCCCTGGAGGTTGCCGTTGCAGCCGCCGGTGAATTTAACGGAATCGATGACGCCGTCCTTTAATTCTACGTCGATCATAGTGGAGCAAGTACCCTTTGTCTTGTATATCATAAGTAAATCAACCTCTTTTCTAACAGAATTACTAAAGACTGATTATAGCAGATTTTTATGGTTTATACAATAATGTCAGAATGCTTTTCTTGTTATAAAAAATGTAGAAAGCTCATAATTTTTGTCTGACGCAGTAGAAGAATGACGATGAAAAACCGTACAAAACAGGACATATATACGTTATACTTGAGGAAACGACGGAAAGGAGTTTTGAGGATGTTTACGATATTTAAAGAAGAAAAAGTGATCACGGCGGGGATCCTGGTATTTTTATGTCTCAGCGTTCTGGTGCGTCTGATGCTGGCGTGGATGTATCATACAATGATCCGGGAGACAGACAATATGGCAACTACGGGGAACCGGCTTTTGAAACAGTGCAAGGTCAAATTCGCGAATTGTTACCAGTTAAACGGAGGCGTGTCCAATATTCCGGTGTTTGTGGACAAGTTCTTAAACCGCTTGTCTTTCGGACATTTATCCTTTGATGCATGGTATCATCTGTCCGGGCAGTGCATGCTGTTCTCGGTGATATTTGCAGGAGTGGGGATCTGTAAGGGGATTTTGGACGGAAGGATGTTAGGTGAGATATTGCCTTTTTATATTGCGAGCTTCCTGGGGCTGTATCTGTATTTTTCCCTGTCGGCACTGGTGGATATCAAGGGGAAGCGGCGGGTACTGAAGACGAATCTGATCGATTATCTGGAAAATCACCTGTCCGGCAGGATCCCGGTGACGGAGCAGGACTACGTGAGACTGTACGGAGCACCGAAGCTCCCCGGCAGGCGGACTGTAGAGCTGATGCCGATCCGAGGCAGGGCAGCGCAGCCGCAGGAGATGGTTCGGGAGGCAGGAAGAGAGGTGTTTTCCGCGGAACATGCGATACCCGGGAAAACGGAAGACAGAGGCATGTCTCAGCAGGATGAATCTTCAAGCGTCACGGAGGAAGAATTACAGGCACTTTTGCAGGAACTGCTTACTGTATAATAAATGGAAACGATTTCGATATACATCTTGAAAATGGAATGTAACTTTGTTAAAATAAAAACTATCTGAGGCATATTTGCAATAAAGAAAGCTTCACAAAAAGTTATGCAAATATGGATCAGAAAAGTTTTGTTAAGTATGTGATATATCTGAAAGATATAAGGAGGAGCATTATGAGCAGACAAGTTACATTTGATTATTCCAAGGCCGGCTCTTTTATTTCTGAAGAAGAGATCGGTTACATGAAGAAGCTTACCCTGGATGCGAAGGAGACCCTGGTATCCAAGACCGGTGCAGGCAATGATTTCCTGGGATGGATCGATCTTCCCGTAGATTACGATAAGGAAGAGTTCGCCCGCATCAAGGCAGCAGCGAAGAAGATCCAGAGCGATTCCGACGTTCTGTTGGTTATCGGTATCGGTGGTTCTTATCTGGGAGCCAGAGCGGCGATCGAGTTCTTAAGCCACAGCTTCTACAATGTGCTGGATAAGAGTGTACGTAAGACTCCGGAGATCTACTTCTGTGGTAACTCCATCAGCTCCACCTATCTGAAGCACCTGATGGATGTAGTAGGCGACAGAGATTTCTCCATCAACATGATCTCCAAGTCCGGTACCACCACAGAGCCCGCTATTGCTTTCCGTGTATTCAAGGAGAAGCTGGAAGCTAAATACGGTAAGAAGGGTGCGGCAGAGAGAATCTATGCTACCACCGATAAGGCTAAGGGAAGTTTAAAGCATCTGTCCGATGAGGAAGGTTACGAGACCTTCGTAGTACCCGATGATGTAGGAGGACGTTTCTCCGTACTGACCGCAGTAGGTCTGTTACCTATCGCTGTCAGCGGTGCTGATATCGACAAGCTGATGGAAGGTGCAGCCAGCGGAAGAAAGCGTGCACTGGAGAATGATTTCGAAGAGAACGATGCGCTGCAGTATGCGGCTCTGCGTAACATCTTACTGCGCAAGGGCAAGAGTGTTGAGATTCTGGCGAACTACGAGCCCGCTGTTCACTATGTAAGTGAGTGGTGGAAGCAGCTGTTCGGTGAGAGCGAGGGTAAGGACAACAAGGGTCTGTTCCCCGCAAGCGTGGATCTGACCACCGATCTGCATTCCATGGGTCAGTTCATTCAGGACGGTTCCCGTGTAATGTTCGAGACCGTGATCAACATCGACACTCCGAGAGAGGAGCTTACTATTGGCGAGGAGCCTGTAGATCTGGATGGTCTGAACTATCTGGCAGGCAAGACCGTTGATTTTGTCAATAAGAGTGCTATGAACGGAACCATTCTGGCACATACCGACGGTCAGGTTCCCAACTTCATGGTAACCGTTCCCGAGGTAAATGAGTTCTATCTTGGCGAGCTGTTCTACTTCTTCGAGTTCGCATGTGGTGTCAGCGGATACCTGCTGGGTGTAAATCCTTTCAACCAGCCCGGTGTAGAGAGCTACAAGAAGAACATGTTCGCTCTGCTTGGCAAGCCCGGTTACGAGGCACAGAGAGAAGAACTGCTGAAGAGATTGTAATTGTTACAAGCAATCATATATCTGCAAAGTATAAAAGACAGCGTAATGAATTGATTTCATTACGCTGTTGTTGTATTATAAGCTTATATTTTATGGAATAATGAGTGTAAGAGAATCAAGATGCCTGTATTATTGATGAACATGATACGAAGATGTTTATGTGACATAGAATGATGATTCAAATACTACAAAAGAACAGGAGAGAACGGTAAAAATGAAGATTGTATTGCTGGAGAGAAACAGTGCGGGTACGGATGTGCCGGTAGATTGTTTTTATGAACTGGGAGAAGTAACATCCTATCCCAATACGGTTACGGTAGAAGAAGTGGCAGAGCGTGTAGGAGATGCGGATGTTGTCGTCTGCAACAAGGCTCCGATGAGAGAAGAATCCCTGAAAAATTGTCCGAACGTGAAGTTGATCTGTGAACTGGCTACCGGATATGACAACTGCGACCTGGAATATTGCAAATCCAGAGGCATTAAGGTGGCAAACGTAGTGGATTATTCCACGGCTATGGTAGCACAGCACACCTTTACTCTGGCACTGGCTCTCGGCCAGAAGCTCCCCTATTATGATAATTATGTAAAATCCGGTGCCTACAGTGCACAGGATCGTTTTTCTAATTTTGATCTTCCTTTTTATGAATTGGAAGGCAAGACCTGGGGCATCGTAGGAATGGGAAATATCGGTAAGAGAGCCGCAGCAATCGCAACAGCTTTTGGTTGTAAAGTAATTTTCTATTCCATTACCGGTAAGAGCACCTGTACCGATTATCCGCAGGTGGATAAGGAGACTCTGTTAAAAGAGAGTGATTTCCTGTCCCTGCATTGTCCTCTGAGTAATCTGTCCCGCAACTTTATTGATAAAGAAGCACTTCGTAAGATGAAGAAGACAGCAATTCTTATCAATGTGGCGCGTGGCCCTGTGGTAAATAATGCAGATCTGTATGAAGCACTGGTAGCCGGTGAGATTCAGGCAGCAGGCCTGGATGTCCTGGAGAAGGAGCCGTTGGAACTGTCCAATCCTTTGAGTGAATTGAAGGACAGCAATAAGCTGATTATCACACCGCATCTGGCATGGGCCAGCGTGGAAGCCAGAACCCGCTGCGTACAGGGTGTCTATGAGAACATCAAGGCATTTATGCGCGGTGAGAACAGGAATGTGGTGAATCTGTAAAACAGATAGATACATTATGCTTAAAGAATAAAATGATAAAGTAATATACACAAATATTGCCGAATACTTGCATTAGAGGAGATATTTGTGTATATTTGTAATTACGGCTTTCAACAATGAAAAATGAGATTGATGTAGGACATTTCCGCTTAAGCGTGGATGCTACAAGAAATGAGGAAAACATGATAGAAAAGATAAAAGCACTGTGGATCAAATATGAAGAAATCATTGCGTACCTGATCGTAGGTGGATTGACAACGGTAGTATCCTGGGCAGCGAAATTCCTGGCGAACTTCCTGTTATTTGACAATACGATGTATCCCACACCGTTCCAGAACATCGTCCTGAGTATCATTAACTGGACCGCCGGTGTTATTTTTGCATATTTCACGAATCGTAAGTTCGTATTTAAGAGCAATGCGCCGATGCTTTCGGAGGCTCCGAAATTCGTCCTTTCCAGAGTATCTACCCTGATCCTGGATATGGTAGTAATGCAGGTGCTGACCGCAGTTGGTGTAAACCTGCTGGTAGCAACCGTGATCTCTGCGGTTCTGGTCATCATTGGCAATTATGTGTTCAGTAAGCTGTTCGTATTCAACAAGAAAAAAAACGGCGAAGCGGAAGAAGCAAAATAAGTATATTGCTTGCGAGAATATTATAAAAGCAGTCCGGAATTGGCAGAAGATAGAAAATCTGCCGGTCTCCGGACTGCTTTTTATGTGCATTTTATATTTGGAGTTATGCCAGATAAGCCTTTAATAATTCCAGTGTTGCGGCAACGGCATCCTTGTGGGAGCGTTCATAGCCGTGGGAGGCGTAGACACCGGGGCCGATGAGTCCGTGTCTGGCGTCGATGCCGGCGCTTAATGCGGCATCGGCATCGGAACCGTAGTAGGGATAGACATCTGCAGCGTAGTCGATATGATTGTCCTTCGCTGCCTGGATCAGGGCTTTGACTACATCATAATGATAAGGCCCGTGGCCGTCCTTGACACAGATGGATACCTGACGATCCGTGCATTCCAGACCTTCTCCGACACAGCCCATATCTACGGACAACAGTTCTTCCACATCCTCGGGAACAGAACCGCAGGCACCGTGACCTACTTCTTCAAAGACAGTGATATGCTGATAAACCTTACGGGACAGCTTTACGTCTTCGTCTTTTACATATTTTGCAAATCCCAATAAAATAGCTGTGCTGAGCTTGTCATCCAGGAAACGGCTCTTGATGTAGCCGGACTCGGTGATGTGGGTACGGGGATTCATGCAGACGAAGGAACCGTTTTCGATTCCTAATGCCTTAACTTCCTCTTTGGAAGATACCTTTTCATCCAGCAGGACTTCCACGGAGTCAAAAGTTCTCTCGGACTTCTGATAATCGTCGTTGACATGGATGGAAGCATCGGTCAGCTGTACGGTACCATCGTATACTTTACCGTCCAGCGTGTAGATACGGCAGTTTTCAGTCTCGATGTTGTTCGCGTTCAAGCCGCCGACCCTGGTCAGGCGGAGACGACCGTTGCTCTTGATCTCAGCGACCATGCCGCCCAGCGTATCTACATGGGCCATGGTCAGAATGGCGTTGCCTTTGCCGCCGATCTCTACGAGAACACCGCCCTTTTTGGTCTTGACCGGCTTGTAGCCGAGGCGTTTATATTCTTCACAGAGATAGTCGGTCACTTTCTCGGTAAATCCGGAAGGACTGTCGATGGCAAGAAGGGCTTCTGCCTGTTTTAAGATATATTCTATATATTTCTTTTCTTTTTTCATGGAAAGGATCCTGTCTTTCATTATAATCTTGATTTACAGACTACTGCGTTCTGTGGTGAATCTGTACTGGCGGCAGTGGTGATGCCGCAATGCTCTGCCAGTTGTCTTAGATCCGGGGCATCATAGCCTCTACCAGTTTGGCGGAGTGGAGCGCTGCGGCCTTTTCAAACGAAGGATAATCCATCTCGGCGCTGTCATCTGCTTTATCAGAGATGGCACGGATGATGACAAAAGGAATGTCGTTTAAGTAAGCACCGTGGGCAATGGAAGCCCCCTCCATCTCGGCACAATCTCCCTGAAATTCCTGAATCAGACGAGTCTTGACCTCTTTGCTGGAAATGAACTGGTCACCGCTGACCACGCGCCCGGTATGAACGTGAATGTCCGGATTGACTTCTTTACAGGTGGAGACAGCGACTTGGGCGAGATGCTCATCTGCGATAAATTCCCGGCAGCCTAACTGAGGAACCTCACCGGGCTTGTAACCGAAAATAGTGGCATCCACATCATGATGCAGCGCATCTCTGGAGATCAGGATATCTCCGATGTCCAGGGCAGCATTCAGGGAACCTGCCACGCCGGTATTGATGATGGCAGTCACTCCGAAGAGGTCTGCCAGAACCTGTACACAGAGAGCGGCATTGACTTTGCCGACACCGCTGCGGACGATGACAACGGAAGTACCGTTTAATGTGCCTTCGTGAAACTCCATATGGGCTTTGGTAGTGATCTTGGTGGTGGTCATGTGAGCTTTGAGGGTCTCTACCTCCAGCTCCATGGCACCGATGATTCCGATTTTTTTCATGAGTGTTTTCCTGTTCTTTCTTAAAAAATTATAATCACTCCGGATATACCAGGCGGCTGTCATCAATGTTGTACAGCACATGATCCAGATAGCGTTTTGCCAGGTAATTTGCCATGCCCAGATTCATATCCAGGTAGTTGCCGCAGTCCTTGGGAGATGCACCGGGTACCTCGCCCTTGTAATCGCGGATGAACTCGAACATTTCCACCATCAGGGGAACGATATCCTTAGAGGAAAGGTCACCGGCTAACAGCAGGTAGAAACCGGTACGACATCCCATGGGTCCAAAGTAGACGGTCTTGTCCTTATATTCCGGATGATTACGCAGGAAGGTCGCACCCAGATGCTCGATGGTGTGAACTTCTGCGGTATTCATCACCGGCTCCTCGTTGGGACTGGTCATGCGCAGATCGAAGGTGGTGATGACTTCTGCACCGATGTGGTCTTTACGGGATACATAGACACCGGGTTGTAGCTTGATATGGTCAATGGTGAAGCTGGCTATTTTTTCCATAATATTCTCCATTCCGCGCCATGCAGTACTTTTGCAATTGCGCTTTTTCTCTGCATAGTATACACTAATTTCATGGAAAAAGAAATAGTCGGAAAGAGGAAAGCATTTATGAAACATTCAGCGGAGTATTATATTGAACATCTGGAAATGGAACCCCATGTGGAGGGTGGCTATTTTAAGGAATGTCTGTTGGAAAAGGAAGACAGAGATCTGTGGAGCAGCATTTATTTCATGCTGGCAAAAGGAGAGGTGTCCCACTTTCACCGCCTGAAATCGGACGAGGTGTGGTATTATCATGATGGCAATGCACTGACAATCTATATGATTGATGAGGAAGGAAAACTGACCGCTGCAAAGCTGGGACTGGATCTGGAGAAGGGAGAAGTACCCCAGGTACTGGTACCGAAGGGGATGATCTTCGGCTCCGCCATGGAAGAGGAGGGCTTCAGCCTGGTGGGATGTATGGTGTCACCCTGTTTTAAATATGAAGAGTTTGAACTGTTTGATCGGAAAGAACTGCTGGAAAAATACCCGGAACACCGGGAAGTGATCCTGCGGCTGACCCGTGAGTAAGTACTTACATTCGCAAAGTAGTGCAATAAAGCGTTGCATTCTGTCGATTTGTGTGTTATACTGGCTTCGCATGTGAATAACCGCATGCAATTAGGATTTATGAGAGGGAGAAAAGAAAAATGAAGAAATTTGCAGGAATTATGGTAGCAACTGTACTGGCTTTCAGCCTGGTAGCATGTGGTCCTGTGGACAGCGCTGTTCAGAACCTGGCAGGAGCAGCATCCAACAAGGGCAGTGATGTGGTGACCGCAGATGACGACGGATATGCAGAGGGACGTATCGGAGATGTAATGAGAACTTATTTCTTCGACTACACAGTAAACAGCGCGTATACCTGCAAGGAATTTGAAGGATATACACCTGCAGAGGGAAATAAGCTTCTGGTGGCAGAATTAACGGTTAAGAACACAGATCGTTCTACGGTTACCATGTATGATACCGATTTCCAGATCCAGTGGGGCGATGATGACGATGACGATGCTTTTGATGCACCGATTACCTATTATAGTGATGCCGTAAGCGATGATCAGTTGCCGGAAGAGTACGATCTGAGTGTCAACGAAGAGAGAACCGGTCTGCTGGTATTTGAAGTACCTGAGGATTCCAAGGATTACTCTATTTCTTATCTGGAGCAGTTCTCCAATGATACCCAGGGAGACGTGTTCTTCGTATATTTCACAGCAAAGGATAAGTAAGATCAATCATATTATTTATGAGAGTAAGGACCGAAGTACTGTGGATCACAGTGCTCCGGTCTTTTTTGCTGTTTATTTTTAATTTATAATTATATAATTTTTCCTTAATTGACATACTTATATATAGGTGCTATAGTACAACTAGAACAAGGGAGAGGAAGAAAGATCAAGAGCTTGAAAGAAGATCGAGATCAGAAATCCGGGACCGGTTCGGAAGTCCGATGGTGGTTACCGGAGGATGGAAAAGGTAAGAGGTATCGAAAGACACCGACATATGTTTAATAGAAAAGGAGAGATGACTTATGTTATTACCTAGCATTTTTGGAGAGAACTTATTTGATGACTTTTTTGATGATGTACCTTTCTTTGACAACAGAGCAGAGAATCAGATAGAGAAGAAACTGTATGGCAGACATGCACACAACGTAATGAAGACCGATATTAAGGAGACCGATGATGGCTATGAGCTGATCGTTGATCTGCCCGGCTTCAAGAAAGATGAGATCAAGGTATCTCTGGAGGATGGTTATCTGACCATCGAGGCTGCCAAGGGTCTGGATGAGGATGAACAGGAGAAGAAATCCGGCAAGTACATCCGCAAGGAACGTTATGCAGGTTCCTGCCAGCGTAGCTTCTATGTTGGTGACAATCTGACCCAGGAGGATATTAAGGGTGAGTTCAAACATGGTATTCTGACCCTGAATGTTCCTAAGAAGGAAGCAAAACCTGCAGTGGAGACCAATAAATACATCGCCATTGAGGGATAATCTATGAATACAAAAAACCGTTGCCCGTAAGGGCAGCGGTTTTTTGCGTTAGAGAGAAGTTCAGGTTAATTGCCGTTTTCGTAAGACAGCCCGTTCTTTTTTTACGATATATTGTTCCAGCCCGGGAACCGGATTGCTGAGCCGACAGCCGTAGAGAAACAGCCCGTTCTCTAACTCCTGCACACGGGCGACCAGTCCATACAGATGGAAATTAAAGTTCTCCGCAGTCTCCTCCAGATGATCATTCAGGACAGCGTGCATGGTCTGGTTGACACCCAGTTCCAGGTCTTCCTTGCTGACTACGGCGAATCCGTTGTAGCTGATATCCTTGATAATAACATCGTGGGCAGAACGGTTCAGACCGCATTGAATCGCAGTTTCGATGCCAATGTAACAGCGGTAGCTCTGCCTGCGGTTGTAAGTTTTGCTTCCGGCGATGCTGAAGACATTGTAACAGAGAGTTCCGTCAGCGCGTTTCACTACGTTGGTGGTGACGTTTTTGAACAGCTGAGGCTTATCGTCTGGGAGAGTGACCAGCAGATCGACGAGCAGTCCTTTTCCCCGGAAAGAGATGATTTTATCATCAGTAAACACACCCTCAGCCAACAGTGTATGTCTGCGGGAATAGACTTCCAAAATGCGGGATTCAAATTGAAGCTCTTCGTTATTCAGATGAATGATAAAGCTAAGGGATAACCCTGCGGTCAAGTCATCAATCTGCATGGTTCGGTCAGTCTCCCATCGTTAATAAATCCAAATTAATCCACCATTTTCGCATTCGGATAGATGCGTTCCATTCGTGCGTCGGGATAATGGTCGTCCAGAAAACGCTGCAATCCGTTAAGCTCTGTGGTTTCCACAGAATAGGAGGCATCGTTACGTTCGGTGTATCTGGCAAGTGCCAGTGCGGAAACCAGCATGTTGGCAATCATAAATACAATTAAAACATTACAAATGATCGTACCCGTTTTTTTCGGAATCTTCTCGATCCAGCCGGACAGCTTCGGATAGATGAACTTCAGCCATACCACAGCGGCAATGCCCCAGAAGAAGCAGTACAACAGGTTGATACGACCGCCTAAGTTAAAGGCGAATCCGCTGTAATCCCAGAAAATCGTGCCAAAGACCATTTCCGTGAAGACACTGCAGATATATTCATAGGCACCACCAAGCAATGTTCCTGCCAGGAAAATGGAACCGTCACTTTTATTCCGGTAGCGATAGAGCAACAGGGTCAGAAAGGCACAACCCAGTCCCCATACGATACTGAAAGGTCCGTAGATCACGCTGCTGCGGCTCATCCAGACACCGGCTGTGATACGGCAGAAGATCGTCTCTGTGATATCACCTAAAAAGGCACCGATGAAAAAGAGGGAAAACAATTTATAAAAGCAGCAGCCCTCGGCAAAAATAGTGGATTTTTTGCGTTCAGCTCTTGCTTTTACCAGGGCATCCAGACTGATGGAAGGATAAGACTTCTGCAGACGCTTTTGCATATGCCTGGTCAGAGCATTTTCCAGGAAACGGGAAGTCTGTCCTAATCCTTCGGTGATCTGATCCAGCCGGGCGGTCTGCTTTTCTAATGCATAGTCCGCCCGGTGCTTCGCCTGTAGCTGTAAGCTTATCGTTGACAGGGCGGAACCGATGGTGTCTAACAGGAGCAGCCCTCCGAGGACTAACAGAAGTATTACGGAGAGAAGATGCGGAATGCGGTCAAACAGCCCGCACAGCAGCGGATCCGCGAACATCACGGTCACAACGCTTAATGCGCCCCACAGCAGGGAAAAGGGCAGGCAGATATAACCGCCCACATTATAGCGGAAGCGTGAATAATCCCATAGCTTTTTCTTATAGACTTTTTCAAAAAACATTCCTGTGGAATATTCCAAAAGAGAGGACAGTACAAAGCCGCCCAGGAACAGGAAGAACGGATATTCCGTCAGCTCCGGCAGGAAGATCTCGAACAGCATGGCACCGAAACCGTAGATCGGGCATAGGGGACCCGCTACGAATCCTCGGTTGACGAATTTCCGATGCTGCACCGCGGCAGAGCATACTTCAATACACCAGCCGATAAACGAATAAAAGAAAAACAGCCAGAACAGGGATAACCAGGATATTGTCATAAGGGCACCTCTTTCGTGGAAAAATGTCGAACATTGTCTTGTTCCATCATATCACAACGAAAGAGGTTGTACCATCATTATATCTTTTTCTTATTGTTCTGCGGCTTAGGGATAAATTCAATTTTTAAGGTCATATTCATGCTGTCGGCAATTCGCTTTAGCAGTTGAATGGTAGGGTTCCGCAGCCCATTTTCCAATTTACTGATATCACCCTGATCGATGCCGACGAGTTCAGCTAATTGTTTTTGCGTGAGATTCTGAGATTTTCGTGCTTTGATCATAGAACGGATAGCATCCATTTCCGGCTGAACAGCATTATATTCCTGCGCAAATTCCGGATTGTTCATTTGTTCATTGAGAAATGCAGATAAATCACTCATTTATTCATCATCCTTTCTATATAGTCGGCTTTTCTTAATTTTGCCAATTCGATTTCTTTTTTAGGTGTCTTGTTTGTCTTTTTTATGAATCCGTTGGTCATTATGATTTTATTGTCACAATAGAAAAAATATAAAATACGTGAAATATTATTGCCGGACTGACATCTTAATTCAAAAATACCGTCACGTAAGTATTTACTGTATGGTTCCCGTAAAAGATTTCCATATTCTTCGAGAATTTCCATGAGAGAAGAAAGTTTTGCTCTCATCTTAATATCTGTGTTTAATAAAAAATCTTTTACAGGGCAAATATTATTTGATGTTTTGTAAAAGACAATTTCAAATGAATTCATGTTACCTCCTTAGTATATGGAATACATTCCATATTGTCAAATGCAAAAAATTATTAGTAAAAAATAAATGGGAAAAATGACCGAATGGTCATAAGAATTTCTTTACAGAAACATTAGCATATAGTTTGCGTAAAGTCAATGAATTAGTGAATTAGTGCTCGCGGTCCTAATTTTTTTATTTAAATTCCACCGCCCGCGTACCTATTCTTTTGGACAAATGGTTCTCTATCACAGAACACAAAGTTAATTATAGACAAAAGTTACGAGACTAATTTATCAAAATGTGCTATTGATTTTTAAACGGCAAAAAATATATAATGATGTTACGAAATGAAGAACGCGATTACCAAATGGAGAACACAAGATGGTAAATGAGGCAGAAGTAAAAGTAAAGAGCCTGCAGAAAGCTCTTGAAATTTTAAACTGCTTTACGAAAAAAAGCAGTTGGGGTGTGACAGAGATCAGCGAACAGCTGGATCTGAACAAAAGTAATGTACATAACATTTTGACGACGTTCAAAGCAATGGGGTATCTGGATCAGGATGATGAAAGCGGCAGATATAAGCTGGGACTCAGCGTGTACTCCCTGTGTTATTCTCTGGGACAGAACTTAAGCATCGGTAGTGTGGCAGCTCCGTATTTACAGGAACTTGCAGATATGGCAGGTGAGAGAGTCTATCTTGCGATCCCGCATGAACAGGAAATTCTCTATGTGACTTCTGCTTATCCGAAGACATCCATTGACCTTATGCGACCGATCATGGGTGAACATGCGCAGATGCATTGCACCGGGCTGGGCAAGGCAATGCTGGCATACCTCCCGGAGGAGAAACAGAGGGCCTATGCAGCCAGAAAGCTGGAATCCTATACCGATTACACCATCACGGATGGTGATGCACTGATGAAGGAACTCAGAGAGACCCGACAGCGCGGTTATGCAATAGACAATATGGAACATGAATTTGGTGTGAAATGTGTAGCAGTTCCGGTACTCGGCAGAAACGGTCAGGTGGTAGCGGGAGTGAGTATTACTGGACCGTCCCTGAGGTTTTATGACGAACGGATCCAGTCACTGGCAAAGGAATTACAGAATAAAATAAGGGAATTACAAAACATTCTTTATTAAGCTAAAAATGTGAAAAGGGGATTGAGAAATCAATCCTTTTCAAAAAAACATATTAGAGAACAGTGTTCTTTAATAGAGAACAATAAGAAACAATGATTGCACAGAAGGAGAGACAACATGAAAACATCGCCGTGGAAGAAGATCAAGAAATGCAAATATCTGTACATTATGATGTTGCTTCCGATCATCTATTACATCCTGTTCCATTACCTGCCTTTGTACGGGGTGTTGATCGCATTCAAGGATTACAAGATTGCAAAGGGTGTATGGGGAAGCCCTTGGGTCGGCTTTAAATGGTTCGAGAAGTTCCTGGCGGATCCTTATTTTTGGAAACTGGTGAAAAATACATTACTGTTAAATATTTACGGACTGCTGTGGGGCTTCCCGGTACCGATTCTTCTGGCATTGATGTTGAACGAAGTAACAAATGCAAAGTTCAAGAGAGCGATCCAGACTGTCAGCTACCTTCCGCATTTCATTTCCACCGTGGTTGTCTGTGGTATGGTAATGAACTTCTTGTCTTTGGATGGAATCATCAACCAGATCATTGCAGCATTCGGTTTTGATAAGATCCAGTTTATGGTATTACCCGAATGGTTCCGTACCATATTTACCGCATCCGGTATCTGGCAGACCTGTGGCTGGACTTCCATTATTTATTTGTCTGCTTTGACCTCTGTGGATCAGGAGATTCTAGAGGCGGCAATGATCGATGGAGCAAACCGTTTCCAGAGAATTAAGTCGGTAACGCTCCCCTCCATCGCACCGACCATCTCCATTATGCTGATCATGCAGATTGGACGGCTGATGTCCCTGGGATATGAGAAGATCATCCTGTTGTATAACGGATCTACTTATGAGACTGCGGATGTCATTTCCACTTATGTATATAGACGAGGTATTCTGAGTGCAGACTTCAGTTATTCTACAGCGGTGGGTCTGTTCCAGTCAGTCATCGGTGTGATCCTGCTGGTAGCATCCAACCAGATATCGAAAAAACTCAGTGACAGCAGCTTGTGGTAGGAGGACAGAAATGGCTAAGAAAGTAAAAATAAAAAGCAAAAAACCGCAGGGAATCGGCAGTAAAATATTTGATGTTGTGAACTATCTTCTGCTGGCAATTCTCGGATTCATTATGTTCTACCCGATGTTTTATGTATTTATTGTGTCTATCAGTTCTTCTCAGTATATCAATCAGGGACTGGTAACACTGTTCCCCAGAGGAATCAATTTCGATGCCTACAAGGCGGTATTCGAGAATCAGAGAATCTGGAGCGGCTATAAGAACACCTTTTTATACACAGGTCTGGGAACCCTGATCTGCCTGGTACTTACCGCATTGTGCGCCTATCCTCTTTCCAGAAAAGATTTTTACGGAAGAAAGGCATTTACCGTGCTGATCATGATCACAATGTTTGTAAACGGTGGTATGATCCCAACCTATCTGGTGATCAACAAGCTTCATATGATCAATACTATGTGGGCTATCGTTCTGCCGCCCGCCATCAGTACCTACAATATGATTGTTATGAGAACTTCCTTCCAGGCGATCCCAGATTCCTTGGTAGAATCTGCATACCTGGACGGTGCGAACGACATTACGATTTTCAGCAAGATTGTCCTGCCGCTGTCTAAACCGATTATCGCAACCATGACATTATACTATGCCGTGTACCATTGGAACAGCTACTTCCCTTCCATGCTGTACCTGAATGATCAGAAAAAATATCCTGTACAGGTTGTCATGCGTGACATCGTAATACAGGGTGACACTTCCGAGATCACGGGAAGTGTCAATATCATCGCAACCAACTATAAATATGCAGTGATCATTATTTCCATCGTACCTATTCTGCTTGTATACCCTCTGTTACAGAAGTACTTCACAAAGGGTGTTATGGTCGGAGCAGTTAAGGGATAAAGAAACAAACTATAAAGTAAGAATGTATTTAAGAAAAGGAGAGGTTAAATGAAAAAGAAAGCATTCCAAAAACTGACAGCCTTAGTGGCAGTAACAGCAATGAGCGCATCTCTGTTGACAGGATGTGGTTCCGATGCTTCCGGCAGCAATGATGCCGCAACAAATAATGCACAGGAGAGCGCTGCAAGTGTAGGGACACAGGAAGCAAACAGCGAGCATCCTTCCTGGATCAGCGAGGATCCTCTGGAGATTGGTATTATGGTCATGGACTCCAGCCAGCAGCCCATGGCACAGGACAGCAAGTCCCACGAGGCAATTTTTGAAGCAACCAATGTAAAGCTGGATTTCCAGATTGTTCCTTCCAGCAGCTATGATGAGAAGAAAAACATTGCGCTGTCTACACAGAATTTCCCGGATATCATTTATCTGAGAAGCGCAAGTGATATTTCCGATTTCGCATCCGAGGGTATTTTTGAGCCTCTGAGCCAGTATATCAACGAAGAGACCATGCCGAACTTCTACAAGTTCTGGCAGCAGTATCCCGAAATGCAGAGATACATGGTAGACGGCGAAATGTATGTATTCCCTGTAGTACTGCGTGATGAGTGGGCCAACGGATTCGGCCCCGTAATCCGTACCGACCTTCTGGAAGAGAACGGCATCGCAACCCCGACCACATGGGATGAAGTACTGGATGCACTGGCACAGTTAAAAGAGATCTATCCTGACAGCACTCCATGGGCAATCAGAAAGGGAACTGCGAACCTGTTAAAGACCACTTCCTATATGTTAGGTTCCGGTTTCGGTTCCGTATCTGCAAGCTCAGGTATGTACTGGGATGAGGATCTGGGCAAGTATGTATACGGTCCTGCAGATACCAATTTCAAAGAAGTGCTGAAGTTCCTGAATAAGGCATATACCACCGGTGTTCTGGATCAGGAATATGCAACGACTGATTCTGATTCGATGACGACTAAGTGTAGCAGTGGTCAGTCCTTCTTCTTCGTAGATAACAGTGGCTTCGGTCAGAACTACACTAACGAATTACGTAAGATTGCCGGAAATGAGAATGCTACTTTCCAGGTACTGCCGATTCCTGAGAACAGCCTGGGTGAGAGACGTGCCGTATCCTACGATACCAGATTTGGTAAGCTGTATGCAATCAATGCAAATGCTAAGAACAAAGATCAGATCATTAAGTTCATCGACTGGATGTACTCCATGGAGGCTTCCGACATTACCAACTACGGTATCGAGGGTGAGACTTTCCAGTACAACGCAGACGGCGAGGCAGAATATATTTCCGATTATGTAATGCAGTTCAAGGATGCATCACCTTCTGACTATTATGCATGCTGGACAGATATTGGTGCAGGTAAGCTGGACTTCTCAATGTATGCATGTAACATCAAGACCCAGCGTGAGATCCAGATGATCACCGGAAGTTGGTCTGATCTGACAGAAGATTACTGGAAGATCATCAATGATGATGACGCTTATGTACAGCCTCACATCGCACCTTCCTTTACTACCGAAGAAGCAGACCGTGTGAAAGAACTGACAACGGATCTGGATACTTTCTTTACGCAGGAATATGATAAGTACATTACCGGCAAGGAATCTATCGACAACTGGGATGCACTGATCAAGAAGGCAGAAGATATGGGTGTAAGAGAACTGGAGCAGCTGTGGAATGACGCAGAAGCCCGTGCTGTAGCAGGAACCAAATAAGTTATTGAACAAAAGAAAGTAACAGAACATAACGCAGAGTGAACGGGCATGTTACCCGTTCATTCTGCTAAAAAGAGAGAATCAGGCAATGGAAGGTGTGACTGACAGTATGAAGATTACAAATTATACACAGGAATTTATCACAGATGATAACAAACCCTTTGACAGTGCCCATGCCTCAACACTGCTGGAATTAAAGGACGGTGGCATTCTGGTGGCATGGTTTGGCGGTGCATGGGAAAAGAACCCGGACGTAGCGATCTGGACAGCGATACGTGATAAGGACGGCTGGGGACAACCGGTAAAGGCAGCGGATGTAAGAGGAATTGCCATGTGGAATCCCGTACTTTTCCGTAAGGAGGATGGAAAAATTATCCTTTTCTATAAGGTCGGCAAGCTGATCTCGGAATGGGTGACCTGGTATATGGAAAGCGAAGATGAAGGACACACCTTTTCAGAGCCGCAGGAACTGGTACCCGGAGATATCGGAGGAAGAGGTCCTGTCAAGAATAAACCTATCCGGTTAAGTGACGGCACCGTACTGGCTCCCGGATCTCTGGAAGGGGAATTGTGGGACGGATTCGTGGATATCTCCAAAGATGACTGCCGCACCTGGGAGAGAAGCGATCTGGTGCCGCTGCACAGACTGGCGATCACAGATAAGGGCGTTCATAATGTGCAGGTGATCGACAGACCTTATGACAGACATTATATCTACGGAAAAGGGATCATTCAGCCTACCCTCTGGGAGGATCGGGATGGAAAAGTACATATGCTTTGCCGCAGCAGCAGCTCCCGTATCATCCGCAGCGATTCCGAGGATGGCGGAAGAACTTGGTGTCTGGCATATGATACCGGACTTCCCAACAATAACAGCGGTATCGATCTGGTCAAATTAAAGAATGGAGATCTTGTGTTAGTCTATAATCCCAGAGAGAATCTGCCAGGTTATTACAAGGGACCGAGAACCCCGCTCAGCGTTGCGTTGTCCAGAGACAACGGAGAGACCTTCGAGATCATCTGTACATTAGAGGATCAGAGAGGCGACTATTGTTATCCTTCCGTAATATGCAACGATGACAATAAGATTATGATCACTTATACCTGGAAACGGGAAAAGATCGTATATGTAAGCTTTACATTAGAGGACTGATTATGAAGGACAGCAGGACAAAGGAAGATATCTACAGAAAATTTCAGAATCCGGCAAGAGAATACCGGGGAACACCCTTTTGGTCCTGGAATGCGGAAATGACTCCGGAAGAAGTCAGACGGCAGGTGAGAGAGCTTTATGAGCAGGGGGTCGGAGGATTCTTCATTCACTCTCGGGATGGTCTGGAGACTCCCTATCTTGGCAGGGAATGGATGGACTGTGTGGAAGCAGCGGTGGATGAAGCAAAACAGCTTGGTATATCGGCCTGGCTATATGATGATGACCGCTGGCCCTCAGGGAATGCCGGAGGAATGGTGGCAGCCGGAGGAGATGCCTATCGCCTGAAAGGATTGACCCTGCAGGTATGTGATACCTGTGATCCTGCGGTATGGCAGGAAGAACACCTTATTGCAGTTTTCACCGCCTTGGTACAGGGAGATGTCATTTATTTTCTTGAGCGACTGGAGAATGACATGACAAAAGTTCCGGAGCCGGAAGAGAATACACAGTACCCTGGATGCCGGCAGGTATTTCTTATTTTACGTTTGGAAATATCGTCGAAAAGTGAATGGTTTAACGGGGAGACTCCGGTAGATAATCTGAATCCTGATACAGTAAAGAGATTCCTGCATCTGACCCATGATAAATATCTGGAACGGTTTGGAGAGGAATTCGGGAAAACGATTCCGGGAATTTTTACAGATGAACCCAGTCTGGCAGACACACATTCTGCTTTTAGGGCAGACCGGAGCTGGATTCCCTGGACTTACGGATTCACAGATTATTTCCGGGAGAAGAACGGCTATGATCCGATTGACAAAATCCCACTATTTTTCTTCGAAGGAGAGGGCAGTGCGAAGATAAGGCATGACTATTGGCATGCCATCGCACTGCGGTTTAGCGAGAATTATTCCGGACAGATCGCCGCATGGTGCAGAGAACATCATCTTCTCATGACAGGACATTTTCTTCAGGAGGATAAGCTGGGACTGTCTACCAGAGTCAGCGGAGCAACGATGCCGCTGTATGAATATGAGGATATTCCCGGAGTGGATATCCTTCAGGACAAGACGGACGAATTTCTTACCGTGAAGCAATGTGTCAGTGTGGCACACCAGATGGGGAAAAAGAATGTCATCTCCGAGACCTATGGCGTGACCGGATGGGATTTTACCTTCGAAGGACAGCGGCATATCGGAGACTGGCAATACGCACTGGGCGTGAATAAGCGTTGCCAGCATCTGGCGTTATATTCCCTGACGGGCGGCAGGAAGAGAGACTGTCCTCCTGGCTTCGGCTACAATATCCCCTGGTGGAGTAAAGATCATGTGGTGGAGGATTATTTCGGGCGGTTGAGTGCCGTGCTGGAAGAAGGTTCTCCCAGCCAGCAGTATCTGTTGCTGCATCCGGCGACTACGGCATGGAGCATGATGGGGGCCAGTCCCTATGGCAATCCTGTGCGCCGCAAGGAACGGGATCTGCAGAAGGTCAACGAATACGGATGGGAATATAATACGCTGCTGGAAAAGCTTTGCAATCATCATCTGGATCCCGATCTGGGGGATGAGATTCTGTTGGCCAGGCACGGATCTGTAGAACAGGGCAGACTGATCCTGGGGAAAATGCAGTACCGGGCAGTGGTGCTGCCGAAGATTGGCACCATGCTGAGCAGTACATACCGACTTTTGAAAGAATTTGTGAAGCAGGGCGGTCAGTTGATCGTGACTAATCCGGGACCGGTTCTACTGGATGCCATGGAAAGCGATCTTCCGGCAGAACTGTTTACCGCGAAAAATTGTGTGGTGGTAAATAGTGATGAGGAACTTATAAAAGCACTGGAAGATGTGGGAGCTCGGACTGTAAGTATCCGGAACGGAGACAGGGAAGAAACCCGCTGTATCGCCTTGCAGAAATTTCTGGAAAAGGGACAGCTTCTGTTCGTGACAAACTATCACCGGACGGAAGACTGTGAGGTAGAGATTCACGTACCCTTGGAAGCTTCTGTAGAAGAGTGGGACGCACTTACTGGAAATCATAAAACGTTGGATGTCGTGACCGGACAGGGACAGACCGTTTTTAAAACTCGGTTTGAGGCACAGACTTCACGTCTGTTTTTCCTAGAAAAAATCGAAGGGAAGACAACCGGCACAAACGTAATGCATACAGAGGCTGATGAAACAGAACTTCAGAGATTGCCGAAAAGGACGGCAATCCGGCTGACGGATCCTAATTTGTATACTTTGGATAGTTGTAGATATCAAATACGGGAAGGACACTGGTCGGAACCGATGCAGGTCTGGGAGGCGCAGGAACAGATCCGTACCGGACTGGGAATGCGCTCCATAGCAACCCTTGGAAAAGAACAGCGTTACCGTTGGGTAAGAGAACCTCATCCTGCGGACGGAACGGAAGTCTCACTGGAATTTACATTTGAGACGGTGAAAAAAATTACAGGCTACACGGAACTTGCAATCGAACATCCAGAAAATTTTCAGATCTATCTGAACAGACAGCCGGTGGAACAGCGGATCACGGGATGCCTGTATGACAGAGGGATCAAGAGGATTCCACTTCCGGGCTGGGCAGAAGGAGAGAACAGGCTATTGCTGATCTGCCGTTATCGTAATTCCATGGAACTGGAAAACTGTTATCTCTGCGGAGAGTTCGGTGTAAATACGGAACGGAAGATTACAGAACAGCCGACAGCACTGCTGATCGGAGACTGGACGGCTCAGGGATTGTACCATTATGCAGGCAGCGTCAAATATCTGTATGATTTTCGATGGAATCCACACTGTAAAAAGAGACCGGATAGCCGGATTTATTTGAAATTGAAAGATTTTAAGGGTACCTGCGCTACGGTCAGACTGGGAAGGGCTTTCTATGAAATTCCCTGGAGAGCAGCCGGAATGATTGATATTACAGAGGCATTAGAAGAAGGTGACAATCACCTTGAGATAGAAATATACAGTTCCTTGCGGAATTTATTCGGTCCTTTTCATCTCGCAGGAGGCAGACCGGAAGTGACGAATGATTCTGTATTTCGTACCAGCGGTGAAAAATATACACCGGAATATAAGGTGGAACCCTACGGAATCCTTAAGGCACCGGTACTGATAGAAAGGTAAGATACAAATAAAGAAGTCCGCGGGGCGGGCAGATGGGAGCAACAATGAAAAATGAATTTCCTAATGGAGTATGGCCGGTGATGCTGACTCCTTATACAGAGGACAATAAAATTGACTATCCAGCGCTGGAGAAACTGACCGAATGGTATTTTGAAAATGACTGTGATGGATTGTTTGCGGTATGTCAGTCCAGCGAAATGTTCCAGCTGACACTGGAAGAACGCTGTAAAATCGCAGCGGCTGTGAAGAAGTATGCCAACGGAAAACCGGTGATTGCATCCGGACATATTTCTGATTCCATGGAGGATCAGGAGGAAGAACTGAAGCGCATGGCAGATACCGGAATCGACGCACTGATCCTGATCTCCAACAGACCTGCTGCACAGCAGGAATCCGATCAGGTGATGATCGAAAGGCTGCAGACATTGATGGAACAGCTTCCGAAGGATATCCCACTTGGATTTTATGAATGTCCTTATCCCTACAAGAGAGTGCTGAGCAAAGAAGTGGTGAAGTTCCTGGTAGACAGTGAGAGATTCTACTTTCTGAAAGATACCAGTTGCGATATGGCGAGCATGAGCGAAAAATTGCAGCTGATCCAGGGAAGCAATCTGAAGCTTTACAATGCCAATACTGCGACCTTACTGGAATCATTGCAGGAGGGAGCCGCCGGATACAGCGGAGTCATGGCGAATTTCCATCCGAGACTGTACAGCTGGTTGTGCAAAAACTATGCCGCACAGCCTGAGAAAGCCCGGAAACTGACAGATCTGCTGACCATGTGCTCCCTGATCGAGAACAGCAACTATCCCGTGAATGCGAAATATGCATTACAGAAGATGGGAGTTCCCATGACACTGCACAGCAGAAGAGTAGACTGGAAGAGACTGACGGTCGCACAGCGGATGGAAGCAGAGCAGCTTATCCGCCTGTCAGCAGAGGTAGAGGATGAACTGGGAATTGCCCGCTAGGAGACCTTAGGACTGCACCGGCGCTGCTACCGCAGTCCCATGGCAGAGGCAGAACAAGGAAATGAAAAAGAAAGAGGCAGCGCAGAAAAGAGGACAATATGGCTGAAAACAGATACATAGGAAAATATCCGGTGATCGGAATCCGTCCCGTGATCGATGCGAGACGTGGTTACCTGAATGTAAGAGGCTCGCTGGAAGAACAGACCATGAATATGGCTTCTTTTGCCAAAAAGCTGTTCGAAGAAAATCTTCGTTACAGCAACGGAGAGTCGGTAAAGGTAGTGATCTCACCTACCACCATCGGACGCGTGGCAGAAGCGGCAGAATGTGCGGACTTTTTTGAATCGGAAGGCGTTGCCATTACTCTGACCGTGACCCCCTGCTGGTGCTACGGTGCGGAAACCATGGATATGTCTCCTAACACGATTAAGGGTGTCTGGGGATTTAACGGTACGGAGAGACCCGGTGCCGTATACCTTGCATCCGTATTGGCAACACATGCCCAGAAGGGACTGCCTGCGTTTGGCATCTATGGACATGATGTACAGGAAGCAGATGCTGTCGAGATTCCGGAAGATGTGCAGGAGAAGCTGTTGCGTTTCGGCCGAGCAGCCGTGGCCGTGGCTACCATGAGAGGAAAATCCTATCTGCAGATCGGTTCTATCTGTATGGGTATTGGTGGATCCATTATTGATCCTGCATTTATCGAGGAATATCTGGGAATGAGAGTGGAATCCGTGGATGAAGTGGAGATCCTGCGCCGTATCCAGCAGGATATTTATGACAAGGATGAGTTTGAAAAGGCTTATAAGTGGACGAGAGAACATTGCCCGGATGGTTTGGACAAGAACCCTGCGGAGATCCGGAAGACTCCCGAAGAGAAGGAAGAGGACTGGAAATTCGTTGTAAAGACCATGTGCATCATCAAGGATCTGATGAACGGTAATGACAGATTACCTGCCGGAAGAGAAGAAGAGATGGTGGGACACAATGCTATTGCCGCAGGCTTCCAGGGACAGAGACAGTGGACGGATTATTATCCTAATACGGACTTTGCTGAGGCAATGCTGAATACCACATTCGACTGGAACGGCGCAAGAGAGCCTTATATTCTCGCAACGGAGAACGATGTATTAAACGGGCTGGGAATGTTGTTTTTGAAGCTTCTGACCAACCGTGCTCAGATTTTTGCGGATGTACGTACTTATTGGAGTCCGCAGGCAGTGAAGAAAGCAACCGGCTATGAAGTTGAAGGAGTGGCGAAGGAAGCAGGCGGATTTATCCATCTGATCAATTCCGGTGCGGCATGTCTGGATGCCAGCGGACAGGCCAGGGATGCAGAGGGGAACTCTGTCATGAAGCCATGGTATGAAGTGACGGAAGAAGATCAGAAGGCAATGCTGGAGGCAACGACCTGGAGCGAGGCAGATTTCGGCTATTTCCGTGGAGGCGGTTATTCCTCTCGTTTCGTGACAGAGGCACAGATGCCTGTGACCATGATCCGTCTGAATCTGGTCAAAGGAGTTGGCCCCACTTTACAGATCGCAGAAGGTTGGACGGTGAAGTTGCCGGAAGATGTGACAGATGTCTTATGGAAACGCACCGATTATACCTGGCCCTGCACCTGGTTCGCACCCAGATGCAATGGAAAAGAGGGTCCCTTCAAGAGTGCCTATGATGTTATGAATAACTGGGGAGCTAACCACGGTGCCATCAGCTACGGGCATGTAGGTGCGGATCTGATTACCTTGTGTTCCATGCTGCGTATTCCGGTAAGCATGCACAATGTACCGGAGGAGAAGATATTCCGTCCGGCATCCTGGAATGCATTCGGAATGGATAAAGAGGGACAGGATTATCGTGCTTGTGCTGCATACGGTCCCATGTACAGATAATACCACCGGAAGGATACACAATGGTCAAAGGATATATGGACGCTCTGCCGCAGTATTCCCAGGTCGGAATACCGGCAGAGTGCATAGAGAAGATAAGCGAATATGTAAACTCCTGGGAACTGGCGGCTCTGCCCTGCGGAAAATATGTGATCGATGGGGAGCGGATCTACGTCAGCATCCAGGAGTATGAGACAAAGTCCTATGGAGACTGTCGTTTTGAGACACATAAAAGATATGCGGATATTCAGTGTATTCTGCAGGGAAGGGAGCAGATCTGGGTAACAGAGCAGCCACTTCTCACACCGGACACCGAGTACGATCCTAAGGCAGATATCCGGTTCTGGAAGGCTGGAAAAGCATCTTTGTTGGATCTACACGCAGGAGAACTGGTCATACTCCTTCCGGGAGAGGCACACAAGCCCTGTGTCCGGTCGGGCGATGTTGGTAAAGTGAAGAAAGCTGTATTCAAGATTGCATTGTAACAGGGAGAAAAACAGAAACAGGACAGGCATTTGCCTGCCCACTTTGCCTGCCACTTTGCCTGCCCACTTTGCCTGCCCACTTTGCCTGCCCTGTTTTAAAATTAAATAGAAAAGTGTACAGAAATTGCCAAATATATGTTGGAAAAGTGTACAAAAATAACTTAAAATATTGTGGAAAAGCGGAAAATGTGGCATACTGATATCAGAAAAGCTTCAAAACGTTATGGTGAAGAGGTGAAGGCTGATGTTAGAGAGACGCATAAAGCAGGAAATTCGTGATTTTTTGGACGGTGATCGGAAAGAAGCGCTGATGGTAACCGGGGCCAGACAGGTAGGGAAGACCTATATTATCAGGGAATGTGCCAAAGAGATTTATAAAAATATTGTAGAGATCAATTTTGTGGAGAATCAGCAGGCAGTAAAGTTGTTTGCAAATACCACGGGCAGTAAGGATATTCTGCTGCGGCTTTCCGCATTGACGGATGTACCGATGATTCCTGGAGAGACTCTGATCTTTTTCGATGAAGTGCAGGAATGCCCGGAGATCGTAACGGCAATAAAGTTCCTGGTGGAAGACGGACAATATCGTTATATACTGAGTGGGTCGCTGCTGGGTGTGGAATTAAAAGATATCCGTTCTGTACCGGTGGGTTATTTATCTATTCTGGAAATGTATCCATTAGATTTTCGGGAATTTTGTGAGGCAAACAGGGTGTCACAGACAGTCATGGATAAGCTGAAGGAGTGTTTTGAAAAAAAGCAGCCGGTGGATGAACTGATCCATGAGAAAATGATGGAGCTGTTCCGGTTATATCTGATCGTGGGCGGAATGCCGGCTGTGGTAGATGCTTATATACGAACCAATAATCTAAAAGAAGTGCTGCGGATTCAGCAAGGTATTGTACAGCTGTATTACAAGGACATTGCAAAATATGATAAAGATAATAAGCTGTATCTGGATGAGATATTTAGTTTGATTCCCAGTGAACTGAATAATAAAAATAAGAGGTTCATCATGAAGGATCTCAATGAAAATTTCCGATTCTCCCGATATGAGAACAGTTTTATCTGGCTGAAGGAAGCAGGGGTTGCGCTTCCCGTATATTGTGTGCAGGAGCCGGAGATACCGTTGCTTTTATCGAAATCTACGAACCTGTTTAAATTGTTCCTGTCTGACGTCGGATTGCTGGCATCCATGTATGTGGATGGGTTACAGCTTAAGATATTGAACAGGGAAAAAGATATTAACTTTGGTGCCATCTATGAAAATGCTGCGGCACAGGAATTAAAGGCGCATGGATTCGAGCTGTATTATTTTAACAGCAAGAAACAGGGAGAATTAGATTTTGTCATAGAATACAAGGGAAATGTGCTTCCATTGGAAATAAAGTCGGGAAAAGCATATACAAGGCATAATGCTTTGGATAATGTACTAAAAGATGAAAGATACGCCATTCCACAGGCATTGGTATTCTGCAATGAGAATATTAGTACTGTGGACAAAATCGTATATCTACCGATTTATATGATCGGATTTCTGGAAAATGAGAAAATAGACGAATATATCTACTCGATTGATCTGAGTGCACTTCAATAGAAGTGTAACACGACAAAATTCATAATTCACACAGTGGAAATCACAACATTTTTATGCTATCATATGATAATAATAACTCCCCCATAGAAAGCAACCGTGACTGCTTGCAGGCAAAGGAGGCTTTCTATGAGGGGAATAAACAGCCATGAGCAAGTAGGACGAAAGTCCGGAATGCGAATGGATGTTACGATTTCGGGAGTGCGAAGCACGAAGAAATCGGTTATTTAGAGGTGATAGCAATGAAAATAGAAAGAATTGACGACAAGACCGTAAAGTGCTTCCTGTCCAACGAAGAACTGGAAGAGTACGATATTGATTATAAAGATTTTGTGACCCGCAGTGACAAGGCAAAAGAAGTAGTACAGGAGATCATCGAGCAGGCAGAGGAAGAGGTGGGCTACAAGCCGCCGAAGTATGCATTTGACCTGCAGATCATGATGCTGCCGGATGAGGGACTGGTACTGGTACTTTCCGAGAAAGAGCCGCTGGAGAATAAGAGCGGTGCACAGCTGTTGCAGGCTTTGCAGGAGATGAAGCGAGTCTTCGAGGAGAAAAAGGCGGAGATCGGTGCGGCGGAGAAAAAAGCGCAGGCAGGAGAAAACGCCGGAGAATCCGGCAAAAAGAATAAAAAGGCAGCGGAGGCACAGAAACCTCAGTTTGCAATTTTTGCGTTCCGCAATATCGGCAGAGTCATTGAATATGCAGCAGTATTGCCTACAAACTTACGCATCGACAGTACTCTGTATCGAATGGAAGATGGTACCTGTTATGCTTATGTACGAAAAGGCGGCGCTTCCTATGAACGTTACAGCAGAGCATGTATCCAGGCCATGGAGTTCGCAGCCTTATATGCCGCGGATGAGCAGAAGCTACGATACTTGGAAGAGCACGGTGAATGCCTGATCCGGGAAAAAGCGTTGAAAAAACTACGGGTATAATACCGCTGCCATATCCTCCGGCAGAGGTGCTGTGAACTGCATTTTCTCCCCGGTGATGGGATGGACAAAGGACAGCTTCCAGGCATGCAACGCCTGTCGCTGTATGTGTTCCATATCCGGGTTGTACAGATAATCTCCGATCAGGGGATAGCCCAGGTATTTCATATGAATCCGTATCTGATGGGTACGGCCGGTTTCTAAGATGAGAGAGACCAGGCTGTGCCCGTTTTTTTCGTCCAGTACTCTGTAATGCGTAACCGCAGATTCCCCGTTTTCAAAATCCACTGTCCGCTCGATAATAGATCCTTCCTTGCGTCCCAAGGGTGCAGTGATGGTTCCTTCTAAGGGACGTACCGAGCCTTTTACAATGGCAAGATATTCCCTCGTGATGCCGGAAGTCGCTTTATTGGCAATCATGGCAGACAGCATCCCAGCGCTGACATAATGCTTTGCCACGATGGTCAGTCCGGAAGTATCCCGGTCCAGGCGGTTGATGCAGCGGAAGACGAAAGGACAGTTCTGCTGTTCAAAATAGTACGCGAGGGCATTCGCCAGGGAATTGTAATAATTGTTCATGGAAGGGTGGATCGGCATTCCCGCAGGCTTGTTGATCACCATAAGATCCGCATCCTCGTAGACAATATTTAACGGCAGATTTACCGGGGGAATCTTCTCAGAAGAATGATTTTCCCGGATATGCAGTGTCAGGGTATCGCCGGGCTGCAGCACATGATTCATAAAGCAGGGGATCCCGTTTGCAAGTACAGCGGAGGGGTCTTTTTTTAACTGCACCAGATTCTGTGAGGAGAAGCCCTTCTGCTTCAGAAAATAGCTGACCGGCATGGAGGCTATGGAATTATCAGTAGTATAAATCAGTGTCCGTTCCATGAAAAACTCTCTTTCTTTATGATTACTCATCATAACATAATTCCTGCATCTTGTGCACAACAGAATGAACGGCGCCATTTTCATTCGGGCAAAATCGGACAGTGCCCGGAGCAAATAATGTCATTTCGGAACCGGAATCCACAGGCTACAATAAATACAGAATCAGCGGAAATGGGCGGTCTGTCCATCTGCGCATAGGAAACGCTTGAAATACGAAGAAAGGTAGGGTGGCAACTATGGAAAAATACGCATGGCGGGGAAAAATTGTACCGGGAATGCAGGAGGAATATAAGAAAAGACATGACAATATCTGGCCGGAGATGAAGGAAGTCCTGGCAGATGCGGGAATCGTCAATTACTCCATTTGGATGCAGGGTGAGGAGCTGTTCGGCTATTATGAATGTGAAAAAGGCGTAGAGTACGCTGCAAAAGTGCAGGCGGAGAGCAACGTGGTGAAAAAATGGGATGAATATATGAAGGACATTCTGATCATGGAAAAAGATCCGGTCACAGGAGCACAGCCACTTTTAACCCAGGTATTTGGTTTCAGATAAGGGAGGCTGTGGATAGCTTATGGAAAAATTTTATCTGGCTGTGGATATCGGCGCTTCCAGCGGACGACATATCCTGGGGCATTTAGAAAACGGAAAAATAAAGTTAGAAGAGATCTACCGTTTCGAGAACGGCATGGATCATAAGGACGGAAAGCTTCTGTGGAATGTGGACCGGCTGTTCGGTGAGATCGTTGCCGGAATGAGAAAATGTAAAGAGCTGGGAAAGATCCCGGTGAGTATGGCAATCGACACCTGGGCAGTGGATTATGTGCTGCTGGATGAGCAGGATCGCATCCTGGGAGATACTTACGGTTATCGTGATCATCGTACGGACGGCATGGACGCGGAAGTGGCAAAGATCCTGCCGGAGACAGAGCTGTATGCAAAAACGGGCATTCAGAAGCAGATCTTCAACACTGTTTATCAGCTGATGGCGGTAAAGCAGAAAGAACCGGAGCTTTTACAACGGGCGAAGACACTGCTCATGCTGCCGGATTATTTCGGACTCCGTCTGACGGGAAACAAATTATCGGAGTATACCAACGGTTCTACCACACAGCTGGTGAATCCCACCACTTTCCAGTGGGATACGGATCTGATCCGGAAGCTTGGCTACCCAGAGGACATTTTCCTGCCCCTGCAGATGCCCGGAACGAAAGTAGGTCAGCTCCTTCCCGAGATGCAGAAGGAAGTCGGTTTCGATCTGGAAGTGGTATTGTGCGGAAGCCATGACACTGCATCGGCGGTAATGGCAGTACCACAGACGTCAGGGGACGGCATCTACATCAGTTCGGGAACCTGGTCTCTCATGGGAATTGAGTCATTAAAGCCCATCATCAATGGGAATGCGGCAGCAGCCAACTTTACCAACGAGGGCGGTTATGACCGCCGGTTCCGCTTCCTGAAAAATATTATGGGTTTGTGGATGATCCAGTCCGTAAGACACGAATATAACGACGCATACTCTTTTGCACAGCTGTGTGATATGGCGGAGGAAAGCAAGGACTTCCCCTCCAGAGTGGATGTGAACGATCCAAGCTTCCTCTCTCCGGACAGCATGGTGGAAGTCATAAAGCAGTACTGTCAGAAGACGGGACAGCAGGTACCGGAGTCTGTGGGAGAGTTGGCATCTGTGGTATATCGCAGTCTGGCGCAGTCCTACGGAGAGACCGTAAGCGGTCTGGAGAAGATCGCAGGCAGGACCTACGATGGCATCCACATCATCGGCGGCGGTTCTAATGCCGCATATCTGAATCAGCTGACCGCGTATGCCACGGGCAAAACCGTATATGCAGGTCCCGGTGAGGCAACAGCTATCGGTAACCTCTTAGCACAGATGATCTACGCGGAAGAACTGACGGACCTGAAGAGCGCAAGACAGTGCGTCAGAGATTCTTTTGAAATCAAGACGTTTGTTCCGGCAAAGTAAATCATTCATAAAAATGAACTTAAGAAAAGGAGGAAATCATAAATGTTAGTAAACACAAAGGCAAAGATCGGTGTATTTTCCATCGCTTTGGGAGCATATTTGCCCCAGTTCCCCCAGCTGGTGCCCAATTTCGAGGCACAGTATGAGGATTTCAAGAAGACGATTCCCGATACCGTAGAGATCATTGACGGCGGCATGGTGACCACCAAGGAACAGGCCATGGCAGCCGGTGATAAGTTCCGTGCAGCGGATGTGGATCTGGTATTTTTACAGCTGCTGACCTATGCAACTTCCTATAACGTACTTCCCGTCATCCGCGATCTGGATGTTCCCGTGGTATGTATCAATGTGCAGAAGAAGCTGGCTCCGGACTATGCGAACACCGACATTCCCATCTGGCTGGGTGATCTGTATGCCTGCGGTGCCGTAGGTGAGGCTGTGGCTGACTTAGAGCGTGCAGGCAAGAGACATGCCGTGATCACCGGTGTCGTAGAAGGCGGTGACCCCGAGGTGGCAGCACAGATCGCCGATTGGTGTAAGGCTGCACAGGTCCGCAGACGTTTCCGTCAGACCAACATTGCCCAGATCGGACGTCCTTATCCCGGTATGATGGATCTCTATATCGACGAGACCAACCTGTACAACCGGATGGGTCTGTATACCAAGCAGTTCGACTGGGAGGATATGTGGGCCATTGCGGATGACATTGCCGATACCGAGGCTATTAAAGCAAAGGCACAGGATATCATCGATACCTTCGAAGTAGAAGGCGGCGCTACCGCAGAGGATGAAGATATTATGGATATGGCAAAGCATGTGCTTGCATTCGAGCAGTGGGCAAAGGATGAAGATCTGAGCATGATCGCTTCCCACTATGCAGGTAAGGCACAGGGTGTAGCCGGCAAACTGGATTCCATGCTGATCCCCGCATTTTCCATGCTGATCAAGCAGGGTACTGCATGTGCGGTAGAAGGTGACATGAAGGTCGCCATGGCAATGTCCATTCTGAAGACCATTTCCGGCATGGGACAGTTGTCCGAGATGTATTCCATTGATTTCAACGAAGACATCTGTATCATCGGCCATTCCGGATCAGGCGATGCGGACATCTCGCTGGCACATAAGCCTACCATGAAGATCGTAAAGGTATTTCACGGCAAAGTAGGCGGCGGCTATCTGACACAGTTCTATCCTCCGGTAGGCCCTGTAACGTACCTGGCTATCACACAGGATAAGGATGGCAACTTCAAGTTCGTAGTGGCAGAGGGCGAGAACCAGCCCGGACCGATCTTCACCTTCGGTGACACCAACATGCGTACCAAGTTCTCGATCCCCTGCAGAGAGTTCGTGAACCGCTGGAGCGAGGCAGGCCCTACCCATCATATGGCAGCGGCAGCCGGAAGGCATATTGATACGATTTTAAAGGTTGCTAAAATACTGAACGTACCGGTAGATGTGATCACACGGTAAGGGCACTTGTGTAAATATGACGCAGTAACCACAGGAGCGAAAAGCGAGCTCTGAAAGAGCAATTTTGTGAATGGGTTTCGGAATAGTTACGAATGTTTATGATTTAAAAACAATATGCCTGTGGGCGGGAGTTCACAGGCAATGGAAAGGTTAGGTATTAATATGAAATTTTTAGATACAGAATTTGTACAGGGATTTATCAGAATGGCAGATGACGGATGGCAGCAGGGATGGCACGAGCGTAACGGAGGTAACTTGTCCTACCGTGTGAAGCCGGAAGAGGTAGAGCTGGTAAAGGAGAACTTCGAGCCGAAGGAGTTCCAGCCTATCGGCACCACCGTTCCCGCACTGGCAGGAGAGTATTTCCTGGTGACCGGCAGCGGCAAATATTTCCGCAATGTCAGCATCAAGCCGGAAGATTCCATCTGCATGATCGAGCTGGATGACAAGGGTGAGAATTACCGTATCGTATGGGGACTGGTAAACGGCGGCAGACCGACCTCTGAGCTTCCCAGCCACCTGATGAATCTGGAAGTGAAGAAGTTACAGGATCCGGATTATCGTGTGGTATATCATGCACATACCACTAATATCATCGCACTGACCTTCGTCCTGCCGCTGGAGGATAAGGTATTCACCAGAGAACTGTGGGAGATGGCAACCGAGTGTCCCGTAGTATTCCCGGATGGCGTGGGCGTAGTGCCCTGGATGGTACCGGGCGGCAGAGAGATCGCTGTGGCTACCTCCGAGCTGATGAAGAAATACGATCTGGCGATCTGGGCACATCACGGAACCTTCGCAGCAGGAAAAGATTTCGACCTGACTTTCGGTCTGATGCATACCGTAGAAAAATCTGCAGAGATCCTGGTGAAGATGCTGTCCATGCAGTCTGACAAGAGACAGACCATTACTCCCGATGATTTCCGTCATCTGGCAAAGGACTTCGGCGTGATCCTTCCCGAGGAATTTTTATACGAAAAATAACGATCCAAGAGATACACAAAGGATTCTCGAATCGTTACATATATAAAACACTTGATGCTATTGGCGAGACTTTAAACGCGCTTTGTTAGGCGTCATGTCATACATTTTTTTGAACTGTTTGTAGAAAAAGTTCTGATTTTCATAGCCCACGGACAGGGCGATCTCAGACACCGGCAGCGCCGTGTGGGACAGCTGATTCATAGCGACCCGCATGCGCTGCTTTGTCTGTATTTCCTTGAAGGTGGTGCCGGAATATTTTTTGATCATACGGCTCAGGGAGGATGGAGTATACCCGATCTGTGCCGCCAGCTCATGAAGCGTTCCGGTGTCGTAATGCTCTGCCAGGTACCTGCGTACTACCACCATCAGGACATTGCTCTGCTCATCCTTTTGGTCTAATAAAATATTTTCTGCATTGCTTAATATGTGCATGAACAGAAGAGCGAAAGTATGCTCCGAGAGCTTATGCCAGTTCTGAGGCTGCTGCAATAATAGAAATACGGCATTATGGATCAGATTCTGGATACAGGGATTGTCGGAGACCGTAAAGTACAGATACTGTCCGACACAGCTGTCACCTTCTAAAGCGTTGATAATAAAATCCGCCAGAATATTGTTCTTATTGATCAATGTGAGGATATTCTGAAAATACGCCGGGCGGATGATGATATTAATACCCAGATCTTCCTGCCCACACGCTATAACGGCGTGTTCGATATGCTGGTTCATGAATAACAGTTCTCCGGGGCGGAGGCGGATCTCTTCCTCATTTATGACATGAGTGACGGAACCGGAGAGACAATAGAAAATCTCCACATAGTCATGCTTATGCTTTGGAAAATCCACAAATCTGGTATGGCGCCGCAGCGTAATATCATCCTCGGAATGCTCTAAAAATTTATTGCTCTCCACCACAAAATCCTGTTTGCTGGTGTAAAGATTCTTCTGAACGGCAATGTCGCCGTCTAAGATCTGTTGTTCTTCCGGCGTGATATAGGCCGGATTCAGAAAACTGTTCTCGTACATATCAAAATACATTCCTTTCAGCAGCCTGCAGATGATGAACTGCAGGAAAGTCCTCCAACTGAGTCTATTTTACAGGAAAGCGACAAAAACCTCAAGGTATGTAAAAAAGTGTTTCCTGGATTGCAAGATGCTTTTTAGTGTTGTATGATAAAATAAATTTACATGTTGCGAGAAATAAAGAACATGAGTAGTAGGGCAATCAGCCCGGATCAAGGAGAGAATCCTATCATGGCAGATACGGAAGTAAAAAAGATCATTTGTAGTTCCTGCGGAGCGGAATTCGAGGATACCCTTCCAAAGTGTCCCTATTGCGGAAGCTTGAATTACAAGGGCGCCGAAGCGGAATATCTGGGGAAGCTGGAAAGCATGCGGCAGGATATGCAGCAGTTAGAGCAGGTACCGGAGAAGGAACTGAAGAAAAAACTGAAAAAGAAACAGAAATTTGTGATTAAGCTTCTGATCTTATTGGCAGCGTTGGCAGCGATTCTTGCGGTAATTGTGTTCCGGGCACAGTATATAGAACCCAGGGATGCCAGAGCGGATTATCTGTGGGAAAAAGAAAACTTCCCGGTTCTGGACCGGTTATACCGGGAGCAGGACTTCGAAGGACTGACAGAATTTTATGAACAGGCTGTCATAGAGGACAGAACGATCGCCAGATGGGAGCATAGCGGTATTTTCACGAGGCTCATGAGCTGCCGAAATGCGAGAGAATATCTGGCGCTGGAACAGAGTGGAGAGACACTTCGCGATTATCAGGAGACACAGCTTTTAGATGATTACTGGATCCTGCGGGGGCTGGAATACAGTAGAGGAATGTCGGAGGAAGACAAAGAGTATATCCGTCCTTATGTGGAAGCAACCCTGAACAGTCTGGCAGACCGTTATACGTTTACCGCAGAAGAAGAGAAAAAATTCGAGGATAGTCTGCGAAATAATTACGGTTATCCCAGATATGAGGATTGCAAAGAATACATTACGAAGCATAACGAATAGGAAAGGATCATAAAAGCAATGATGAAATGTAAATATTGTGGGGGTAACCTGACACTGGAGCAGGCATATTGTCCGCATTGCGGAAGACCGAATGAAGAAGCCGCACAGCATGTCAAGGACATGGAGCATTACAAGAGCAACTTTGAGGATACCAAAAGCGATGTCTATGAAGTGACGGAGAAAAATACGGAGATCATGTCACATATGATAATCATCACTGTGCTGGTGATCCTGTGTGTGGTGGTGTTTGTAGTATCTGCCCGTAGCTGGAGCATCCACAGAGGCTTGCTGCAGTTTGATGCAGGGATCCGGCAGGGCAGCTATATGAAACAGATGGAACAATATCTGGAAGATGAGGATTACATAGGCTTATCAGCTTTTTGCGACAGGCATTACATCCGGCCTTATAGCAGTAATAATAGTTATGAAAAATATCAGCTGCTCATGGAAGCCAGCGGAGCGTATCGTTACTTTTATGAAAGTCTGATGAAGGCAGTTACTATCAACTCCGGCAATGTATCCATACTTCCCGGCCTGTATGAAGATATTTCGGATTATTACGAGCAGCTGGAAAGGATTCTGCATCCTGTAGATAATGATTATAGGGCAAAACAATATCGGGAACTGCCGGAGGAGCAGAAGGAAGCCATTCTCCGGATGGAAGAGAATGTGAAGGCACTGCTGCAGACCTATTTTGACATGACACCGGAAGAGGCAGAGAATTTTGGTACGATGTCAAATGCACAAAAAATCTTATTTTTGGAAGAAAAAGGTGAGGTGATGGGTTATGGTAAATCTGAAGAGTAAGCTGAAACAGGTACAGAAGCAGAGAGGCGCGCTGCTTGTGATGAATCTGGTGATCATAGCCCTGTGTCTGGTATTGTTTTGGGGAACCATTCATATGTTCCGGCAATTAAACGACGCCTTTTCCCGTCCTGCGAAGACCAACTGGATGGAGAATAATGTGCAAAATGAAAATTATGCCTACCTGTTAGTAAATTATCACGAGGACATGGTGTACGGCGGCTTGCTGTCCGGAACGAAAAAGGAATGCTATGGTGTGGCAAGATATTTTGAGGCGGCATCCATGTATAAGGCATTTCTTCAGACTGGAGATACCGAACATGCTGCCAGAGAAAAGGAGAAAATGGATGCCGCATACGAAGAAATGGGCGACTGGAACATTGCAGCGGACAGCATCCGGGAAAAATTGGGAGTAGAACCTTGACAAATCCGTAATGTATGCACTACAATCATCTACCCTGACTTCCGGCGTTTCTCTCAAAACCTAGTACTCAGCTGTCAGTCAGTATGGTAAATTCAAAGATATTTTCAATCTCTTTTCTGTCAGGTACAGTGCATCCAGATAAGATTTGGTGACAACGAAAGACATGGAGAAAATGGAAACGGTTATTGCTGTAACTACTTGAGCAAAAGGAAATTAATAAGATTAATGGGAAGTTTCCAAATGCTCAATTGATTTAGACGTATAATTGTGGTAAATGTGAATTGTCAAGCATGTTTGAATATAAGCAATATAACGCAACTGATAAGTGGTGACTGCTAAAGAGCAAGGCGTGATAGAACTGTATCAGGAGTAACTTGCTTTTCAATGCCCGGATGGATTGTTTCTCTGCAAAATCCCTATGATTTTTAGAATGGAGTATGTTCATTTTTGTTTAATTGCTTTTTAGATAACTTAATCGTATAATTGTATCATTGCTAGTACAATTATAGGGGTAAAGTTATGCAAAGGGAAGCATTTGGTAAACTACTGATAATTTTAAGGAAGAAGAATGGATTAAGTCAGAAGGAACTGGCAGAGAGGTTGTCGGTTTCTACGTCTGCGGTAAGCAAATGGGAGAATGGAAAGAACCTTCCGGATATGATGATGCTTAGTCGTATAGCAGATATACTTCAGGTATCGTGTGACGAATTACATAATCCGGAAAAGACATTGGAGAAGCTGGACAATCCTGAATTTCAAAAAAGGAATGTGGAGGAGGGAGATAAGGAGAATACGGATAACACAGGGGAAAATAAGGAATCAGAACCTGAACCCCAAAAGAAAAACTATGGACGAATTGTAAGAATGTCCTTTTTGATTGGAATATTGGCGATAGCTACAGGAATGTTTCTGATATATATGGCAGGACATAGAAAACCTGCTTTTCAGCAGATAGGAACAAGGTATATTGATGATCCGTTATGGGGAAGGGTATATGAAATTGCGTATGTAGTAGATGGTGAAATGACGAATGATAGTATTAATGTGCATTTGGATGAAGTGAGAAATACATTGAATCAAGAAGCAATAGGTACCAATATTGTAAAGACAGCTTATTATGATAGTAAGAAAGATGCTACAGCATGGAAGGAAACAGATGTAGGAGGATATGTATTTCTGAGTGGAGAATGAAAGGAGCGGATAGGATATGAACAAAGGTATATTTGCCATATTTTTTGTAGTAGCTGTTTTAAGTAGTTCATTCCCGGTCAATGCGCAGGAAACTGCACAGCGGGTAGGAGAGGGATATACATCAGAAGGTATATATTATGAAGTATATGTTGCAGAAGATTTGGCGGAAAACGACATTGTCCTTTGCGGAGCAAGTGTTAGTGTGACGAGGGAAGTGATATATTCAGGGGTTGTAAAACCACAGACAGAAATTTCATGGAGAGAAAAAATTAATGGAAGCTATTACTCAGGGGTTCTTACAATAAGTAAATATTCATATACTATAAGTCAAACAGTAGCTACGTATACTGGTGTACTTTATAAAGAATAGTTTAAGTTAAAGAGTGGGTTGCATCTATAGAAAAATTACGGATGCAACCTACTCTTTTTGCTATGAAATCTTTTATTAAGGGACTTGAGCAAAAGGAAATTAATACGATTAATGGGAAGTTTCCAAATGCTCAATTGATTTAGAAACATAATTTGTGGTAAATATGAATTATCCAGCATGTTTGATCGACAAGTAAAAGAAATATTTTAGAAAATGGAGGAAGGTAAGAAAAAACAAGTACAATAGAGCAGACGGATGTGCAGATATTAAGAATATGGTTTATAATACACATTTAGCAAATTTGGAGGTGTTTTATGAAAGTAAAGAGAAGTATAAGAAGAATTTATTGGGGCTGAGTTTTTCACTTTTAATAGTACCGGCATTCACGATAAAATCATCGGCAGGGTTATTAGCAACGGATAGTGTGAGTGCTAACCATTATAATGTTGTGGCGTCAGGATATCTGGCAGTATATGATAACTATGCATATGCGACTACAAGCTATGCAAGAAGTGGTTCCGATATTGGAGTAGGGGCATCGATAGATGCAACATATCGTTATGGAGGTAAGAATAACGTATTAAATGATGTAGATACTTCATCAGGTGGTGGTGCAACCGCAAGGGTAGACATCTCCGTAAATGAACAGCCCACAGCAGCATTTTTGCATGTAAGAGGTGTACATCAGGTTTCTGTGTCACAATTACCTTCAGGATACTGGATGGATATTACGGAATGGACCAGATAGTCAATTAATGACCAACGGAATGGACAAAACAGGAGATGCTATGCGGAGAATAAAAACCTATCTTATAATAGTAAACTTGATCTTTCTGACAGGCTGTGCCAACAAGGCAATGCCGGACATATATGTAGAAAACTATGACTATCAATACAGACAATGGTCGGATAGCATAGCATTTCCTAAAGTCCAGCAGGGAAGCGATAACATCGTATATATATACAAGAATGGTTTTATCTATTACATGGAAGAAGGTAATGATGTTTTAGTTCCGCTGTGTAATAAGGTGGACTGCTTACATGACAGAGAGACGGATCAGCAGAAAATAAAAGAGTGTAATGCCTCTGTCGATTTGGAGGAACTGGCAAATATTAATCCGGATAAAGATATCGCAATTGCAAAATGCGGAGATTATCTTTATTGTATTCCGTTGAGCTGTTACGAAACGGATGAAAGGATATTATACCGCTATGCTCTGGACGGAACAGCGAAAGATGTTGTGTACAAATGGGATGGAAAATCCAGCATTATTGTGAACTGGATCATACATAGGAACAACTTATATTATGCGGAAAAAAGGTATTATGAGGAAGATGAAGAGATAAAGGTTGAATGTACGATAAAACGGTTATCATTAAATACCTTTTTTCATAGACCGGAGACCGTCTATACTGCGGAGGAGAATCTGAGAGTGCTTACTTGGGGAAATCTTCAGGCTTATGGAAATTATGTGTATTTTGAAATTATTTCTATGCTGCCCAAAGAGGGAGATTCCCAGAAGGAAGAAAATAATGGTTACGATTACGACAGGTTATATAATAAAACCTTTGTATATGATATACAGGCGGACAAAATTGAGGAATTACAGATTCCGGATATGCCGAAATCGGTGCATATTTTAGGGGTACAATTCTGGCAGGATCAGATCATCCTGGATCCCTATGATGATGAAAAAAGAGGTGATGAACCGATGCCGGTATATATTGCTGATCTGGATGGATCCAATATGAAGGTGTTATTGGAAGATGTACCTCAGGCAGGTTATTTTTTGAGTGATGGCGAATATTTATATTTTTTTGATGACTGGATGGAGGACATTGATGATTGGCTTCGGAATCCGGGAAAATATGTTGTGTATGACAAGGACATGCAGATCGTAGATACCTTTATGACACCATTAAATGAAAACGGGAGAGCACAGAGATTTCCGGTAGGTGACAGAAACAGGATGTACTTTACTTATGAGAAAGAAGACGGTACATGGGGAGTAAAGTGCTGGGAGAAAAAAATTGGAGAGTACCGGGGGAAAACGATTACACTGACGGAGATCATGGATCGTTAAAGGGGCAATTTGCATGAGGTTGACAGGATATGAAATAAAAAAGCTGATGACGCAGATTCCGCTATGGATTGCATTTATTGGACTTTTCGTGGGGAATCTATTCCTGCTTTTTATGATTCAGAAAAAAGAAGCGGCCTATGTCTATGCATATCAGCAAAAAGATCAATATATTGCGTTTTGTGAAGGAAATGAACAGGCGGACGAGTTAGGCTTCTATGAGGCTGATCTGGAGGAACAGAAACGGTATCTGGACTCTTATCGGGAATTTATTTCACAGATGCAGGACAGGTCAAAGGCCATGGAAAATGTGATCTCCGAAGGAAATCATTATCTGACGGATAATATCCGCAAGACTTGTCACGATTTTTCGGCAGTTGCGAAAGCTTCTGTGACAGTGGACAACTGTTTTGGAATAAAGGCATTGGCGGAGTATCAGTACGGTATTTTCTTTGCTATTTCTTTTCAGGGAGTATTGACGTGGTATTTATTATTTTATGAGAGAAATAGAAAACTTTTTATTCTTATTAAAGGATGTAAAAACGGACATCATGTAACGGCGTATTCCAAGTTGTTTCTGCTATTATCGGGGGGAGTACTGTATACCTTGTTACAGGAAACCAGTGTTGTTTTGTTCCTGAAATGGATGTATGGATATGGCAATATGAACAGACCCGTACAGTCGGTTTCTCTTTTCCGCAACTGCCCGTATGTATTAAGCGTAGGGCAGGCCATAGGACTGCTTATTTTTCTTCGTGTGGGACTGTCTCTGCTGACAGGGTCTGTTCTTTTTATGGCGGGCATGCTGGTGAAATCGGAAACGGGAGCTTTCATTGTCATGATGCTTCCTATGATATGCGAATATGCAGCGTACCATTTCATTGCTGTCACGGGAACCCTGCGGGTATGTAAGATTATAAATCCTTTTTTCTATTGGGATATGAGACAGGCGCTGGGAAGCTATGTTAATTTCAATTTTGGGGGACATGCCATAGGAAAAAATGAAGTTGCGGTCAGTGTCTTCCTGATTATTTATGTGGTATGCTGTGCCAGCGGAATAAACCTTTTCCATAGAACCTGCCAGATCAGTGACAGTGGCCGGCTGGAAACGCTGATTATCAGGTTACGAAAAAAATGGAGCGTACTAGGGCATAGAAGGAATCTTGTATATTATGAATTTTATAAACTATTGATCCAGCAGAAAAAAGGAATTGTGATCATAATTGCCCTGTGGCTTATGATGCAGAATGTTTTTGCTGTATATGCGCCACAATACTATGCGACGGCGAAAGATGCCGCCTACCATATGTACCTGAAAAATCTTTCCGGACAGCTGACGGAGGAGACCTTGGAGCAGGTGGAAAACGAAAAAAGGCGGTTGGAGCAGTTACAGGAGCCCAGTCGGGAATCAGCTGAAATGTCAGGGACGGATGAAATAGATCGGTTACTGATGCAGTTGGAATGGCAGCGTTTGCATGAGGGCTTTCAGGAGCTGACAGATCAGATCCGGGGACTATCAGAAAAAGAGGGTAAACTTTCGGAAAAATATTTACTGGATGAAAAAGCTTACCTGGATATATGGGGAAATGTTACCCATGAAGTGCTTACCTGGTACGTAGGTGCGGTTCTGTTGCTGTTTTTACTGGGAGGGATTTACGGAGCAGGAGAGGAGAGCAACCTGATACCGCTGATTCGTTCTACCCGGAGAGGAAGAGAAGTTCTGGAGAGAAGTAAGGATCTGGCAGCGATCATATGCGTAGTATTTGTCTATCTGGTAATGGCTGCACCATTGTTTTTAAAGCTGCAGAATATTGATGGATTTGCCACAGCAGGGCAGAAAATGTGTAATCTGATAAATTGGAACTGCGAAAGCAGCATAACACTGGGATGGTATGAGACTTTCGTATTTGTCCTGAAATTCGGAAGCTTTCTGGCAGTAGGAATCCTGGGGCGGACATTGTACAAAAAGTTGAAACAGAGAATTCCGGCACTGCTGATGGGAAGCGGCATATTGATTATTGTTGTATTGCTGCTTTTGTATTTTAAACGAAGCAGCCACATGATTCTGTTGAATATGATATAAAGGGTACATTATGGAATTAAAAATAAAAGATCTATACAAAAGCTATGATCATGGGAAAACGTATGCAATAAATGACGTATCTGCAGATTTTACACCGGGGATATATGGGATTCTGGGTCCCAACGGCGCAGGGAAAAGTACAATGTTTGGTATGCTGACGGATAATTTGCGCCCGGATAAGGGAAGCATAACGGCAGACGGAGAAGATATTTATAAGATGGGAGCGGATTACCGGGCGAAGATCGGGTATATGCCACAGCAGCAGAGTCTTTATGAAGCATTTACTGCAGAAAAGTTCCTTTGGTATATGGCTGCTTTAAAAGGAATGAACAGAAAAGATGCCAGAGAACAGATTGAAAATTTATTAGAGGTCGTCAATCTGAAAGAGGAACGGTATAAAAAGCTGAAATACTTTTCAGGTGGTATGAAACAGAGAATCCTGCTGGCACAGGCGCTATTAAATGATCCGGAGATATTGATTCTGGATGAACCAACGGCTGGGATGGATCCGGAGGAAAGAATCCGGATACGAAATTTTATCAGTGGCTGTGCAAAGGATAAGATTGTCCTTTTAGCCACACATGTAGTAGCGGATGTGGAAAACATGGCCAGAGAGATACTGCTGATAAAGAATGGGAAGATTGTCCGGAGGGATACTCCGCAGAAGCTGTTGGCGGAATTGGAACATAAAGTTTACAATGTGCTGGTTACAGAGAGGGAAGGGGAAGAATACCAGAACAGTGGAGCCAGGATCACAAGTGTTACATTAACAGAAAAAGGGCATCGACTGAGGATCATCAGTGCCGATGCCTTGAAAACTGGTAATGTGGAAGAAGTTTATCCCTGCCTAGAAGATGTATATTTATATTGGATAGATAGAGAATGATCTACGGTAGTTGTAAAACAACTGATACATTTCCTTTAAGGAGAAGTTCTTAAATTCAATAACAGACAGACTTGTCTTAAAACTGCCAGAAAATGGAATGATGCTGCGATAATAAAAATTGTATGAAAATCTAGTACTCAGCTGTCAGTCAGCATGGTAAACTCAAAGATATTTTCACTCTCTTTTTCTGTCAGGTACAGCGCATCCAGATAAGATTGGTGACAACGAAAGACATGGAGAAAATGGAAACGGTTATTGCTGTAACTACTTGAGCAAAAGGAAATTAATACGATTAATGGGAAGTTTCCAAATGTTCAATTGTATTTCTAAAGAAAATCTGTTATATGTTAAGGCATCAAACATATTTGTGGGTTTTGAATTTAGAGGTAACTCAAGTGCAGCCGCATATGCAACTGTTTCTTACGATGGAAGATAAGTTGTAAAAATTTGGGATTAAGTGCATAATAAAGCATTTAATCCCAAGTTATATGAGGGAAATTGTATGTTAATAAAAGTGATTAAGAAGCAAACCATTTTTTTATTAAAACAAAAAGAAGCAAGTCTGACATTTATATTACTTCTAGCGGTAGTGCTGGGGAATTATATAACGAATGTTCTCACATTTAGAGGTACTGATGTTTCACAAATGTATCAGCCAATGAAGTTATTAGCGCTCAGCCTGAATAAAGTATATTTTAGTGCAAACATTCAATTATTAATTGTGATGATATACCCTATCTTGGTTGCTGTACCTGCTGGTTTTTCTTATACCAAAGAACAGCAGACAAAAGAAGAAGTATACATGATTTATCGTTTAGGGAAAAATCGTTATTTACAAAGTAAATTGTGGGCATCTTTTTTTACAACAACAATAGTTTTTACGGTTCCATTTATGCTGGAAATACTAATGAATATGCTATCTTTTCCCATGAATGCAATAAGAGATTTATCAAATTTAAGCATTTATAATACAGATTATGCCACAATGGTTCATAATTACATAGGCAGCGCAATCTATATAGCATCCCCTGGTTTGTATGCAATTCTTACAACACTATTTTTTGGTGTCGTATCAGGAATCCTTGGTACGCTTCCCGTAGCAATCTCATTTGCTTTGACGGTTAAATATCGCACGTTGCTGATCTTACCGACTTTTGTTCTATTGAATGCGACTACATATCTTAATATTCTGGATAGAAATAAGAGTTCATTAAGCTGGTATAAGTATTTGCTTCTTTTTGATGATACCCCTAAAAATATTATCGTTCCACTGATGGGGGTAGGAATTATAATAATAACAATATTCGGTTTTTACCTTTATGGAAGGAATAAGGATAAATGGTAATATGCATCATGAAAAAAGAGTAGTAATTTTAATTGGAATACTTTCCGGAATTTGCATATCGCTTGGTTTTATCAGACCGTTTGACGGAGTAATAACGCTATCAGAACTGGTATTACAATTAAGTGGATCCAGAGGTGAACTCAGCATGAGTTGCAATTTAGTGGAGTTAATTGGATTTATGCTTCGTATGATGCCAAACTATATTATGATATTGGTTTTTGGGAATAAGCTGTATGGTCATTTCTGCACAGCCAGTATCTATGTGTTTAGTCGGTGCCAGAATCGAATGAAATGGTATGGAAAGGAACTGTTACAGTTAATTAATTTAATATGCATATTTGAACTGGTATTTCTAAGCACAACCGCTATTGCTTCTGTATTGCGATATCAGGTGATTTTTAGCGTAGGTGGATTTATTTTATTGGGATGCCATGCTCTGATTTTTATGTTATGGAATTTTACTCTGGTGCTGTTGGTTAATTTACTTGCAATCAATATTGGAAGCAGTGCTGCATTCACATTGGTTATGGTTGTGCAAATGACTTGTACCGCAGCACTCAGTATCATAAATATATTGACGAAAATACAAATCAAACAAGACATCATAGATGTTTTTTTGTGGTTGAATCCAGTAGCACATACCGTTTTGGGATGGCATCGCAGCACATTGTTAGAAGTTGAGTTAGCCAACAGCCGATATTCTTTGAATTTAGTTACTTCGATATTGATTCCGGCTCTATTCTGTATAGTTACTGTAGTGATGGGAGGACTATTGATACAGAAGAAGGATTTACTGGCAGAGGACATGGAAATGGAGACAATTTGATATGAAATTAATTGCAAACAATATTCATAAAAACATAAAGGGTAAGACAATACTCAATGACATCAGTCTGGAAATGGAAACAGGAAATATATATGGATTTTGGGGTAGAAATGGATCTGGAAAAACCATGTTGTTTCGGGCATTATCGGGTCTGATGAAGATTGATTCAGGTAATATTTATTGGAATGATAAAGAACTGCACAAAGACTTTGCTGTTTTACCAAGTCAAGGGATTGTTTTGGAGCATGCCGGCTTGTATCCCAATAAGACAGGAGCGGAAAACTTATTATATCTTGCGCAGTTAAAGGGAGTGATTGGTAAGCGGGAAGTAGAAGAAGCAATACAACGGGTTGGACTTGACCCGGCTGACAAAAGGGTATTTGGTAAATACTCAATGGGAATGAAGCAGAGACTGGTGATTGCACAGGCCATCATGGAGAAACCGGATGTTATCATGCTGGATGAGCCTACAAACGGACTGGATGAAGCAGGAATAAAGGAAATCAGACAATTAATTGAACAGGAAAAAGAAAGAGGAGCCTTAATTCTTTTAGCCAGTCATAATCAGGATGATATGAAGATATTGGCAGACCAGGTATATAAAATTGCAGATGGCCGCATTGAAAGAAAGGGGACAGAACTGTGAAATTCAAATGGGGTTCATGCTTTATCTTATTCATTGTTATAGCTATAACTGTATTTGGTATATTTGAAAAAAGAACGTATACTAATATAGCAGAAGATAAGTCATATTTAGATGAGCTTTACGTAGCACAGCTTCCAGAAAATATATGTCTTGAAGAGACAGAGAATTTATCGGTAAATTTACCGCAGGTCCCAGTTATTATACGGGTATCCGTACTGGAAGATGTGGAGCATATAGGAGGAACAAGCAGGCAACTGGTCAAAGTGGAAGATGTTTATAAGGGAACAGAGCCTGCGGTGGGACAAGATATATATCTTACTTGCAGCCGCTGGTCACTTAGTTTATATTCAGAGCCATATTCCATCGAAAGAGGATTTGTTAATATAATGGAAGTGGGAGAAGAATATTTAGTTTTTATCGAAAATCAGGTAGATGGTCTTGGAGAGAAGATTCCTGTATATCAGGTGTATGTGGAAAATGCATTCACGCCAATATTTTCATATCAAGAGCATGAAAATAATATTTGTGAAACAGGTGGTGAATCCACATATGTAAAATATAATCAAGTTTGTGAAAATGAATTTTTTGCTACAACTCAGAAAGGAATGGATGCGTTAGTTGGCCTAAAAAATGAAATGATAGAAAAATATAATGAAAAGTGAAAACTATAACTACTATATTGAATATCAGTGTTTTAGGTTTTGGTATATGTAAATTTGATCTTTCTGACAGGCTGTGCCAACAAGGAGATGGGATGGACGGTGCGCAGTTACGGAGTGGAAAGGTAGACGGATACAGGATGCAAAAAATGTATGAAAATCCCACAAAATTTTGTTGACAAAAGAATTAGGACTGGAATAGGGAAAGAACCTTGACAAATCCTGGAAGCATGCACTACAATTACTTGCATACGACAATGACGATGAAAAGGATCAGTACGATCGGAAAGCATCCCAGAGAGAGGGGAAGGACACGGTGACGTGCGGCTGGGAACCCCTTATGACTAAGGATCGGAAACCTCCCTTGGAGTCCTGTGCGAGACGCAATGTACCTGGAAGCGGCGAAGCATAGCGTAGAACCGGCGTTAACGGTGACAGAGCAGGATACGTATTTGTATCAATCAGGGTGGTACCGCCGAGTGATCGGTCCCTTTTTCGGGAGCGATGACCCGGCGTTTTTCGTTTCCGTAGATCGTATGAGCAGTTTATTTTCAGAAAAAGAAAAGGAGAGAGAAAATGGCAGACAAGAAAATGGTAGAAGCGATCACTTCCATGGAAGAAGATTTCGCCCAGTGGTATACCGATGTAGTGAAGAAAGCAGAGCTGTGTGATTACACCAGTGTCAAGGGATGTATGGTGATCAAGCCCGCGGGCTATGCGATCTGGGAGCTGATCCAGAAGGAACTGGATGCAAGATTCAAAGCAGTCGGAGTACAGAATGTATATCTTCCCATGTTCATTCCTGAGTCACTGTTGGACAAGGAGAAGGATCATGTAGAAGGTTTCGCACCCGAAGTAGCATGGGTTACCCAGGGAGGATTAAACGAGCTTCCCGAGAGACTCTGTGTCAGACCTACTTCAGAGACCCTGTTCTGTGATTTCTATAAGAATGACATCCATTCCTACAGAGACCTGCCTAAGGTATACAATCAGTGGTGTTCCGTGGTACGTTGGGAGAAGGAGACCAGACCTTTCCTGCGTTCCAGAGAGTTCCTGTGGCAGGAAGGACATACCGCACATGCTACCGCAGAAGAATCTCAGGAGAGAACACTGCAGATGCTGAATGTATATGCGAAGTTCCTGGAGGAGGTTCTGGCTATCCCCGCGATCAAGGGACAGAAGACCGAGAAGGAGAAATTCGCAGGTGCAATTGCAACCTATACGGTAGAAGCACTGATGCATGACGGCAAGGCACTGCAGTCCGGTACCAGCCATAACTTCGGCGACGGTTTCGCCAAGGCTTTCGGCATCCAGTTCGCAGACAAGGACAATACTTTAAAATATGTACATCAGACCTCCTGGGGTATGACCACCCGTCTGATCGGTGCACTGATCATGGTACATGGTGATAACGAAGGCTTGGTGATCCCTCCCCGTGTGGCACCCATCCAGATCTGCATTGTACCCGTTATGCAGAAAAAGGAAGGCGTTCTCGACAAGGCGTATGAGCTGAGAGATCGCCTGGCGAAAGATTTCCGTGTCAAGGTAGATGACAGCGACAAGACCCCCGGCTTCAAGTTCGCAGAGGCTGAGATGAGAGGTTATCCGATCCGTGTGGAGATCGGTCCTAAGGATATCGAAGCAGGCAAGTGTGTGATCTGCCGCCGTGATACCAGAGAGAAGACCGAGGTGGCTCTGGAGGAGCTGGAGACCAAGGCAGCCGAGATCCTGGAGACTATGCAGAAGGAAATGCTGGAGAGAGCAAGAGCACATCGCGACAGCCATACCTATGTAGCACACAACATGGAAGAGTTCGAGCAGATCTTCAATGAGAAGTCCGGATTTGTCAAGGCTATGTGGTGCGGATGCCGGGAATGTGAAGATCAGATCAAGGAAAAGCTTGCGGTTACCAGCCGCTGCATGCCTTTTGAACAGGAACAGATCGCAGATACCTGCGTATGTTGTGGAAAACCTGCGAAAAAGATGGTATACTGGGGAAGAGCATACTAAGATAATATGTAACTATTCAGAGCCATGTAAATATCGTCAAATATTCGTCGAATGCTGGCATTCGTAAGAATATTTTATGATATTTATAGGGCGAAGTAACCACATGAGCAAAAAAGAAGCTCCATAGGAGCGTTTTGCGAATGGGGTTCTGAATAGTTATGAAAATATTTATAAGGCAGATGAAGACGCAGGCCGGTAGTATTGCTACAGGGTCTGCGCCTTATTTTTCAATGATAATGCTCGGAAATGAGGAAAAATATGATCTATCATACATTTGAAATGCATCAGGAGGGATCCCTTCCGGGAGCACATTTAGTTACCTATATTCAGGAGCATTCGGATGCAATGGCAATTAACGACAGACCTCTGATCCTGTTGTGCCCGGGAGGCGGCTATACCAGAACCTCCGACAGAGAGGCAGAACCCATGGCACTGAAATTCCTGGCGATGGGATATCATGCGGCAGTGCTGCGTTATTCCTGCGCCCCTGCGGAATATCCTACTTCCTTAAAGGAACTGGCTTACAGCATCAAATTCCTGCGGGAGCACGCGAAAGAGTGGCACATTGATCCTCACAAGATCGTAGTGGAAGGCTGCTCTGCGGGAGGACACCTGGCAGCCAGCCTTGGTGTGTTCTGGGATGAAGATTTTCTGGCAGAGAGCCAGGGACTTTCCGCGTCCGAGCATGAGCTGCTGCGTCCGGACGGACTGCTGTTATGCTATCCGGTCATCACTTCCGGAGAGTTTGCCCACAGAGGATCTTTTGAGAATCTGTTAGGCAGCAGACAGGAGGAGCTGGGAGAGAAGCTGTCCCTGGAGAAACAGGTAACAAGTAAAGTGCCGAAGACCTTCATCTGGCATACCTTTGCGGATCAGTCGGTACCGGTGGAGAATTCCCTGCTGTTCGTCAGCGCTCTCCGCAGAGCCGGAGTGCCCACGGAATTCCATATGTATGAAAAGGGAGCGCACGGGCTGGCATTGGCGAATAAGCTGACAGAGACCAACGATGGCAGAGCGGTACAGGAGGAATGCGCATCCTGGATCCGGCTGGCCCATACCTGGCTGGAGAGCCTTTTTGCAGGAGATGTGGAAGACGGACTGCACGCACAGGGCAGAGAATGGTAAGAATAGTAATAAACGAAAATGAAAACGCAAGGAGCAGTCATGGAACAGGCAGATACGATCATTCAGATCCCTCATTTCTACGGAAGTCTGAAGGGAATGCAGAACAAATTTGATAAATATGCAAGGCAGGATGCGTTCACAGGATCCACCAGAGAGGAATGGGAAGCCTGGAAGGAGACTTCCAGAGAGACATTAAAAGATCTCCTGGGATGGAAATACATGGAGTCCTGTGATCTGGCTCCCCGTGTGGAAGAAGTCGTGGAGCTGGAGAACGGCATTCGTCGGGAAAAAGTGATCCTTCAGGTAGAGCCGGAAGTGTATATGCCCATGTATATCCTGATCCCGCCGAAGCAGGACGAAGAGAAGCAGAAATGTTTTCTTGCCCTTCCGGGGCATCAGGGAGCAGGTAAATTCAGCGTGGCAGGACGCGATGATATTCCCGCGGTAAAACGGATGATCGAATTCTACCATTATGATTACGGCATGCAGCTGGCGAAGCGTGGTTATGTGGCAATCTGTCCGGATTGCAGAGGTTTCGGAGAACGCAGGGATGAGGCATTGCAGAAAGGAACCGATGAGAAATCCTTCCTGACCAGTACCTGTTTTCATCTGGCACATATGGCGGAGCCTTTGGGAGAGACCGTGGCAGGTATGTGCACCTGGGACACTTCCCGGCTGATCGATTATGTATATGAACGTGGCGAATGGGATACTGAGGACTTGGGAGTCATGGGATTTTCTGGCGGTGGTATGCAGACGCTGTGGATCTCTGCTTTGGATAACCGTGTGAAAAAATGCATCATCAGCGGATATCTCTATGGGTATCGTGACGCGTTGCTATTGCTCAACGGTAATTGCAGCTGTAATTATGTTCCCCATCTGTGGGAACACTTTGATATGGGAGATATTGCATCGCTCATTGCGCCGAGACCGCTGGCGGTCCAGTCCTGCCGGGATGACCATCTGAACGGTCCCAGAGGATTGGTGAATGTGACGGAGCAGCTAGATATTGTGCGGAAGGCTTATAGCCTGTACGGAAAAGAGGAATATCCGATCCACGATGTCAGAGAGGGAGACCACTGCTGGCATGAAGAGGTATTGGATATCGCACTGCCAAGACTGTAAGACATTTATAACCCCTGTTAATAGTTACAAAATATGGAGGAACGTATGGAATATATCGTTCTGGATCTGGAATGGAATCAGAGTAACACCGGCAAAGAGGATGCTGTGGAGAAGCTGCCTTTTGAAATCATAGAGATCGGTGCCATCAAACTGAATAAAGAACGTGTCATGGTCAGCGAATTCAATGAACTGATCAAGCCACAGGTCTACCATGAGATGCACAAGATCACCAGCAAACTGATCCATATTCAGATGCAGGAGCTGGAGCGTGGGAGACCGTTCCCGGAGGTCGGAGGAGATTTTGTCAGATGGTGCGGACAGGAGGAGCAGCTGTTCTGTACCTGGGGGACGTTAGACCTTACGGAGTTACAGCGGAATATGGCATATTATGAGATGCCATTACTGGCACCGGGACCGCTGCCTTATCTGGATGTGCAGAAGCTGTTCGCCATTGCCTATGAGGAGCGCAAAATCCGCAGAAATCTGGAATATGCCATCGATTTTCTGCATATTGAGAAGGATATTCCCTTCCACCGGGCGTTCAGTGATGCCTACTATACGGCAAAGATCCTGATCCGGATCCTGGAGGAGCACCCGGAGGTAGTGGTGAACCTGTCCTACGATACCTTCTGTCCCCCGAAGGACCGTAGGGACGAGGTTAAAGCGCAGTTTGATACCTATGTAAAATATATTTCCAGGGAATTCAAGGACAAGACAGAAGCCTTCGCAGATAAGGAAGTGGTGTCCAGTAAATGTTATCTCTGCCATCGTAACCTGCGCAAGAAAATCAAATGGTTCAGCGCTAACGGCAGGCATTATTACTGCGTGGCTTATTGCGAGAAGCACGGCTATCTCAAGGGCAAGATCCGGGTACGCAAGGCATATGACGGCGGTGTATATATTGTCAAGACCACGAAGCTGATACCTAAGGAAGAGGCAGAAGCTATCGCCGCCCGCAGAGATCATGCCAGAGAAGTGCGCAAGAGACACAAGCACAGCAAGGCAGGGAATGCCGAGAAATAGGGACAGAATATAGCAAATTACATTTCATGAGTATGAGGATATTCCGGCGGACCTTATTGCGACTGCGGGTATAGGAAAAAGGGCCAAAAATACAGTAGATACTGTGATTCTGCTTCTGAGAGTTGACTTTTGAAAAGAATGTTCTATTTTCCAAAAGACAGCTCTCCCTTTTAGTTATTTAAAACATATTTGTTGCATAATTAAAAAGTATAAGATATACTCCACTTATAAGTACATGTCACTTATAAAAAATTTCTTTGTCAGCGGAAGCTGATGTCTGAGACTTTTGTTAAGAAAGTCCGCCCGCCTCTTCAAGAAGAGCAGAGAGAGGCAAAAACCCACTCAGAAAACCAGTTGTATCAGAAAAACAGGTAAGTTATAATGTAGATATGGTGAAATCCTTTTATTTCCGGCGGTATCTATGATTACCTGACACAAAAGGAGGAAACCATTGAATACGGAGTTAAAAAATGCAGTACTGGCAACAGACAGAGACGCACAATATGATAACAGCGCGAAACGCCTGATAGCACATAAGATTATTCTGGCACGGATCCTGATAAAGACTGTGGAGAAATTTAAGGGAATGGACCCGCTGGAGGTCGCAGCGCTTATAGAGGGAATTCCCTACATCAGTACAGTACCGGTGGAGCTGGGACTGACGAATGCAGTTCATTTTCAGAATGGAAAGCGGATTGTTGGTTTTAACACGGAGAATCAGGAACTGAACGAAGGTCTGGTGCGTTTTGACATTGTATTTTATGTGCGGATGAAGGATGGCCTTTCGCAGATCATCATCAATGTGGAAGCGCAAAAGGACGAACCCAGCGACTATAAGATCCTAAATCGGGCAGTTTTCTACGTGAGCAGACTGATCTCCTCCCAGAAGGAAAAGGATTTCGAGAATTCGAGTTACGATGACATCAAATGTGTCTATTCCATCTGGATCTGTATGAATATGGAGGAAAACACCATGAGCCATATTCATCTTACCAAAGAAGCCATGATCGGTTCTTATGAATGGAAGGGCAATCTGGATCTATTGAATATCATTATGATAGGTCTTGCTAAGGAACTGCCGGAGCATGATGAGACCTATGAATTGCATCGTCTGTTGGGAGCATTACTGTCCAGAGAGCTTACGGTGGATGAAAAGCTGGACATTATTGGAAATGAGTATGATATCCCATTAGAAGAGAATTTCAGAAAGGACATGAGCACTATGTGTAATTTGAGTCAGGGAGTTAAGGAAGAAGGCATTGCAATCGGACGCAGAGAAGGCTTGGAAGAAGGACGCAGAGAGGGTTATGCAGAAGGTGAAGCAGGGCTTATTATGACAATGTATAAGAACGGCCTTTTGCCAGAGCAGATTGCATCTGCTACGGATAAAACGGTAGAAGAGATAAAGACGATTATTCAGGGTAAGGGAATTTTCGATGAAATCTAAAAATTCTGCCTCAAGTATTTAGATAATAGGTAATAAAATTACAGTATTGAATAGAACATGTTTAGCAAATAATAATCAGAAATGGAAGACCTTATGTATGAGCTTTATGGTGAATATTACGAAAATGTCATTGGAAAACGGAGTTATGGGATTACCTGTGGATGTGTGCAGGAATTGGAATGCATTAACGAGCATTCCGGGAAAATTAATATATGCAGGCAGAGAATGTCCTATTACCTTTTCACCAAAACATAAACGTAAACCTTCTGACGATGTGTATGGTTCAGCAGGAGCTTGGCAGTTTACAATTAATGATTCCATTCAATTTTCCAAGTTGAGGATTGATGGTGTTTATACATATGCAGAAGGGGAAAAAGCTAGAATTTCTAAAAGAGAATGGTCAGAAAAACTTGAGTGTGAAATATATGAAGAAGAAAATCAAATTTTTTTAGAAGTTATTAATGTAATTAAAAAACCAAAGACAAATGCTACAAAAAAATATGTGAATTATTGCAACAAGGGATTCGACCGTCTTCTGAAAAAGAATCTAAGGCACCCGAATGGAATTCGCCGAGTGCATGGACCAATTTTTCTGAAATAGAGAATTATAAGGCCGTAACGGATTGTTTATATATATGGTATGGTAAAGTTGAAAATTCAAATACAGTATATCTATATGTAGGTATTGTCGGGGATACGAAGAGCGCTGGAAAAAGTAAAAGAAACCTTTATTTAAGATTACGTGAAGAACAAAAAGGTGCCTACAAAAAATACGGGTTGGACATAAAGATAGAGAAATTCAGATTCTGTTCGCTTAATAATGCGCATGGGTTTTCTGTTCCAGAATTGCTTAAAACAATTGAAATGTCTGAAATAACAATTATGACATCACTTTTTAACTGTGAAAATGCAAGGGCAAATATAGATGCATTGTTCAATAAATATGATATTATTCTTTTAAATTCAAGTACTTCGTATAAGTATGTTAAGTGAGTGGAATAAATGTAAAGGCGAAAGCGTATGCTTTCGCCTTTACATTTATTAGAATTGAAAAAGTGGGTAATAAAGAATTAGAGCGAATTCATACGATGGTTCTTAGTTTGCAGCTTTTGCCTTTTCTCTCTTTAAGAACAGGTACACACAGATACCGGCAAAAACAATCGTTGCAGCGATCAGTATCGGCAGTACCGGAATGAAACGGACATCTGTATTGATGAGCTTCAGTCCCTGATACAGTGTGAAGACGCCGAATACAGAGAAGATGGCGAAGGCTAGAGTATTGAGCAGCCCTTCCGGTGTCTTGCTCTTTAACAGATAGCCTAAAAGCATTCCCAGAATGTCTGCTAAAAACAGTCCCAGAGAACAGCCGAGCCATACGATCAGTGCGGAACTCATACCTTCATTGGCACCAAAGGTGATGGCGGTAAGCTGTGTCTTGTCTCCAAGCTCGGCTACGAAAAAGGTACAGAACACCGCAAACGGTGCGAACCGGATCCTGGATCTGCCGCTGCCCTCCTCTTCCTCGTCATCATCGCCCGCAAGTGTTGATGCGGCAAAATAAAGAAATGCAAGTGCAGCAATGATCTTGATAAGCCAGGCAGGGATGAATTCGCTGACGAGCCCGCCGGCGAGAACGGCCAGACCGTTCAGCACCAGGATTGCGGCAGCGGTTCCCAATATAATATCTCTTAATTTGTATTTCGAAGTAAGGGCGATCAGCATAAGCTGTGTCTTGTCGCCCATCTCTGCGATGAATTCCGTGAGAAATACCTTAAAAAACAATATCATTTGTACGGCCCTCATTTATCTGATTATGATATAAACCGCATATGCTGCGTAAAGAGCCACCATACAGAAGCCTTCGACTCTTCCGATTTTCTTTTTGCTTCCTGCGAAGATCCATACACACACAGTAAATGCGATCAGTACACACAGATCAATGATGTTTTCCGTAATGATGCTGATGGGGCTGATCGCGGAAGCAATACCCAGAACCATCAGAATATTGAATATATTGGAACCGATGGCATTACCCAGGGCCATATCGACTTCATTCTTTCTGGCTGCAACGATGGAAGTCACAAGCTCCGGAAGAGATGTGCCGATGGAAACGATGGTAAGTCCGATCAGTGTCTGCGTCATTCCCAGGTCGCTTGCGATTCTGGATGCAGCATCGACAGTGAGATCCCCACCGAAGGCGATCGCAGCAGCACCACCGATAATGAAAATAATGCTAAGCGGCACGGAGATCAGCTTGATCTCTTCATCGGAACCGCCCTCAATCTCCACTTTTTTGCCTTCTTTATTTGCCTTTAGGGCAATCTTTACCATGTAGAAGATGTATCCGGCAAACAGACCTATGAATATTACACCATCGAAATGTCCCAGTGTCATTTTGGCCTGATCACCCAGTCCGATGGTTCCCAAAAGCAGTAAAAGACCGGCGCAGATCAGGGAAAGTGGGATGTCTCTCCTGATAGTTTCCCGCGCAACCTCTACGGTGGCGATCATTGCACATACGCCGATCACGACCATCAGATTAAAGATATTGGAACCGACGACATTACTGACCGCAAGCTCATTATTGCCTGCAAGGGAAGCCGATACACTGACCGCTGTCTCCGGGAGAGAGGTTCCCATTGCTACGATGGTAAGTCCGATAATGATAGACGGAACATGCAGTCTCTTCGCTACACTTGAGCTTCCTTCTACGAAAAAGTCTGCACCCTTAATAAGCAGTATAAAACCGATTACAAGGAATACAAGAACAAGGGCAAACGGGGCGTTGTTAATAAGTTTCTCCATGTTTTTCTCCTTTGCGTGATCCATTACAGTGTTGTCAGCCGAAAGCTGTGCGATGATAAGTATCCGACAGAGATAAAAAAGACTCATGTATACCAATTATCTGCCAGTGTGTATTATACACAGACCATTAATAGATATACATGAGTCTCATTATTTAAGATTTGCCAGATTATACTCTAAAATTATAATCAGAATGTTGACAAATCACACCTTCGTGCTAACTACTCCCTCATGGAATATTCAATTCTTGATAAATAATATCAAAAAGAATTGCCGGTGTCAACAGGTGAATGAAGAAATCTTAGGGGGTGTTCTGCTTTATTGGTTTGCACTGTCTGCATCAATTACCGATTGAATCTGCTGCATCAGAGAGTCATAGTTATCCTGGTTATCAATTCCCCCAAGGATCGGATCCCCTACAATATTTCCATTTCTATCGACAAGTATGGTTGTAGGAAATGCCATAATATCAGAGGCATATTTACCAGCATCGGAAGCAGAGTCAATGGAAATATTGCGGTACTTTGCACCCTGGCTTTCAAGAACGGCGGCAGCTTCTTTCATGGCAGCTTCATTGCCGTCGAAGGTTTCGGTATTGATGCCGATGACTTCGCCGCCCATTGTTTTGAGCGTATTGTTTAATTCGTCCAGCTTAGACAACTCAGCAACACAGGGCTTACAGCCGGTAAACCAGAAATTAACGACGGTTACTGCATTGCCGGAAAACAGGCTTTCATCGACAGAATTACCGTCAAAATCCTGACCGGAGAAATTCCGGAAGGGAGAGGCAGCTTCGGAATTGTTTTCCGGAGCAGTATGATCGGATGTGGTAGTTCCCTGTTCCAGTTCTGCGATCTGTTCTTCGATCTTCCGTATGCTTTCCATATCTTCCGTAAGTGTTTTCAATTCATCCTCTGTAAAGGAGTCCTTGTTTGCTTCGACGGTATCAGCCAGATAATCAGCATAATTTGCGCTGGGATCAGCATTACTTTTGCTCATCATGCCGAATACCTTGTTCCATACAGCCTCATGATCTGCAAAAATCTGGTTCTCCTGCTGATACAGATCATTTAGTGCAGTGTTGGAGCTGTCTGTGGATACTGTGCCGGTTTCCGTCAGAGACTCATTGGTTTTGTCCGTGCCGGCAGCATCCGTTGCGCCGCAGGCTGTAAGCAATAAAGCTATGCAGAGTGTTAAAATAGTAAGGAATTTTTTGTTTGTTTTCATGATTAAATTCTCCTTTGAGTAATCGTAATAAGATTATTTTCCCATAAACCGGTAGTGGATCGCATCCTTGGGACAAGCCTTGATGCAGGCTCCGCACCGTATGCATTCCGGATGGTCTGGATGCTTGCACACATCCACATCCATTTTACATACCTTTGAACATTGACCACAACCGATACATTTGCTCTCCTCCACCTTAATATTAAGAAGACTGACCTTATTAAACAGTGAGTAGATCGCGCCAAGAGGACAGATCCATTTGCAGAAGGGTCTGTAAAATAAAATACTTAACACGACAACCGTGATCAAAATAAAGCATTTCCAAGAAAAGAGTTTTCCAAGTGCGGACCGTATGGCTGTATTTCCCAGAGAAAGTGGGATAGCTCCCTCCAGAACGCCCTGTGGACAAATATATTTACAGAAAAAAGGGTCGCCCATTCCTATAGAGTTCGTTACGAGCAGCGGCAGAAGGATAACGAAAACGATAAGAATCATATATTTCAGATATCTTAGCGGCTTCAGTCCTGCTGTGGAAAATTTTTTTCCCGGGATTTTATGAAGTAAATCCTGAAACCATCCAAACGGACACAAAAAACCACATATAAATCTTCCAAGTGTCACACCCAGTAAAATAAAAAACCCCGTGACATAATATGAAAATTTAAATCGGGAGGATCCGATCACCGCCTGAAATGCGCCAATGGGGCACGCTCCCGTGGCAGCAGGACAGGAATAACAGTTTAATCCCGGTACACATACGGTCTTAGCGTTTCCCTGATATATTTTGCCCTTAAAAAAATTAGGGATGTGAATATTAGTAAGCAGTGTGGCAGCAGCCTGTATCCATCCGCGTATCCCGGCTGTCTGCCTTGACAGTGACTTTTTTCTCTTATCCAATTCCGACACACTCCAGACATAATTTTATTGCTTTACCAAGCACGACAGCAGCTTCGCCTCTGACAGCACCGTAGCCGATCATAGTGATCCCGGTGACGAGCAGAACGATCTGAGATATTTTTCTGCACTTCAAGTTATTGTTACTCCTTTCGATCGTGGTATTTATTGACCAGCTGACTTCGCTATTATACAATAATTGTTGTAAAATCTTTGTTAAGGTGGAAGGAATTTTGAGATTATTAATTGTTGAGGATGAAAAAGAAATATGTGATACAGTTGCAAAAAGTCTGTATGACGCAGGATATGAGGTGGATACCTGCTATGATGGGGAAGAAGCTCTTGCAGGTATCCTGACGGAGAACTATGATCTGGTCGTTCTTGATCTGAATCTGCCCGGCATGGATGGAATGGAGATCCTGAAGGAACTCAGGCAGGAAAATGAGGAGACAAAGGTTCTTATATTATCTGCAAGAGGGCAGATAGCGGATAAGGTTGAGGCGCTGGATGCAGGGGCAAATGATTATATGGAAAAACCATTCCATTTACAGGAACTTGAGGCACGCATCAGAAGCCTGACCAGAAGGAAGTTTGTACAGAAGGATGTATGTCTGGAAAGCGGTGAGATAAAGTTTGATACCGTAAGGCGTGAGGCTTATGCAAAAGGAGAAATGGTATCTCTGACAAGAAAAGAAAATGGTATTCTGGAATATCTGCTTCTGAACATGGGCAGACCGGTAAGCCAGGAGGAATTGATGGAGCATGTCTGGGATGCATCTGTGGATAGCTTTAGCGGAGCGATCAGAGTACACATGTCTTCCCTTAGAAAAAAGCTTAAGGCTGTGCTGGGATATGATCCGATTCTGAACAAGGTGGGAGAAGGGTATAAAATACGAGAGGAGTCCGATAGATGAAAAAAATGTCGCTGCAGTGGAGACTTACCTGCATCATTACATTATATATAGCGGTGATATGTGGATGCGTGACGATGTTTGTCTATAAAAACGGTGTATATTATATGGATTCCCTGCAAGAGGCTGTGGATACACGGGGAGATGATCAGCCGGACGATGCGGAGGAAATATATATCAGCATTCCGGAGGACAAGTGGGATGAGTTCGCTAATGACTTTTCTGTCCAGGTCTATAATAATAAGGCGGATTACAGGAAAAACAGCTTGATCATTTCAGCAGTATTGGCTCTTTTGGGTGGAGTGGCGACCTATTTTATAAGTGGGCATGCACTCAGACCGATCAGAGAGTTTTCTGACAAGATCGAAAAGGTGCAGGCGCAAAATCTGGCAGATTCACGGATAGAAGAAAACCAGGTGAAGGAACTGAACCAGCTTAGCGTTTCGTATAACCGGATGCTGGAACGTCTCTCGGATGCATTTGAGATACAGAGACAATTTACTGCAAATGCAGCCCATGAGCTTCGTACTCCATTAGCCCTGATGCAGGTACAGCTTGATCTGTATCATTCCAACAGACATCCGGACAATGATGCAGACACGGTACAGATGATAAAGATGGTTACCGAACAGAACGACAGACTCAACAAAATGGTAAAGACACTTCTCGACATGAGTGAGCTTCAGACGGTAGGAAGGGATGATGAAATTATCTTAGACGCTCTGGTGGATGAGGTGTTGGAGGATCTGGAACCTCTCGCAGAGGGCAAAAATATAAGACTGATCGGAAAATGTAATGATGTAACGATGGTCGGAAGTGACATCCTTATTTACCGGCTGGTATACAATCTGGTTGAGAATGCCATAAAATATAATCATTCGGGCGGGCAGGTCACAGTAACCGCAGACCGGAAGGAAAAACATGTATATCTGTCAGTGGAGGATACGGGAGCCGGAATCCCTGAGGAACTTAAGGAGCGCGTGTTTGAACCGTTTTTCCGGGTGGATAAATCCAGAAGCCGGGAGCTTGGTGGAGTAGGACTGGGACTTGCACTCGTTCGTGAAATTGTAAGAGTGCATGATGGCAGTATTACGGTGAAGTCCAATCCATCCGGAGGGACGATCTTCGAGGTGGTTTTGTAAATTGTAGCAGAACAGGGTGTTTGAAGAAGTATGATCAAAGTATTACAAAAAGCAGATATCGAACGAGTTGTTGATATATGGTTAGATACCAACTTAAAAGCACATTATTTTATTCCGGGGCAATATTGGAAAGATAATATTGATTTAGTGAAAGAAATGTTGCCACAGGCAGAGGTCTATGTGTATGAGAATGACTGCCAGATAGAAGGCTTTATAGGGTTAAATGATGAATATATGGAAGGCATTTTTGTCCGTGATGAAATGCAGTCGCAGGGTATAGGTAAGCTCCTGTTGAATTTTGTAAAAGAAAAAAAGACGAAATTATACTTAAATGTTTACCAAAAGAATACACGTGCAATTCACTTTTATCAACGAGAAGGTTTTGAAATCCAACGAGAAGGATTGGATGAAGTTACCGGGGAAAAAGACTATGTAATGGTATGGCAGCGTGGAAATTCTTTGTAAAAAGAGCAGGGAGCTGATAGAAACTGCCGGGGTTATTAGGAGAAGAGAAGCAATGAAAATCTACATAGATTTTGATGATGTACTATGTGAAACCGCCGAATATTTTACGAAAATCGCAAAAGAACTGTTCGGCATTGATGTCCCTTACCGGCAGGTTCAGTTTTTCAATCTCCAGAAATCATTTGATTTAAATGATGAGCAGTATGAAGCTTTAATGAAAGCGGGGCATTTGCCGGAAAATCTGCTGAATTACGAGGAGACGCCGGGGGCTTCCGAAGCAATTAATAAGTGGGTGGATCAGGGACACGAGGTTTTTATCATTACCGGAAGGCCGTTTAATTCCTACGAACCATCGAGGCAATGGCTTGATGAACATCATCTGGAAAGAGTTCCCTTGTTCTGCGTAGACAAATACGGGCGCGAAACAGCGAAACAGGATTATAGATATAATATGACATTGGCGGAACTTTACAACATGACCTTTGATTTTGCGGTAGAGGATTCTCCGGCGGCATTTGAGCATGTAATGCATTTTGACAACTGCAGGATAGCCGTGTTCGACCGACCATGGAACAGCCGGGCAGAGCTTCCCAATGACAGATTTGTGAGATGCAAGGACTGGCAGGAGATTGACCGGCTGTTTGAAAATAGGGAGATAACCAAATGACACGTGAGGATTCCATCAGACAAATAGAAAACTATCCCCCATTCAATGAACAGGAAGAAAAGGACAAAGCTTTGATTCTGGGATGGATCAGTAACAATGAGAACGCATTTTCCAGAGAAAATACAGTTGCGCATATTACGGCTTCTGCCTGGGTGGTAAATAAGGACAGAAGCAAAGTGCTTATGGTATATCATAATATTTATAATTCCTGGTCCTGGATGGGAGGACATGCGGATGGGGAGACGGATCTGCTGTCCGTTGCCATCCGGGAAGTGAAGGAGGAGGCGGGAATTTCCAATGTGAGACCGGTATCAGAGGAGATTTTTTCTCTGGAATCTCTGACGGTGGACGGACATGTGAAAAAAGGGAACTATGTGTCCAGCCATTTGCATCTGAATATCACGTATTTACTGGAGGCAGATTCGGAAGAGCAGGTATCCGTAAAAGCCGATGAGAACAGTGGAGTGATGTGGTTCTCTCTGGAAGATGCTTTGGAGAAATCTACGGAACCATGGTTCGTGGAACATATTTATTCAAAACTCATTAAGAAAATGGGTATATGAAATTGGAAAAAACGGAGAATGACCTATGATAAAATTCTTAAAGGCAGCGCCTGTCGTGTTCCTGATCGGAACCATTGTCACGGGTATTTTATATCAAAAAACTTTGTTAGAAATCTGGCTGACGATTGCCATTACCTTTGGAACCACTGCTTATCATTTTATCATGCGATGGGTGGTAGCATTTATCTACAATTCTATCATGCATAACAGGGCAGATTACAGAAAACACTGGTATCAGGTAAGTAAATCTGAAATGAAATTATATGAAAAGCTGCATGTGAAAAAATGGAAGAATCGCATGCCTACCTATAATCCCAGCCTGTTTGATCCGAGACAACACACCTGGGAGGAAATAGCGCAGGTCACATGTCAGGCGGAACTGGGGCATGAGACGATCGTAGTGCTCAGCTTTGTACCGATTGTGGCAGGTCATTGGCTGGGTGGATATCCGGCATTTATCATTACATCGATCCTTGCGGCCATGTTTGATATGATGTTTGTGATCATGCAGCGATATAACAGGCAAAGGATTCTGAAACTGATAAAATAGAATGGATACTTGATAGAAAAGGATATTTGATAGAGAAAGAGGACGGCATGACTAAATATAAATATGGGAATCCGGAGGCTCCCATTGTTTTGATCCAGCCCGTGGGAGATCATGATCTTCCGGAAATAGAGGGCGAAGTGGCACAAATCCGGAAACTGACAGCATTGGATTTTCAAATGATTGCGGTGAAAGTGGATGACTGGAACCTCGATCTGTCTCCGTGGAAAGCACCAGCGGTATTCGGAAATGAGGATTTTGGCGAGGGTGCAGCCTCGTTGCTAGAAGAAATTTTGCGTTTATGCTCGGATGAAAGTAAAACTTATTATCTTGGAGGATATTCTCTTGCAGGGTTGTTTTCTCTGTGGGCATCTTATCAGACGGATCGGTTTGCGGGGATAGCGGCGGCATCGCCCTCGGTGTGGTTCCCCGGGTTTCTACCCTATGTGAAAGAGCACGAGAATCAGAGTCGGGCAGTTTACTTAAGCCTGGGGGACAAAGAGGAAAAGACCAGAAATCTTGTTATGGCTACTGTGGGTGACTGCATCCGGGAGGCACATGCGTGGCTGCAGCAGTGTGGGATCGGCAGTACGCTGGAATGGAATTCGGGGAATCATTTCAGAGATCCGGGCCTGCGGACTGCGAAGGCATTTGCCTGGGTAATGAAAAATTCATAAATTTTGCTTATTGGATCGGAGGAGAGGGATATGGTAATGGAAGCTCTGGTATACATATTGACATTATTGTTTGGAGTATCTACCGTTATCATTATAAAAAATAAGAGATATAAGGTTGTACCTTTTATATGTCTGGACATCATCCTGACATTTGCTGGTTTTGCCATCACATCATTTGTTATTTTGTTTGTAGGGAATGAAGCTCTCGAAGCGCTGCTGATTATGAGCGTGTTTGGATTGTTTCTGTTTTTACTGGGTGCGAATGATATCTATGCTGTATTTTGCTGCAATCAGAAGATAGAAGCTATCTATTGCGGATATAACAGCTACCCCGGACGCTATGGGATTACCAGCTATGCACCGGTGTTTGAATACGTCTGTAACGGCACGGCTTACCATGAGCAGACCACATTGACAGTACCCTATCGCCTGCTGCGGAGGATGACAGAAGGGAACACTTATCCCATCTATATTCATTCAAAACATCCTGGAGTATGTGTTTTGAAGAGAAGAATCAGGTTCACGACAGTGATTGAATTTGGTTTTGCAATTATGTTTTTGGTAGTAGCAATTTTGTGGCAGCAATCCTGAAAATGGTACATAGGAACACTCGGAACATGTGGACAATGCCGAATACCGGAGAAACCGGTAAATCAGTAGAAACTCTGAGGTTTGCGGAAATGTTAAGTTCCTTTGCACAAATTCCCGGAGATGTTGATAGCGCTGCATGGCGATAGCATGCTATACTTCCTGCGAAAGGAGAGGTGACGGATGCAGTTAGGAAACAATATTCAGACCTTAAGAAAAAGGAAGGGGCTTTCGCAGGAGAAGCTGGCAGAAAAAATTAATGTTACAAGGCAGACCATATCAAATTGGGAATTAGGAGAGACTGCGCCGAACCCGGAGCAATTAATTCTCTTATCGAAGGAGCTCGACATAAGCATTGATGAATTGGTGGGAAATGATGCGATGTCATCCGGGAGTCCGAGGGAGAATAAGAGTATAAAGGATATCTATATCGGATTGATCGTTTTGTGCGGCATCGTAGCATGCGTATGGGCATCTTCGGCAAACAGATTTCGCTATGTGGAAATACTGGGAATCACCATTGCCGGGGCGGTGATAGGAGCATGCCTGGGCAGAGTTATCCATGGAATTTTGATGTATTTGCGAAATGATAAAAAGAAATAGAAAGTTAGTGAGGCTCATTGCGGATGTGACGAATCTCAGCAGCCCGTATTGGTACTACTGATTTTTGAAAAAAGCCTCAATATAGTCAAAATAGTAAAAAATAGGCTTCTCAGAAAGCGACTTTTTACGTAATAGATCTTTTTATACAATTATAGTAAAAAATAATGTGTTTCTAAGGCGGAAATTTTACTTTTCCCAGCTCTTTTGCATGTTTGAGTAGAATTAAGTGTAAGTGTGGTTTGATCAAACATTTTTTGTACTGATTTAATTATTTTTCCTATTTTAGCGAAAATAAGCACTTATAATAGGCCAAAATTTCATGTTTTTGTATTTTTTTAGTGAAAAATATTGTTTTAAATACAAACAGAACTCCCGGAGGGTCGTCTGCTCCGGGAGTTATTCATAAAAGATGCGCCACATTTATTTCATATTGCGGCATTCGCCGCATCACGACAAAAGTAAAAACCGAGCAAGCTCGTAATCACGGTTCTTATTTTGCCTGTGTGCAGCTTAACTTTCAATTTACTTCCGGTGTTTATTCTCCAAAGCTGCTTCCACGAATCCCTTGAACAGCGGATGGGGTCTGTTGGGTCTGGACTTGAGCTCGGGGTGTCCCTGGGTGGCGACGAAGAAGGGATGCTCGGTAAGCTCGCACATCTCCACGATACGTCCGTCAGGGGACAATCCGGACAGACGCAGACCGTGTTCAGTGAGGACGGCACGGTAATCGTTGTTGACCTCGTAACGATGACGATGTCTCTCGGAGATATTCTCCTGTCCGTAGAGCTGATAAGCACGGGAATCCTTATCCAGTACACAAGGGTATGCACCCAGTCTTAAGGTGCCGCCGATATCCTCGACACCGTTCTGATCCGGCATCAGAGCGATCACAGGATGTGTGGTGTTAGGATCCAGTTCCACACTGTGGGCATCCGTATACCCGATGACATTTCTTGCATATTCTACGATCGTCAGCTGCATTCCCAGACACAGTCCCAGGAAGGGAACTCCATGGGTTCTTGCATACTGAATCGCCAGGATCTTGCCTTCGATACCCCGGGAACCGAAGCCGCCGGGTACTAGGACACCGTTGCAGTCACCTAACAGTTCTTCCACATTTTCAGGTGTTACCGTCTCGGAGTCGATCCATTTGATATGTACCGTAGCATGATTGGTGATACCGCCATGCTTCAGAGCCTCTACAACACTGATATAGGCATCATGCAGAGAGACATATTTTCCGACCAGAGCGATCTGCACTTCATCGGTGGGATGACGCAGATCCTCTACCATCTTCTTCCAGTCTGCCAGATCCGGTTCCGGACAATCCAGATGCAGACATTCACAGGCTACCTGTGCCAGATGCTCTTTTTCCATAGCTAACGGAGCCTCATACAGATATTCCACATCCAGATTCTGCAATACATGACTCTGAGGTACGTTACAGAACAGAGCAATCTTATCCTTGATGGACTGATCCAGAGGATGCTCACTTCTGCAGACGATGATATCCGGCTGGATGCCCATGCCCTGCAGATCCTTAACACTGGCCTGGGTAGGCTTGGTCTTCAGCTCCTGAGAAGCACTCAGATAAGGAATCAGCGTTACATGGATCAGAATGGCATTGTCATGCCCCACCTCATGTTGGAACTGACGGATGGACTCCAGGAAAGGCTGGCTCTCGATGTCACCTACGGTACCGCCTACCTCGATGATGGCGATACGGGTCTCATCATCTGTAAAGTTGCGGTAAAAGCGGCTCTTGATCTCATTGGTGATATGGGGGATGACCTGTACGGTACCTCCGCCGTAATCACCACGACGCTCCTTCTGCAATACGGACCAGTATACCTTACCGGTGGTAACGTTGGAATTTTTATCCAGATTCTCATCGATGAAACGCTCATAATGTCCCAGATCCAGATCGGTCTCCGTACCATCTTCTGTGACGAATACCTCGCCATGCTGGATCGGGTTCATGGTGCCGGGATCAATATTGATATAAGGATCGAATTTCTGCATGGTTACCTTATAACCTCTTGCCTTTAACAGTCTTCCCAGGGAAGCTGCGGTAATTCCTTTTCCGAGGCCGGATACGACTCCTCCGGTCACAAATACGTACTTTACTGCCATAATTTTCTCCTCCTTTTGATATACAAGAAACAATTTATAAAATAAAAAGAGCGAGAAACTCCCCTTGGGGAGCGCCTTCGCTCAATAACTGCCATAATTTATAGTAGAATGACAAAATGTTTAGTTGTGATACAGTTTCTGGTTCTGATAATGAGGTTCGCATGTCAGATTCACGCCTAACTTGCGGAAGGTATTCATGTCGATCTGGGACAGAATCACGCTGGAGTGCACTTCGGAACCTTTCAGGTTCTTCAACTGCTCCACAGCAGCCTTCGCGGTATCATCCGTAGCTGCACAGATGGAAAGAGCGATCAGCGTCTCATCTGTATGAAGCCTGGGATTGCGGTTCCCCAGGTAGTTCGTCTTCAGATCCTGGATGGGACCGATGGCGGTAGGTGAGATCAGCTGTACTTCGTCCGGAATGCCTGCCAAAGCTTTCAGGGCATTTAATAATAATGCGGAAGAAGCACCCAGCAGAGTACTGGTCCGCCCGGTGAGGACTCTGCCGTCCGGAAGCTGGATCGCAGCTGCCGGTTCCCCGGTGGTCTCTGCTTTGATATTGGCTGCACTGACTACTGCGCGATCGTCGATGGTGACACCTGCCTGCTTCATCAGAAGCTCAAGCTTTAAGATCTGGTCGTCACCGGCGGTACCCTGGCGCTTCTGGCACAGAGTGTGGTAGTAGCGGCGGATGATTTCCTGTTTGGCGGCATCGCGGACAGCTTCGTCATCGACAATACCGAAGCCTGCCATATTGACACCCATGTCAGTAGGAGACTTGTAAGGGCAGCTGCCCATGATCTTCTCGAACATAGCGCTGACTACGGGGAAGATCTCCACGTCGCGATTGTAATTGATCGTGGTCTCACCGTAAGCTTCCAGATGGAACGGATCGATCATATTAACATCGTTTAAGTCTGCGGTAGCGGCTTCATAAGCCAGGTTCACCGGATGCTTTAACGGAATATTCCAGATCGGGAAAGTCTCATACTTGGCATAACCGGCTTTGATGCCTCTCTTGTATTCGTGATACAGCTGGGAGAGACAGGTAGCCATTTTGCCGCTTCCGGGTCCGGGAGCAGTAACGACTACCAGAGAACGGGATGTTTCAATATAATCATTTTTACCGTAACCCTCATCGCTTACGATGAACGGAATATTGGAAGGATATCCGGGAATGGAATAATGGCGGTATACCTTCATTCCCAAAGACTCCAGTTTTTTCTGATAAGCAATGGCACTGGGCTGCCCGGCAAAGCGGGTCAGACATACACTGCCGACATACAGACCATAGCCGCGGAAAGCATCGATCAGACGTAACACATCCAGATCATAGGTAATGCCAAGGTCGGAACGGACTTTGTTCTTCTCGATATCTGCGGCATTAATGACGATGACGATTTCGGCCTCGTCCTTTAACTGTGCCAGCATATTGATCTTGCTGTCCGGATGGAAACCGGGCAGAACGCGGGAAGCGTGATAATCATCAAACAGCTTGCCGCCGAATTCCAGATACAGCTTGCCGCCGAATTTCGCGATACGCTCCTTGATCTTCTCAGACTGCAGACTGAGGTATTTGTCATTGTCAAAACCTATCTTGTACATTGCTGACACCTTTCTCTATGGATCTTTGCAACTAAAATCCCATGATGTTCTATTATAGTTTAGTGTCTCCCAAAAATCTACTGAAAAGTAAAATTTTTTTTGGAAATCATTATTATATCTAACAATTTTGGGCAAATAATCACATAATGAGCAATTTTAAACAAAGAGCTAACATAGATTGATTATTGTTTTACATGAATGGGAGAAATTCTTTTACAGAATTTTACAAAAATTTACACCTACATGGTATTTACAAAAATTTTTTGGCTATGATAAAGCACAGATAAAACGTGAGGCGAAAAAGAATGACAGCACAGACAGTAACGACAAAAAACAACAGCAGCTTAGCGCAGAACAACAGAAGCCCGATCCTGAGACGACCAGGGAGACGGAAGAAAATTCCGGTATTACCGTATCTGTTGATCCTGCCGGAGATCATCAAGATGCTCTTAGGGCTTTTGTTTATTGCCCCACTGCTCATAGGCATCCTATTTTCCTTCCAGAGTGAGCAGGAGCTTGGAACTTATCCGCTGCATCTGTTGTCAGATGCTCCGACATTGCAAAACTACCTGGAAGTGATCAAAGCAGTACCGCTTTTCAGTTATCTGCTGAATTCCGGAATTGTATGTCTGGTTTCCATTGCAACACAAATCGTGATTGCCTGTCTGGCAGCCTACGGATTCGTATTTTTCGAATTTCCTCTGAAAAAGCTGCTGTTCAGTCTGGTACTGATGACGACCATGATCCCGGGAGAGGTAGTCGTGATCACGAATTACACAACAATTCAGAGTCTGCATCTGACGAATACTTACGCAGGACTGGTGGTTACTTCACTGATTTCGGGAACGTCTATTTTCCTGATGCGTGAAGGCTTTCATCTGCGGACACCTGCATACAGACCACAAAGATATGCTGTCGGAGAGAATTCCACAGTATGTGTCAAACGAATCCTATTTCGGAGAAGTGACGGTATTTCGGATTCATGGATAAATAGTGTGATATAGCCTGCTTTTCATGCTTTTTTCACATTTGTGCTATTGATTTATCCGCAGGTTATCTCTATAATAAAATAGATTGTAACTATTCAGAGCCATATAAAACTGCGTTCTGCAAGGGGCTAAATAGTTACAATAAATTTATTGTCTCGGAATATGAGAATATTAAATATAGAAAAAATAGAGACAATAAAATAAAGTAGAAAATGGAGATGACATGAGAATATTATCTGAATCATATAATAACGGCTATGGCTCCGGTAACGGCGGCAATGGCAACGGTGCTCCCGGCAGCGGCAATAATAGCGGGAACGGCAATAACGGTAACGGAGGCAACGGAAATCGTCCACCAAGGCGTCCCAGTATCCTGATGATGATCCTGTCCGGTCTGATGACAGTGATCGCCATATTGATGTTGTATAATGCATTTTTCGGAACCGGCAACGGTACGGAGGTGTCTTATACGGATTTCCTGAAGGATCTGGAAGCGGATAAGGTGGAAGCAGTAGAGGTAAATAAGGAAAGCGGTGTGATCACAGTACAGCTGAAAAAGGAAGCGGCAGCTACGCCGGCACCTGACAGTTATGTGACCTTTTATGGTATTACTCAGAAGGCAACGCAGTCTAAGACGGTATATTATACGATGCTGATGGAGGATCTGGATACTTTGACGGGCAGATTACAGGAGCATGGTGTGACGGGTACCCGTATCAGCAGTAATACCTCCAGCTTTTTGATGGAGATTCTGGTAACGGTAGTATTACCTGTAGTGCTGATCTGGGTCGTAGCCGGATTCCTGTTCCGTAAAATGGGCGGCAGTGGAGGTCCCATGGGCGTCGGCAAGAGTAATGCCAAAGTATATGTACAGAAGGAAACCGGTGTTACTTTTAAGGACGTAGCCGGCGAAGACGAAGCAAAGGAATCTTTGGTGGAGGTCGTGGATTTCCTGCACAATCCCCAGAAATATTCCAAGATCGGCGCAAAACTTCCCAAGGGAGCCCTGTTAGTGGGACCTCCCGGAACCGGTAAGACTTTGCTTGCAAAAGCAGTGGCAGGTGAGGCACATGTGCCGTTCTTTTCCCTGACAGGTTCCGACTTTATTGAGTTGTATGTAGGTGTGGGCGCCAGCCGTGTCCGCGACCTGTTCAAGGAAGCAACCAAGAATGCTCCCTGTATCGTATTTATCGATGAGATCGATGCCATCGGCCGCAGCCGTGATTCCAAGTACGGCGGAGGCAACGAGGAGCGGGAACAGACCCTGAACCAGCTGCTGTCCGAGATGGATGGTTTCGACAGTTCTAAGGGTATCCTGATCCTGGGTGCGACGAACCGCCCGGAGATCCTGGACAAAGCCCTGTTACGTCCCGGACGTTTTGACCGCCGGATCATCGTAGACAAGCCGGATCTCAAAGGACGTGTGGAGATCCTGAAGGTACATGCCAAGGATGTGAAGATGGATGAGACCGTAGATCTGGATGCTATTGCACTGGCGACCAGCGGTGCGGTAGGTTCCGATCTCGCCAATATGATCAACGAGGCTGCCATCAATGCCGTCAAGGAAGGCAGAGAATTCGTCAGCCAGAAGGATCTGTTCGCAGCAGTAGAACAGGTACTGGTAGGTAAGGAGAAAAAGGACCGCATCATGAGCAAGGAGGAGCGTCGTATCGTATCCTATCATGAGGTCGGTCATGCACTGATCAGTGCCCTGCAGAAAAATTCCGAGCCGGTGCAGAAGATTACCATTGTGCCCCGTACCATGGGTGCGCTGGGGTATGTCATGCAGGTACCGGAGGAGGAAAAATACCTCAACACCGAGGCAGAACTTCGGGATATGTTGGTAGGACTGGTGGGCGGACGTGCCGCTGAGGAAGTAGTATTTGATACCGTGACCACAGGTGCAGCCAATGATATTGAAAAAGCTACTTCTATTGCCCGTAATATGATCACCCGTTACGGTATGAGCAAGCGCTTCGGACTCGTGGGACTGGCTACTGTAGAGAGCCAGTATCTGGAGGGAAGAACCGCACTGAACTGTAGTGATGAAACGGCAGCAGCCATTGACGAAGAAGTCGTTGCCATGATCAAGGAAAGTTATGATCAGGCATTACAGATGCTTCGCGAGAACAGAGAACTGATGGATAAGCTGGCAGCGTTTCTGATCGAGCGTGAGACCATTACCGGTAAGGAATTCATGGAGATCTTCCGCAGAGAAAAGGGATTGCCCGATCCTGAGGAAGAAAAGAAGGATGCCGCGGAAGGCGCTACCGGTCAAAAGGCTGAGACAAAAAAGGATGAGACAGATAATACGGTTGCAGATGCAATGAAGGGAAACAACATTGACGTGACCATCGGTGAGCAGGTTATGACTTCCACAGATCCGACATTTCAGCCGCTTGCCTTTGAGGACAGCTTGCAGGAAGCAAAAGAGCAGACAACATCGGAGAATGCAACGAAGGAAACTGCCGGCGAGGCTTCTCAGAGTGACGCAGCTGTGGAAAAACCTGAAAACAAGACTGAGACTTCAGCAGAATCGAAGGATTCCAAAGATCCCAAGGATCCTCCCCAGGGACCGGTAGGATTGTTCTCCCATGGAACGATTTCCTAAAATGAAAAATGACTTTAATTTAAACTCGAGTTTAGATTAAAGTCATTTTTGGGATGTAAGCGATAAAATAAAATTAGGAAAGTATAACTCTAGGTTGATTATTTTATAAGAATGCTTTATCATAATAAAGTGTCGGAAGTTTTCGACAGACTGCATAATAGTCAGACTGTAATGAGGAGGTAATATCGAAATGTTAAAACAATTATCCATTTACGCTGAAAATAAAAAAGGAGCCCTGCAGACTATGACCAATGCGCTGTATGAAGCAGGCATCAATATCTGGGGTTCCGTTACCAACGATGGTGCGGAGTACGGAATCAACCGTATGGTTGTCTCCGATCCCGACAAGGCAAAAGAAGTCCTTACAGAGAGGGGCTACCTCTGTCGTTTCGTGGATGTCCTGGCTGTAGAGATCGAGGATAAGCCCGGTGCACTGAATACCCTGCTGACAGCTCTCTTAGACAGCAATGTCAATGTGGACTATACCTACCTGTCCTTCAACCGTGATTCTTCTACCCCTGTCATGATCCTGCATACCGCAGATCCTGAGGAAGTGGAGATTTGCCTGAAGGCGAAAGGATTCAAGATGGTATAGCACCAGAGCCCTTTGCAAAATTGAAAGTTAGTTGAATACATTGGCAAAATCCACGAACTCCCGGAGCATGCGA